>Ga0209682_10000398_pt1 | contig 14989 bp, 8 predicted proteins | sample DOMMetBare2Fresh_2_FD_187471 | JGI IMG/M metagenome (GOLD analysis project Ga0209682, IMG submission 187471) | Wetland sediment microbial communities from St. Louis River estuary, USA, under dissolved organic matter induced mercury methylation -... | ecosystem: Environmental > Aquatic >... | reverse complement strand
GCGCGGAGAGGCTCCGGGGCGGAGAGGGACAAGATGGAGTCGTTCTACCTGCTGTTCAACTTCGCGTCCTCCGCACCGGTGTTTCCGGAGGGAGTGGACGCCGGACAGATCCAGACCATGTGGACCCCCCAATATCCCACCTCCTCCCACTTCTCCGCCTACTTCTTCGTCTTCAACGCCTTGAGCGGCAAGTGCCCCGAAGCGGACAGCCAGGGGAACGTCGTCATCAAACCCTGTACACCCGGGCAGGTCGGCCTCCACCTGACCGCGAGCTTCGACGCCAACGACCTGCCGCAGATGAACTATTACGTTCCCAACGCCTGCGCGCAGTGCCACGGATCGTCCGGCACCGGCGAGAAGAACACCAAGATCAACTACCTCGACACGGACCATTGGTACGACCGGGTGCAGAAACCCGACGGCGACTTCCAACAGGTGGCGGCGAAGGACGTCCTCGTCCAGGGTGGCGGGACCGCCATGAAGACGTTCTACGACCTCAACGCGAAAATCCGGGACCAGAACCAGGCCGTGGATTCGACCGAAAGCTTCCAGTGGCGGGCCGTCCGGAAGTGGCTCGAGTTGCACGCCGACTGCGGCGGTCCCGCCCCGGCGTGCAAGGACCAGCACGTACCGGCGATCCTGCGCGGATTCAAACGATCCGGGTCGGACACCGTCTGGTCGGCCAACCAGGAGGCGGACAAGAAGCTGCTCCCCTTGCTCAACCAGGCCTGCTTCCGCTGCCACAGCTCCTTCAAGTACCACGTCTTCGAGAAGAAGTACGTCTATGACAGGCGGGCAGTCCTTCAGTCGGTCATCGGGAGCGGCTACATGCCGCCGGACCGGACCCTCTCGCAAGCCCAGCGTGAGGAGATGAAGAAGCTTCTGGGTCAGCTCACCCCTTGACGGCACCGATCCACCATCGGGCGGCGGGAGCCTCGTGACCAGGATGCTCCTCGCCGCCCGGTATACTGCGTCTCGATGCACAGCGCATCATGGATCGTCCGGCGGTGGGTCAATGGGCTCCGCCGCGTCGCCGCCGGGCTGCCCCGCTCGGAGGAGGCGGTGTGGCCGGGGGTGCGCAATGACCTGTTCGTCGCGCACGAGTCGATCTACGCGTTTGCCGCGCGCTTCGTTCCGGGGCGGCGCGTGCTCGATGCGGCGTGCGGCACGGGCTACGGCAGCTTTCTCCTGGCGGAACGCGGCGCCGCTTCGGTCCTCGGGATCGATCGGGACCGGCGGCGCCTCCGCTATGCCCGGCGCCACTTCCGCGCGCCGCGACTGGCGTTCGAGGAGCAGGACTGCTCGCATCTCGCCCTGGCGCCCGGGAGCTTCGACGTCATCGTCACGTCCAACACCCTCGAGCACCTGCCGGAGCCGGGGCGTTTCCTCGCCGCCGCGGCCCGTGCGCTGGCACCCGGCGGCTGCGCGGTCGTGGCGGTCCCCCCGGTCCTCTCGGCCGCCGATCTCGACCTGCATGCCGTCAATCGATTCCACCTCGCGCCGCTGAGCGTCCATGCGTGGGCCGAGCTGTTCCGCGCCGGAGGCTGGGACGCCACCTTCTTCACCCACTTCTGCCGCCGCGAGCTGGATTTCTCCTCGCCGTTCCCGAGCAGCGCGGCGCTCGCCGATTTCGCGCTCGCCGAGGCCCCGGTCGAGGCGGCGTACGCACGGGCTCCTCTCACCGCCCTCTGGGTCTTGCGCCCTCGAGAGAACGCCTTCACGGGGGAGCCCATCCCGGCGCGTTGAGGGAGAGCCGCCACAGCTCTCTCCCGGATTTCTGCCCGGCCACACCCCCCGGTGCGGGTACGTCCCCATCTCATGGGGTATGGCCGCCCTGGTTCCCGCGGCCTACGTTGAGAAGGAGAGATTGCTGAACCATTCGAGGAGCCTGCCATGCCCTCCCACTCCGCTCTTCCCATTCTCTGTGTCGTCCTGGCCCTCGCCCCCGCGACCCTCACCGCCCAGCCGATCGCCACGAGCGAGCCGTTCCGCATCTCGCCGCTGCATCCAGGCGAGGGCGAGACCCGGCGCGACTACGAGCCCGGTGTCACCGCGCTCGCCGGTGGCGGCTTCGCCACCGCCTGGGCCTGGACCCTGTGGAGATACGGCTCGCTCATGGAGACCGGGCTGAGCGGCCGGCTCCTCGACCCGGCGGGGTTGGGGCCGGCCAGCTTCGACATCACCACCAGTTGGTTTCCTTACGACCACGACATGAATTGCCCGGTCCTCGCTCCCCTGCCCGGCGGCGGGTTCGCCCTGGCCGATTCCGAGTTTACGATGGAATCCTGGTACCTGTTCCTGGGAACCTTCGACGCCGACGGGTCCCCGGAGGGGCGCGGCTTCCTGCGCTTCCTCGACGAGGGCGTGGGTGACTTCTGCCCCGCCATGGCCTCGCGCCCGGACGGCGGTTTCGTCCTCACCTGGCCCGAGGTGCATTACCGCGAGCGCGAAGGAGTCCGCACCGTCACCCGCTCCTTCGACGCGGCCGGTGCTCCCCTCGGCCCGGAGACCTATCTCGACGACCTGTCCAATGGGCGCTCCCAGGTGGATCTGCCCGCGGTGGGAACCGACGGCCAGGGGCATTCCGTGGTGGTCTGGCACCAACCCGGAAGCCCCCTCCGGGCACAGCACCTCGACCGGGACGGCACCCCGCTGGGAGACCCCGTCGTGGTGGCGGGGACGTCCGCCCAGGGACATGCCGTGGCCGTGGCGCCGGACGGCGGCTTCGCCGTCGCCTGGACCGGATCGCGCTCGAAGCTTTCCTTTCCTCTCCTCCTCCGCCGCTTCGCCGCGGACGGGACCCCTCTCGGTCCGCCGGTCGAGGCCATGCGGACCTCGGGAGATTTCGACGTCCCCTCGACCGCCGTCGACCGCCATGGCAACTTCGCCCTCACCTGGGGCGGGCATCTCCTCCTGATCAACCGGTCTCTCGTGCCGCAGGGGCCGCCGGTGAGCGCCGGCTCGAGCGATTGGAACCGGCTCGCCCTGAACGGCGACGGGCGGCTCCTGATGGTCTGGGCCTCCGGCGAAGCGAGGATCCTGGGCCGTTTCTGGCGGATGCGCCGGGAGGCGGATCTCTGCCTCGCCCGGGGAGGCCGGTTTCTCTGTGACACCGCGGGGGACGGCGGCACCGCCGAGATCCTCGCCTTCGGCCGGGGCCTGCCGTTCGACGTCCCTCTGCTGGGAGATGCGGACGGCGACGGACGCGCCGACCCGTGCGTCTGGCGCAACGGCGCCTTCCTCTGTGACACCGCCCATGACGGCGGCCGGGCCGAGGTCCGCCTCCGCTTCGGCCACCCGGGGGACTCGCCCCTCCTGGGCGACCTGGATGGCGACGGGCGCGCCGACCCGTGCGTCTGGCGCACCGGCTCCTTCCTCTGCGACACCGGACACGACGGCGGCGGCGCCGAGACGGCGATCCACTTCGGACCCGCGGACGGCGTCCCTCTCCTCGCCGACCTGGATGGAGACGGACGGGCCGACCCGTGCGTCTGGAAGGGCGGCCGCCTCCTCGGCGACACCTCCCACAACGGAGGACGGGCCGAGCGTGTGCTCACCTTCCGCCCCGGGGGCAACGCCGGCGGCATCCCCTTGCTGGGCGACGTGGACGGCGACCGCCGGGCGGACCTCTGCCTGCTGCGGGACGCCACCCTCTTCTGCGGCCACTTCGCCGCAACCGGCGGAGCGCCGCTCGCCCGCACCCGGCGCGGCACGGCCGCCCGGGCCGGCGACGTCCCTCTCCTGGGAGATCTCGATGCGTTTTGAGTGAAACGTTCTCCCCCGGTCCTACACTCAGAGGCATGCCGGCCAGAGACCGTTCGCAGACCGTCCCCCCGTTCCCCGCGCCGTTCCTCCTCCCTGTGCTCGCGCTGCTCGCCGCCCTGGTCTTCGGGACCGGCCGGCTGGCGGCGGCCGAGCCGGCTCCCTGGGAGGCGGAGGCGTTCACCGCCGATCCCGCCGCGATGCTCCAGGCGGCCTCCCAGGCATCCGCCGGAGACGGCGACCGCGGCGTGGTCGTCCTGTTGTCCGAGGTCCGCTTGCGGTTCGAGGAAGACGGGCGGAAGACCCGGGTCAAGCGATTGGTCTATCGCATCGTCAATGCACAGGCGGCGGAGGACTGGTCCTCCATCGACATGCCATGGTTCCCCTGGCACCAGGAACGTCCCGCGTTGCGGGCGCGCGTCGTCTCGGCGGACGGCACGGTCCATGTCCTCGATCCGGCGACGGTCACCGAGGCGGCCCTGGCTCAGGAGCCGAGCCTGTTCGAGGACGGCCGCATCCTGCGCGCGCCCCTGCCCGCCGCCGGACCCGGTGCCGTCGTGGAGCAGGAAACGACGGTCCGCGACACGGCGCCGTTCTTCGACCAGGGCACGGTCGATCAGTTGTTCATCCGGTGGTTCGTGCCGATCCGCCACGCACGGCTGCTGGTCGACGCCCCCGAGGGGCTCCCTCTCCATCACGTCGTCCGCCAGCTCCCCGAGGACAGGCTGCGCATCGAGGTGGCAGACGGACGGCGCCGGCTATCGTACGAGATTCGAGATCTCGAACCAATTGGCGAGATCGAGTCCCACCAGCCTCCCGAGGTTCGCGGGTTTCCCTACATCGCGCTGTCGACCGGCACCTCCTGGGCGGGCGTGGCGGGGCGCTACGCGGAGATCGTCGAGGAGGCCATCCGGGGAGCCGACCGGTCCTCCGAGATCCAGGCCTTTCTGCGCGCCGCCAGGGTGCCGGCCGCCTCCCGGCGCGAGACGATCGACCGCGTCCTCGCCCGGCTGGGAACCGAAGTCCGCTACACGGGGGTCGAGCTGGGAGCCGGAAGGATCGTCCCCCGACCCCCTGTCGCGACCTTGAAGAGCAAGTTCGGCGACTGCAAGGACAAATCCGTTCTGCTCGTCACCTTGCTGCGCGCCCTCCACATCCCCGCCGAGGTGGCTCTCCTCCAAGCCGGCGAGGACCGAACGGAGATCGAGGAGTCGCTCCCGGGCATGGGCGCCTTCAATCATGCCATCGTCGTGCTCCCCGCCACGGCAGACAGCCCGGAGATCTGGATCGATCCCACCGACCGGTACGCCCGGGCCGGCGAGCTCGGCTCAGGCGTCGCGGGCCGGCTCGCCCTGATCGCGAGCCCCACGGCCAAAGACTTGGTGCGCATCCCTGAATTCACCGCGGCGGAGAACCGCACGGTCGAGGTGAGAGAGTTCTTCCTCGCCGATCTGGGACCGGCCGACCGCGTCGTGGAGACGAGCGAGGCCTGGGGGGAGACCGAACGCTTCCTGCGCGCCTCGTACGCCGCCCAGGACGAGAAAACCTTACGCGAAAACCTCACCGGAGGCCTCCAGGATGCCTACCTGACCGACCAGCTCGGGACGGTCGAATTTTCCGACCCGTCCGACCTGTCGGTTCCGTTCCGGGTGCGGGTGGAGGCGAAGCAGGCCAAACGGGGATATACCGACCTGCAGAGCGCGGTGGTGGCGGTCTTTCCCAGCGCGGCCCTGACGGACCTGCCCGGCGAGCTCGCGGCGCCGGAGACCGGAAAGGACGGCAAGCCGAAGCCGCGCCAGACCGACTACTTCCTCGCCCGTCCCTTCCAGTACGAGGTCCGCTACCGCGCCGTGCCTCCAGACGGATTCCGGGCCCAGAAGCCACCGCCGGCGCGGGTGCGCCAGCTCGGGCCGGCCACCCTCTCCGAGGAGTACGCCGTGACGGAGGACGGCACGCTCACCGCGACGCTGCGCTTCGAGATCGGCAGGCGGCGGTTGACCGCGACGGAGGTCGAGGCCCTCCGTGACGAGGCGCAAAAGGTCTCCGACGAGGGTAGGGTGTTCCTCCAGTTCGAGCACGTGGGCGAGGCCCTCCTCACCGCCGGCCGGGTGCCCGAGGCGCTCGCGGAGATGCAGCGCCTGGCCGCGCGGTCTCCACAAAAGCCGCTCCCGCGCGTCCACCTCGCCCAGGCGCTCCTCGGCGGCGGCATGGGAGAGGCGGCCCGCGAGGAGGCGCAGCGCGCCGTGGAGCTCGATCCGTCTTCCGTCTCGGCCTGGCAGAGCCTCGCCTGGATTCTCCAGCACGACGAGATCGGACGCCACTTCGGCCCAGGCTTCAACCACGCCGGAGCGCTCGCCGCCTATCGCAAGGCCAAGGAGCTCGACCCGAAGAACACCCCCACCCGCTCCAACCTCGCCATCCTTCTCGAATACGACGAGAAGGGACGGCGGTACTCCCCGGACGCGGACCTCGCCGCGGCGATCACCGAGTACAGGGCGCTACGCACCGAGCTCGACGACCGGTCTCTGGACGACAACCTCCTCATCGCTCTGATGTGGACCGGGCGCTTCGCGGAGATCAAGGAGCTCCTCACGGATCTCGGGGACTCCGCGACGCACTCGGCTCTGCGGCTGGTGGCCATCGCCGCCACCGATGGCGCCGAAGCCGCGGTCCGCGAGGCGGAACGCCGTATCTCCGATGGCGAGACGCGCCGCAACGCCCTGCTCGAGGCGTCGCAGAACCTGGCGAAGGTGCGGCGCTACGCGGAGGCGGCACCCCTGGTGGCAGCCGCCGCCCGGCAAGCGCCCAACGCCGCCGAGCTCCTCGCCCGGGCAGAGTCGCTGCGCAAGGTGCGGCGCCATGAGGAGCTCACCCTCTCTCCCGAAGATCCGGCGGACTTGGCCCGGCGCCTGTCCATCGTCTCTCTCGCTGCCGGCTCGCCCGGCGGGCCGCAGGCGGCGGCGCTGTTCAGCCACAATTTCGTCCAGGAGCTTGACGGCAACGAAGCGGCTCGCCGCCGTTTCGAAAGCAGCTTCGAGGATTCCCGGGAGGCCCTGAACGCTCAATTTGCATCTCTGTTCGACATGGTGCTCGATGTCAGCCTGGCTCTTTATCAGCCCACGGTGGCTGGCGACGCAGCCACCGGCTTCCGGGTCTACGGGACCGGTCTCATGACCGGCCCTCAGATCTTCGTGGTTCAGGAAGGAGGAGAGCTCAAGATCGCCGCAAGGGATCGTGCCGAAGTCGGTCTCGAAGTCCTGCGGCGTCTGCAGCGGGACGACCTGCCGGGTTCCCGGCAATGGCTGGATTGGGCGCGGGAGGACATGCACAAGGCCGGAGGTGACGACCCGCTCGCCTCCCACCCGTTCGTCACTCTGTGGACCGCGGGCACGGAGGCCACCGCCGAGGAGGCCCGCTGTGCCGCGGCGAGCTTGCTGGCCGGCGGCCATTTCTCGGAGAAGGCGCTGCCCCTTCTCCTCGCCTGCCGCGACGCGGCGCCGGAGGGTCCGCGGCGCATGGCGCTCGACCTGGCCCTCGCCTGGACCAGCCAGCAGCTCGACCGCTACGCCGATCTGGATTCTGTGGCACAAGGCCTGGCCGCCGCGCACCCGACGTCTCTGAGGGCCTACGAGCTCCGCGAGACGGCGCTCACCAAGCTCGCGCGTTGGGACGACCTGCGCCGTCTCGCGGAAGAACGGCTGGTGCTCACGCCGAACGACCTTGCGCCCTTGCTCACTCTGTATACGGTCGCCTCGATGCAAGGAAACCTGGAGGAATCCCGGAAGTGGTTGCAGCAGGCGGTCGACAGCGGCAAGGCGGCCTCCGGCGACTACAACAACCTGGCCTGGCTCGCCTTGGTGCGCGGCCAGGTGGATGATCGAGCCATCGAGCACGCCCAGCGGGCCGCGACACTCGACCAATACAAAAACTCCTCGTCTCTCCACACCCTGGCCTCGCTCTATGCCGAGCAGGGCAAGACGGCGGAGGCCTATCAGCTCATCCTTCAGGCCCTGGAGCTCCAGGACGGGAAGAAGCCCGGATCCGACGACTGGTACGTCTTCGGCCGCCTGGCCGAGCATTATGGCCTGCCGGACGCGGCCCGCCGCTACTACGCCCGCGTCGAGCCCCCCAAACCTGGAGAGACGGAGAGCACCTCGCCGTACCAGCTCGCCCGGAAGCGGCTGGACACGCTGGGACCGGAGACGAAAGCCGGAAAGAAAGCGGCGCGCCGCGGGTGAGACGAAGGAGCCGCTCCCCCGCCGACGCGCAGCCGGCGGGGGAGGAACCGGAAGAGCGCGGCGGCTTACTGCTGCCGCGTCACCAGGGTCGCGCGGCGGAAGCGCAGCAGGTTGCCCGGGGCCGCCTGGGTGCCGGTACGGGGCTCCTCGCCGCCGCTCAGCACGAAGGTCAGGTTGACCTCCCCCTTCCATTCACCTTTCTGTTGCAGATCGTGCATCTCGTCGGAGACGTCGAACGACCGCGAGCTCTCCGTTCCATGGCCGGCATGGCCGAAGAGCGCGACGTCGCCGACGAAGTAGGGGCCTTTCGGATCGGGCGCCTGTCCCGCCGGCAGGTTGAGGTAGACCTCGTAGACGCCGCCGGGTTTGAGCTGGGTCAGCCCTTCGATCACCAGACGCAGCTTTTCGGGCTGCGCCGACTCGGCCAGGGTGGTGATCCGCTGCTTCATGTTGGCCGGCACCGGAACCGCGACCTTGAGCGGTGCGGAGCCGAGATTGAAACCGGTCGCCGGGCTCGCCGCCAGCTCGGTCATCGGCGTGGACGCCGGAGCCGCCTCGGGCTGCGGAGCCGGCTGGGCCGACTCGGTGCACAGGACGACGTTCTGGACCGGCAGCCCCTGATACTCGTAGTTGAGCTGCGTGACCATGTTGAGGATGTCGCAACCGGTCTTCTCGACCTTCGCGCCCGTCCCGTCGAAGAAGGTGAACTTCTGCGTGGTCCAGGCCGTCGAGCCCAGTGGGTTCACCCGGCCGGAGTTCTGGTTGAGCCAGACCTGCCAGAGCCGGTCGATGTTGGCATGGTGCAGCCAGAAGATCGGATCGCGCGCTGCGCAGTTGGCGTCCGACATCCAGCCGAAGCTCCCGCCGACGCGGTTGTGGATGACGTTGTGCGGCTGGGATTCGAGCTCGCCGAACTGACCCATGAAGTGCACCGGCGCAGGTGTGAACTCGCCCCCGAAGGTCTCGTCCGGTGTCAGGCCGGCGGTACAGCCGTCACAGCTCGCCTGCCCGTCCGGACAGTTGCAGAACGGGAAGAGGCCCAGGGCGTCCGTGGAGGAGGCCTGCTCGGCGGTCACACATTCCTGGCCCGCCGTCGGTGTATTGCAGATCGCGCGGCGCTGCGCCACGTACAGGGAATTCGTGGCATCCGCCGGTGTCGTGAACGGCACCGGAAGCTGGTGGGTCGCATAGTCCCAATAGGGGAGGGCAAACTGCGCGTTCGGGTCCCCCGTGGCCTCGCGGATGGCGGCGCGCAGGATCTCCTCGAAGTAGTAGAGGTACATCCGGTGCCAGGCGAGGAAGTAGAAGTTGCCGTGCTGGCAGGTGGCCCACGCCTCCTGCACCGGATCGGTGTTCGCCGGGCAGTTGTCACCCGACCCGGGCACGCCATGGATGTTGGCCTGATAGATCCAGCTCGTGGGATCGGTCGCCGGGCGCGATTGCATGAGCGCGATGCCTTTGCGCAGGGCATCGATCTGCGCCGGCGTGAAGGTGGCGATCTCGACGCGGGTATTGACCGCCGCCGTCGGCGCCGGCACCTCCCCGGTGGTCGACGCATCCGGCGCCGGCTCCTCCTTGGGCTTGCAACCACCGAGCAGAAGAGGCACGGCGATCAATACCGCTGCCCCGGCCAGGAACTGCCAACACCGGCTGCTTCGCTTCCGAATGGGCATGTTTCCCTCCTTCCATTTCGGCTGAAAGACGGAGTATACCTTGAATAACTATGAAGTCAACGCCCGGCAGGCGCCCGCTCGACGAGGGCGATGCGGCGGACGCGGAGGAGGGTCCGGGGCTCTCCGGCCGCCTTGCCTTCCGCGAGATCGGAGGGTACGAGGAGGATCCGGATCTCCTCCGGCCCTCCCTTCCCCGCGTCCGTTCCACCCCAGAGCGCGCGGACCCGCTGTGTGACGTCGAAGCCGCGGGTGGTTTCCGGGCCCGGACCGGCACCTCCGAAGGGCGCGAGATGGCCGACGAAGGAGGGAGCGCTCGCCGCGGGGGCTTCGCTCCCGGCCGGCTCGAGGTGCACGGCGTAGACGGCCCCGGGATGGAGGGCCTCGATCCCTTCGAGAAGCAGGCGGACGCTGCCGGGGCGGGCGGCGGCGGCGAGGGCCGCCAGCCGCTCTCGCTTGTCCGCGGACACACGCAGCACGACGGCCAAGGGCTCGTGGCCGAGATCTAAAGGCCCGGACCCGCTGGCCGCGAGCTCCGGCGCTGTTTCAGAGGTGGAAGCGCTCATGTCGGCCCGCGTGCACCCGGCCCCTCCCCAGACCGCGGCGGCCGCGGCGGCGAGCAGGCAGGCGAGGCGAAACGCTTGGTGCATGGCAAGGACGTCCTGCGGAACGGCAAGGCCGTTCCTTTTCAGGATAACACCGCCCCCGCCGCTCTACTTCCCCCGCCGTCCCGGCGCGCTCGCCTCCAGCTCGGCCTGGCCCCAGAGGACGCGCCCGCTCACCGGATCGCGCACGGTGAAGATGAGATGTTGCGCCGCGTCGCGCAGGCCGAGGACGGTCTGGAAGCGGGCATAGGTGCGGGCCGGCGGCACCGCCGGGATCTCGACCTGCAGGCGGAGCGACGGCAGGTCGGCCCGCTGCCCTTTCACGTCCTCCGCCGCGACGGCGAGCGGGACTTCCGCCAGGTACCGCGATCCCTGCGGCGTGAGCGCCAGGGCCTCGACCGGAACGCCGAGCGTCACCGGCACTTGCAGCACTTTTCCCTTCCGCGCCGGCTTGCCGAGCTCGACGAAGAGGCGCCGGTCCTCCGGCACACCGCCGAACAGGAGGACGCTCTCGGCCTCCCGCGCGGTTTCGGTGCGGGCGGAGACGTCCGTGAAGCCGGCGCGCGACCGCACCTGGAGCCCGGACCGCCGCGCCTCCACGGTGATCGCGTGGCCCTGATCGTTGGCTTTCCAGGCCGGCGTGAAGCCGAGCCCGTAGTACGAGCCCGTGTCGGCGACCACCTGGCGGAAGACTTCGTTCCGCATCGACACCAAGGCCCGGCCGCCGGTGGCCCGCGCCAGCCCGTCGAGGGCGGTCACCTCGGTCGCATCCGACTGCGCGGCGTCCACCGGATAGAGCGTGTAGCCGAGGCGGTTGGCGGCTTCGACCAGGGGACCATAGAGCCGCGGCGCCACCGAGAGCGACCAGGCGCCCGAGACGAGAAGCAGGACCTTGCGGCCGGGCGGCGTCTCGAAACCGCGCAGCGCGGCAGCGGTGGTCGCCGCCGTCTTGCCGAGCTGGGTGCGGGCCTCCGGGGGGATGCGATGGGAGAGAGCCCCGTAGATCTCGTCCATCTCCCCCACCTTCGGGCCCCCCACCCGGTCGGAATCGCCGCTGTCGAGGCTGCTCGCGCTCACCGCCATCCAGTCCACGTCGGCCTGCAACGCCCCTTGCGACGCCACCATCCGATGGCCCAGGACGGGGCGCCGGCGCGCCCGCTGAAGCGCCTCCCGCAACTGTGCCGCGTCGCCGGTCCAGCCGCACAGCACGTCGACGTGCGCACCGTCGAAGGCGAGGAGCGCCATGCGGTCGGCCGGCCGGAGGAGCGCCAGATCGCGCTCCATCTTCTCCAGCAGGTCATTGCGCCGGTTGGCGAGCGCAAACGAGTCGTCCAGGTAGACCAGGTAGCTCCGCCCCACCTCCTCGCCGGCCGCGACCGTCGTCCCGGGCGCCGCGACCGTCCCCTCCGCCACTTCCGAGAAGTACTCGATGGGCACCTCCTGCCCGTCGACCCGCAACCGGAAGTCCGCCGCCGTGAGGCCGCGCACCCGCTCTCCCGAGGCATCCGTGACCACCGCCTCGACGTTGACCACCCGCACGTCGATCGTTTCGCCGATCACCGGCACCTCGGGTGCGGGCTCCGCCGCCACCGCCGGGAGCGCCCAGCCCAACACCGCCACGAGTGCCCACTCGATGGAACGCCTCATATTCCCCTCCTGGTCCTGGAAGATCCGACGGACGGAGCGTTGAAGCTGCAACGGAGATGCCTGCCCGTCTCGTAGAAAACGAGCGCAGACTCCCACACCCCTCGCCCTTTCGAGAGGACAGGCGCCGTGCGGAAAAGAGGACGGGGGGATGACGAGGCACCCGACTTCAGGTATTCTCTGGAGGAGAGAAACACAGATGCGCTCTCAGCCCGCGCTCCTCCTGCTGGCTGCGGCCCTGCTGGCCGGCGCGCCACTCGCCGCACAGCCCGCCTTGACCGGCCCCGAGATCTCGATCGATCCGCGGACCTCGGCCTCCGACGTCGCGACGGCGGCGGATTCCATGGGCGGCCTCCTGGTCGCCTGGAGCGACGGAGTCTCCTTGTACACCCGGGCCTTCACCGCCTCCGGCGCTCCTCTCGGCCCCAGTTTTCCTCTCGGGATCGAGGGTCAGGTCCCCAGTCTCGCCGCGGACGCCCCTGACGGGTTCCTGCTCGCCTGGACCGAGGTCGTGCGCACCGATCAGGTTGAAACGCGCAGGATTTTCGTCCGCCGCCTGGACCCCGCCGGCCGGCCGCGCGGCGGGGCGATCCCCGTCCAGGGGGCTTTCCGCGTCGCGGCGAACGTGGTCGCGATCGAGCCGGTGCGGATCGCGGCGGCCGCGGACGGCTCGTTCGTCGTGGCCTGGAACCGGTCCGGAGACGTCCGCATCCGGCGCTTCGATGCCGCCGGCCGGCCGCGCGGCGAGGCGGCCCTCCTCCCCCGCGAGCCTGACGACGCCGGGGAGCGGTTTGCTCTCGCCCTCGCGGTGTTGGACGACGGCGCCACCCGGATCGCCTGGAGCTCCTGGCGCTCCCCGTCGGACGTCCCCCATCTCCGGGTCCGCCGTTTCGACCGCGACGGCTCTCCCCTCTCCGCACCCGTCCACGTCCTCTCGGCGAGCGCGAGCGCCTATGTCGTGGGGATCGCGTTCGGCCCCGATGGGGGCTTTCTCGCGGGCTGGACGAGCTGGCTGGACGAGAGACCGTCCGATCTGCACCTCCGTGCCTTCGATCCCGCCGGCAGGCCTCTCGCCGAGCAACAGGTCGAGGGCGCCGGCATCCGCTTCCTGCTGGCGGCCGAGCCCGGCGGCACGTTTCTCGCCGCCTGGAGCGGCGGCGCCTCCTTCTGTGCCGCCTCCGGGCTTCAGCTCGACCGCGGCGGCTCCTTCATGGGCCCGGCGGGCTGCCTCACCCGGCCTTCGATCGGGGAGGAGGCCAGCCTCTGGGCCACCGGCACGGTGCCCGGCGGCTTCGCGCTGCTCTGGAGCCAGTTGAAACGCAGCGGCCCGGAGGATTTCCCCTATTTCCCGCGGCTGTTCCTGCAGCGCCTCGCCACGGCGGAGCCCGGCACGTTCGAGATCGAGCAGGCGCGCGCGGCCGTCCTGGAAAGCGTCCGCGAGCCCTTCGCGCTCCGCATCCTCCGGAAAGACGGGACGGCCGGCACCGTGAGCGTCGACGTCCGGCTGAGCGGCGCCGTCACCGGCGGCGCGACCCTCACGTTTCCGGACGGCGATTCGACGCCCCGGGCCGTCCTCATCCCGTTGGCCAACGACAACGTCCGCGGCAACGACCGGACCGTCCGGGTGGCTCTCGGCCGGCCCACCGGCGGCGCCGTGCTGGGGCTCCCCCGCCGGGCCGCCGTCGAGATCCGCGACGACGACGAGCCCTCTCCGCTGCTCGCCCGGGCCGGACGGCTGCTTCCGGTGGCCGCCGGCAATCGAGACACCGAGCTGTCGGAACCCGCCGCCGGAGTCTCCGGCGCCGGTGGCTTCGAGGTGGTGTGGGGGTACAGCTACCGCCATCGGTACACCGATCCCGTGCAGTATGACTACGCCCTGCGAGGGAAGCTCTTCGATGCGGACGGCAAGCCGCGGGACGCGTTCAATCGCGACCGCCCGGCCTGGCCCGGGGCGGTGCGGCTGGCCGTGCACCCGGCCGGCGATTTCGTGGTGTTCTGGCAGGAGTGGAAAGACCTTCTCCACCGGCCCGAGTCCCTCGCCCGGCGCTTCGACGCCCACGGAGCGGCCGCGGGGCCGGTCCTGTCCCTGAACCTCCTGGCCGACAGCGTGGCGCCTCTCCCCGGCGGCCGGTTCGTGGCCGTATCCCGCGGCCACGACCAGATCGGTGGCGGCTTGTTCGCCTCCCTCCTCTCCGGCGACAGCCTGGCGAGCGAACCTCCGGTCCTGGTCACCCGCGATCCCCTGGAGCCCGGCTCCCTCCCCGTGGTCGCCGCCAACGGGTCCGGCCGCTTCATCGTCGCCTGGGCCGCCGCGCCCACCGGAGATGGTCCCGGCGGGATCTTCGTCCGCCGCTTCGACGCTTCCGGCTCGCCCCTGGGGCCACCCGTCCGGGCAAGCACAGGGGCGGGGCACGACTTCGCGGCCACCTTGTCGGCCAACGACGAGGGGAGCTTCGCCGTGGCCTGGGAACGAAACTGGGACGGCCGCGGTGCAGGCATCTACGCGCGCACCTTCGACGCCGCGGGAGCGCCGCGAGGTCCCGAGATCCCGGTCAACAGCGACACCGAGGGGGACGAAAGAGACCCGAGCGTCGCCCTGGCCGGCGATGGGCGCTTCCTGGTCCTCTGGCAGTCGCTCGCCGGTATCTCCGGCCAGCTCTATACGGTGACCGGCGCCCGGCTCGGCAGCGAGGCTCTGGTCGCTCCCGGCGGCACCCCCACTGCCGCCTGGAGCGACCGGGGCTTCTTCGTGGTGCTCCACAACGGTGAAGACATCATCGCCCGCCGCCTGCCGCTCTGAAGGAAAGCCCATGCGACCCCAACCCGCCCTCCTGCTTGCCGTGGCCCTGCTGGCCGGCGCGCCACTCGCCGCACAGCCCGCCTTGACCGGCCCCGAGATCTCGATCGATCCCGCCGGCTCGGTGCCGGGCTCCTCCTCGGAGGCCGAGCCGGTGGCCGCCGCGACGGACGCGACCGGCCACCTGCTGGTCGTCTGGAGCGACGGAGAGTCCATCCACGGCCGTGGGTTCGACGCCACGGGTGCGCCCCTCGGCCCTCCCTTGCTCCTCGC
>Ga0209682_10000397_pt1 | contig 15004 bp, 2 predicted proteins | sample DOMMetBare2Fresh_2_FD_187471 | JGI IMG/M metagenome (GOLD analysis project Ga0209682, IMG submission 187471) | Wetland sediment microbial communities from St. Louis River estuary, USA, under dissolved organic matter induced mercury methylation -... | ecosystem: Environmental > Aquatic >... | reverse complement strand
GGCGCCGCGCACGCGCACCGAGGAGACGGTGGCGGAGATCTGGAAGGAGCTGCTCGGCCTGGAGCAGGTCAGCGTCGAGGACGCGTTCTTCGAGCTGGGCGGCCACTCCCTCCTCGCCACCCAGGTCCTGGTGCGCGTGCGCAGCCGGTTCGGTGTCGATCTGCCGCTGCGCGAGATCTTCAAGCGCCCGACGGTCGCCGGCCTCGCCGAGCTGATCGACACGCAGGCGGCGACGCCCACCGACGAGGCCGAGCTCGACGCTCTTCTCGCCGAGCTCGACCTCCTCTCCGACGAAGAGGCGCGCGAACGGCTGGCCGAGCTGCGCGCCCTGGAGAGCGAGGGCTGAGAGGCCCCCCTACCCCTTCGCCGCCGCGTCGTGGACCTCGCGGGCGGCGCGGTAGCCGGACATGACGGCGCCTTCCATCTGGCGGCAGAGGTGCGAGGTGTGCTCGCCGCCGAAGAAGATGCGGCCCTCGGGCCTGGCGAGCTCCGGCAGCCAGCCGGTCATCTGCCCCGGTTTCCACCAGGGATACCCGCCGCCGGCCCAGGGATCGTCGTGCCAGCTGAAGGAGGTCCCGCCTTCGACGTACGGGCTGATCCCCGGGAAGAGCTTCTCCAGGTTCTCGGTGACCAGGGCGATCTGCTGGTCGAGCGGCAGCGATCCCACCGCCACCGCTTCCGGCCCCCGGATGTGCGACTCGATGATGCCGCGGGGTCCGAGGCCGTCGGGACGGGCCATCGGGTGCTCGGCGACCAGCTTGATGGGCAGATCGGTGACCGCACCGCCCTCGAGCTTCAGCTCGTCCCGCCAGAAACGGCGGCGGAACTGGATGAAGACGCGGGTCACCGGGGCGTACTCCATGTCCTCGAAGATCTGCCGTTTGCGCGGTGAGACGTCGGGGGTGAATTCCATCTTGCGCAGCACCGGAACCGGGGCCGTGCTCACCAGGTAGTCCGCCTCCAGCGTCTGGTCGGCACCGTTCTGGTGGAAGACGGCGCGCACCTTGCCGTCCTCCTGGACGACCTTCATCACCGGCGCGCCATACCAGATGCGGTCGCGCAGGACCTTCGCGAAGGCCACCGGCATGGCGTCGCATCCGGTTTCGAAGAAGTGCTGCTTCCCCTTCCCCAGGTTGAACAGCCGGAAGTCCGAGGCCAGGCGGTGGAGGGCCGAGCCGGTCCGCCAGCCGTAGCCGACGTTGACCAGGTGGGCGAGGAACTCGACCGCCTCGTCCGAGGCACCCTGGCTCTTCATGTAATCGGCCACGGTGAGCCGGTCGAGGTCCTTGAAGCGCTGGAGGTCCCATTGGAGGTCGGTGACGTCGCCCAGCGAGTCGGCGGTGGGGGCCAGGTACTTGTAGTAGATGCCGTAGTAGTTGAGCTTTCGTTCCTCGTCCGTCAGGGCATAGGGCCATTCGGTGTCGCGGGTGATCAGGAGCCGCTTGCCGCGCACGTGGATGGGGGTGCCGACGTTCTCTTGCTTCGGTTGGACCGTCTTGAGCCCCAGGGCCTGGGAGTAGTGCTTCATGTGCCGGCAGCCGTCGGAAAAGTCCATCGCCCCCGCCTCGGCCCAGAGCCCGTCGGAGAAGCTGCGCAGCGTGCGGATCCGTCCGCCGGGTTGCATCTGGGCTTCGAGCACGGTGACGTCGTGGCCCCAGTTGACCAGCTCATAGGCGGCGGTGAGGCCGGCCAGGCCGGCGCCGAGGACGATGATCCGGGCGGGACGCTCGGCGCGCGGCGGCGGCGTCTCGAAGGGAGTTTCCGCCGGTGCGTCCGGCGCCGGTGCGCCCGTCGCCTGTGGATCGGCGGCGGCGAGACGGGGAAGCGCGAAGAGCCCGGGGAGGGACAGGGCGGCGCCCTTCAGAAATCTGCGGCGAGACAGGTTCGAGAAGACCATGGATTCTTGTCCTCGCAAGTCGGCATCACGTTCCTACGTCGAAGGTTTGGCCGGCTCCGCGGGCGGCGCCGGAGGGGGCGCGGCGCTGTAGTCGAGCAGCTCGGCGAAGTAGGCGTCGGGGACGCCGCCGCGGCCGTCCGGCCAGACCACGAAGGTCCGTTCCCCGGTGGTGAAGATCCCGAGCACGTCACCGAAATTGGCGAACTGGGTGGTCTCGAAGTCGTACTTGACCTTGCACCAGTTGGTGGTCTCGGAGCTGACGCGGACCGGCGGCCCGAACGTCGCGCCGCCATCCTTCGACTGCACCCAGTAGAGGTCCTGGAGCGCGCTCACCCGGCCCGCGCGGGTGACGTTGCCCACCGTCAGGATGGCGCACTCGATGTCGCCCGGATCGCGGGTGATCCCCTTCTCCACGCTCTCGAAATAGATGACGTCGACGATGCCGCCCTTGCGCACCGAGACGGTCGGCCAGAAGCGCTTGAGCCCCTTCGGCGGCACGTCGGCGGCGAGCGCCACCGGCGGGCTCCAGGTCTTGCCCTGATCGTCGGAATGGATCAGGAAGACCTGGGTGGAGATCAGGGTCTGCCCGATGTCCGGGGCCGGGGCGGGCACGACGGAGCTGGTGTAGGTGACGTAGAGCCGCCCCTTCTGCGCACCGTCCGTGGCCACCGCGATGCGCGGGATGTCGTTCATCGTGTCCTTGCTGTAGCCGACCGGGATGTTGTCGCGCAGGGAATTGACCACCGCCAGCACCTGCGGCGGGCTCCACGTCTTGCCGCCGTCGAGCGAGCGGGCGAAACCGATCCGGGTGGTATTGCCGAGCGTGATCGGATCGAGGCTCTGGAGGTCCGGTCCCTGCTGCCAGGTGACGTAGAGCTCGTCCTTGGGGCCCAGGGCGAGCGACGGCAGGATCTGGATGGCCCCCTTGTTGCCGCAGCTCATGTCGTCCGGCCGGGGGTTCGCGGTCTCGGTGAACTCGTCGGGGCCGACGATCACCTCGTCCTCCCAGGTCTTCCCCTCGTCGAGGCTGCGGCGCACCGAGATCTGCCCGCCCGAGCCGCCCCGCCGTCCGCAGACGCCGGTCAGGGTCGAGTGCGCCAGCCAGACCCGGCCGCTGCCGTCCTTGGCCGCCAGGACGCTCGGGCTGCGCAGCAGGTCGAGCGGGTGCGACGGCTGGAAGAGATGCTGGTCGAGCCATTTGAACGTGCCGTTCTCGAACCGGCCGCGGAACAGGAGGAGCCCCTGCTGGTTGGCGCCGCCCGGCGTATTCATGCCTCCCGGCTGCGGCGCGGCGGCATCCACGTCCGCCGCCCGGCTGGTCAGGAAGTAGGTCTGGTTGTCCTTGCCCCCGCGGTCGATCCAGGGACGGCCGGAGGTCATCACCGCGCCGCCGAGGTAGGGCGCGCCCAGGTCGGTCCAGGTCTTGCCACCGTCGGTCGAATAGCCGGCCGCCGTCACGCCGGGGACCTTCGGCCGGGCACAGAAGCCGCCGAAGGAGCCGCCGCACGTTCCGTGCACCGTCTCCCAGGCCGCCAGCAGGAGCTGGCCAGAGGGATCGGCGGCGATCCCCTCCGCGGGACGCCCCAGACGCCCGTCCGGCATCGGAGACTGCGGACCATTCATCCTGGTGTTCGGCCCGACCGCCGCCGGGTTGAAGGCCGGTGCCTCCGGAGCCGCCGGGCGTGTCCCGCCGGCCATCTGTGCCGCGAGCAGGCCCGCGGCCGGCCCGGCGAGAAGGAGCCCGAACAGGATTGGCGTGGATCGCTTCATCGTACGTCGCATTCGGCTTCACTCCGCTGATAGAGACTTCCAAGAGATACGCAGATTTTTGTGTGAATCCGCGCTTGTGGGGCCTCGCAGCGCGCGAGTATACTCCGCCCGCGATCCACACGTCGAGAAACGATCGGAAAGGTTTATTGAGCGGGCTTCGATGAGCTCTGACATCGAGATGATCTACGAGCTGTCGCCGATGCAACAGGCGATGCTCTTCCATACCCTCTATGCACCCGGCTCGGGTGTGTACGTCTTGCAGATGAGCCTGCGGCTCACCGGGCGGCTCGACGTGGAGGCCTTCGAGAAATCCTGGCGGCACCTCCTCGACCGCCACGCCATTCTGCGCACCGGGTTCTTCTGGGAAGACCTGGACAAGCCGCTGCAGGTGGTGCACCGCCACCTTCCGCTCCCCCTCGAGCGGCTGTCTCTCTCCCAGCTTCCGGCGGTGGAACGGCAGCGCCGGCTCGCGGCGCTTCTGGAGGAGGATCGCGAGCGTGGCTTCGACCCGACCGAGCCGCCGCTCTTCCGCCTGACCCTGGCCGAGCTGGCGGACGGCGTGCACCAGCTCCTCTGGAGCCTCCATCACCTGCTGGTGGACGGCTGGTCGCAAGGCCAGCTCCTGCGCGAGCTGTTCGCCTGCTACGCCGCCTACGCCGCCGGCCGCGAGCCGCGCCTGGCGCCTCCGGGGAGCTACCGCAACTACATCGCCTGGCTGCAACACCAGGACCTCGGCGAGGCCGAGGCGTTCTGGCGCCGGACCTTCGCCGGGTTCACCGAGCCCTCCCTGCTGGCCGGCGAGGAGGTCCAGGGAACCTCGCCGGGCTTTCGCGCGGCGCGCCGGCGCGACCTCGCGCTGCCCGCCCGGGTCTCCGGCGCGTTGCGCGAGACGGCGCGCCGCCGCCGGCTCACCCTGAACACCCTGGTGCAGGGAGCCTGGGCGCTGGTCCTCGCCCAGGCGACGGGCCGCGAGGAGGTGGTCTTCGGGGCGACGGCCTCCGGCCGGCCGGCCGATCTGCCGGGGGTCGAGACGACGGTGGGCCTGTTCATCAACACCCAGCCGGTGCGGGTGGCCGTGCCGCCGCAGGCGAGCCTGTGGGAGTGGCTCGCCGCCCTCCAGGAGAGCCAGGTCGAGAAGCGCCGCCACGAGCATGCGCCGCTCACCGACGTGCAGCGCTGGAGCGGCCTGCCCGCGGGCGTGCCCCTCTTCGACCACCTGCTGGTCTTCGAGAACGTGGCGCTGCCCGAGGAGCGGACCAGCCCGGTGCCCGGCCTGGAGATCACCGAGGAGGCCTCGCACGAGCTGACCAACTATCCGCTCAGCGTGATCGTCCTGCCGGGCCGGGAGCTGGTGCTCAGCCTGCGCTGGAACGCCGGTCGCCTGGAGACCCCGGCCATCGTGCGGATGCAGGAGCGGCTCGCCCGCCTGCTCACCGCCTTCGCCGCGGATCGCGAGCAGCCGCTCGGCAGCCTGCCGCTGCTCTCCGGCGCCGAGCGCCACCAGGTGCTGGTGGAATGGAACGACACGGCGGCGCCGTTCGCCGGCCCCTGCCTGCACGAGCTGTTCGCCGCCCAGGTGGCGCGGACGCCCGCGGCCGTGGCGGTGGTCGACGGCACCCGCCGCCTCACGTACGCCGAGCTGGCCGCCCGCGCGACGGTCCTGGCCCGCCAGTTGGCCCTCCAGTTACGCCGGCTCGGGGCCGGGCCGGAAGCGCGCGTGGCCGTCTGCCTGGAGCGATCGGCGGAGCTCCCCGCCACGCTTCTCGGGGTGCTCACGGCCGGCGCCGCCTACGTGCCGCTCGATCCCGCCTGGCCGGCGGAGCGCCGCGCCCTGATGCTGGAGGACTCGGGAGCCGCCGTGCTGGTCACCCGCGGCCGGCTCGCCGCGGACCTCCCGCCCACGGACGCCCACCGCCTCGATCTCGATGCCTGCGGCCGGGAGGCGATTGAAGAGGAGGCGGGCGCCACGGCCCTGCCCGGCCATCTGGCCTACGTGATCTACACCTCGGGCTCGACCGGCCGGCCCAAGGGGGTCGCCGTCGAGCACCGCAGCGCCGTGGCCCGGATGGGCTGGGCGCGCGCGGCCTTCTCCGCCGAGGAGCTGGGCGGCCTGCTCGCCGCCACCTCGGTCTGCTTCGACCTCTCGGTGTTCGAGATCTTCGCGCCCCTCGCCTGGGGGGGTACGGTGATCCTGGCGGAGAACGCCCTGGAGCTGCCGCGCCTCGCCGCCGCGGCGGAGGTCCGCCTGCTCAACACCGTCCCTTCGGCCGCGGCCGAGCTGTTGAGGAGCGGCGGCCTCCCCTCCTCGGTACGCACCGTCTGCCTGGCCGGCGAGGCGCTGCCGGCCCCCCTGGCCGCCCGCCTCTACGCCACCGGCACGGTGACGCGGGTGCTCAACCTCTACGGCCCGTCGGAGGACACCACCTACTCGACCGGCGCCCTGGTGCCCCGGGACGCAACGCGGGCCCCGGCGATCGGCCGCCCCCTCCCGGGAACGCGCGCCCATGTGGTCGATCGCGCCGGCCGGCCGGTGCCGCCGGGCGTCCCGGGCGAGCTGTGGCTCGCCGGAGCCGGCCTCTCCCGCGGCTATCTGGGACGGCCCGATCTCACCGCCGAGCGGTTCGTGCCCAATCCGTTTGGTGATCGGACGGATCCGTCCGATCGGTCCGATCCGTCCGATCTCGGCCGGCGCGCCTACCGCACCGGCGACCTGGTGCGCTTCCGCGAGGACGGCGCCCTGGAGTTCCTGGGCCGTATCGACTTCCAGGTGAAGGTGCGCGGCTTCCGTATCGAGCCGGGCGAGATCGAGGCCGTGCTCTGCGGCCATCCGGACGTCCAGGCGGCGGTGGTCCTGGCGCGCGGCGGCGACCGCCTGGTGGCCTGGGTGGTGGCCCCGCAGCTCGCCGGCCTCGCCGGCTGGCTGGGCGGCAAGCTCCCCGCCTACATGGTGCCGTCGGCGTTCGTCCGCCTCGACGCCCTGCCGCTCACCCCCAACGGCAAGCTCGACCGCCGCGCCTTGCCGGAGCCGAAGGTGGAGAGCAGACGGGAGCCCGCCGCCGCGCCGGCCGATCCCGTCGAGGAGCTGATCGCCGGGGTCTGGGCCGAGGTGCTGGGGATCGAGCACGCCGGGGCGGACGACGACTTCTTCGCTCTCGGTGGACATTCCCTCCTCGCGTCGCAGGTGATCTCGCGCCTCCGCGCCCCGCTCGGCGTCGACCTGCCTCTCCGCGCCCTGTTCGAAGCGCGCACCGTGGCACGCCTCGCGCGGGAGGTCCGGCGGCTCCGGCGGCGGCTCGTCTCCCCGATCGCCGCCGTGCCGCGGGACGGACGGGAGATGCCGCTCTCCTTCGCGCAGCAGCGCCTCTGGCTGATCGACCAGATCGAGCCGGGCGACCCGGCCTACAACGTCCCCACGGCCGTGCGCTTGACCGGCGCCATCTCCCCGGCCCTCCTCAGCCGGATCTTCGCCGAGATCGTGCGGCGCCACGAGGCGCTGCGCACCACGTTCGACCTCTGCGACGGCCGGCCGGTGCAGGTCCTCTCCCCCGCCGGGCAGGCGGAGCTCGCGATGGCCGACCTCTCCGCCCTCCCGGCCGGGCGGCGGGAGGCGCCGGCCCGCGCCCTCCTCCAGGAACAGGCCGGCCGCGGGTTCGACCTGCGGCGCGGCCCGCTGCTGCGCCTCCTCCTGGTGCGCCTCGGCGCCGCCGAGCATCTGCTCGGCCTGACCCTCCATCACATCGTCACCGACGGCTGGTCGATGGGCGTCCTGCTGCGCGAGATCGCCGCCCTCTTCGCCGCCTTCTCCGCCGGCCGCCCCTCGGCGCTCCCGGAGCCGCCGGTGCAGTACGCCGACTTCTCGCTCTGGCAGCGGGAGCGGCTCGACGCGGTGGAGATCGCGGTGCAGGTCGACTGGTGGAAACAGGAGCTGGCCGGGGCTCCGGGCGAGATCGCCCTCCCCCTCGACCGCGCCCGCGGTCCCCTGCCGCGGGCCGCCGGCGAGCTCCTCCCGGTGACCGTGCCGGCGGATCTCACCGGTGCCCTCCGGCGCCGGGCGCGGGCTCTCCGGGTGACGCCGTTCATGCTGCTGACCGCGGCTTTCCAGACCCTCCTCCACCGCCTCTCCGGCCAGGACGACGTGCTGGTGGGGACGCCGGTCGCCGGCCGCAACCGCCTGGAGACCGAGGGGCTGATCGGTTTCTTCGTCAACACCCTGGTGCTCCGCGGGCGCCTGGGAGACCCCGCGCTCACCGTGGACGGCCTCCTGGAGCAGACGCGGGACACGACGCTGGCGGTTTTCGAGCACCAGGACCTGCCGTTCGAGCGCCTCGTCGAAGAGCTGGTCCCCGAGCGCAACCTGGCGGTGCCGCCGCTCATCCAGGTGCTCTTCGCCCTGCAGACCGCCCCGCTGGAGCCGCTGCGGCTCCCCGGCCTCACCCTGGAGCCGCTCACCGTCTACAGCGGCAAGACCCAGCTCGACCTCAGCCTGTCGCTCTCCGCCGTGGGCGACGCCCTCGCCGGCAGCCTGGAGCTGCGCACCGCGCTCTTCGACCTGGTGACGGTCGAACGGATGGCGGCCTCGTTCGAGCATCTCCTCCATGCCCTGGTGGTGGCGGCACCGGAAGGGCGGATCGACGAGCTGCTCCTCCTCCCTGCATCCGAGCGGCACCAGGTCCTCCACGAGTGGAACGAGAGCGCCCCTCTGCCGGCCGGACCGGCGTCGGTCCTGGAGCTGTTCGAGCACCAGGTGGCGCGCGCTCCCGAGGCCCCGGCGCTCTCCCAGGAAGGTCTCCGCCTCACCTACCAGGAGCTGGCCGGCCGGGCGCGCGCGCTGGCCCACCATCTGCGCCGGCGCGGCGTGGGACCGGAGACCCCGGTCGCCGTGGTCGCCGAGCGCACGCCCGACCTGATCGTCGCCTTCCTGGGCATCCTCCAGGCGGGCGGCGCCTATGTGCCGGTCGATCCGGCGTACCCGGAAGAGAGGCGGGCGTTCATGCTCGCGGACTCCGGGGGAATTCTACTGGAGAACGACAAGGACCAAAAGGACAGCAAGGACGGCAAGGACGAAAGAAGAAGACCGGAGGACGGGCAGCTCGCCTATGTGCTCTATACCTCGGGCTCGACCGGCCGGCCCAAGGGGGTGATGGGCTCGCATGGCGCTCTCGCCCGCTACGTGGCGGCGGTGCGCGGGATCTACGGGATCGGCCCGGGGGACCGGGTGTTGCAGTTCTGCTCGACCAGCTTCGACACCAGCCTGGAGGAGATCGTCGCCTGTCTGGCGAACGGCGCGGAGCTGGTGCTGCGCACCGATGCCATGCTGGAGTCGGCCGCCACCTTTCTGGAGGCGTGCGGCGCGCGGGGGATCACCGTGCTCAGCCTCCCCACCGCGTACTGGCACGAGATCGCGGCCCAGGTGGAGACCGGCGCGGTGGCGCTTCCCGCCTGCCTGCGGCTGGTGATCATCGGCGGCGAACGGGCCCTGCCGGCCCGCGCCGCGGGATGGCGCCGCGCCGTGCCGGGGCTGCCGCGCCTGCTCAACACCTACGGCGTCACCGAGTCGACCATCGTCTCCACGGCCACCGATCTGGCCGCACCGTCGGCCGCCGAGGCGCGCGGCGAGCTGTCGGTGGGCCGGCCGATCCCGGGCACGGAGGTCCTGCTGCTCGACCGCGAGCGGGAGCCGGTGCCGATCGGCGCGGCGGGCGAGCTGCACCTGGGCGGCGCCCTGCTCGCCCGCGGGTATCTGGGGCGTCCGGATCTGACCGCCGAGCGCTTCGTGCCGCATCCGTTCGCGGCGGAGCCGGGGGCGCGCCTCTACCGCACGGGCGACCTCGCGCGGGCGCTGCCGGACGGCGCCCTGGAGTTCGCCGGGCGGGCCGACCGCCAGGTCAAGATCCGCGGCTTCCGCATCGAGATCGAGGAGATCGAGGCGGCTCTCCTCGGCCATCCCGGGATCGCGGCGGCGGCCGTGCTGGTCCGCGAAGATCGATCGGGCGAGAAGGTGATCACCGCCTATGTCGTGCCGCGCGAGACGCCGGGACCGGCCCCCGCGGACCTCCGCCGCTTCCTGCGCGAGAGCCTGCCCGACTACATGGTGCCCGGCGCCTGGGTGCCGCTCGCCGCCTTGCCGCTCACCCCCAACGGCAAGCTCGACCGGCGCGCCCTGCCGGCTCCGGCGGAGGCTCCGGCGGAAGCGGACGCGGTGGTGCCGCCGTCCGATCCGGTCGAGGAGCTGCTCGCCGGGATCTGGGGCGAGGTGCTGGGGCGCGAGCGGATCGGGGTGCACGACGACTTCTTCACCCTGGGCGGGCACTCGCTCCTCGCCACCCAGGTGATCGCGCGGCTGCGTTCCGTGCTCGGCGTGGAGCTGCCGTTGCGCCAGCTCTTCGAGAGCGCGACGATCGCCGGCCTCGCCCGCGCCGTAAGGGCAGCTCGGACGGAGGGCGGACCGCCGGCTCTCGTCCGGGTACCGCGCGAGGGGGATCTCCCCCTCTCCTTCGCCCAGCAGCGCCTGTGGCTCATCGACCAGCTCGAGCCGGGGAGCCCGGCCTACAACATCCCGTCGGCGGTGCGGCTGACCGGCGCGCTCTTCCCCCCCAGGCTTGCCTGGATCTTCGCCGCGGTGGTCCACCGCCACGAGGCGCTGCGCACGACCTTCACGGCGCACGACGGCCGGCCGGTGCAGGTCATCGCGCCGGAGCAGGCCCCGGCGCTGCCGGCCGTCGACCTCTCCGCCCTTCCGGAGGCACATCGGGAGGAGGAGGCGCGCGCCCTGGCCGCCGCGGAGGCGCGCCGGCCGTTCGATCTCCGGCGCGGGCCGCTGCTCCGCCTCACTCTGGTGCGCCTTCTGGTCGAAGAAGACTTGGCCGAAGAGCACCTCCTGCTGATCACGATGCACCACATCGTGTCGGACGGCTGGTCCATGGGCGTCCTCCTGCGCGAGATCGCCGCGCTCTGGAGGGGCGGCTCGCCTCTCCCCCCGCTCCCCGTGCAGTACGCCGACTTCGCGGTCTGGCAGCGGAGCTGGCTGCAAGGCGAGGTCCTGGAGGCCTGGCTCGCCGCGGCCGGGCGGCGTCTCGCCGGTGCGCCGCGGGTCCTGGAGCTGCCCACCGACCGGCCGCGCCCGGCCATGCAGAGCTTCCGCGGCGGGGTCCGTCTCCTCGACCTCTCCCCCGCTCTCGGCGCGGGTCTCCAGGCGCTCTGCCGGCGCGCCGGGGTCACCCCGTTCATGGCCTTCCTCGCCGCCTGGGCCACGCTCCTCGGGCGCCACGCCGGGCAGGACGACGTGCTGGTGGGCTCCCCCATCGCCGGCCGCAACCAGCGGGAGACCGAGGAGCTGATCGGCTTCTTCGTCAACACCCTGGTCCTGCGGATCGGGCTCGCCGGGACCTTCCAGGAGCTGCTGGGACGGGTGCGCGCCGAGGCGCTCGACGCCTTCGGCCACCAGGACCTCCCGTTCGAGCGGCTCGTCGAGGCGCTCGAGCCGCAGCGCGACCTCGCGCGCACGCCGCTCTTCCAGGTCCTCTTCGTGTTGCAGAACGCGCCGGCCGGCGCGCTCGCCGTCCCGGGCCTCACCCTGGCGCCGGTCGCCGTGGAGAGCGGTATGGCGAAGTTCGACCTCACCCTGGCCGTGGCGGAGGGACCGGCGGGCTGGTCCGCGGCCCTCGAATTCGCCACCGACCTGTTCGACGCCGGCACCGCGGAACGCCTGCTCGGCCGCTTCGCCCTCCTGCTGGAAGGCGCCGTGGCCGCTCCGGAGACGGCGCTCGCGGACCTGCCGCTCCTCCTGCCGGCGGAGCTGGACCAGGTGCTCCGGGAGCACAACGCCACCGCGACGGCATTTCCGCGCGACGCCTCGCTCGCCGCGCTGTTCGAAGCCGTGGCGCGCGACCGGCCGGAGGCGCCGGCGATCTGTGCACCGGGTGGCGAGGTCTGGAGCTATGGCCGCCTCGACGCGGCGGCGAACCGGCTCGCCCGCCATCTGCGCTCGCTGGGCGTGGGGATCGAGACACCGGTGGGGATCTCCCTGGAGCGCTCGCCCGGGCTGATCCTCGGCATCCTCGCCATCGTCAAGGCCGGCGGCGCCTACGTCCCCCTGGACGCGGGCTATCCCGACGAGCGCCTCGCATTCATGCTGGAAGACACCGGGGCCGCCGCCGTCCTGGTCCACGCCGCCACGCGCGACCGCCTGCTGCGGCTCGCGCCGCGCCTCGTCGACCTCGACGGCGGGGCCTGGGAGGAGGAGCCCGCGGCTCCCCTCGGCGTGCGCCCGCCGGCGGAGTGCCTGGCCTACGTGATCTACACCTCGGGCTCCACCGGCCGCCCCAAGGGAGTCGCGGTGCCGCAGCGCGCCGTGGTCCGCCTGGTGCGGGAGACGAATTTCGTCCACCTGGGGCCGGACGACCGCCTCGGCCAGGTGGCCAACAGCAGCTTCGACGCGGCGACCTGGGAGATCTGGGGAGCGCTGCTGAACGGCGGCGCCATCGTGGTCATCCCGCGCGAGACCCTCCTCAGCCCCGCCGAGCTCGCCGCCGCGCTCCGCGCCGGGCGGGTGACCTCGATGTTCCTGACCTCGGCCCTGTTCACCCGGATGGCGCAGGAGGAGCCGGACGCCTTCGCCGGCATGAGCGAGCTGCTGGTGGGCGGCGAGGCGGTGGACCCGGGAGCGGCGCGCCGGGTGCTCGCCGGGCGGCCGCCGCGCCGCCTGCTCAACGGCTACGGGCCGACCGAGAGCACCACCTTCGCCGCCTGGCACCCGATCCGCGCGGTGCCGGAAGGGGCCACCAGCATCCCCATCGGCCTCCCGCTCGCCAATACCACGCTCTACGTGCTGGACCGCCAACAGGCCCCGGTGCCGCCGGGCGCGGTGGGCGAGCTGTGCATCGGCGGCGACGGCCTGGCGCGCGGCTATCTCCGGCGTCCCGAGCTGACGGCGGAACGGTTCGTGCCGGACCCCTGGGGAGAGGGCGGGCGCCTCTACCGCACGGGAGATCTGGCGCGGCGCTTGCCGGACAACACGCTCGACTGCCTGGGGCGGATCGACCACCAGGTGAAGATCCGCGGCTTCCGCATCGAGCCCGGGGAGATCGAGGCGGCGCTGGCGGGCCATCCGGACGTCCGCGAGGCCCTGGTGCTGGCCCGCCGCGACGTGGGACCCGCCGGGGACGCGCGCCTGGTCGCCTGGGTGGTGCCGCACGGCGGGCGCTCACCGCGGCCGGAGGAGCTGCGCGAGTCTCTGCGGGCGCATCTGCCCGAGCACATGATCCCCTCGGCCGTCGTGCCGCTCCCCGCCTTCCCCCTGACCCCGAACGGCAAGGTGGACCGCCAGGCGCTCCCGGATCCCGAGACCGTCCGCGCGGAGGCCGCCACGTCCGCTCCCGCCGACCCCCTGGAGGAGCTCCTCGCCGGCATCTGGGCCGAGGTGCTGGGGCTCGGCCGCGTCGGCGCGCACGAGGACTTCTTCTCCCTGGGCGGGCACTCGCTGCTCGCCACCCAGGTGGTCTCGCGCATCCGCGGCGCGCTCGGCCGTGACCTGGCACTCCGCCAGCTCTTCGAGACCCCGACGGTGGCGGATCTCGCCCGCGTGCTCCGCGATGCGGAACGCGGCGCGCCGGCCGCGCCGCTCCTCGCCGTGCCCCGCGGGGGCGATCTCCCGCTCTCGTTCGCGCAGCAACGGCTCTGGCTGATCGATCGCATCGAGCCGGGGAGCTCCGCCTACCACATCCCCCTCGCGCTCCGCCTGACCGGTGAGATCGCCCCTCCCCTGCTGGAGCGCATCTTCGCGGAGATCGTGCGGCGGCACGAGGCGCTGCGCACCACCTTCGCCGAGGGGCCGGCGGGACCGGTGCAGGTGATCGCCGCGGAGCACACGCCGGAGCTGCCTCTCCTCGATCTCTCCTCTTTGCCGGCGGCGGACCGGGAAGGAGAAGCCCGCGCTCTCGCCCGCGAGGCGGCGCTCCGCCCCTTCGACCTCGGCCGCGGGCCGCTGCTGCGCCTCCTCCTCGTCCGCCTCGGCGCGGCGGATCACCTGCTGCTCCTGACCTTCCACCACGTCGTGGCGGACGGTTGGTCGCTGGGCGTGCTGCTGCGCGAGATCGCGGCGCTCCACGCGGCTTTCTCGCAGGGGAAACCGTCGCCGCTGCCGCCGCTGCCGGTGCAGTACGCCGACTTCGCCGTCTGGCAGCGGAGCTGGCTCCAGGGCGACGTCCTGGCGGCGCAGATCGCGTTCTGGAAGCGGCAGCTCGCCGGAGCGCCCGCGGTGCTGGAGCTGCCGCTCGACCGCCCGCGCCCGGCCACCCGGAGCTGGCGTGGTGCCGCGCGCCCCCTCGCCGTCCCTCCTGCCCTCTCGGAGGCGGTCCTCCGCCTCGCCCGGCAGCAGGGGGTCACGCCGTTCATGGCCCTTCTCGCCGCCTGGGCCGTGCTCCTCGGCCGCCACGCGGGGCAGGAGGACGTGCTGATCGGCTCCCCGATCGCCGGGCGCAACCGGCGGGAGATCGAGGGGCTCATCGGGTTCTTCGTGAACACCCTGGTGCTGCGCGCCGGCCTCTCGGGTGATCCCTCCTTCGGCGAGCTGCTCGCCCGGGTGCGGAAGACCGCGCTCGACGCCTTCACCCACCAGGACCTCCCGTTCGAGCGGATCGTCGAGGAGGTGGTGGCCGAGCGGCACCTGGCCGTCTCCCCGCTCTTCCAGGTTCTCTTCGCCCTCCAGAACGCTCCGGTCGAGGCGATGAGCCTGCCCGGGCTCGCGCTCACACCGTTCGCCGTGGCGAGCGGCGTCACGAGCTTCGATCTGACCTTGAGCCTCGGCGAAGGGCCGGCCGGTTTCGCCGGCACCCTGGAGCACGACACCGATCTCTTCGACGGCACCACGGCGGAGCGCCTGCTGGCCCGTTTCACCGCCCTGCTCGCCGCCGCGGTGGCTCAACCGGCCGCACGCCTCTCCGCTCTGCCGCTCCTCCTCCCCGCGGAGCACCAGCAGGCCCTCGTCGAGCCCAACGTGCTCCGCCATGCGCCGCCACGTGCGGCGACGATTCCGGAGCTGTTCGCGGAGGCCGTGGCCGCCGCCCCCGAGGCGCCGGCCGTGCTCTTCGCCGGAGAGCCGGCCACGCTTCTCTCCTACGCCGTGCTGGACCGCCGATCGGCGCGGTGGGCGCACGAGCTGCGCCGCCGGGGCGCCGGGCCGGAGGTGCGCGTGGGGCTCTGCGTCCGCCGCACCCCCCGGATGCTCGTGGGGCTCCTCGCCGTGCTCCGCGCCGGAGCGGCCTACGTCCCCCTCGATCCGGCCTGGCCGGCGGACCGCCTCGGCTGGATGCTCGACGATGCCGGGGTCGAGCTGGTCCT
>Ga0209682_10000396_pt1 | contig 15009 bp, 11 predicted proteins | sample DOMMetBare2Fresh_2_FD_187471 | JGI IMG/M metagenome (GOLD analysis project Ga0209682, IMG submission 187471) | Wetland sediment microbial communities from St. Louis River estuary, USA, under dissolved organic matter induced mercury methylation -... | ecosystem: Environmental > Aquatic >... | reverse complement strand
CCCTTCGACTCGCCGCCGGAGTTGATCAGGCCCACCCGCCCCATGTAGCAGTTGGCCACCTGCCAGCGGTTCCAGTCGATCGGGTGGTCGGTGACCAGCTCGCCATAGACCCTCGGATCGGTCTTGCCGTACTTGAGTGCCGGGTACCCGCCGTTGAGCGTCGCCTGCTTCTGCTTGACGATATCCGCCTGCATGGTGACCGCCAGATGGTTCGCCTGGCCGGTCAGGTCGGCGGCGGTGTGGTAGTCGGGGCCGCCCTTTATCTTGAAGGCGTCGTTGCGGGTGTAGGCCCAGAGGACCGTGGCGAGGCCGAGCTCGTGGGCGCGGTAGAACGCCTCGGAGATCTCGACGATCTCGCGAGCCGCATCGTCGCTGCCGAAATAGACCGTGGCGCCCACCGCAGCCGCCCCCATGTCCCACGCCTGCTCCACCTGGGCGAACAGGATCTGCGCGGCCTTGTTCGGATAGGTCAGCAGCTCGTTGTGGTTGATCTTCACGATGAACGGGATCTTGTGGACGTATTTGCGCGCCACCTGGCCGAGCACGCCGACCGTGGAGGCGACCGCGTTGCACCCCGCCTCGACCGCCAGCTTCACGATGTTCTCCGGATCGAAGTAGTCCGGATTGGGCGCGAACGACGCGGCGGCGGAATGCTCGACGCCCTGGTCGACCGGCAGGATCGACAGGTAGCCGGTGTGGGCGAGGCGGCCGGAGCCATGCAGGCGTCCGAGGTTCACCAGCACCTGCGGCTTGCGGTCGGACTGCCCCCACGCCCGGTCGAGGTGGTCCGGGCCGGGCAGCATCAGCCGGTCTTTGGCGATCCCTTTGCAGGTAAAGGACAGGTAGTTGTCCGCGTCCGCACCGAGGTGCGCGACGATCTTGTCCAGTGTAGCCATCTGGGGGTGTTCCTCCCTTCACGCTTGCGGGTGTGCGGAGCACGGCCACGATGCCGCCGCCCCGGGGTATGGTAACAGCCTCTGGAGACTCTCCGCCTGCCATGTCCACACCCAAGCGCTTCCATCGTCTCCGCACCGTGCTCGACCGGCGCCAGCCGGACCTGACGGTCCTCCTGGAGAACGTCCAGGTGCCGCGCAACCTGGCGGCCATCGTGCGCAGCCTGGACGCGGTCGGCGGCCTCGAAGCGCACGCGGTCTGGCCGGGCGGCAAGCTCAAGATCTCCCGCCCCGCCTCGGGGGGCAACCGCAAGTGGCTGCCGGTCCGCAAGCACCACACCCTCGCCGAGGCGCTCGGCCGCCTGAAGGAGAGAGGCTTCCGCATCCTCGTTGCGGATCCGGTGGAGACATCCACCGACTTCCGCCAGGTGGACTATCTCCACCCCACCGCCCTCCTCCTCGGCAACGAAGACTGCGGCGTCACCCCGGAAGCCCGGGCCGGAGCCGACGAGCTCGTCGCCATCCCGATGACCGGCATGGGCACCTCGCTCAACGTCTCCGTCGCCGCCGCCCTGATCCTCTTCGAAGCGCAGCGCCAGCGTGCCGCCGCCGGCTTCTACGAGGCGCCCCGGCTCGACCCGGAGACGCACACCCGCCTCCTCTTCGAATGGGTCTACCCCAAGCTCGCCGCCCTCTGCCGGCGGCATGGAGCGGCGTATCCCGAGCTGGGGCCGGACGGGGAGATCCTGGGGACGTTGCCGCGGTAGGAGCCCTCACCTACCCGGGGTGACAGCCCGGTTCTCCCACACCGCCCGCGACACCTCCGCGATCACCCGGTCCGCCGCCGCCTCGTCCGCGATGCCCGCGGTGAGGACGACCAGGACGTAGGGCTTCTCTCCCGGCGGGAAGACGATGGCCGCATCGTGGTGGATCGCGGTGATATCCCCGGTCTTATGGGCCACCGGAGTGCCCGGGGGGAGGCCGGCCGGGATCTTCTCGTTGAATTCCTGGGCCTTGAGGATCGCGAGCATCCGGTCGCGCGACGCCGAGGTGAAGGTCGAGCCGTCCAGGAGCTTCTTGTAGAGGAGGAGAAGGTCACGCGCCGTCACCCGGTTGTTGAGCCCGGCTTCATAGGCCTTCGTGTCCTCGACGCCGCGCAGGACGGTGATGTCATAGGAGCCGAGGCGGCGCACCAGGTCCGTGACATTCCCGGCGCCGATCTTCTCGATGAGGAGATTGGTCGCCAGGTTGGAGCTCCGCACGATCATGTGGCGGATCAGCTCCTCCAGCGTCCGCGTCTGCCCGAGCGCCGCGTAGAGCTCCGGATCGCCGTCCTCCTTCCGGTCGAGCACGTAGCGCGAGCCATCCACGATGCTGGCGAAATCGTTGGCCACCTTGACCGGCTCGCCGAGCCGCATCTGGCCGCGGTCCACCGCATCGAAGAGCGCCATCATCACCGGCACCTTCATGGTGCTCGCGGCGTGGAGGATCTCGGTATCCTGGAACGCCAGATTGGCACCGGTGCCCAGGTTCTCGTACGCCACCGAGACCACCCCCCGGCTCTCTTTCGCGATCCGCTCGATCCGCCCCGGCAGGGTCTCCGGAGGATAGCGATAGGAGGAACAGGCGCAGAGGGCCAGGCCGAGGGGAAGGAGGGCGAGGGCGGGGCGCATGGGCGGGAATCTACCTGAAAACGGCCGCCGGAGGCCCGCCGGAGAGTCGGGCCTGTGACGAAATCCTCTCATCCACCCGGACGTGCCGCTTGTGGTCCGCCAGCCCGGCTCTGTAAGATGTGCTTACGTCCTCCGCGAATCTTGCCGAGACTCCCTTGATCCACTGGCTCTACTACCCCAGATCTCGGAAAGCACCCCCGCTGGTCCTCCAGGTGGTCGAGACCTTCCGCTCCGCCTCGTCCGAAATCGACTCCGCTCACCACAACCTGCCGAGCAACGGAGTCTTGTCCCAAGTCGCTCCGCGCCTGGTGGATCTCGGGTTCCGAGTCGAGACCGGCAAGACTTCGGACCAAAAGATCCAGGTCCCCGTCCTCTTCGGCCTCGACGGACAGTACGAGAAGTCCTTCGAGGTGGACGCCTACCACGAGACCGCCGGCTTCGTGCTGGAAGTGGAGGCCGGCCGAGGCGTCGTGAACAACCAGTTCCTGAAGGACCTCTTCCAGGCCTGCATGATGAATGGCGTCACCGAGTTCGCCGTGGCCCTCCGCAGCGACTACCGGGGGACGAACGACTTCGAGAAGGCTGCCCGTTTCTTCGACACCCTCTACGCGAGCCAACGGCTGAAGCTGCCGCTGGAGGGGATTCTGCTCATCGGGTACTGAAAACGGGGCGTCCGGACGCACTGCCGGCGCCCCCGCCAGGGATCGCGGAGCGGGCGATCCGCTGCCGGTTCGGAACCACCGGCGCCCGGTGGCGAGCCTTTGGCCAGGCAAGGCGGACGGTTGGCCGCTGGAAGCGAGCGGTTCGCAGCTCGCGGCGGACGGTTGGCCGCTGGAAGCGAGCGGTTCGCCAACCGCGGCGGACGGTTGGCACCGCGGAGCGGACGGTTGGCAACCTGAAGCGGACGGTTGGCAACCTGAAGCGGACGGTTGGCTTCGAGCAGCGGACGGTTGGCTTTCCAATGCGAACCATCCGCTTCGCGGTGCCAACCGACCGCCGCGGGCCGGCTTCAGCTCCGGCCTCTATCCAAACAGCGGCAACCCCTCCCCATACCGCGCCAGATACCCGTTCACCTTGAGCTTCCGCCGCGTGCTCTCCGTGCTCATGTAGCGGATCGTGCCGAAGACCGGCCGTTCCGGTGCCCAGGGGCGGTCGTAGCGGCCCAGGCACCAGAAGATGCCGGTGTAGGAATTGGGATCGCGGCCGTCGAGGGCGTACTTGTTGTTCAGCTCGATCATCACCTCCAGCGCCTCGCGCGGGCTTGCGGTCCAGTGCAGGATCTTCTTCCCCCAGAGCATGCGGAGATAGTTGTGGATGCACCCCTCGCGGACGAGCTGGCGCTGCGCCGCGTTCCACAGCTCGTCGTGGGTGCGGGCCTGCTCGAAGCCGGCGAAGTCGTAGACCTCGGGCCGCGGGTCCCCGACATGCGCTTCCAGCGTGCGGCGCGCCCATTCGGGGAGCGACTCCCAGCGGTCGTGGTCGTCGCGCCGGGAGGCCAGGTTGAACCCTACCTCGCGCCAGGTGATCGCCTCGTCGAGGAACTTCTCCGCCGCCGCGCTCATCCCCCACCACCCCTCCTTCGCCCCGCGGCTCCCCGTCCCGAGCCGGGCCGGTGTCCACCGCTCGCGCCCGGCGACCGCCGCGAAAAGCTGGTGCGCGCTGACGAAGCCGAAGTGAAGGTAGGGCGACAGGCCGCTCGTCACCGCCTCCTCCGGCTGATTCCGTCCCTCGCCATAGCCCTTGAGGCGATCCTTCAGGAACCGCTCCAGCACCGCTGCACCGGCCGCATCGCCGCCGCGGACCTCCGGCACCGGCGCCACCGCGTGGTCGATGGGGAGAGCCGCGAGCGACCCCGGCTTGCCGGCCAAAAGATCCTCGCCGGCCGCCGGCCACCGCCGCAGGATCTCCTCGGGCAGAGCCGGAAGCCGCTTGGGCAGATTCGCGGCGAGAGGGTCCGCGGCCGGCATCTCATCCAGATGCTCCGGCAGGACCTTCTGGAGCGTCCGGCGGAAGTCGAAAGCAGTGACGAAGGCTCGCTCGGCCGCCCGCAACGGAAACAAGCCGTTCGAGTCCACCGCCTCCAGCCGCACCTTCAGCCTCTCCCCGGCGGCCTGCAGCATGCGCGGGAGAAAGAAGGCCGGGAAGTCATCCGTCACCACCAGGCACGCCCGCGCGGCGAGGGCTTCGAGGAGACCCTGTCCCGCGCCCGGCCGCGGCTCCACATAGGGGTGATAGAGGACGTTCGACCGGACGAGACGGCTGGAGTGCTCCGCCATGCCGTCGATCACGAAGCGATGGAAGCGGTCGCTCGCCCAGCGGTAGCCGCAGCGCAGAGGCTCGAGCACCACGAGAGGCCGCCCGAGCTCGCGCGCCGCCTCGGCCGCCCGCTCCAGGGAGAAATTCCAGCCCAACCGCCGGAACGCGACCATCCAATAAAGGACATGGTCGCCGTCCGGGCGGATCGGTGCGTCGTTGAGGGGACGGAGGCGGAGGTGAGGGATGGAGGTCACGCGCGGAGGATAGCGCGGGACCCTCCACGGCCCTCTTGTCCAAGAAGCGGAGAGCTACCACCCGGCGGTAGAACGGTGGCACCCGCCGCCGTCCGGCTCCATTGTAGGCGTCCCCCGTCCGTCCTGGACGCCTTGATGCCTCGGCCCGTATCCGCAAAGAGGAGGACGCCTCCGGCGCGTCCCTTCTCCCGCCCGGCGCCTCCGGGCCGGAAGAAGGGACGCCCTGTTTTGTGTTCTCGGGTGTGGAGGTTGTTCGTTGGACCGGCCAGGTGCTGCACCCGGGCTCGTGGCTGAACGGCTGCTCGCTCTCTGAAGGGGGGACCTCGTGGCGGAAAACAAGAGCACCACGGATCACGACGTGATCCGCAGATGGGCCGAAGAGAGAGGCGGGAAGCCCGCCAAGGTCGCCGGCAGCCAACCCGGCGAGATCCGGATCGATTTCCCGAGCTTCCCCGGGGAGGATGACGAGAGTCTGGAGGTCATCTCCTGGGAGGAGTTCTTCGACCGCTTCGAAGAAGACAATCTGGTCTTCATGTACCGCGAAGAGCAGTGGCTGTCCTGATCGGACCAGTCCTGAAGGAGAGGGACCGTCGGCCCGTGGCATAGAATGGGCGCTCCAGGTGCCTGACTCACAGGAGGAGGTGGCGATGCCCCATGCACTGGCGGTCGATGACGATCCCAACTTCCTCTCGGCTCTCGCAGAGCTCATCGAGGGACAGGGGTTCACGACCAACACGGCGTGCACCCTGCGCGACGCCCGCGCCCAGGTCAGCCACCGGATTCCCGACGTGGCGCTGGTGGACCTCTACCTCCCGGACGGCAGCGGCATCGACCTCCTGAAGGACCTGGAGCTCGGCAACACCACCGAGGTGGTGCTGATGACCGGCCATGCCGACGTCGAGAGCGCCGTGCAGGCACTCCGCCTCGGCGCCAGCGACTACCTGACGAAGCCGCTCGACATCGGGCGTCTCAAGAGCATCCTCGCCAACGTGGCGAGCGTGCAGCAGCCGCCGGTCGCGGCCGTCACCACCGCTCCCCGGGACGAAGTCGTTCAGACCGACCGTCTGGGCCTCCTTCTGGGTGCCTCCGGAGCGATGCAGGCGGTGTACGAGATGCTCCACCGGGTGGCCCCGACCGAGGCCTCGGTCTTCCTGATCGGGGAGAGTGGCACCGGCAAGGACCTGGCGGCCCAGACGCTCCACATGCTCAGCCAGCGGGCCAAGGCGCCGTTCATGCCGCTCAACTGCGGCGCGATCTCGCCGACCTTGATCGAGAGCGAGCTGTTCGGCCATGAGCGGGGGAGCTTCACCGGCGCCGCCCGCCGCCACAAGGGATACTTCGAGCGCGCCCACACCGGCACCCTCTTCCTCGACGAGATCACCGAGATGCCCATCGAGCTCCAGGTGAAGCTCCTGCGCGTGCTCGAGACGGCCCAGCTCAACCGCATCGGCGGCGACCAGCCCGTCGAGGTCGACGTACGGGTCATCGCGGCCACCAACCGCGACCCCCAGAAGGCGGTCCACGAGGGGAAGCTGCGCGAGGACCTCCTCTACCGGCTGCAGGTCTTCCCCATCCACATGCCGCCGCTGCGCGAGCGCGGTGAGGACGTCCTGCTCCTCGCCCTCTTCTTCCTGGAGCAGCTCAACGAGCGCCAGGGCACGGGCAAGGTGCTCACCGAGGAGTCCCGGGAGCGGCTGTGCTCGCACAACTGGCCGGGCAACGTCCGCGAGCTCAAGAACGTCGTGCACCGCGCGTTCATCATGGCGGACCAGGACATTTCGCCCCGCGCCCTCCCCCGCGAGGTGGGCGGCGACTCGGGATTCCAGCGCAGTCTGTGCTTCCAGGTGGGCTCTTCCATCGAGGAGGTCGAGCGCCGGCTCATCGTGGCCACCCTCGATGCCTATGGCGGCAACAAGAGAAAAACCGCCGACGTACTAGGCGTCAGCCTCAAGACGCTCTACAATCGTCTGAACAGCTACCGGGACGTGTAGGCCTACACGAACCCGGGAATCGGCGATTCAACACCGGCCACCCCCTTGAGGAGCCGAACGGTAGGTTGTATACTCCCCCTCCGTCCGGCGACTCACTGAAAACTTGTTTTCGGGAGGCGGTGGCACACAACCTGCTTCAGGATCATTCCGGCGGGTACCAAGTAAGGTACCGCCGCTCTCCAGGGCCAGGTGGCCAAGGAGGAAGCCCGCAAGACGGCCCACAGGCTCGTGAGGGAGATGGACGGTGTCAAGCGGGATTCAAGTTGATCAAGGTGGGCGGCCAGCCGTATCGGACGCCCTGTCGTCTCTTCATCTAGTTCCTTTTAACAAGGGAGAAAAAAGACAATGAAAAAGCTGTTCGTTCACCTGTCGCTTCTGTGCTTGTTGGTTGCCCTGGCAGTTCCGATGATTGGCTGCCACAAGGAAGAGGCCGAGGTCGAGGAGACCACCACCGCCGCGGTGGAAGAGCCGGCGGCTGCCACGACCGACGCAATGGGCACCGACACCTCCGGTTCGATGGGCTCCGACATGGGCACCACCGAGCCGATGGGCACCGATTCCGGCGCGAAGTAAGAGCTCACGAAGAAGTCTTTCCAGGGCGCCCGCTGGTCGGGCGCCCTTTTGCTTTTCCCTCCGCTCCCTCCCTGTGCCAGAATGGCACCGCCCCTTTCTGTTTTGACCGCAAGAACCGGATGGCTCGCCCTCCGGCGTTCCGGTACCTTCCCTGCATGACACGAAGGGAGGACACGATGAGCGCTATGCTTCTTGCGGGACGGACGATGATCGACGAAACCTCTGCCTGGGACGCGGTGCTGGGACGGGATGCCCGCCGGGACGGCCAGTTCGTGTACGCGGTGGCGACGACCGGGGTGTATTGCCGGCCGTCCTGCCCGTCGCGCCGGCCACGGCGCGAGAACGTGCGGTTCTTTCCGGCTCCCGGCGAGGCCGAGCGGGCCGGGTTCCGGGCCTGCCGCCGCTGCCATCCGCGGGAGGGCGCGGCCCCGGACGCCCGTCTGGTCAAGCGCGCCTGCGCGTATCTCGAAGCCCACCTCGACGAACCGGTGACGCTCGAAATGCTCGGCGCAGCGGTCGGGGTGAGCCCCTGGCACCTGCAGCGGACCTTCAAGCGGCTGACCGGCGTCTCCCCGAAGGAGATGGTCCGCGCGCGGCGGATGGAACGCCTGAAGAGCCGGCTCCAGCAGGGAGACGACGTCGCGGCGGCCACCTACGAGGCCGGCTTCGGCTCCGGGAGCCGCGTCTATGAGCGGTCGGACGCACGGCTCGGCATGACCCCGGCCACCTACCGGCGGGGCGGAGAGGGAATGCACATCCGCTACGCCACGGCGGCCTCTCCCCTCGGCCGCCTTCTCGTGGGGGTCACCGGCCGGGGGGTCTGCGCGGTGTCGCTCGGCGAGACGGACGAGGAGCTCGCGGCGGCGCTCGGACGCGAGTATCCACGGGCGGCCATCGAACGCGCCGAGCCCGGCGCCGAGGACCTCGGCACGCGGATCGAGGCGATCCTCGGCTTCCTCGCGGGGAGGTCGCCGCACCTCGCGCTCCCTCTGGACGTGCAGGCGACGGCGTTCCAGGAGCGGGTGTGGCAGGCGCTCCAGGCGATCCCCTCCGGCACGACCCGGACGTATGGCGAGATCGCCGCGGCCCTCGGCCAGCCACAGGCCGCCCGCGCGGTCGCCCGCGCCTGCGCCACGAATCCTGTGGCCCTGGCCATCCCCTGCCACCGGGTCGTCCGGGGGGACGGAGCCGCCGGCGGCTACCGGTGGGGCGCCGAACGGAAGCGGCGGCTCCTCGCCGGAGAGCGCGACGCGGAGCGGGCGCGGCAGGACGGCGCGGCATGAGGTTGCCTCTCCCGCCGGATTTCGACCTCGCCTGGACGCTCCGGTTCCTGGCGGCGCGGACGGTGCCGTCCATGGAGGCGGTGGTGGACGGCACCTACCGGCGGAGCCTCCGCGCCGGCGGCCGGATGGTGACGCTCGCGCTCCGGCCTCGCGAGATCCGGGGCGAGATCCGGAAGACAGGCGGCGGCACCGTGCTGGAAGTGGAGACCGCGCCCGCTCTCTCCCCCGGAGAAACCCGCCGCCTGGTCTCCCGGATGTTCGATCTCGACGCCGACCTCGCGGGCTTTCACACCCTCGCGGCGGCGGACCCGGTGCTGTCGCGCATCGTGCCGAACCGGCCCGGCATCCGCCTGCCGCAGCTCCTCGATCCGTTCGAGGGGATCGTGCGGGCGATCATCGGCCAGCAGGTGAGCGTCGCCGGAGCCGCGACCCTGCTCGACCGCCTGGTCCGCCTCCTCGGCGAGCCGGCGCCCGCGCTCGGGCGCCAGGCCTTTCTCGCCTTCCCCACCCCGCTCGCCGTGGCCTCGGCCAGTCCGGAGGCGATCGGTGCCACCGGCCAGACGCGGGCCAAGGTCGCGGCGCTCCGCGGTGTGGCCATGGCGGTGGTCGAAGGGAGGATCGACTGGGAGCGGCTGCGCGCCGGAACGGCGGAGGCGTCGCACGCCGCCCTCGTGGCGCTCCCGGGGATCGGCCCCTGGACCGCCTCCTACGTCCGCATGCGCACCCTGGGAGATCGCGACGCCTTCCCCGCCTCCGACCTCGGAGTGATCAAGGCCCTCCGGGCGCTGGCGCCGCAAGGCGACCGCATCACCCTCGCCGAGATCACCGCCCTCGGCGAGCGCTGGCGCCCCTGGCGGGGGTACGCGACGCTGCACCTCTGGAATTCACTGGGCTGATTCTCCCCCTCTCCCGGCCGGTGGGAGGGGATGGGAGAGGGGGCCGGGGGGTGAGGGGCTAAGCGCTCTTCCCGGCCAGCGCCTCGCTCGCCCGCTCCACGGCCGAGGTGACCTGTTCCAGGGTGACCGGCTTGACGAGGTGCTCGCGGAAGCCGGCGTCCCGGGTGCGTTGCAGGTCTTCCTCCATGCCGTAGCCGGTCACGGCGATGCCCTCCAGGCCGTAGCGGTCGCGCAGCTCGATCATCAGGTCGAGGCCGCTGCCGTCCGGCAGGCCGAGGTCGGAGAGGACCAGGTCGAAGACGTGGGACTCGGCCAGGCGGCGCGCCGTGGCGACGTCCGGGGCCGTCTTCACCTGGTGGCGGGCCACCTGGAGGATGGTGGTGAGAACCTCCAGCGTCGGGGCGTGGTCCTCGACCACGAGGAGGCGCAGCGGGCGCTGTGCCGGCGTTGCCGGGGCCGGGCGGGCCTGTTGGCGGCGGACGGGCAGGGGCACGGTCCCGAGGAGGACGGTGAACGTCGCCCCCTGGCCGACTCCGGCGCTCGCCGCGCTCAAGGTCCCGCCGTGCAGGTCGATCAGCGCCTTGGCGATGGCGAGGCCCAGCCCCAGACCGCCGAACGGACCGCTGAAATGCCGGCTGGCGAGCGCGCCGCGCTCGAAGGGCTGGAACAGCCGGGGGATCACCTCGGGCGGGATGCCGATCCCGTGGTCGGTGACGTCGATCCGGATCCGCCCGTGGTACACGTCCGCGGTGCGGATCTCCACCCGTCCTCCCGCGGGGGAGAACTTGACGGCGTTGTCGAGCAGCTTCCAGAGCGCCTGCTCCAGCCGGGCGACGTCCCCCCAGACGTGGTGTTCCGCGGCCTCCAGGAAGAGGTCGATCTGCACGCCTTTCTCCTGGCTGCTCTCGCGGCAGAGCCGCTCCACGTCGCTCAGGAGGCGATGCAGGTCGCGCACCTCGAAATGGGCCTTGACCTGGCCGCGCGAGATGCGGGTCAGGTCGAGCAGGTCGTCGATCAGCCGCGCCTCGAGCTGCACGCTGCGCTCGATCATCTCGAGCCCGTCGCGCAGGTTTTCGTGGAGCCTGGGCGATTGCAGCATCTCGCCCACGGCGAGCAGGACCGGGGTCAGCGGCGTGCGCAGCTCATGGCTCAGCGCGCCGAGGAAGTCGTCCTTGGCACGCGCCGCGGCCTGTGCCTGGCCGTATAGCCGGGCGTTGTCGATCGCGAGGCCGGCGCGAAAGGCGATCTCCTCGGCGAGAGCCAGGTCCTCGGCGCCGAACACGTTCTCCGGGCCGGCGGTCGCGAGAAGCATGACGCCGAACGTCTGCCCGCGCGCCGCGAGCGGAACCACCAGGAACGAGCCGGCCCCGAGGCGGCGGTAGAGGGCCAGGACCTCCGGATCCTGGGTGACCGACTGCGCCATCTCCATCGTCGAGCACGGCACGAGCTCGCTCCGGCCGGACCGCGCCACCCGCCAGAGCGACAGGCTGGGGTTCTCCGGGAAGACGCCATAGAGCTCCCCGAGCCGCTTCGGCAGGTGCTCCTTGTGCGGGTCGACGTGGCTCGAAGCGACCTGCCGCATGGCCGGCGGATCGAGCAGCTCGAAGATGAGGCAGTAGTCGGCGAAGCGGAGGAGGACGAGCCGCGCCAGGTTCTGGAAGGTCGTCTCATAGTCCAGCGACGCGGAGAGGACGCGGCCAGCCTCCACGAGAAGGGCGATCCGGTCCGCGGCCCGGCCGTCCGCGGTGGCCATCGGCGACCGGGGGGCGGGCGCAGCTCCAGCCGCCGCCTCATCCGCCGTGAGACGCTTCCAGACTCCTGTCAAACGCTCGTGAATATGGGAGATCATGCGCCTCTGCTTCTCCACCAGTGCCGGCAGATACGCCAAGCGGGACGCGCCCGGCTAGTCCCGCGCCAACACCTCGCCATGCGCGTTGACCAGCGCCTTCTTCGGCTTCTTCGGCAGCTTGACTTTCACGTCGACCGGGCGCGACGCCTCCCCCACCAGGGGAATCAGACCGATGGTGGCGATCTCGTTCTTGCCGAATTCCACCTGGAGCGGTACCACGGCCCGGAACTCCTGCCCGACCCCCTCCTGCTTCACCTGGCCGAAAATCCGCCATTGGTCGCCGTCGGCCTTCTCCACCTCGAGGTCGGCGGCATAGCGGGGGAGCTCCGTCCCGTAGACCCACTCCTGGAAGAACCAGTCCATCTTGGCGTCGCCCGTGGCGTTCAGAGCCGGCACCATGTGGCGCTCGACCACCTTCTGGAAGTCGGCGGTGGTGGCGAGCTTGCCGGCGTAGGTCGTGGCGTAGTCCTTCATCAAGGCGATGAACCGGGCGTCCGGGTCGGGTGCCGCCGGCTCGCGCATCAGGAGGCGCAGCATGTGGAGGACGTAGCCTCCCTTCGAATAAATGATGGGCTGCCCGGCCGTCGGCGTGCGCTGGGTGTCGAGGCGGAACCCCAGGGTGATGGGACCGGCCTGCCAATGCGGCCGGTCGTTGCCCGGGTACTTGTCGAGAATTTGCCTGCGGGCGTCGCGCCAGAACTTCTCGTACGCGGGCCACCCCTGGGTGTGCTGAACGGCGAGCGCGGCGGAGAACTCGGAGAACCCTTCCTCCAACCACTGGTCCCGGTAGGTCGCCGCGCCCACCAGATGCCCCCACCATTGGTGGGCGAACTCGTGGTAGCCGACGTTGTCGACGAAGTCCTTGGTCTCGGGCCCCATGCCCAGGCGCTGCCGCTGGGTTCCGTCCAGAAACGAGATGTACGGCATGAAGATCAAGGTGGGCCATGACTGGCCGAAGGACGCGTCCGATTGCTGCGTGACCGCCACGTGCTTCTGGGGCAGCGGGCCGAACCAGGTGGCGAAGAGGCGGGCGGAGTTGAGAGCGTCGGCCATGGCGGCCTCCGCCAGACGGGCGGTGTTGACGGTGCCCAAGGGCCCATCTCCTCCCGTGTCTACGTAGCCCACCCCGTCGTCATCGAGGGCCCCTTCGGTCCGGAAGAAGCCTTTGAGCTCGCGGATGACGTCCGGCGTGCCGGGATTGGTGAACACCTGGATGGTCAGACCGCTCGTCGCGTCCACCTGCTCCAGCTTCTTGAACCTGCCGTAGTTGAAGCCGGCGACCTGGGCCGGGGCGTCGGTCTTCCAGGTGGTGATCACCGTCTCTCCCTCGGTCCGCTCATCGAGCTTGCGTCCGACGGAGATCACCTCGTTGCCCGCGGGGACGCGGTAGACGAGCTCGAACTGCGCCATGTCGGAGGAGATCCCCAGGTTCGGGTACCAGCTCGCCCGGGCGGCGACGTAGTAGTTCTTGTCCCCGCCGTCCTCGAGCACCTCGTCGCCCGCATAGGAGATCCGGAGGAGCGCCGTCGCGCCCTTGGCCAGCGGCTCCGGGAAGACCACCGCGGCATCGGCGTCCTCCTTCTCGGCTTCCTGGATGAACGGGAGCGGCTTCCACACCGGCTCGGCGCCCGCCGTCTCGAGCGCATACGAGGCCTCGGAGATGCGGAGCTCGGGAAGGAGAAAGAGGGGGACGAAGCGCAGGCCCGGCACCAGGACCTTGAAGCGGACGGTGGCCGTTCCCTTCACGTCCGTATCGCGCGCGATCTCCGTCTCGACGTGATAATCCAGGGCATCGGTGAGCCGCTTCGCCGGCAACGCCTTGCCGCGGGTCACCTCCCCCTGGCGGTCGCAGACGTACCAGAACCCACCACGGGCCGGATCGGCGACGAGGAACAGCGTATCCTCGCCGCCCAGGCCTCCGAAGCCCATCGCCTCGGCACCGTCCGGATCGACCGCGGCCAGAGCGGGCGGAACTTTCTGCCCCTTCACCAGGGCGAGAAACGCGCCGCTCGTCAGATGGGGAGTGTTCACCAGATCGCGCAAGACGCGCAGGTGGAAGTTGGTCTTGAAGTCCTTCCGCTGCCACTCGAGAGCCTTCGCGAGGGCCTGGACGGCCTGCGGATCGAGCTTTCCGGTCTCCACCGGCGCATGGAGCTGCAGCTCGGCCGCCGTGTCGTCGCCGAAGAGAAGGACGAGACTCTCGAAGGAGTCCGCCAAAGTCTCGAAATCCTCGCCCCCGCCGGAAACCAGGGCGAGATGCTGCCGTTCGCTACGGGTCGCCGGCGTCAGCCGGTAGCTCCCCTGCCCCAGAAAGACCGCGCCGAACGTCCGTCCCTCGACGGGTGTCAGGAAATAGAACGCGCCGGAATCGAGCTGAAACCGGAACGCATCGCGCTCCAGCACCAGGTTGTGGACCGGGAGGCTGCGGCCATCGAGCTTGGCGCCACGGATCGCCGCATAGGTCGGGTCCGGTGCCGCCGGCGCGGCGGCGAATGCGGTGCCCACCACGGAGGCGGCGAGAAACGAGACGAGGATCAGCCGGCGGAGCCTGGGCATCGAGAAACCTCCGAAAGTCTTCCTGCGCTTTCGAAAGATGATGTCACCCTGCCGGGGTCCGTTGCAAGCGGCCGAGCCCTCCGGTCCGGCTCATCGATCCGGCACGTCATAGGCGCCGACGTTCTTCCCCAGCAGGTACTTGTCGAACCAGCCGGCGATGTGGCGCAGGCGCTCGATGCGGTGCCAGGGCTCGCCGCTGCGCGACAGCTCGTGGGATTCGCGCGGGAAACGGACCATCACCACCGGACGCTTCAGGTATTTGAGCGCGCGGAACATCTGCTCGCCGCCGGCGGCCGGCGGGGTGCGCAGGTCCGCCTCTCCTTCGATCAGCATCAGTGGCGTCGTCACCTGCGCCACATGGGTGATCGGCGAACGGCGGGCGAAGTCCTGCGGGTCTTCCCAGGGCGCGCCGCGGAACCACATGCCGTCGAACAGAGTGAAGTCCGTCGTGTACCAGAAGCTCGACCAGTCGGCGATCGAGCGCTGCGACACGGCGGCTTTGAAGCGGTGGTCCTGGACGATGATCCAGTTGGTCAGGATGCCGCCGCCGCTGCCGCCGGTGACGCCGAGCCGGCCGGCGTCGACGTACGGACGCTTCACCATCTCGTCGACGCCCGCCAGGAGGTCCTTGGCATCGTCGCCCGGGAACTCGTACTGGATGACGCCACCGAATTCCTGGCCGTAGGAGGAGCTGCCGCGCGGATTGGGATAGAGCACCACATAGCCCTGGGCGGCCAGCCACTGGATGAGCTGCTGCGGCCGCCTGCCGGGCGGCTGTGGCACGA
>Ga0209682_10000395_pt1 | contig 15050 bp, 15 predicted proteins | sample DOMMetBare2Fresh_2_FD_187471 | JGI IMG/M metagenome (GOLD analysis project Ga0209682, IMG submission 187471) | Wetland sediment microbial communities from St. Louis River estuary, USA, under dissolved organic matter induced mercury methylation -... | ecosystem: Environmental > Aquatic >... | reverse complement strand
CCAGCGCGTGTGCCCCGACGGCATCTGCCCGCCGTAGCGATCGAACAGCGCGATGCGCGGCGTGCTGAGCTTCTGCGCGCCGGCGGGACGCGACGCCGAGGCGAACGTGATGCCGAGTTCGCGCGCCGCCTTCTCCGCCACCGGGCGGCTCTTGGCGTTGGCCGCCACGTAGAAGTTGCCGTCGAGTCCGCGATACACCTCGGCGCCGGCCGCGAGCAGGCGGGCCACGGCGCCGGTGGCCAGCCGTGCCACCACCCTCGGATCGGCGCTGTACCGCTCGGCGCCGTCGAAGGCCGCCGCCACCAGCTCCCCGAGCTGCGCCGTCTTGCGAATCTGGATGCTCATGTGACTCCCTTGATCGGTGGAACGCCTGCCTCGCGATGGTGGTGGCGCATGGCCTGGTCACCCATCGCGGGTGGTGATGCGGATGGCAGCGCCTTCGAGCGCAGCCGGGTCGACTGGACGGACCACGCCCCCCTGGTGCGGCGGCTCGAGGAGGTTGGTGATCACGACCTTGAGGATCTCACCCCCCGCGAAGAGGGCCACGAGCATGGCTGCGAACAGCATGGTGTCGCTCGACATGGACGACCTCGGAGGACGAGAGGCTGAAGCCGACGCGGGCGGCCGCGCCAGTACGGGCCGTATCAGCACGCGCCGTGCCCGGCCGGGCGCGCCGCCAACCTCCCGGCATCCCGTCCCGCCCTCCGCCGCGCCGGGCCGGCGTGTGCCCTCGGGGAACGTCCGCGAACGTCCGCGGCGAGGGGCCGACGAGCCCGCGCCTGGCCCGCCGCCTGCACATCGGGCGATTCCTCCAAGGGGCCCGGTGGGCACGGCGGTTGCTCCTGCTGGACGAGACACCACCGAAGGGAGCCTCATGCTGTGGACCATCGTCGTCATCCTGTTCGTGCTCTGGGCGGTCGGCCTCGCCACCTCCACCACCGTGGGCGGACTCATCCACGTCCTGCTGGTGGCGGCCGTCGTGGTCGTGCTGATCCAGGTCATCCAGGGCCGCCGCCTGCGGTAGGCGGCGTCGCGCGCCTGCCACGCCGTGGCGCGAGGGCCCCGCGCCGGGAGGCGTCGCGCTCCCGGGCGATTCCCGGCGGCCGTTCCAGGGCGTTCCGGAACGGCGGCAGACCTCGACCCCGCGGCGCTTCCCGCGTATACCCCGCCCATGCGCGTCGTCTTCCTCGGCACGCCCGGGTTCGCCGTCCCCACCGTGGACGCCCTGGCCGCCGCCGGCCACCAGATCGTGTCGATCGTGGCCCAGCCCGATCGCCCGGCCGGCCGCGGCCAGGCGCTCAAGGCCCCCGCCACCAAGGCCTGGGCCGAGGCGCATGGCGTGCCGGTGCTCCAGCCGGTCAAGGTGCGCGACGGCACGCTCTGCGCCGCCCTCGCCGCGCTCCGCCCCGACGTGCTGGTGGTGACCGCCTACGGCCGCATCCTCGGCCGCGATCTCCTCACGCTGGCGCCCCTCGGCGCCGTCAACGTGCACGCCTCCCTCCTGCCGCGCTGGCGCGGCGCCGCCCCCATCCAGTGGGCCGTGGCGGCCGGCGACGCCGAGACCGGCGTCACCATCATGCAGATGGACGAGGGGCTCGACACCGGCGACGTGCTGCTGGTGCGCACCACCCCCATCGGCCCGGAGGAGACGGCCGAGCAGGTCGCGCCGCGCCTCGCCGCGCTGGGTGGCCAGGCCATCGTGGAGGCCCTGCCCCGCCTCGCCGCCGGCGCGCTCGTGCCGGTGCCGCAGGACGCCGCCCTCCACACGCTCGCCCCCATCCTCGAGAAGGAGCACGGCCGGCTCGACTTCTCCCGGCCCGCCGCCGAGCTGGCGGCCCGGGTGCGCGGCTTCACGCCCTGGCCCGGCACCTTCACCACGCACGAGGGGAAGGTGCTCAAGCTCCACCGGGCGGTCGCGGTCGCGGCGGCCCCGGAGGTGGGCGGCGGCGAGCCCGGGGCGGCGCGCCTGGAAGGCGGCGCCCTGCGCGTCGCCTGCGGCGCCGGCACCGCCCTCGACGTGCTGGAGCTGCAGCCCGAGGGGAGGAAGCGCATGGCGGCGGCCGACTGGCTCAACGGCCTCTCCGGGCGCCCGGTGGTGCTCGGCCGATGAGCGCGCCGGCGCCTCCCGCGCGCCTCTCGGCGCGCTCGATCGCCTTCGAGGTCCTCCTGCGCGTCGAGGGCGGCGGCGCCTTCGCCTCGCGCGCCCTCGACGCGGCGCTCTCGCAGGCCGGCGCCCTCGACCCGCGCGAGGCCGGCCTCGCCACCGAGCTGACCTACGGCACGCTGCGCCGGGCGCTGGCGCTCGACGCCGCGCTGCGACCGCACTCCTCGCGCCCGCTGGAGAAGCTCGACCCGTCGACCCGCGTGCTGCTGCGCCTCGCCGCCTACCAGCTCCTGGTGCTCGGCACCGCGCCCCACGCCGCGGTGGGCGAGACGGTGGCGCTCGCCAAGGCCGTCGACCACGGCCGCGCCGCCGGCTTCGTCAACGCCGTGCTGCGCGCCATGCTGCGCGCCGGCCCGCCCGCGCCGCCGCCCTCGCTGGAGGCCGATCCGGTGGCCCACCTCTCCGCCGCCGAGGCCCTGCCGCCCTGGCTGGCCGAGGAGTGGGTGGCCTGGCTCGGCCCCGCCGAGGCGCTGGCCCTCGCCCGCGCCATGAACGGTCCCGCGCCGCTCACGCTCCGCTCGCCGCGCCCCGCCGAGCTGGTGGCGCGGCTCGGCGCCGCCGGCATCGCCGCGACCCCCTGCCAGCGCTCGCCCGACGGCGTGCGCGTCGAGGGGACCTCGGTGGCGGCGGTGGCCCGCGCGGCGCGCGGCCTGCCTTTCCAGGTGCAGGACGAGGGGGCCCAGCTCGCCACCCTCATGGCCGCCGGCCACCTGCGCGGCAAGACCGCCCGCGTGCTCGACGCCTGCGCCGCGCCGGGCGGCAAGGCCTTCCACCTGGCCGAGCTGCTCGGCCCAGGCTCGGAGGTGGTGGCCATCGAGCTCCACCCTCGCAAGGCGGAGGCCCTGCGCGAGGAGGCGAGGAAGCGCGGCCTCGCGGTCACCGTCGTCTGCGCCGATGCCTCGAAGCCGGTGCCCGGCCTCGAGCCGGGGAGCTTCGACGCGGTGCTGGTGGACGCCCCCTGCGCCGGCCTCGGCACGCTGCGCCGCCACCCCGAGCTGAAGCTGCGCCGGGCCGCCCCCGACCTGGCGCGCCTGGCCGGCCTGCAGCGCGACATCCTGGCCGCCTCGGCCCGCTACGCCAAGCCGGGCGCCCCGGTCACCTACGCCCTCTGCTCGCTCTCGCGCGCCGAGGGGCCCGAGGTGGTGGCCTGGCTGCTCGCCCAGGGCTGGCGCCGCGATCCCCCGCCGCCCGGCGTCCCGGCCGACGCCTGCACGCCCGAGGGCGACCTCCTCACCCTGCCCCACCGCCACGGCGCCGACGGCTTCTACGCGGCGCGGCTGGTGAAGCCGGGGTGACGCGCCCCCTCACGCCCACTCGCACGCCGCCGTGAAGTGGCGCAGGTACCTGCTCTGGCGCGTCAGCCGCACGCCGCGCACCTGGCCCGCCTTGGCCTTGAGCTCGCAGATCACCTCGGCGGCGTAGTCGAAGTGGCTTTGGGTGTAGACGCGCCGGGGGAAGGCGAGCCGCACCAGCTCCAGCGGATGGTAGGTCTCGCTGCCGTCGTCGAGCCGCTTCCCGAACATGACCGAGCCGATCTCCACGCCGCGGATGCCGCCCTCGAGGTAGAGCGCCGCGCAGAGCGACCAGGCCGGGTACTGCGCCGGCGGCAGGTGCGGGAGGAAGTCCCTGGCGTCGAGGTAGACGGCGTGGCCGCCGGTCGGCTCGACGATGGCCACGCCGCCCGCCAGCAGCCGCTCGCCCAGGTACTCGGCGGTGCGCAGCCGGTAGCGCAGGTAGTCCTCCTGCACCACCTCCTCCAGCCCGGCCGCCAGCGCCTCGAGATCGCGCCCGGCCAGGCCGCCGTAGGTGGGGAAGCCCTCGCCCAGGATGAGCAGGGTGCGCGCCCCCTCCACCCAGCGGTCGTCGCGCAGCGCCATGAAGCCGCCGATGTTCACCATGCCGTCCTTCTTGCCGCTCATGGTGCAGCCGTCGCCCAGCGAGAAGGCCTCCTGCGCGATCTCCTTCACGGTGCGGTCCGCCTGGCCGGGCTCGCGCAGCTTCACGAACATGGCGTTCTCGGCGAAGCGGCAGGCGTCGATGACCAGCGGCTTGCCGTGCCGGTGGAGCAGCGCCGCGTAGGCCCGCAGGTTCTCGAGCGACACGGGCTGGCCGCCGCCCGAGTTGTTGGTGAGCGTGATCATGCCGAAGGGGACGCGGTCGCCCCGCTCGGCGAGGAGCCGCTCGACGCGCCCGAGGTCGATGTTCCCCTTGAAGGGGTGGCGCAGGCGCGGCTGCAGCCCCTCCGGGATGACGAGATCGAGCGCCTCCACCTGGTCGTACTCGAGGTTGGCGCGGGTGGTGTCGAAGTGGGTGTTGCTCGGCACCACGTCGCCCGGCTGCGTCGCCACCGAGAAGAGGATCCGCTCGGCGGCCCGCCCCTGGTGCGTGGGGATGACGTGGCGGTAGCCGGTGAGGTCGCGCACCACCGCCTCCAGCCGGTAGAAGCTGCGGGCGCCGGCGTAGCTCTCGTCCCCCTCCATGATGCCGGCCCACTGGTGCGCCGACATGGCGCCCGTGCCGGAGTCGGTGAGGAAGTCGAGCAGCACGTCCTCGGCCTTGAGCGTGAAGACGTTGAGCTTCGCCGCGGCGAGCAGCGCCTCCCGCTCGGCCCGCGTGGTCATGCGGATGGGCTCGACCATCTTGATGCGGAAGGGCTCGATCATGGTGCGCGGCATGGGGCCTCCGGCGGTGGGCGGATCCGCCGAGCCTGCGCCGGGCGGGGCGGCCCCGGCAACGGCAAAGCCACCCAGGGCCCCGTTCGGCTACACTCGGGCCCCCCATGGCGCCCCCCATCCGCATCGCCCCCTCCATCCTCTCCGCCGACTTCGGCCGCCTGGCCGAGGAGATCCGCGCCGCCGAGGCGGCCGGCGCCGACTGGATCCACGTCGACGTGATGGATGGCCGCTTCGTGCCCAACATCACCATCGGCCCGCTGGTGGTGGAGGCGGTGCGCCGGGTGACGAAGCTCCCCATCGACGCGCACCTCATGATCGTCGAGCCGGAGAGATACGTGGAGGCCTTCGCCAAGGCCGGCGCCGACGTGGTGAGCGTACACGCCGAGGTCTCGCCCCACCTGCACCGCACGCTGCAGGCCATCCGCGCCGCGGGCGCGAAGCCGGCCGTGGCGCTCAACCCGTCGACCGGGCTCGAGGCCCTCGAGTACGTGCTCGGCGACTGCGAGATGGTCCTGCTCATGACGGTCAACCCGGGCTTCGGCGGCCAGAAGTACATCGAGGCCTGCACCGGGAAGGTGCGCCGCCTGCGGGCCATGGCGGAGGCGCGCGGCCAGGCGCTCGAGATCGAGGTGGACGGCGGCATCAAGCCGGAGACGGTCGGGACGGTGGCGGCGGCGGGCGCCAATGTCTTCGTGGCCGGTACCGCCGTCTTCGGCCAGAAGGACTACCGGCAGGCCATCGCCGACCTCCGCGCAGCCGCCCAGCGCGCCATCGCCTGACGGGCTCCAGACCGCTCGCGGCCCACCCGGAAGGGCCGGACGACCGGTGCGTCCCGGGGCGCTGGGGCCCCATCGACCCGACCCGGGTAATCGTGCACCTGCCGCCATGATCGGGCGATCGGGCCGTCGGGGCTCGGCGCGGGCCGTGCAACACCATGAGCGGCTGGCCCATGAACCTCGCCGTCCTCATCTCGACCGCCTCCGCCGCCTCGGCCATCTCGCTGGGGCTGGTGGCGCTGGTCGTGGGGCGAGCCCGCGCCTGGTCCCACCTGCGCTGGTTCGCCGGCGTGGCCTTCGCGTCGGCGGCCTATGGCATGGGCAACATCGCCACCTGCGCCGGGCTGGCGCCGCGGCTGGTGATCATCTTCTCGCACGTGCAGACGGCCGCCGCGCTGGTGGAGCTGGTCTGCTGGCTCGGCTACACCGACGCGCTCATCGGCTTCCGCGCCGGCCGGATCGAGCGCGGCGTGCGCCTCCTCCTGCTGGCCTTCGCCGCCCTGGCGCTCGTGCCTGGCGTCGCCTTCTCCGGCGAGGTGCTCGACCGCCCCTTCCCGCCCTGGTCGCTCGTCTACCACGAGGCGGTCACCACGCCGGTCGGCTCGGCCTTCTTCGTCATCGGGGTGGGCGGCGGCGCCCTCCTGGTGATCCGGCTCTGGCGCGCCTGGCGCCGCGGCGCGCGCCAGGGGTTCCTGCTCACCGTCTCGGTGCTGGTGGTGGTGCTCTTCGCCACCAGCGACCTGCTCGGCGCCCTGCGCATCTACTCCACCCCCTACCTGCTCGACGTGGGCTTCCTCGCCCCGGTGGGCGCCATGGCCTACGCCTCCACCGCGCGCTTCGCCGACGACGCCGAGTCGCTGCGCGCGCTGCGCGACCACCTGGAGGCGCTGGTGGAGGAGCGCACCCAGGCGCTGACGCGCACGCAGGAGGCGCTGCATCAGTCGGAGAAGCTGGCGGCGCTGGGCCAGTTCGCCGCCGGCGTGGCCCACGAGGTGAACAACCCGGCCGCGGTGGTGACCGCCAACCTGCACTACCTGCGGGAGACCGCCGCCGAGGACGGCGCGCCCGAGGAGGCGCGCGCCAGCATCAGCGAGGCCATCGACGCCATGCAGCGCATCAACACGCTGGTGCGCAAGCTGGTGGACTCGGGCCGGCTGGCGCGGGCGCCGGCCCCGGCCGACCGGGCCACCCCGCGCGACGTGGCGGTCCAGGTGCTGGAGGAGGCGCGCCTGCGCGCCGGCGACCGCGTCACCTTCGCGGTGCGCATCGCCGCGGCCGAGGTGGTGGCGGTGCGCCCCGAGGTGCTGCACCAGATCCTCTCCACGCTCCTCACCAACGCCGCCGACGCCATCCCCCAGGGGCGCCCCGGCCGCATCGAGATCGCCTCGACCCCCGGCACCGATGGCCGGCTGCGCATCGTGGTGGAGGACGACGGCCTGGGCATGTCGGGGGAGGTGCTGCGCCGCGCCTTCGAGCCGTTCTTCTCGACCAAGGGGGCGGGGCGTGGCACCGGGCTCGGGCTGCCGGTGGCGCGCGCCCTGGCCGAGAGCCACGGCGGCGAGCTGCGGCTGGAGAGCCAGCCCGGCCAGGGCACGCGGGCGGTGCTGGAGCTTCCGGAGGTGCGCCACGCCGCGTGAAGGGCCGGCGGGGCGGCCGCGCCCCTTCATTCCACCCGCACCACCCGCACCCGCGCCAGGCCGCGCCCGAGCATCCCCAGCTCCCGCGCCGCCGCGGCGGAGAGGTCCACCACCCGCCCCGCCACGTGCGGCCCGCGATCCGTCACCGTGACCACCACGGTCCGCCCGCCCTCGAGCTCGGTGACGCGCAGCCGCGTCCCGAAGGGCCAGCGCCGGTGGGCGCAGGTCAGGGCGTCGCGATGGTACGGGGCGCCGCTCGCGGTGGGCCGGCCGTGGAGCCGGTCGGCGTAGAAGCTCGCCACCCCCACCTCGGCGCCGCCCGGAGGCGCTTCGTCCAGCACCGCCCGCGAGCCGGCGCAGCCCGCGGAGACGGCGACGGCGACGGCCGCCAGCGCAGCCAGGGCCGGCGACCTCACCCCGTGGTCCCCACCGCGCGCCGCACCTCGGGGTGGGCGGCGAGGAGCCCGAGCGCCTTGGCCAGGAGCGTGCGCCCGGGCTCGACCTTGTACCAGGTGGAGGCGCCCGAGGGGTGCGGCAGCGGGATCACCTCCACCTCCGCGCCGTGGAAGGTGGTCTCGAAGGCGCGCCCCACCGTGTCGGCCAGCGGCCGCTCCCCCAGCACCTCGCCGATGGCGAGCCGCCCCACCGGCACCACCAGCGCCGGCGCCAGGATGGCCACCTCGCGCGCGATGAAGGGGCGCCAGGCCAGGATCTCGTCGGGGCTGGGCACGCGGTCGCCGCCCCCCTTGGCCTTGCCGGGGAAGCCGCGCGCCACGGCCGAGAAGTAGACGCCCGCGCGCACCGCGGCCTCGTCGGCGCCGGTGGCCTCGGCCCACCACCTGAAGAGCGTCTTGCCGGCGGTCCAGGCGAACGGGCGACCGAGCTCCGCCTCGTGGGGACCGGGCGCCTGGCCGAGCAGGAGGACGCGGCTCGGCACCGGCGGGCCGGTGACGGTGGGGCCGTAGCCGGGCGGCCGGAACGCCACCAGCTCGCGGTGGAGCCGGCGCAGCGCCGCTTCGGCCTTCCGCCGGGCGGTCCGCTCGGCTACCTCTCGCGCCACGGCTCCTCGCGCACCGAGTGGATCCAGCCCTCGCAGCGGGGCACGTTGGCCGGTACGCCCTGGAAGCCGGCCTCCCACGCCGCCGCCGCCGCCACCGCCCCCAGCACGGCGTCGAGCGTGTCGCCCTCGGCGTCCTGCACGATGGGGGCCGCCACCTCCATCTCGAACTCCAGGCGCGCCGCCGCCCGCAAGGTGCGCAGGATGGTGGCCCGCGCCGAGGCTCGCGCCGCGCCCCCTTCCCTCGGCTGCTCGCGCAGGCCGCACACGCCGAAGAGCGCCCGCGCGACGTGGTGCGGCCGCACCTCCACGATGGTCGGCACCCCGGGACGCGGCGGGTCCCAGGGCGGGAAGGCGGCGTCGAGCTTGGCCAGCGTCACCAGGCCGAAGAAGGTGCGCCGGTTGACGCGCGACGAGGTGGGCAGGTGCAGCTCGGCCCGGTAGCAGTCGGTGACGCGCGCCCGGTCCGCCCCCAGCTCGTGGCGCAGCCGCGCCGCGCCGGCGGTGAAGTCGGAGGCCTCGGTGAGGTACTTCTCCTCGAGCGCCTTGCCGAGCGCGGCCGGCCCCTTCAGCCCCTGCCGCAGCAGGCCGAGCTGGCGCAGGTCGGTCTCGGCGAGCGAGAGAGAGAAGTCGACGCCGACGGTGAGCCGCCCCTCGGCCCAGCGCAGCTCCTCCGTCAGCCAGGGGGCGAAGCGGGCGCGGATGTCGCGCCGCCCGGGCGCGTCGGAGAAGGGACGCCACACCTTGGTGAGCCGGGCGCGCTCCGGCTCGCACTCGAGGCGCGCCGCCACGATCCGGTTGCCCGCGCCCTCCACGCCGCTCCAGGCGAGGCCGATGGCCACGCCACGCGTCGGCATGGCCACGCGCGGTGGCGGCGCCCTGCCGAAGACGGCGCTCGCCGACCCGCTGCTCTCCTGCTCGCTGGCCATCCGCTGGCCTCTCCCCGACGGTGCGCCGCCGGCCTGCCCGACTTTTCGGCCGGCTGCGATCGAGTGTCAATCGGGTGGCCCATCGCCCCCCCGAATGGTCGCTTGTGGTGGAGACCGTTCGGGTTTTCCAGTGCCGTGCCGACGCCGTCCCTGGAGGGGGGTCCCGCCGACCCCGAGGGCTTCCGTCGACGGGGCCCCGTGGATACATCTGGAGCAACGATGGAAGAGCCAACGCACATCCTGGTGGTCGAGGACGACTTCGCCATCCGCGAGACGGTGACGGAGGTGCTGCAGGGCGAGGGCTTCCAGGTGACCTGCGCCTCCAACGGCGCGGAGGCCCTCCTGCGGCTCGACGAGGCGGCCGAGCGGCCCGAGCTCATCCTGCTCGACCTCATGATGCCGGTGATGGACGGGTGGGAGTTCCGCTCGGCGCAGCAGAAGATCCCGCGCTTCGCCGACATCCCGGTCATCGTCTTCTCGGCCGGCGCCGGCATGGAGTCGCGCCTCTCCAGCCTGGGCCCATGCGCCTTCCTGCCGAAGCCCTTCGAGCTCGACCACCTGCTCAGCACGGTGGGCCGGTTCTGCCACCGCCACTGATCCCCTGAGCGCGCGGCGGCGCCCGCGCGGCGCCGGTCCCCACCCCAACGCCCCGTGACGCCCCACCAGTGGCCCCCGGCCCCGCGATCCGCTCTGGCTCCGTCGGGTGCACAATGGGGTCGCCATGGCGCTGCAGCGTCTGCACCGAGCCGTCGACCGGGCGGCCATGTGGCTGGAGGATCGGGTGCCGCGCCCGCCGGCCCCCTTCCGGCCGGCGACCGCCGAGCCGCTCGACTGCTTCGGCCCGCTGCCGCCCCTGCCCGCGCCACCGCTCGCCCCCGGCCGCTGGGAGACGCCTTCGCCGTGGGCCGGCGCCACCGGGCCGGCGCAGGTGCTGGTCACGCCGGCCGGGGGGCCGGTGCGCGGCGTGGCGCTCCTCGTTCCCCCGTGGAAGATCGAGCACCCCGCCCTGGTGGCCGGCTGGCGCGGGCTGCTCCAGCGCGCCGGCTACGAGACCTGGCTGGTGGTGCCCCCGCATCACCTGTCCCGCACGGCGCCAGGCGCGCGAGCCGGCGAGGGGTTCATCACGCCCGACCTGGCGGCCCTGCGAGGCGCGGTGGCCCAGCTCACGCTGGAGCTGCGGCTGCTGGGCGCGCTGGCGCGGACGCGCGGCGGCGAGCCGGTGACGCTGGGGCTCTCGCTCGGCGCGCTCGGCGCGGCGCTCGCCGCCACCACGTCCGAGGCCACGCCGGTGCTGGCCCTGGTGGCCCCTCCGCTCGACCTGGTGGCGGTCCTGACGCGCACCCCCATCGGCCGCCGTTACCGGCGACTCGCCGAGTCGGCCGGCACGCCGCTGCCGCCCGAGGAGGGGCTGGCGGCGTTGCTGGCGCCCTTCGATGCGGGCGTGCGGAAGCCGCTGGCCCGCCGCGTCTTCGTGGCGGTGGGGCGGCATGACGAGGTGACCACCCACCGCGGGCCGCTGCCGCTGGTGCACGGCTGGGGCGTGCTCCCGCGCGCCTACCCGCGCGGCCACCTCACGCTGCTCTTCGCCTGCCGGCAGGTGCGCCACGACCTGGCGGCGTTCCTGGGACCGCCCAGCGCGGCGTGATCGCGCCTCGCCCTACTCCAGATCCACCAGCGAGAAGACGCCCTTCCCGTCCATCACCGTGCCCCAGACCCGGTGAGAGGCCTGGTGCTCCGACGGGCTGAAGGTGAGCGGCGAGCCCGTGCCCAGGTCGAGGCCGCGGATGCCCTCCAGCGCGTCGATGAGCGAGTCGGTGGTGAGCGCCTTGCCGGCGCGCTGCAGCCCCTCCACGAAGAGCCGCCCCACCAGCCAGCCTTCCAGCGAGACGAAGTCGGGCTTCTCGCCGGGCGCGTGCTTCTTGAGCTGCTCGCGGTACTTGATGATGGCCGAGGCGTTGCTGGTGGGCGGTGGGACCACCTGGCTCACCAGCAGCCCGTCGGCGTACTTCGGACCGAGCTGGACCAGCTCCTCGGCCAGCTCGTTGGAGCCGACGAAGGAGACGTTGCTGAAGATCAGCTCCGACCCGCCGTCGCGCATCTTCTCGATGAAGCGGGCCGCCGGCTTGTAGGTGGCCACCATCACCACCGCCCTGACCTGGCCGGCCGCCTTCTTCAGCGTCTTGACCGCCTCGTCCACGTCGGCCGTGCCGCGCTTGTAGCCCACCCGCACGATCTTGGTGGGGTCGCGCTTGTAGCGGCGCATCACCTTGGCCACGCCCTCGTAGCCGGCCTCGCCGAAGGCGTCTTCCTGGGCGAAGACGGCGATGCGCGCGGGATCGATGCGCCGCACCTCCACCAGGTACCGCACGATGGCGGCGGTCTCCTCGCCGTAGCTGGCGCGGTAGTTGAAGACGAAGCGGTCGGGCGGATCGTTGCGCAGCACCTTGCTTCCGGAGAAGGCGCCGAAGAAGACGATCCCCTTCTCGTTGGCGTAGGGCACGGCCACGGCGGCGTTGGCGGTGCCCACGTTGCCCACCACGGCGAAGACCCGGCGCTTCTCCACCAGCTCCTTCATGCAGGTGGCGGTGCGCGCCGGGTCGTAGGCGTCGTCGAGGGCCAGCAGGCGCAGCCTGCGCCCGGCCGGGCCGCCGGCCTCGTTGGCGGCCGCCAGGGCCACGTCGAGGCCGATCTTCATCTGGTTGCCCAGCTCCTTGGCCACGCCGGAGAAGGGGCCGCACATGCCCAGCACCACCTCGCCTTCACCGTCCTGCGCCCGCGCCGTGCCGGCGGCGCCAGCCACGGCGGCCGCCAGGGCGAGCCCGGCGACGGTGGTCCACAGCCCTCGGTTGGTCACGCGCACGGCTCCTCCTACTCCAGGTCGATCTGGCGGAAGCTGCCGTCCGCCTGCAGCTCCCAGCCCCACACCTTGTCGCACGCCTGGTGGTCGGTGGGGCCGAAGCTCATGACGGCGCCGGTGCCGACGTCGAGGTCCCTGATCGACTCGAGCGCCGCCACCAGCTTGTCGGTGTCGGGCTGCGATCCGGCGCGCCGCAGCCCCTCGAGGAAGACCTGCGCGCCGATCCAGGCCTCCAGGGTGGTCGAGCCGGGCGGCTCGCCGGGCGCGAACTCCTCCAGCGTCTTGCGGTACTTGAGCACGGCGCTCGCCTTGGAGGTCGGCACCGGCACCACCTGCGTCACCACCACGCCCTCCGTGTAGCGCGGGCCCGACTCCAACAGCTCCTGGGCCAGGCCGTTCGAGTCGGCCGAGACCGAGGTGTAGATGAGCGACCGGCCGACGTCCTTGGCCTTGCGGATGAAGGTGGCGGCCGGCTTGTAGGTGGCCACCATCACCACCGCCTGCGCGTTGGCCCCCTTGTCCTTCAGCTTGTCGAGCGCCTCTCGCACGTCGGCGGTGTTGCGCGCGTACTCGAGGCGCAGCACGGCCGCCTTGGCCACGCCGTAGCCCTCGAGCTGCTTCACCGCGCCGCGCCAGCCCGACTCGCCGAAGTCGTCCTTCTGCACCAGCACGGCGATGCGCTCGGCCGGGATGCGCTTCACGTCCACCAGCCAGCGCACCGCCGCGGCGGCCTCCTCGGCCAGCGAGGCCCGGTAGTTGAAGACCACCCGGTCGGGCGGGCTCTTGCGAAGCAGATCGGCACCGGAGAGGGGGCCGAAGAAGACCACCTCCTGCTCGGTGCAGTAGGGGATGGACACCGCCGCCGTGGCGGTGCCGACGTTGCCCACCACCGCGAAGACCTTCTCGGTCTCGACCAGCTGCTTCATGGCCGGGCCGGTCTTCTGCGGATCGTAGGCGTCGTCCACCGCCACCAGGCGCAGCTTGCGCCCCTGGACGCCGCCCGCCGCGTTGGCCGCCGCCAGCGCCGCCTCCCAGCCGACGCGCATGGCGCGGCCCCGCTCCTTGTTGGAGCCGGTGAAGGAGGCCGCCATGCCGAGCACGATCTCGTCGGGCTTCACGCCGCGGTAGGTGGCCACGGGCGCCGAGGGCCTGGGCGGCGCCGCCGGCGGCGGCTGCGGGCCCTGCTTCAAGGCGAGCAGGCCGATGCCGACGAGGATGGCCGCGCCCACCGCCAGGCCGGCGAACACCAGGACCCGGCTCTTCCGCTCGGTCCTGGACCCGCCGGGGCGCTGCCCGCCCGGGCCGCCCGGGCCGCCTCGCCCGCCGCTGCCGCCGCCGCCGCTGCCGCCGCTGCCGCCGCCGCCTCCACCGGGCACGGGGATCCCCGTCGCGCTGCCCGTGGCGGGACGCGGCGGAGGCGGGCGCGGCGGCGGAGGCGCGCCCGCTCTGGAGGGCGGCCCCTGGGCGATCGCCGGCTGCGGCGGCGTGACGGCCGGCGTCTGGCCGGTCGGAGGGGGGCGTGGCGGCGCGGCGGGGGTGGGCCCGGCCGGGCCGCTCCCGGGCGCTGCACCGCCGCCGGCCTGGGGCTCGTCGTCGGGGAACTCGAAGAAGTCGTTGGGGCGCGCCATGGCTGCCTCTGGCTCCGCTTCACGGAGCGTCCGGATGGTCGGGGGACCGCTCCGGAGAGAGTAGCGAACGCGACCTGGCTTTGGAATTTTCGTCGGCTACTTCTTCGCGGCGGCGGCCCGGCAGGCGTCGCGCGCCGCCTTGACCTCGTCGAAGAACTCGGCCGGGACCACGCCGCCGCGCACGATGGGCCAGCTCTTCTCCATGGCGGCGCGCCAGGGCGCCGGATCGACCGATATCACCTGAAGTCCCTGCTTCTTCATGGCCGTGACCGCGTCCGCGTTGAGGCGGCGCACCTCCGCGTCCACCTTCCTACCCAGGTCGAGGGCGATGTCCTGGAGCTTCACTCTCACCTCTGGTGACACCTTCTCCCAGGCGTCCTTTCGGACCAGGGTGGCACCCAGGATCCAGCCCCAAGGGAGGTCCACCATCCGGTTGGCCTTCTCGAAGAGGCGGGAGGTGAGCACGTAAAGCGGCACGTTGGTGACGCAGTCGATCATGCCGGTCTGGAGCGACGGCACGATGTCGGTGGAGGAGAGCACCACCGGGCGGAAGCCGGCGGCGCGCCACGCCTCGACGCTCTTGGGGTCGCCCTCCCAGGCGAAGATCTTGGCGTTGGCCATCTCGGCCGGGGTCCTGAAGGGCGCGTTGCAGAAGAGCGACATGGCGCCGACGCGGCTCCAGTGCAGCACCCGGAAGCCCTTCTTGTCGAAGGCGGCCTCGATGCGCGGCCGCACCTTGTCGAAGGCGCACTCCATCTCCGGCTCGTCGGCGAACATCATGGGCACCGAGAGCGTCTGCGGCTCCGGCACCACGTCGTGCATGCCCACGTTGGTGATGGAGGCCGCCTGGAGCTGGCCGATGCCCATCTTGCGGACCATCTCGCCCTCGCTGCCCTGGGCGCCGCCCGCGTAGACGCGCAGCTTCACCTGGCCGCCCGAGGCGGCCTCCCACTTCTGCCCCATCTCCTTGAGCAGCTCGTGCCAGGTGGAGCCGGCCGGGGCCAGCGTGCCGAGCTTGATGGTGACCTGCGCCTCGGCGGCGGGGGCCAGCGCCGCCACCAGGGCGGCCAGCAGGAGCTTCTTCACGGGGTGTCTCCTTGCGGTCTGCTTCAGAGGAAGAGGTCGTCGACGTGGTCCAGGAGCTGCCGGGCCCGCCGCTGCGCCAGCACGTTCACCAGGCGGTACGCGGGCGTGGCGTCGGGGTTGGCCGCGAGGACCTCCTCGAGGACGGCCGTGAACGCAGCCCGGTCCTGGGCCTGCACGAGGACGCCCTCGGCGTAGGCGACGCGCGGGCCCAGCTTCTTGTTCATCGAGAGGGCCATGGCCC
>Ga0209682_10000394_pt1 | contig 15058 bp, 2 predicted proteins | sample DOMMetBare2Fresh_2_FD_187471 | JGI IMG/M metagenome (GOLD analysis project Ga0209682, IMG submission 187471) | Wetland sediment microbial communities from St. Louis River estuary, USA, under dissolved organic matter induced mercury methylation -... | ecosystem: Environmental > Aquatic >... | reverse complement strand
AGCTTGCGGGGTTCACGGAGCCGAATGCGCTCGGGATCGATCACTTTACGAAGGCGGACGGAGCGGCCGGTTCCGGCGAGCGAAAGATCCAGATCTCCCGCGAGGTCACCGGGGCGCTCCAGGCCCTGGCGGCGCGGCACAAGCTGACTCTCCAGACGGTCACCCTCGGTGCCTGGGCCGTGCTGGTGAGCCGCACCGGTGGCGAGGACGACGTGGTCTTCGGCCAGGTGGTCTCCGGCCGCCCGGCGGCCCTCCCGGGCGTCGAAACCATGATCGGCCTGTTCATCAACACCCTGCCGGCGCGGGTGCGGGTGGACGGCACCGCGCCCCTCGTCCCCTGGCTGCAACAGCTCCAGGAGCGCCAGCTCGCCCGGCAGGACTTCGAGCACACGCCGCTCGCCCAGATCCAGCGCTGGAGCGAGGTCCCCGCCGGCTCGCCGCTCTTCGAAACGCTCTACGTGTTCGAGAGCTATCCCCAGGCCGGAGGAGGCGGCGCTTCCAACCGCCTCGGGATCGGCAACCTGCGGAGCTTCGAGAGCACGAGCTATCCCGTCAACCTGTTTCTCGCGGCGGGGGAGCGGATCTCGCTGCAATTGCGGTACGACGGCGCCCGCATCGGCGAGGACGCGGCGCTCCGCCTGCTCGGGCAGCTCGGTACGCTGCTCGCCGGGATCGCCGAAGCTCCGGAGCGGACGCTCCAGGATCTGCCGTTCCTCACCGCCGCCGAGCGCCACCAGCTCCTCGCCGAGTGGAACGACACCGCCGTCTCCCGGCAGGGGAGCCCCCTCCTGCACGAGCTTTTCGAGGCCTGGGCTGTCGCCTCGCCGGACGCCGTGGCCGTGACGTGCGCCGGGGAGGCTCTCTCCTACGCCGGTCTCGACGCCCGGGCGGAGCGGCTGGCCCGCCATCTGCGCGGCCTGGGGTGCGGTCCGGAGAGCCGCGCCGGCGTGGCTCTCGACCGCTCCCTGGACCTCCTCGTGACGCTCCTCGGCGTCTTGAAAGCCGGGGCCGCCTACGTGCCGCTCGATCCCGGCTACCCGCGCGAACGGCTGGCCTTCGTGCTGGACGACGCCCGGCCGCAGGTGCTGATCACCGAGGAGTCGCTGCCCGACCTGGAGCGCGATCCGCGGGACGCCGGCCCGGCCGATCCGCCGCCTCCGGGGGACGGCCGCCAGCTCGCCTACATCCTCTACACCTCGGGCTCGACGGGCCGTCCCAAGGGCGTGGGCGTGCCGCACGAGGCATTGGTCAACTTCCTCGCGTCGATGCGCCGCGCTCCGGGATTCGCCGCGGGGGACCGCCTGCTCGCGGTCACCTCAATCGCCTTCGACATCGCGGCTCTGGAGATCTTCCTCCCCCTGACGAGCGGAGGATGCGTCGAGCTGGCCCGCCGGGCGGATGCCGCGGACGGCTTGCGGCTCGCGGCCCTCCTCGACCGCTCGGCCATCGACGTGCTCCAGGCCACTCCGGCGACCTGGCGGATGCTGCTCGACGCGGGATGGCGCGGCGATCCCCATCTCGAGGCCCTCTGCGGCGGCGAGGCGCTGCCGCGCGATCTGGCCGCGTCGCTCGCCGCGTGCACCCGCGAGCTGTGGAACCTCTACGGCCCCACCGAGACCACGGTCTGGTCGGCCGCCGCGCGCATCCGGCCCGGCGAGGCCGGCCCGGTCTCGATCGGCCGGCCCATTGATGCGACGCAGATCCATCTGCTCGACCGGCAGCTCCAGAGCGTCCCGCTCGGAGTCCCCGGCGAGCTGTGGATCGGCGGCGCGGGCCTGGCGCGGGGCTATCCGGGCCGGCCGGACCTGACGGCGGAGCGCTTCCTGCCGGACCCCTTTGCCGTGGGCGGCCGCCTGTACCGCACGGGCGACCTGGCCCGCCATCTGCCGGGCGGGCGGATGGAGGTGCTGGGCCGGATCGATCACCAGATCAAGATCCGCGGTTTCCGGATCGAACCGGGAGAGATCGAGGCGGTGCTCGCGGAGCAGCCTGGAGTCCGCCAGGCGGTGGTCGTCGTGCGCGAGGGGGCATTGGCGGCATATGTGGTTCTTGATCCGACGGATCGGACCGATCCGACCGATCGGTCCGATGTTCGACCTGCGCTGGCCGGATGGCTCCGCGAGAGGCTGCCCGACTACATGATCCCGGGCGCCTTCGTGACCCTGGAGGCCCTGCCGCTCACGCCGAACGGCAAGGTGGACAGGAAGGCCCTGCCGGCGCCCGACCGGCAGCCTCTCGCCGGGAGCTTCCAGGCGCCACGGACGCCGGTGGAGGAGACCCTCGCCGGCATCTGGGCCGAGGTCCTCGGCGTCGAGCGGATCGGGATCGCCGACCGGTTCTTCGATCTGGGAGGCCATTCGCTCCTGGCGACGCGGGTGCTCTCGCGCGTCCGCGAGGCGTTCGCCATCGAGATGCCGCTGCGCGATCTCTTCGAGGCACCGTCCCTGGCGGACCTGGCCGCCCGGGTCGAGGCCCTGCTGCGCGCCGGCGCCGGTCCGCTCGCGCCGCCGCTGGTCCCGGTGCCCCGGGAGGGTCCCCTGCCCCTCTCGTTCGCGCAGCAGCGCCTCTGGTTCATCGATCAGCTCGAACCGGGCAGCTCGCTCTACAACATGCCGGTGGCGCTGCGCATCGAAGGGCCGCTCAATGCCCGCGCGCTGGCGCTCTGCCTCGGGGAGATCGTGCGTCGCCACGAGGCCCTGCGCACGACCTTCGCCACGCAGGATGGCGCGCCGGTGCAGGTGATTCAACCCGCGGAGCCCTTTGCACTGCCCGTGGTGGATCTCGCGGGCCTGCCGGGCCTGTCGGATCGGACGGATCAGTCCGATCGGTCGGATCCGTCCGATCTCTTTCAAGCCCGGCAGGCCCGCCAGGCCCGGCAGGCCCGCGTCCTCGTGGCCGCAGAAGCCGCCCGGCCCTTCGACCTCACCCGCGGCCCCCTCCTGCGCGCCGTGCTGCTGTGCTTCGCCGAGGGCGACCACATCCTCGCGCTGACCCTGCACCACATCGCGAGCGACGGTTGGTCGATGGGGCTGCTGGTCCGCGAGATCACGGCTCTCTCCGCGGGGCGGCCCCTGCCCGAGCTGCCGGTGCAGTACGCGGACTTCGCGGTCTGGCAGGGCTCCTGGCTGCGCGGCGAGGTTCTGGAGCGCGAGATCTCCTTCTGGCGGGAGCAGCTCGCGGGCCTGCCGCCGCTCCTCGCGCTCCCCACCGACCGGCCGCGGCCGGCCGTCCAGAGTGGGCGCGGCGCCTCCCGGCGCGTGCGGCTGCCTGCCGGGCTCACCCGGCAGGTGCAGGCTCTGGCCCGGCGCGAGGGCGCGACGCTCTTCATGGTGCTGCTCGCCGGCTTCCAGGCCCTGCTGGCCCGCTGGAGCGGCCAGGACGACCTGGCGGTGGGCACCCCCGTCGCCGGCCGCAACCGGGTGGAGATCGAGGGGCTGATCGGGTTCTTCGTCAACACGCTCGTGCTCCGCGCCGGCCTCGGGGGTGTCCCCTCGTTCCGTGACCTCCTCGGCCGGGTGCGGGCGTCCACGCTCGCGACGTTCATGCACCAGGACGTGCCGTTCGAGAAGCTCGTCGAGGAGCTGGCGCCGGAGCGGAGCCTCGCTCACACACCTCTGTTCCAGGTGATGTTCGAGATGCAGAACGCTCCAGCCGCCCACCTGGAAGTCCGAGGTCTGCGGTTGCAGCCGGTGAGCGGGGGAGGGACGGCGGCGAAATTCGATCTCGAGCTGAGCCTTCAGGAGCACGAGGGGGGGCTGGCCGGCGCGATCGAGTACGCCACCGATCTGTTCGATGCCGCGACGATCGAGCGCCTGCTCGGCCATTTCGAGCGGTTGCTCACCGCGGGCCTGGCGGCGCCGGAGCGGATCGTCGCCGAGCTGCCGCTCCTCTCCTCCGTCGAGCGCCACCAGATGCTCGCCGAGTGGAACGACACGCGGGTCCCCGGGTCGCAGGGGGATCTCCTGCACCGGCTCTTCGCGGCCCAGGCGGGTCGCACGCCGCATGCGCCGGCCGCCACGTTCGAGGGAGAGACGCTCACCTACGGCGAGCTCCACGCCCGCGCAGACCGCCTGGCGCGCCGTCTGGCCGCGCTGGGCTGCGGATCGGAAAGCCTCGTCGGCGTGGCCCTGGAACGCGATCTCGGGCTGCTCACCGCGCTGCTCGGCGTGCTCGCGGCCGGGGCCGTATACGTGCCGCTCGATCTCGAAGCCCCGCGCGAGCGCCTGGCCGTTCTGATCGAGGATGCCCGCCTCCCGGTGCTCCTCACCGAGAAACGGCTGCTCGGTCTGCTGCCGGAGAGCAACGCGGTGACGCTGCTCCTCGATCCGAGCGGGAGCGTTTCCCCACCCAGGGCAGGCACAAGACCTGCCCCTGCAGACCTTCCGGCGCCTGACAGCCTGGCCTACGTCATCTACACCTCGGGCTCGACCGGCCGGCCCAAGGGGGCCATGGTGCACCACGAGGGCATGATCAATCATCTCCGGGCCAAGGTGGCGGACCTGGATCTTGAAGCGGGCAGCCGGGTCGCGCAGACCGCCTCGCAGTGCTTCGACATCTCGATCTGGCAGCTTCTGGCCCCGCTTCTGGTGGGCGGCAGTGTGCATATCGCCGGCCGGGAGACCGTCCACGATCCCGGGGAGCTGCTGCGCTTCGTCGCCCGGGAGGGCATCACCGTGCTCGAAGTGGTCCCCTCCCTGCTGAGCGGCATTCTGGACACCCCGGCCGCGGCCGGCGATGCCCTCGACCTCTCCTCTCTGCGGTGGATGATCGTGACCGGCGAGGCCTGCGCGCCGGATCTCGCAGGCCGCTGGCTCAAGCTGGCACCGCACACCCGGCTGCTCAACGCCTATGGCCCGACCGAGTGCTCGGACGACGTGACGCACCACCGGGCGCCCGCGTCCGGCCTGGACACGGCACCCACCCTGCCGATCGGGAGGCCGGTCGCCAACACCCGCATCGATCTGCTCGACGCCCGGCTGATGCCGACGCCGCAAGGCGCCGCCGGTGAGCTCTGCGTGGCGGGGCGCGGCGTCGGGCGGGGCTATCTCGGCCTGCCGGCGCGCACGGCGGCGGTCTTCGTGCCCGACGCGTCGAGCGCGGAGCCGGGCACGCGCCTCTACCGCACCGGCGACCTGGCGCGGTGGCGGGCGGACGGCACCCTGGAATTGCTGGGCCGGCTGGATCATCAGGTCAAGGTGCGCGGCTTCCGCATCGAGCTGGGAGAGATCGAGGCGGCGCTGGCGTCACTGCCGGGGGTCCGGGCGGCGGCCGTGGAGGTGCAATCCGTCCAGTCACGGGATGACCGGCGGCTGGTGGCCTACGTCGCCGGTGACGTCGCGGCCGGCGTGCTGCGCCACTCCTTGCAGGAGCGCCTGCCGGACTACATGGTGCCTGCCGCCTTCGTGCTGCTCCCGGACCTGCCCCTCACCCCCAACGGCAAGGTGGACCGGAAGGCACTGCCGGCGCCGGAGCCGGCGGGCGCCGAGGAGATCCATCTCGCGCCGCGGACGCCGGTCGAAGAGATCCTCGCCGGCCTCTGGGCCGCGGTGCTGGGAGTCGAGAAGGTCGGCGCGAACGGCCACTTCTTCGATCTCGGCGGGCATTCGCTCCTCGCGACCCGGGTGATGTCGCGCCTGCGCGGCGTCTTCGGCGTCGAGCTGCCGCTGCGCGATCTCTTCGAAGCCCCGACGCTCGCCGGCCTCGCCGCCCGGGTCGAGGCCGCCCGGCGAGCCGGTGCCGGCACGAGCGCGCCGCCGCTCGTGCCGGCCCTGCGCCGTGGTCCTCTGCCGCTGTCGTTCGCCCAGCAACGGCTCTGGTTCCTCGATCAGCTCCGGCCGGGCAGCCCGCTCTACAACATGCCGCTCGCGCTGCGCATCGAAGGGCCGCTCAACCCCGCCGTGCTGGCGCGCTGCTTCGGAGAGATCGTGCGCCGCCACGAGGCCCTCCGCACGGTCTTCGCCACGGTGGACGGCGCGCCGGTGCAGGTGATCCAGCCGGCGGAGCCCTTCGTGCTGCCCGTGGTGGATCTGTCGGGCCTGCCGGGGCAGGCCCCGCCCGCCCGCCTGCTGGCCCAGGAAATGGCCGCCCGCCCCTTCAACCTTGCCTGCGACCCTCTCCTGATCGCCGTGCTGCTACGCCTTTCTGCGGCAGAGCATCTCCTCGCGCTGACCCTGCACCACGTCGCGGGCGACGGCTGGTCGGCCGGCATCCTGGCGCGCGAGCTCGCGGCTCTCTACACGGAGCTTTCCGCGGGCAGGCCCTCGCCGTTGCCGGAGCTGCCGGTGCAGTACGCGGATTTCGCGGTCTGGCAACGTGCCTGGCTGGCCGGCGAGACCCTGGCGCGGGAGATCGCCTTCTGGCGCCGGCAGCTCGCGGACCTGCCTTCGCTCCTGGAGCTGCCCACCGACCGGCCGCGGCCCGCGGTGCAGAGCTTTGAGGGTGCGGCACGGCCGGTGCGGCTGCCCGCCGGGCTCACGCGGCCGCTGGAGGCTCTCGCCCGGCGCGAGGGGGCGACGCTCTTCATGGTCCTCCTGGCCGGTTTCCAGACCCTGCTGGCGCGGTACAGCGGACAGGACGATCTCGCCGTGGCCTCGCCCGTCGCCGGCCGCAACCGGGAGGAGATTGAAGGGCTGATCGGGTTCTTCGTCAACACGCTGGTGCTGCGCGGCGATCTGGCCGGCCAGCCTTCATTCCGCACGTTGCTCGGCCGGGTGCGGGAGACGGCGCTCGCGGCCTACGCGCATCAGGACCTGCCGTTCGAGAAGCTGGTCGAGGAGCTGGCTCCGGAGAGGAGCCTCGCCCGTCCCCCCTTGTTCCAGGTGGTGCTCGCGTTCGAGAACGCTCCGGCCGGGAGCCTGGAGATTCCGGGCCTGCGCCTGGAGCGGGTGAGCGGGGTGGCGAAGACGGCGAAGTTCGATCTCTCGCTCAGCCTCGCGGAGCACGGCGGCGCCGTGGCCGGAGCGGCCGAATACGCCACCGCCCTCTTCGATGCCTCGACCATCGACCGGCTGATCCTCCACTTCGAGCGGCTGCTCGCGGGCGCGGCGTCCGATCCGGAGCGGCCCGTGGCGGAGCTGCCGCTCCTGTCGGACGCGGAGCTGCATCAGGCGTGGATCGAGGGGCGTCCGGCCGAGGCGGCGCCGGAGGCCTCCCTGGTCGCGGCGTTCGAAAGCTGGGTGGACCGGACGCCGGAGGCCACCGCCGTGCTCGCACCGGGGGAGGCGCTGACCTATGGCGGGCTCGACGCCCGGGCCAACCGCCTCGCCCATCGCCTGCGGGCGCGCGGGGTGCGGGTAGATTCCCGGGTCGGCCTGTGCGCCGAGCGCTCGCCCGCGATGATCGTGGCCGTGCTCGGAATCCTCAAGGCCGGTGCGGCGTACGTGCCGCTGGACCCGGCGTATCCACGGGAGCGCCTCGCCATCCTGATCGAGGACGCCCGCCTCCCGGTGCTCCTCACCGAGGAGCGGCTGCGCGGCGCGCTGCCGGAGAGCGCGGCGATGGTCGTGCTGCTGGACGTCGACCCTCCCGGCCCGGCGAACCGTCTGTTGGGACCAACCGCGCCCGACAGCCTGGCCTACGTCATCTACACCTCGGGCTCCACCGGCCGGCCGAAGGGAGCGATGGTCCCGCACCGCGGCTGGAGCCATCTGGCGGACGCCCAGCGGCGCCTCTTCGGCCTCGGCCCCGGCGACCGCGTGCTCCAGTTCGCCTCGCTCAGCTTCGACGCCTCGGCCTGGGAGATCGCCATGGCCTTCGGCGCCGGCGCCACTCTGCTCCTCGGACCCCGCGAGCGGCGGCTCTCCGCGGAGGAGCTGATGGACCTGCTACGGGAGAGCACCGCCGCGCTGCTCCCGCCGACTGTGCTGGCGACCGTGGCGCCGGACGGCCTGCCCGGTCTGGCGAATCTGATCGTGGGTGGCGAGGCCTGCCCGGTCGAGCTGGCGCGGCGGTGGGCGGTGGGCCGGCGGCTGTGGAACGCCTATGGCCCGACCGAGGCGACGGTCGCCGCGACGGTGCATCTCTACGACGGAGGTGACCGTTTGCCGATCGGCCGGCCGATCCCGCGGATGGAGGCGCACGTGCTCGACGTCCGGGGAAACCCGGTGCCGGCCGGGGTGACGGGCCAGCTCTGGCTGGGCGGCCCGGGGCTCGCGCGTGGCTATCTGGACCGGCCGGACCGCACGGCCGAGAGCTTCGTGCCCCACCCGTTCGCCGGCCTCCCCGGAGAGCGGCTGTACCGCACGGGCGACCTGGTGCTCCGGCGGCCCGGCGGTGCAATCGAATTCCTCGGCCGCCTGGACCATCAGGTGAAGATCCGCGGCTTCCGCATCGAGCTGGGAGAGATCGAGGCGGTGCTGGTGTCCCTGTCCGGCGTACGCGAGGCGGTCGTGGTGGTGAGATCGGACGGATCGGACGGATCTGTCGGATCACCGGGCGACCGGCGGCTCGTGGCATATGTGACCCCTGCGACCGGCGAGGTCTCCGCCGACGCGCTGCGCCGCTCTCTGAGCGAACGGCTGCCCGGCTACATGGTCCCCGCCGCCTTCGTGGTGCTCGACGCGCTGCCTCTCACTCCGAGCGGCAAGGTGGACCGGAAAGCCTTGCCCGCTCCCGGACAGCCGGCCGCCGCGGAGAGCTTCGTCGCGCCGCGGACGCCGGTGGAGGAGCTGCTCGCCGGTCTCTGGTCCGAGGTGCTCGGCCGCGAACGGGTCGGGGTGGACGACGACTTCTTCGCCCTGGGCGGCCACTCGCTGCTCGCCGTACGGCTGATGGCGCGTATCGAGCACGACCTCGGCGTGAAGCTGCCGCTCTCCGCCCTGTTCGAGGCGCCGACGGTCGAGTATCTGGCCCGGCTGGTCCAGGGGGCGCCGGTGCGGCGCTCGGCGCTGGTCCGCCTGCATCCGGGCGGCGCGGGCCGGCCCCTGTTCCTGATCCATCCGGCGGGCGGCGACGTCTTCGAGTACGTGCCGCTGGCGAAGACGCTCGGGGAGGAGCGTCCGGTCTATGGCATCCAGGCGGTCATCAACGGCAACGGCCACCCGGCCCGGATGGAAGAGCTGGCCGCGGGCTACCTGGACGCGCTGCGCGAGGTCCAGGCCGCCGGCCCCTGGCTGCTGGCCGGCTGGTCCTCCGGCGCGGTCCTGGCCTACGAGATGGCCCGGCAGATCGAGAGCGCGGGAGGCGCCACTGCGCTCCTCACCATGTTCGATCCGCCGTCCCCCCCGGACGGGAGCCTTGAAGGGCTCGACGACACGGCCCTGCTGACCGGCTTCGCGGCCCTCGGAGGCCTTTCCATGCAGCAGGAACCGCTGCGGGCGGTCCTCGCCGGGCTGGACGTGGAGGCCGGGCTCGACCGCCTGCTGGAGCTGGCCCGGATCGAAGGCGTGCTGCCGCCGGGCGTGGACAGGCCCTGGGTGCGGGAGCGCTTCGACCTGTTCCGCCATACCATGGCCGCCTTCCACGCCTATCGTCCGCGCCCCTACGGCGGTAGGGTGACCCTGTTCCGCGCCGGTGCCTCGCTGGCGGCGGGGGAGACGGACCTCACGGCGGGCTGGGGACGGCTGGCCATGATGGACGCCCACCTCGTCCCGGACGCCGATCACCTCAACCTGCTCCACCCTCCGGCGCTCGACCGCCTGGTCGGGCGGCTGCGGAGCGACCTCGCGCTGGCCGATGGCTGAGGGCGTGCGGCCATAGGGCCTGCGAAACCTTTTTTCAGGCTTCTGGAAAGCGAAATGGCCTTCCAGGGTGGCCAGGGGTTTCATGTCGGTCCGGGACGGCGTTCCGGGTCATGGCTTCAGTCGATATTCCTCTCCGAGCGGCCCCGCCCCCGCCAGGTACTTCCGCGCGCGCACCAGCTCCGCGATGGTGCCAGATCGCCGATGGCGTGTTTCAGGAAACGGTCGCCCTAATGCGGCTGGATGGGGTGCTTTGATGAAATTCCTGCATTTCGACGAGGCAAAGCAGGCTGCTATCGCGAGTGTGAGGGAATGGGTCGGCGGAACCTCGCAAGACGTTCGGGCGATGCTCCTCGTAGATTTATTTGGAAAGCTGAGGCTCGTCTTGTGGTCGATGGCTTCAGCGGATACGGCCCAACTCGGAGAGAGTCTCGTAAGCAACTGCGGGTTCTGGTGGACGGGTGAGGTGCTGGGCGCGCAGGATCTCGACCCGGTGATTGCCACGGTCTTTAACGGGGCATGGGATTCGGCGCGGCCGGACGAGCTTGAATCACGGTTTCGCGTCCATGACCGGCATCGCAGCCGCACGGCATGGTTTGCCGGGCCAGTCGAGCCCCCTTGGGAGGCCTCGGAGGCTGATCCTCCGATCGTCGTGTTCTACTCGTTCAAGGGAGGCCTCGGCCGCAGCACGCTGTTGGCCTCGTTCGCGATTCAGCGGGCACGGATGGGCGAACGGGTGTGCGTAGTGGACTACGACCTGGATTCGCCGGGTGCGGGGCGCCTCCTTTCCGCTGACGCGCAGGGGCTCACCGCGCGCTGGGGCGTGGTGGATTTTCTGCTCGAGCGCTCGCTCGCCGACGCTCCGATTGCGGACTACTTCCACCGCTGCGACAGGGTGGCGGCGGCAGGCGAGATCGTCGTCTTTCCGTCGGGAAATCTGGATTCGGAATACGCTGACAAGTTGGCGCGGATCGACCTCGAAGAAGCACCCCAAGCTCACGACAGCGGCCTTTGGAAGCTGCTCACCCGCGTACGCGAAGAGCTGAACCCGCAATGGATTTTGTTGGATGCCCGCACAGGGATTTCAGAACCCGCAGGGCAGTTACTGTCGGGCATCGCACATCTGCATGTGCTTCTGGGCACGGCGCAAGATCAGAGTTGGCAGGGGTTGAATCTCGTCCTCGACCGCCTAGGCAAGGAGAGAGTGTTCGCCGAGCGCCAGCAGGCCGAGCTGCTGCTCGTGCAGGCGATGGTGCCCACCGGGGAACCTGGCAAGGCGGCGAAGGAGGCTTTTGCCGCCCGCGCTGAAGAAGAATTCGATGCACGATATTACGCCGCAGAAGAGGGCGACGCCGCCGATCGCTTCTGGACCCTCGGAGACAAAGGAAGCCAGGACGCACCGCATGCCCCGATGCCCGTGGAATATGACAGCAAGTTGGCGGGCTTTGGGGATATCGCAGAGGTTGCCGACACACTTTGCGGCGGGCCTTATCCACTGATCGTTGAACGCATCGTGAGCCGCTTTCTCAGGGAGCCTGACGAATGAGCCGTGAATGGAACGAAACCCGTCGTACGCTCCTCCAGGCGTTGGAGAACATCGGCAGCTCGGGCAGAGCTGAAGGCGCCTCGGTAGACAGGATCGGGCCGGGCTATTATCCGGTCGCGGAGCACTTACGCCTGCTCGACCCGGACGTAGTTCTGGTGGTTGGGCCGCGTGGTTCAGGTAAGACAGAGATCGCGCGCGTGCTGACGGACGCCGCGTTGTACGATGCCGTGAAGCTCCACGCGCCGGCTGTGCGCCTGCCGGTCGGGCCTTCACAATGGGTGGGCCTCTATCCGGCGGGGAGCAAGAGCTTCGAAGGGGTCGGTCTGCGTACCTTCATGCAGGAGGTCGGCGCCGGCACGGAGACGCTTCGCGAGCTGTGGTTTGCTTACCTGGTGCGAGCCCTGCAGGACAACCTGGATGATCAGGGTCGAACCGAAATAGCACCACTGCTTGCGCCCGTAGCGGCGGATGTCGAGGCCATTCACCGCGCCTTCCGCGAGTTGGGGACCAAGCCGGTCGTAGTGCTGGATCGGCTGGATGAGCAACTGGAGCAAGAGGGCCACTATTTGTTCGCGACGTACGACGAGCTCGACACCCTCGGCAACGGCGATTGGACGCTTGTTGAAGCCGGTGTGCGAGGCCTGGTGGCATTGTGGGCCGCCTATGCGCGCCGCTGGCGGCGCATCCGCGCCAAGCTGTTTTTGCGGACCGACCTGTATGAACGGCACGCCAAGGCCGGCGGTGCGGACTTGGCCAAGCTCGCCGCAGGGCGAGTGGAATTGGTGTGGAGCGACCGCGATCTCTACGGTCTGTTACTCAAACGCTTGGCCAACGTGAACGATGAGCTGGCCACCTATGTGCAGGCCGTCAAGGGTGTTGCATGGAGCAATGATCCATCTCTCGGAAGGATTCCGAAGTTACGAGTTTCGCAGGATGCCCGCCCGGTGGTGGAACGGATGGTCGGCGTCTACATGGGCGCAAATCAGAAGAAGGGGTTGGTCTATCGCTGGCTGCTGGATCATGTGCGCGACGGTCTGGGGCGAGGCTATCCACGTCCGTTCGTGCGGCTGATCGAGGAAGGTGCGCGACAGGAATTGCAGAAATTTGGCACATTGAAGGCTCCACGATTGCTGGAGCCGGCATCACTTCGGCGCGCGCTAGATCGCGTCTCAGATGACCACGTGGCCCAGTCGAAGGATGAATGGCCTTGGCTCGATGCGCTGAAGAAAAGACTTCGCAGCAACCCGCTCGTACCCTATACCGAGAAGGAATCGATCAAGTTGCTGGAAGGCCTGGATGCGGAGACCGCAGAGCGTCCTCCATTCGAAGGCCGCGATTTGCTCGATTACCTGCTGGAGCTTGGCATCTTTCGCCGGCGTCCGGACGGCCGGCTGGATACATCCGACCTCTACCTGGCAGGGTTGGGGCTCAAACGTAAGGGTGGCGTGAGAAAGTATACATAGGGCTCGGAGGGATCGCGCCCTCTATCCCCGCCTCCGCCCTCCCTCGCGCGAAGCATCCGGCAGTTCCTTCTCCAGGTTGCGCAGACGCGGGTAGAGCCCGCCGAGAAGCGCGGTCAGGACGAGGGCCAGCCCGAGGAGGATGAACATCAGGCCGATCCCCCGGCCGTGGCCGGTGCCGAGGACTGTTCCCACCGTGCCGGCGAGCGCTCCTCCGGGGGTGAGGAGGGGCTCGAAGACGCGGTCGGCGAGGGGGCCGGCGACGGCGAAGGCGATCGGCAGGGCGGACATCGCCACCACGCGCTGCAAGCCGAGCACCCGGCCCTGCAGCTCGGCGGGGACCTTGCGCTGCCAGATCACCAGGTTCGAGCCGTTGATGATCGGCTGGCAGACCAGGAAGACGAGGGCCGACAGGCCGGCGAGGATCGGGTTGGGGCGCAGGCCACCCACCATCAGCAGGACCCCTTCGACCAGGAAGAGGCCGAGGATCGCCCGGACCAGCCGCCGCGGTCCTCCCCAGAGCGTCATCGCGAGGCTGCCCGTCACCATGCCCACGCCCGAGACGGAGAGGATCGTGCCCAGCACGGCGGCCGAGGCGAAGCTGAGGACCAGGGGTGTCACCAGCACCTGGACCATGCCCAGGCTCAGGTTGGCGGCGGCGAGGAGAGCCAGGAGGCCGAGGAGGCCGGGGCGCTCGCGCACGTAGAGCCAGCCCCGGGCGGAGTCGCGCAGAAGCGCGCGCCAGCCGCGGTCGCGGTCTTCCGGCTCGGCCGGGCTCGGGATGGCGAGGCGCAGGACCACGGCCGCCCCGAAGGCGAAGGTCGCGAGGTCGATGGCGAGGATCCCCGCGAGGTCGAGGGCGATGAGGAGCGCTCCCGCGATCATCGGCGCGACGGTCTGCGCCAGGGCCTGTCCGAGCTGGGCCATGCCGTTGGCCCGGCCCAGGAAGCGCCGCGGCACGAGCAGGGAGACGGAGGCGAGGAAGGCCGGCTGCTGGAAGGCCGCGGTGGTGGCGAGGCCGGCGACGAGGACGTAGACGTGCCAGATCTGGAGATGGTCCGTGAGGAGGAGCGTGACCAGGGTGAGCGAGCAGCAGGCGGCCGCGGCGTCGCTCGCGATCATGATCCGGCGGCGGTCCCAGCGGTCGACGAGAGCACCGGCGATGGGGGAGGCGATGAGGCTCGCCACGGCGCCGAAGACGGAGATGAGGGCGAACTCGGTGACCGAGCCGGTGGTGCGGTAGACCCAGAGGCCGAGGGCGAAGCTGCCGAGCCCCGTGCCGAGCATGGAGACGAGCTGGCCGAGCCAGATCCAGGTGAAGACCTTCACCCCGGGGGGAAGCGGGGCCGGCGCCAGCTCCGCCGCTTCCGCGGCGCGGGCGGCGCGCTCGCGGCGCACGGCCGCCGCCAGGTTCTCGACCGTCGGCTCCTGGACGAAGGCGGCCATCAGCCGCTCGCGCAGCAGGGTGCGCGCCGCGGCCACCTCTCCGTCTCGGCCGCCGGCGTGCCGGTGAGCCAGACGGTTCCATAGCCGCCGGAAGAGCCCGGGGCGCGGTAATGGCTCGGTGGCCAGCGCCCGCTCCTCCAGCCGGGCGAGGAGCCGGGCGACGCCGAAGGAATCGCCGCCGGCGGCGAAGAATTCGTCGCGCATCCCGAAATCGCCGGTGCCGAGGAGGTCCTGCCAGAGCGCCGCCACCGCCTCTTCGTCCATGTTGCGGGGGGCGCCGCGGGGCGCCCGGCGCTCCGCGGCCTCAGCCGGTGGTGCGGCCGGTGGTCTGACCGGTGGCAGGGGCGCGGCCTGCCAGCTCTCCTCGTGATCGGCGAGGCCGCGCAGGCGGCTTTCGAAAGCCTCCGCCATTCCGGTGAGCAGGCCGGGCGGGAAGGCGTCTTCCACCGCCTGCCATTTGCACAGCAGCTCGCCGTCCTCGCCCTCCCGCATGGTGGGGGAGAAGAGGATCTGCGGCGCGTAGATGTTGAGCTCCACGTCCTCGACGTCGACCGAGCCGTCGTCGGAGAGCTCGGAGGTGTCGACGCGCTCCGTGTCGCGCGTCTCGTTGTACTCGATGACACTGTTGAACAGCACGGGCATGGTGGCGCCGTAGCGGTTGCCGTGCAGGCGGTTGAGCTCGCGCAGCACCTCCAGGCCCGAGAAGAACGGCAGCTCCTGGTCCGCGGCCAGGCGGTCGCGCAGCCGCCGCGCCCGGGCCTCGAACGGTCCCTCCCAGCCGTCCACCTCCAGCAGGTGGATGGTGTTGAAGTTCCCGGTGAGCTCGCCGACCTGGGGGTGGAGCGGGAAGCGCTCGTTGCCGACGAGGCTCAGGGTGAAGCGCGGCGTGCGGGCGAAGGCGGCCAGGACGTCGACGAACGCGGCGAGCA
>Ga0209682_10000393_pt1 | contig 15111 bp, 14 predicted proteins | sample DOMMetBare2Fresh_2_FD_187471 | JGI IMG/M metagenome (GOLD analysis project Ga0209682, IMG submission 187471) | Wetland sediment microbial communities from St. Louis River estuary, USA, under dissolved organic matter induced mercury methylation -... | ecosystem: Environmental > Aquatic >... | reverse complement strand
CCGGCAAGCGGCGCACCTTCTACAAGGAATGGGCCCCCCTCGGCCACACCCTGATCTTCTTCGAATCCCCCCACCGCCTCCTTCCCAGCCTGGAAGACGCCCTCGCGGTGCTCGGAGACCGCCCGGTCGCGGTGGCCCGCGAGCTGACCAAGCTCCACGAGGAGATCCTGCGCGGAAGGCTCTCCGAGGTGCTGGAGACGCTGCGCGGGCGGGCGGCGCTCAAGGGGGAGTTTGTGGTGGTGGTGGGAGCGGATTGACACTCCGGAAGCATCCTCTTAGGATGATTTGACCATGGCTGCCAGGGCACATCTCGCGCGCGTCCCGGCGTCCGAGGAATTCCTGGGACCGGCTTGGCCGACCCAGGGTCAATGGACATACGAGGACTACACTCGACTGCCGGATGATGGGCGGCGGTACGAGGTCCTCCGAGGTGTGCTCTACGTGTCAGCGGCCCCCAGCCCGGTCCACCAGATCGTTCTCCGGAACTTCGTCCGCCGCTTGTCCGTGTTTCTGGAAGACCACCCGGTTGGCGAGTTCTTCCTGTCCCCCACCGACCTGATCCTTCCCCACGGCCTGACGGCGCCTGTGCAACCGGACCTGTTTTATGTCCGGGGGGAGGAGTGGCGAGGGACGATCACCAACCGCTTCATGGAGGGCGTGCCGGACCTGGTCCTGGAGGTTCTGTCTCCCTCGACGCGCCGGTACGACCGCGAGACCAAGTCGGCGGTCTATGCTCAGGCGGGAGTCTCCGAGTATTGGCTCGTCGATCCCCTGGCGCGGACGATCGAGGTCTTCGGCCTGCGGGACGGCGCCTACGCCCTTTTCGGGAAGCTCGGTCGTGACGAGCAGTTCCGCTCGGAGATGATCCCCGGGTTCGAGCCCCCTCTGGACAAGATCTTCAAGTATTGACGGCGAGCCGCGAGCGTTTCCCCAGCATCATGACCGTGATGCCGATGACGGTCGAGGCGACCAGATGCGTCACGACCGCCGCGAAGAGCGAAAGGCCACCGAGAAGAACCCAGAGCCAGAGGCCGCCGAGGAGGAGCGCTCCACCCAGAGCCACGGCGAGGTGCGGACCCCGGCCGCGGGACATCACCGTGTAGAGACCATACGGGAAGAGGGCCACCAGATAGAGAAGGAGCAGCGAAGCGGACATCGCGGGCATCCGTTGCCAGATGCCGGCCAGGGTGAGCCCTGCCGCCGCTACGATCGCCGCCCGTGTGAGCCAGATTTGCATGACTTGGGGATGCTACCGCGAGGGCACCGAAGAAGACAAAGGACCTCAAGGACCCAAAGGACTGCAAGGACGATCGCTCGGCCCGGCGTCCTTTGGGTCCTTGCAGTCCTTTGGGTCCTTTGACCCCGCTATGATTACCCCCATGAAGCTCCACTCCTTCGCCGCTCTCTTCCTTCTCGCCCTCCCCCTGGCGGCTCAGGCGCCGGCTCCTGCTCCCGCGGCCTCGCCGGAGGCCAGGCCGGCTCCGCCTCCTCTCGCTTCCCTCGAGATCGTCGCCGAATCGGACCGCTTGTGGACCGGTGTCGCGGTGGCTCCGGATGGGCGGATCTTCGTCAACTATCCGTTCTGGTACGACGATCCGCCGTTCTCGGTGGGGGTTCTGGAGAAGGATGGCTCCGTCCGCCCGTATCCCGACGCGGTGTGGAACCGCCGGGACCTCTCGCTACCGCCGGGTGAGCACTTCATCTGCGTCCAGAGCGTCTACGTCGATGCCGACGGCTTCCTGTGGATCCTCGATCCGGCGAGCCCGCAGTTCCGCGGGGCCGTGGCGGGGGGCGCCAAGCTGGTGCAGGTGGATCTGAAGACGGACAAGGTCGTCCGCACCCTCCTCTTCGACGAGAAGGTGGCGCCGCCGCGGAGCTATCTCAACGACGTGCGGGTCGACACGAAGACCCGCACGGCCTACCTCACCGATTCGGCCGGAGGGGCTCTCGTGGTCGTGGATCTGGTGACGGGCACGAGCCGGAGGGTGCTGGCGGACCATCCGTCCACGCAGGCGGAGGGCGCCGTGCTCACCATCGGTGGCAAGGAGTGGCGGACCGCGAGCGGCGCGGCGCCGCAGGTCCATGCCGACGGCCTGGCGCTCGATCCCTCCGGGGAGTACCTCTATTACCAGGCGCTCTCCGGCCGGACCCTCTACCGGGTCCCGACCGCCGCCCTGCGCGATGCGGCGCTTCCGGCGGCGGATCTGGAGGCCAGGGTCGAGAAGGTCGGAGAGACCGGCGCGGCGGACGGGATTCTCTTCGGCCCGGATGGCAAGCTCTACCTCTCCGCCGTCGAGGACGACGCGGTGAAGCGCTTCGATCCGGCCACGAAGAAGGTCGAGGTGGTCGTCCGCGACCCGCGCATCGCCTGGCCGGACAGCTTCGCGGCCGGGCCCGACGGGAGCCTCTATCTCACCATCTGCCAGCTCCACCGCATGCCGGAGCCGGGTGGGCCGTGGAGGATCTTCCGGATCGTGCCGCGCTGAAAAAAAGTGGGGGCCGGCTGGAGGGCCGCTTTCGACCCCCCTCCTGGCGCCGCTGCCGGCCCCGTTGTCCTGTTAGACGGACGAACCGGGGATTTTGTTGAGCCGGGAGAACGAAGTCAGCTCGATGCCGCGGGTGCGCAGCAGATCGGGCACCCGGGGATCGCAGAGCGCCGCCGTCTCCGCGTCCCAGGCATACCCCCAGTCATAGGCCCGGGCGAGCTCCGCATCGCCGGTGCCGGGATGGCAGACCAGCTCGGAGACCGCGCCTGCCCGATCGAGCGAGCGGCCGAGGGCCTCGACCGTGAGGTGGCCGGCGGTGAGCACGCCGATCGTCCGGTCCGCCGTCCGCGGTCCCTCCGGAGGAAGACGCCGGCGCGCCCGGCGGCCGAGGGTGTTCAGGAGGGCGATCTGGACCGCGCGAGGAGAGGCCGGAATGGCCGCGGCCGGCTCGGCCGGGATGCGTACCCAGGGGATGCGGTGCTCCCCGGCCAGGCGCAGGACGATCTCGAACAGTCCGGGCAGCACGTGCAGATGCTGGTGGGCGTTGAGGTGGACGACCCGGAGGCCGGCGCCGAGGAGGCGCTCGATCTGGCGCCGAAGCTCCCGTTCCGTCTCGTCCGGCCGGATCTGCCCCAGCAGCCAGCGCCGTGCGAAGACCGGCCAGGCCGGGAGAAGGAGACCGTCCCGGCCGGCCAGCGAGCGCACCTCGGCCGGGGGCGACAGGGGGGCTTCTCCCACCAGGGTCAGATGGGCTCCGGTGTCGAGCCCGGGGCGGTCGCGGAGCTGGGCGGCGGCGGCGGCGAAGGCGCGGCCGTTCGGGGAGACGCTGACCGCGGTGACGATGCCGGTGTCGTGGGCCGCCAGGATGCCCGCGGTCATCCCGGGATGGAGGCCCGCATCGTCCGCGGTGACGACGAGCCGCTTCAAGCCGGGCTTTGGTGGCCGGCGGCCGGGGGGACCGGGACGGAGGCCGGCTCGGCCACCGCCGGGGGGACTTCGCGCCGCCGCGGATGGCGCATCTCCGGGTAGAGCCGGATCAGCTCCCGCAGGATCTTGACGATCACGCCGGGCGACGACAGGGTGGAAAGGCCGCGGCTGCGCGGGAAGTAGTCCAGCCCGAGCTGCTGGATCACGAAGCCCAGGTTGCGCGCCTTGACGATCAGCTCCGCGTCGATGAGCGACCCCTCGGAGCGCAGCTCGACCGCCTGCAAGACCTCGCGGCGCATCAGCTTGAACGAAAAATTGATGTCGCGGTGCGGCCAGCCGAACAAGAGGCCGATCAGCGTGTTGTAGAGATAGGAATAGACCGTGCGGCGGAATCCTTCGGTCGTCCGGTCGAGCCGGTAGCCCGCGATCATGTCCGCCCGGGTGACGCGGAGGGCCTGGATGGCCCGGCCGATGACGTGCGGATCGAACGGCAGGTCGGCGTCCATGTAGACGACCAGGCTGCGGGTGACGGCGGCATAACCGGTCCGCAGGGTGGCGCCGAGCTTCTGGTTCCTCTCGTGGTGCAGCAGCCGGATGCGGGGATCGGCCGCCGAGAGCCGCTCGACGATCCCGGGCGAGCTGTCGGTCGAGGCATCGTTGACGATGATGACCTCCCAGTCGTCGCTGCACGCGTCCAGCGCCTCGGCGGCGCAGGCGATGGCGTGCTCGATGTTCTCTTCCTCATTGAACATCGGGATGACGAGCGAGACGGACGGACGCGCAACGAGATCCATGCTGGACATAGCATTACCTTCTGTCTTCAATGGCCGGTCAGCTCCACGGCATGGAGCTGCACGGCAAGCCTGCGGGGGTCTCCTCCGATCCCCGCCTCCACCGGTACGAAACTCTTCGCGGACCGGACCGCGATCTCGACCGTCTCCGCAGCGGGGAGGGGCAGGACGATCCGCCGTACCTGTCCACGCGGCACCTCGAGGGGGACGGAGGGGCTCCCCGCCACCGAGAGCTGCAACGCGACCGATGCCTCGCCGACCTCCGCGGGCAGGCCCAGGGTCAGGGCCACGAACCGTGCCTGGAGGGCGCGGGGGAAGACGCGGAGGGCCGCGTCCTCTCCCAACCACCGGAAACCCGCTCCGCCGGGACGCGGCTCGTAGGCATACAGCCCGCGGACCGCCTCATACCGCTGCTCCGCCGGAATCGGGCTCAGCGAGCTGACCCGGTAAAGATCTCGTGTGAGCTTGCCATAAGTATCGCTCGGGGGCCAGAGGAAAGTTGTCGCTCCCGGCAAGGCGGTCTCCCCGAAGATGAACAGCGGCTTCTCCGGCCGGCCGGCGAAGCGCTGCATCCCCTCCTCGTACGGGAAGCGGGTGAAACGGGGCAGAAGGAACGCCGCGTGCGCCGCGTAGTCCTTCTCCACCAGGAGGACGGTGCTGCGCGGCAGGTTCGTCCGCACCCAATCGGCCGCCTGCACCGGCGGCGACGGAGAGGACGACCGGGGTCCCAGGAGCGGCCAGGCATAGAGCCAGAACCCGGCGGCCAGCGCGGCCACGGCGCCCCAGGCGGCGGCCGGCACCCGCGCCCGCCGCGCCAGGGCGTCGAGCCCCACCGCCGCGGCAAAGGAGACCCCGATCAGCGAGGGAATCGCATAGCGCACCGCATCCCGCGGATTCATGATCCAGAGGCAGAAGGCGAGCTCCACGGCGGTCAGCACGGCGAACGGCAGGAGGACCTTCCAGCGCTCCCGCCTGCGGGCGAGCACCAGGAGGCCGGTGAGCGCCAGGGCGAGCACCGGCCCGGCGGTCCATTTCTGCCCCCAGGGATGGGCGAGAAAGCGCGCGGCGATGGCGGCCGGCGGCTGGCCGGCCCGCGGTACGGTCGTATCCCATTGCGCCACCGCCCCGGCCTGTTTGGTCAGGAAGCGGACGAGCCCCTCGGGGCCGCCCACCGCCATCACCAGGGGGACGAACCAGAGCAGACAAACCAGGGTGAACGCGGCGAGCAGGGCACCGCGCCGGCGCCAGCTCCCGGCCAGCCAGAGCGTCACGGCGAGCGCCGGGAGGACCGACACCGCGAGCTGCGGCCGGCACCCGACGGCACCGGCCGCGAAAGCACCCGTGGCGAGGGCCGCCGCCAGGGAGCCGTTTCCCGGCAGCCGCGCCGCCGCGGCCAGGAACAGCGACAGGAACAGGGCGGCCGGCACGTCCGACAAGGCGAGAGGCCCATAGACCAGCAACGTCGGAGACAGATGAAAGAGGAGCGCTCCGCCGACCGCCAGCCCCTCCGCCGCGGGCGCGCCCGCATCGCCACCGAGCCGCCGGAACGCCGACACCAGCGCCGCGTAGCCGAAGAGAGAGGCCACGACGCTCAGCGCCACCAGCCCCCAGTAGGGATCGCCGGCGACGAAGGCGAAGGCCTTGCCGAGGCCGATGAAGAGCGGATAACCGGGCGGATGGGGGTGATGGTGGAGCGGATCGAACGCCTCGACTCCCTGGAGGAACAGGATCTCGTCCCACTCCCACAGGCTTTTGGGGAGCGTGAAGAGGCGGGCGGCGGCCACCGCCAGGAACCCGGCGAGAGCAGGCACAGACATGCCGCGAACGGCGAAGCGCGAGCTGAATGTCGAGCTCATGGTTGGTGGGCCGGCATTATATCCTTGGCGGCGGACGATGCCCCCTGGATTCTTCACCGCGCTGTCGCTGGTCCGCCGAGGCTCCGCCGGGATGCCTCCCGCGGCGCGCGCCCACGTGATCGGCCGCTTCCTCACCTGCCCCTTCCTGCGGCTGCTGCGGCACGTGCCGCCCGGAGCCCGCGTCCTCGACCTCGGCGCCGGGCATGGCACCTTCGCCCGCCTGGCGGCGGAAGGGGGTGCCACCGTGGTGGCGGTCGAGCCCGACCTGCGCAAGACGCTCCCCGCCGCCCGCCATCCACACGTCCGCTTCGTGACCGGGTACGCCGAGGCCGTGGCCGGGACCTTCGACGCCGTGACGATCCTCGACGTCCTCTACCGCATCCCCCTCGCCGGCTGGGACCCCCTGCTCGCCACCGCCTTCGCGCGGCTGCGGCCGGGCGGCCTCCTCCTCCTCAAGGAGATCGATCCGGCGCACCGCCTGAAGGGGGCCTGGAACCGCTCCCAGGAGAAGGTCGCCGATCTGTTGGGGATGACCCTGGGGGACGCCTTCAGCTACGAGACCCGCGAGCAGCTCCGCGACCGCCTCACCCGCCTCGGCTTCGAGCGCTTCGAAGCGGTCGAGATGGGCGCCGGGTACCCCCACGCCCACATCCTCTATAAAGCCTGGCGGCCGTGAGCCGCCCCTTGAGGCCCCTCTCCCGCGACCGGGAGAGGGGCGGGGGTGGGGGTCAGAACCGGAGGATCGCCGAGGCCACGAAGGCGCGCGGCGCGGAGACTTCGGTCGCGGTGCCGAAGGCCGGATTGTTCGGCGCGTAGGGCACCGGGCGGCCGAGGACCAGCCGGTCGTCCACGGCGAGCGTCACCTGCTCGTCGAAGACGTTGAGGATGCGCCCTTCGAGCTCCAGGCCCACCGCGCCGAAGTGGAATTCGTAGGAGCCGAGCAGGTCGACGTTCAGCCAGTCTTCCATCCGCCGCGAGCCGGCGTCTTCCAGGTAGGCGACGTAGGACGAGCTGGAGACGGCCGGCGAGGGGAGGCCGCGGGCTTCCCAGGCGCCGCCGCTCTGGTAGCGGACGTAGGTGCCGAGGCGCACCGGGTCCCACGGGCGGACGGTGGCGAGGATCTTCGCCACATGGGTGCGGTCGCCGCGCAGCAGGCCGTCGCGGTGGTCGGTGATCAGCACGCCCGGGCCGTCCTGCAGGAAGGAGGAGTTGTAGAAGAGCGACTCGGCGTAGTCGACGTCCCAGTTCCCCTCCAGGCGGCTCCAGGTGTAGCTGGCGTTCAGGGAGAGGCGGTAGAGGTTGTCGTTGCGCGGGATGCGGGTGAGCGCGAGGGTCGCCGCCTTGTAGCGGCGGTAGGCGCCGGGGAGCTGGTCGACCCGGAAGGGGCCGCCGCCCAGGCCGTCGGCGCTGATGTCCTCCATCATGTCGCCCACGTCGCGGTACTGCCCCCAAGCCTCCAGGGCCCAGGAGGAGCCGAGCGGGCGCGAGTAGCCGAGCATGTATTCGTCGGTGTACTGCGGATCGATCCCCGGCGCGACCGTCTTGGTCTGGGTATTGGCCGCCGGCACGTCGCTCACCAGGTTGCCCGCGGCGTCGAAGGTGGCGCGGGTGGTGAAGATGCGGGTCGGCGACGCGGCGCGCACCAGCGACTTGTTCTCGGTGTTGAAGTAGCGGCCGAGGTAGACGAACAGCTTGTCACCGAGCTCGCGGTTCGGCACGAAGGTGATGCCGAGGCGCGGCTGGATCTCCTGGTCCCAGTCGAAGGTGAGGATCTTCTTCTTGGTCTTGGTGCCGGGCGTGGCGCCCAGCCCTTCGCCGAAGTAGACGTCCTTGTTGACCAGGAAGCCGGCGGTGACGGTCGTCCGGTCGCCGATCGTGAACTGGTCCTGCAGGAAGACGCCGTACGCCTCGCCGCGGCCGGTGTGGGGCGGCTGCTGCGAGGTGTAGCTGGCGGTGAACTGCCGGGCCGTGGCGTTCCAGGTGACGACGCCCCAGCCGTTCGCGCGGCGCTCCAGGCGCTCGGAATTCTCCTCGTAGGAGATACCGGCCCGGATGTCATGGGTCGTGCCGAACAGCCCGCGGAAGAGCTGGTAGGTCAGGCGGTACTCGTCCCGTGTGAAGTCCTGGTTGTTGACCGCGAGCGACGCGCCGCCGACCGACTGGCCGACGCCCGTGGCACCGCCGACGAGGAAGTCGGAGGTGGAGGTGAACAGGCCCATCCGCTCCGGATGCGCCGGATCGAACGCCGGGCGGTAGCCCAGGCTGTTGATCGGGTCGGTCGAGTTCTCTTCCTTGTCGTGGTTGAACTTCGCCTCGAGGAAGCTGTCGGCGTTCAGGTTCCAGGTCCAGGCGGCGGTGCCGATCAGGTAATCGGTCGAGTCGTCGCTGCCGACGCTGCGCTGGGAGCTCGCGCCGATGCCGTTGTTCGCGGTGGTCGTCTCGCGCGAGCGCACCGCCGCGGAGACGTAGTGGCTGGCGGCCGGGTTGGCGGTCAGCTTGAGGAAGTACTCGTCGGTCTCCTGCTCGCGGTCCGGCACCGCGCCCAGAAGGTTCCGGCGGTCGGTGGTGGTCGCCGACGGAAAGCTCGCGGAGCCGTAGAACCAGGCGCTGTTCTTGAGGATCGGGCCGCCGAGGGCGAGCGCCGGTCCTTCGCGGTCGATCGTGTTCTGGATCGGTCCCTTGCTGTCGGAGACGAAGCTCGCGGGCTGGTACTCAAAGCGGCCCTGGCCGTGGAACTGGTTGGTTCCCGAGCGCGTGATGGCGTTGACCACCATGCCGCCGGTGCGGCCGAACTCGGCGGTGATGCCGCCGCGCTTGATGCTCACCTCGTCGATGTCGAGCTCGGAGACGTCGGGCACGAGGTCACCATAGTGCGGGTTGGTGATGTTGACGCCGTCGAGCAGGAAGGTGTTGTCCATCCGCGCGCCGCCCGCGTTGGGCGCCAGGCGGTTGTTCTCGGAGACGCCCGGGGCGAGTTGGAAGAGCCCCTTGTAGGTGCGCGTGATGGGCAGGTCTTCGATGACCTCCTGGGTGAAGTTGACCTGGACCTCCGCCGACTTCAGGTCGATCACCGGGACGACGGCCGCGACGGTGATCTCCTCGGCCATGGCCGGGTTGAGGACGAGGTCGAGCTGGGTGTCCTTGCCCAGGGCGACGACGGCCTCCCGCTGCACGGTGCCGAGGCCGGTCAGGTCGGCGACGACCTGGTAGGTGCCCGGCGGCAGGCGCAGGAAGTCGAAATCACCCTCGGCGCCGGTCACTGCGGACCGGCCCGCCGGCAGGGTCTCACCGGACACCTTGACGGTCACGCCGGGCATGGCGGAGCCGTCCTCCGCACGCACCTGGCCCGAGATCGAGCCCGTCTCCTGGGCACAGGCGGGGCCGGTCGGCAGACAGGTCAGAACTACCGCCAGGGCCAGCCAGAGGAACTGTCGAGTCCTCGAGAGCATCATGAATTCTCCTCTCCGGTCGAAGGGAAAAACGCGAGTTTCAGTGCCGGATGCTAGCACGGTGTGACGGGGCCGTGGCGGGCGCCCCGGAACAGCGAAACAGGTGGAGGGGTGGCGGCGTACTGTCAGAGGACCGACTCGGAGGGATCCCTGTCATGAACGACTTTCTCGACCAGCTCCTCCCCGTGATCGCCACCCGGGGAGTCTGGATCGCCGGCGGCCTCCTGGCCGTCGCTCTGCTCGCGCTCTGGCGGCTCGGCCGCGGCGGACGCTTCCTCGTGCCGCCCACCTGGCCGCGCCGCATCGGCGCGCTCGTCCTGCTGCTCGCCATTCTGCCGCTCGGCGGCGCCCTCTTTCTCCTGCTGGGCCCCATGGCCCCCATGCTCGCCGAGGTGCGCCGGCTGCACGGCGCCATCGGCCAACCGGCGCCGGAGCTGTCGTTTCACGAGCTGGCGACCGGCGCGCCGCTCCGCGTCTCGGACCTCAAGGGGAAGGTGGTGGTGGTCAACCTCTGGGCCACCTGGTGCCCGCCGTGCCGCAAGGAGCTCCCCGATCTCGAAAAGCTCCAGACGGCCTATGCGGACCGCGGCCTCGTGGTGCTGACCGTGTCGAACGAAGAGCGGGCGCTGCTCGCGGAGTTCGCCGCCAGGCACCCGCTCCAGACCCTCAACGGCTACAGCGAGGCTCTCGGCTGGTACGACGTCCCGGGCCGGCCCCTCACCTTCGTGATCGACCGCGGCGGCACCGTCCGCCACTTCCTGACCGGCGGCCACACCTACGCGGATTTCGAGGCGACGGTGGTGCCGCTGCTCGGCTGAACGTTGCTCACTCCTTGGTGATCTTTACCAGCTCGACGTCGAAGACGAGCATCCCTTCGGGCATCCCGGGCTGGCCGCGGTAGGCGAGCTTCTTGGGGACCCAGAAGCGGCGCCGCTCGCCTTCGACCATGAGCTGGAGACCCTCGGTCCAGCCGGGGATCACCTCGGTCAGCTTGAAAGTGGCGGGGCCTCCCTTGGAGATCGAGGTGTCGAACATTTTGCCGTCGATGGTCCAGCCCGTGTAGTGGACCTTGACGATGCTCTCGCGCCGCGGATGGCGCGTGCCGGTGCCGGCGGCGAGCACCTTCGAGGCGAGGCCGGACTTGGTGACCTCGGCCTCGGCGGGTGGCACCGCCACGTCCGGCGGCACGCCGGGGACGTGCAGGACGTCGAGCAGCTCGACGTCGAACACCAGCATCCCCTGTGGCCGGTCGGGCTTGCCCTCATAGGCGAGCTTCGCCGGAATCCACAGGCGGCGCTTCTCGCCCTCGACCATGAGCTGCAACCCTTCGGTCCAGCCGGCGATCACCTTGTCGAGCTGCAGGACGATCGGCCGCTGCCGTGCCACCGAGGAGTCGAACATCCTGCCGTCGGTGGTCCAGCCCGAATAGTGGACCTTGACGGAGTCGCCCGGCACCGGATGCTCGGTCCCCGTCCCCGCCTGCAACACTCTGGAGGCGAGCCCGCTCGCCGTCACCGTGGCATCCGCCGGCGGCGCGGCGACGTCGGGAGGCGCGGGGATCGGAGCCGCCGGCTCCTGGCCGAGCACCGGCAGGGCCAGGAAGGCGGCGAGGACAACGGACCGGACGGAGAGCTTGCGGGTCATGGACGCTCCTTGGGCGCGGCGATGGCCGGCTCGTCGGCATAGGGCTGGTGCAGGTGCACCGGCTTTCGTCTGGCGCGCAGGTTGAGCATCTCGACGAGAACCGAGAAGCCCATGGCGAAGTAGATGTACCCCTTGGGGATGTGCTGATCGAGCCCATCCGCCACCAGGGCCATCCCGATCAACAAAAGGAAGGAGAGGGCCAGCATCTTCACCGTGGGATGCCGCTCCACGAACTCGCTGACGGGACCGGCGGCAAACAGCATGACGCCGACCGCCAGGACTACGGCGGTGATCATGACCGCCAAGTCATTTGCCATGCCCACGGCGGTGATCACCGAGTCGAGCGAAAAGACGATGTCCAGGAGAAGGATCTGGACGATCACCGCGGTGAAGGAGGCGGCGACGCGGGAGCCGGCGTGCCCCTCTTCCCCCTCCAGCTTGTCGTGGATCTCGTGCGTCGCCTTGCCGAGCAGGAACAAGCCGCCGAGCAGGAGGATCAGGTCCTTCCCGGAGATGTCCTGCTTGAGAACTGTGAACAGCGTGCCCTCGAGCTTGATGATCCAGGCCAGCGAGGCGAGGAGGCCGATGCGGATGAACATGGCGAGGCTCAGGCCCAACCGCCGCGCCTTGTTCCGCTGCTCCGCAGGCAGCTTCCCGGCGAGGATCGAGATGAAGATGATGTTGTCGATGCCGAGGACGATCTCGAGCACCGTCAGCGTCAGCAAGGCGATCCAGCTCTCCGGTTGGCTCATCCACTCCATCGCGCTCTCCTCCTGAAAAACGATCGGGGGCGATCGCGGTGCCTGCGTCTCCCCGGGACGGGGTGGATTCTAGCCCATGGCATAATGCCCTGCCATGAGCGACACCACGACGCGCGGGATCCGGGTGCAGGTCGAGAGCTTCTACGACGAGGAGCGGAGCAACCCGGCCGAGGACTACTACTTCTTCGCCTACCAGGTCCGCATCTCCAACCAGGGGGACGAGACCTCGCAGCTCATCAGCCGGGAGTGGATCATCACCGACGCCCAGGGGGAGGAGCAGCACGTCCAGGGTCCCGGCGTGGTGGGCGAGCAGCCGGTGCTGCGGCCGGGCGAGGCGTTCGAGTACACCAGCTTCTGCCCGCTCCCCACGCCGGTGGGAACCATGCACGGTACCTATCAGATGGTCACCAAGGCGGGCGACCGCTTCGACGCCGTCATCGCCCCGTTCTCCCTGGCGATGCCCCACGCGGTGAACTGAGCCCCCTCCCCTGGCCCCTCCCCCGCAAGCGGGAGAGGGGAAGAAGCCAAGCTCAGAGAATGAGGGGGGAGGGGAGGTTTACAGCTCCAGCTTCTTGAGCGACTTCCGCACCAGGAAGAAGCAGAGCACGGCGAACATGAAGAGGGCGCTCCACCGCCCTTCCTCGCCGAAGATGAAGAAGTTCCACGTGCCGCCGAGGTTCAAGGTGTTGACCAGCCCCTTGAATTTGTCGACCGAGATCAGGATCGCCACCAGCAGCCCTGCGATCGATCCTCCGGCCACCAGGCCTGTCGAGTAGAGCATGCCGGACGACAGCTCCGACTCGTCCGACTGCTTGCGGATCTTGTCGGAGAGCCAGCGCATGGCGCCGCCGATGAAGATCGGGAAGGTCGTGGAGATCGGCAGGTAGGCGCCCACCGCCCAGGCCAGGCCGGAGACGCCGCAGAGCTGGACCACCACGGCGAGCGCGGCGCCCACGAAGATGAAGCCCCAGGGCAGGTCCTGCGACAGCACGCCCTTGATGATCACCGCCATCAGCGTTCCCTGCGGAGCGGGGAGCCGGACGTCGCCAATCGGGCCGTACGCGGAGTGGTGCAGGCCGATGATGGTGAAGCCGATGACCGTGACCGAGACGAGCACGCCGATCAGCAGGCCGATCTGCTGGCGGATCGGCGTGGCGCCCACGATGTAGCCGGTCTTCAGGTCCTGCGAGGTGGCGCCGGCATTGGCCGCCGCGATGCAGACGATCGAGCCGACGCAGAGCGCCGCACCCTGGTAGAGGTCGCCGCCCATTCCCAGGAACAGGAACAGGAGCGTCGTGCCGAGGAGGGTCGCGATGGTCATGCCCGAAATCGGGTTCGAGGACGAGCCGATCAGGCCGACGATGCGCGAGGAGACGGCGACGAAGAAGAAGCCGAAGACCAGGATCAGCAGCCCGGTCAGGAGATTGCCCGGGAACCCGCCGGTGGGGAGGTTCGGCAGGAAGGAGATGATGAGCACCAGGACCAGCGAGCCGATCGCCACCCAGGTGATCGGGATGTCGCGCTCCGTCCGCGGCACGTGGGTTCCCGCCGAAGACCCGGTGGCGCGCAGGTCGCGCACCGAGTCGCGCACCGAGGTGTAGATCGTCGGCAGGGTGCGGATGAGGGTCATCAGGCCCGCCATCGCCACCGCGCCGGCGCCGATGTAGCGGATGTAGGCGCGGTAGTACCAGTTGGCCGGCGAGTTGCCGGCGATCCACTCCGGCGAGAAGCCGAGCTTGGCCAGGTCGGCATGGACCTGGGCGTCCGGCACGAACATGGAGAGGAGCGGGATCATGGCGAGCCAGGAGAGGACCGACCCCGACACCATGATGCCGGCGATGCGCGGCCCGATGATGTAGCCGACGCCCAGATACTCCGGCGTCACCTCCGAGGTCAGGGAGGCGTTCTTGTAGGCCCCCTGGGGGCCGGAGACGAACTGGAAGGTCTCGCGCCAGAAGTGGAGGATCTTCTGGAGGACCGTGTAGCCGAGGGCCATCCAGAAGCCGGCGAAGACCGTCTTGGCCATCTCGCCGCCCTTCTCGCCCGCGATCAGCACCTCGGCGCAGGCCGTCCCTTCCGGATACGGCAGCTCGCCATGCTCCTTGACGATCAGCGCGCGCCGCATCGGCACCATGAGCAGCACGCCGAGCACGCCGCCCGCCGCCGCCAGGGTGAGGATCTGGAAGTACTCGAAGTACTGCGCGCCTCCCGCGATGAAGAGGAACGCCGGGGTGGTGAAGACCACGCCCGCGGCGATCGACTCACCGGCCGAGCCGATGGTCTGGACGATGTTGTTCTCCAGGATCGTCGACTTGCCGAGCCGCTTGAACACGGCGATGGCGAGAACGGCGATGGGGATCGAGGCCGACACGGTCAGTCCCGCCCGGAGGGCGAGGTAGACGGTGACGGCGCCGAAGATGATGCCGAAGATCGACCCCAGGATCACCGCCTTCGGGGTGAACTCCGCCATCTCCTGGTCGGCGGGGACATACGGCTGGAAATCCTTGACGGGTTTCTTCTCCACGGCCGGGGTTGGATGGGCCAAGGCAAGCTCTCCTTTCCGCACAAAAAGTCCCGGGGATGCTAGCACAGGACCCCGCCCCGGACCCCTCCTCCCCCGAGGGGAAGGAGAGGGGCGGCAAAATCGGTGGAGAGCGTGGGCGGCAAGGGGGAGTCAGGCGCCGGCGGCGGCCGGAACGAGGCCCACCCGGGTCTGGAGCCTCTCGGTCAGGTCGATCTCCTGCCGCAGGCCCACTTTGTACTCGCGGGTCACGGCGTGATGCAGCTCATGGAGGAGCTCGTCGTGCCTCTTCTTGAGCAACTTCGTCAGATAGTCGCGCTCGTCAAAGGTCAGCTCGTGCATTGATCCCACCTCCGGTTTCCATCTTCCTCCAGGCTTCGACGGGAAGAACACCTTCACAGGCGGGATGGCGGCGCGGATGGAGGGTCGCGCAGCCGCCCGGGAGGGTGGGGAGAGAAACGGCGCTCAGGACCGTTAGAATCCCCGGAGGATTTGCGCGGCCATGGCTCCCGACTCTCTCCCCCTGCTGCGAACCAAGCTCCACGCCCCGGTGCCGCGGGCCGACCGGGTGCATCGGGGGCGGCTGTTCGAGCGCCTCGACGCGGGCCGGCAGAGCGCCATGTCCCTCGTCTCGGCGCCGGCGGGGTTCGGCAAGTCGACCTTGATCAGCGACTGG
>Ga0209682_10000392_pt1 | contig 15154 bp, 8 predicted proteins | sample DOMMetBare2Fresh_2_FD_187471 | JGI IMG/M metagenome (GOLD analysis project Ga0209682, IMG submission 187471) | Wetland sediment microbial communities from St. Louis River estuary, USA, under dissolved organic matter induced mercury methylation -... | ecosystem: Environmental > Aquatic >... | reverse complement strand
GGGCCGTCGAAGCGGTCGATCTCGCCGGTGCGCGAGTCGCCCACCACGATGCTGGGCCGCAGCACCGTGGCCGGCAGCTCCGACTGGGCCCGGCGCACCAGCAGCTCGGCCTGGTACTTGGTCTCCTCGTAGCCGTTGTGGAAGCGCTGGCCCACCGAGAGCTCGTCCTCGAGGATGACGCCCACCCGCTCCCCCGAGACGAAGGCGGTGGAGAAGTGGCTGAGCCGCTCCAGCCGGCGCGCCGCGCGGCACAGCTCGAGGACGTGGCGCGTCCCCTCCACGTTGACCCGCCGCATCTCGCCGTGGCCGGTGCCGAGCCGGGTCTTGGCAGCCAGGTGCCAGACGTCGGTCACCTCGCCGGCCAGCCCGCGCCACTCGGCCCCGGAGAGGCCGAGGTGCATGTGGGTGACGTCCCCCTCGATGATCTCGGCCTCGGGGGCCGGCAGGCCGGCCAGGTCCTCGCGGGCCGCCGCGGCGTGGCGGGGCTGCACCAGGCAGACCAGGCGGCGCGGGCGCTCGTGGGGATCGGTGAGCAGGCGGCGCACCAGCCGCTTCCCCAGGAAGCCCGGGTAGCCGGTGACGAGGTGGACGCGGTCGCCCGTGCCGTTGCCCATGTGGAGGGTCAATAGCGCGCGGGGGGCGCCATGGGAAGCCTCCGCCCGAGCCCGGCGCGCAGGTCGGCCACCAGCCGGGCCGCCTTGGCGTCGAGCGGGACGCCGGCGTCGCCGTTGTCGACCACCACGTCGGCGCGCGCCGCCTTCTCCGCCACCGGGAGCTGCGCCGCCAGGCGGGCCTGGGCCTCGGCCCGCGTCAGGCCGTCGCGCGCCATGATCCGGGCCACCTGGACCTCGGGCGGGGCGTCGACCACCACCACCAGCGACATGGCGCGGTCGAGCCCCACCTCGAAGAGGAGGGCGGCGTCGTAGAAGGCGAGGTCGTGGCCCGCGGCGGCCAGGCGGGCCGTCTCGGCCTGCATGGCGGCGCGGATGGCCGGGTGGGTGATGGCCTCCAGCCGCCGCCGGGCCTCGGGGTCGGCGAAGACCAGGGCGCCGAGCGCCTTGCGGTCGAGGGCGCCGTCCGCCGCGAGGGTGGCCGGGCCGAAGGCGCGGGCGATCTCGGCCAGCGCCGGCGTGCCCGGCGCCACCACCTGGCGCGCCAGCTGGTCGGCGTCCAGCACCGGCACGCCCAGGGCGCGCAGCGCCGCCGCGAAGGTGGACTTGCCGGTGGCGATCCCGCCGGTGAGGCCGACCAGCCGCACGCGCCCTAGTTGGCCTTCTCGGCCCTGGCCTCGGGGCGCGCCTCGGCCGGCGCCGCCGGCCCGGCCTTGGGCGCGACGGGCGCCGCCGGCGTCGAGAAGGCGATGGCCTCCACCACGCCCTCCTTGTCGAAGAAGACGGTGACGCCCTTGTGCGGGTAGAGCCAGACCTTGAGGAAGGCGTCGGTGAAGGTCTTGGTCTGGGGCTTGCCGTAGGTCCCCTCGATCGACTCGGCGTCGAGCGGGGAGGAGAGGAAGACGGTGATCTCCTCCACCACGCCGTCGGGGCGGCAGTGGAACTGGGCCTCGCGGGTGCCGGGCAGGGCCTGGTCGGCCTTGTAGGCCACCACGGTGCGGGCGCCGCGCTTCACCCGGCTGGTCGGCTCGCCCAGCTTGGCCACCACCTCGTCGGAGGTGGTCTTCCCCGGCTCCACCCCCTGCCACCCCTTGGCCTGGGCCGGCGCGGGAAAAGCCAGGGCGGCGGCGAGGGCGAGGGCGAGGGCAGCGGGCGAGGAAGCGAGGCGCGTCGAGGGCATACCGCATTATACTCGGCGCCCCGTGCGCCACCTCCTCGCCATCGCCGCGCTCCTGCCGGCCGCCGCCCTGGCCCAGGCGGTGGTCGGCCCCGAGACCTGCAAGGCGTGTCACCCGGCCGCCTACGCCGCGTGGCGCGAGAGCCCCCACGCGCGCGCCGTCGAGTCGCTGCCGGAGCGCAGCCGCTCCGACGCCCGCTGCCTGGGGTGCCACTCACCCGGGTCCGGCGCCGGCCTCACCGGCGTGACCTGCGAGGCCTGCCACGGCCCGGGCCGCCTCTACGCCGCCCGCTACGTCATGCGCGACGCCGAGCTGGCCCGCGCCGTCGGCCTGGTCGAGCCGGGCGAGAAGACCTGCCTCGGCTGCCACACCGACTCGACGCCCTCGCTCCACAAGTTCGACTTCAAGCGCAAGCTGCCGCTCATCGCCCACCCGGACCTGCCGCGCAGCCGGCCCCCGGCCGCTGCGCCCCCCAGGTAGAGGAGCTCCGTGCCCATCCAGGTGGTCTCCACCGAGTTCCTCAAGACGGCCATCCGGCCGGCCGACTGGCCGCGCGGCGAGTTCCCCGAGATCGCCTTCGTGGGGCGCAGCAACGTGGGCAAGTCGTCGATGCTCAACGCCCTCTCCAGGAAGCGGAAGCTGGCGCGGGTCTCCAACACGCCGGGGCGCACCCGGGCCCTGCAGTTCTTCGAGCTGCGCTACCGGCCCAACCCGGCGGCGCGGCCGCGGGTGGTCCGCTTCTGCGACCTGCCCGGCTACGGCTACGCCAAGGTCTCCAAGGACGAGCGGGCCCGCTGGACCGCCATGATCGGCGACTACCTGCGCGAGCGGCCGCCGCTGCGCGCCGTGGTGCTCATCGTCGACGCGCGCCACGCGCCCATGGAGTCGGACCACGACGCGCTGCGCTTCCTCACCGAGGCGGGCCGGGTGGTGGTGGTGGCGGCCACCAAGATGGACAAGCTGCCGCGCACCAAGCGCGGGGCGGCGCTCAGGACCGTGGAGAAGGACCTCTCGCTGCCGCCCGGCTCGGCCGTGCCCTTCTCGGCCGAGGAGGGGACCGGCGCCGACGCGCTCTGGGCCCGCATCCACGCCCTGTGCACCGCGGCCGCGGCCGAGGCGGGCGGCGTGGTGGTGGAGGGCGAGGGCGAGATGGAGGGCGAGGTCACGGCCGGCGCGGACGGCGCCGCGGGAGACGAGGAGGGCTGACCGGCCTCCCCGCGGTCGCGCTCAGCCCGGCCGCCGCGCCTCCAGCTCGTTCAGGATCCGCTCCAGCCGCCGCTCCTCCGGACCCACCTCGAAGCCGACGGCCCGGGCGCCGTCCAGCACCGCCAGGCAGAAGAGGAAGGTGTCGAGGTGGCTCCGCTCGGGCGGCTGGCCCGGGTGGCCGAGCAGGAAGTGACCGAGCCGCGCCTCGGCGGCGGCGAGGTCGCGCAGGCAGACGGCCCTGGGCAGCCCGGCGAGCGGGCCGCTCGAGGTGGTGGCGGGGGCGAAGGCGATGCCCTGGTCGGCCAGCGCCAGCGCCCCGCCGTCGCCCAGCGCCAGCAGCAGGTAGGGCCGGCCGGAGTCGGCGTCGACCTCCTCGGAGGCGGCCGCCACGCGCGCCCAGTCGAGGGTGAGCGCCTTGCCGGCCGCCACGTCGTAGAGCAGGCCGTGCTCGCCGTCCCACCCGAGGGCGTGGGGGCGGGCCAGGGCGTAGCGCTCCACCAGGGCGCGCTGCGCCGCCCGGTCGGTGACCGGCCGGCTCACGCCCCCTCCGGTGACGTCCAGGCCACGTCCAGCACGGTGATCTCGACCGGGCCGGCCGGCCGCTGCACCAGCACCACGTCCCCCTCGCCCTTGCCGAGCAGCGCCCGGCCGAGCGGCGAGTCGACCGAGAGCAGGCCGCGCGCCACGTCGAACTCGTCGGGGCCGACCAGCCGGTAGGTCCGCTCCTCGCCGTCCTCCTGCTCCAGCGTGACCCAGGCGCCGAAGAAGGCCCGCCCCGAGGGGTGGGGCGCCGGCTCCAGCACGGTGAGCGAGTCCATCTTCTGCGAGAGGAAGCGCAGCCGCCGGTCCAGCTCGCGCAGCTTGCGCTTGCCGTAGATGTACTCGGCGTTCTCGCTCCGGTCGCCCAGCGCCGCGGCGGCCTCCACCTCGGCCACGATCCTGGGGCGCAGCACCGTCCAGATCTGGCGGTGCTCCTCGGCGAGGCGGCGGAACCCCTGGGGGGTGATGTAGCGCAGGCTCGACATGGGGCGGGTGGCGGCAGTGATCGCCCTGCGGCGGCGCCGGCGTCAAGTGCGGCGCGGCGCCCCGGGAACTGGCGCGGGCCGGCGGCCCCGCGCTAGAACGGCCCGGTGAGAATCAGCGAGATCCTGCGCTTCGCGCGCGAGCGGGGCGAGCCCGTCTTCAGCTTCGAGTTCTTCCCGCCCAAGACCGACGACGGCGTCCGCACCCTCTTCGAGACGGTGGAGGCCCTGCGGCCGCTCGGGCCGGCCTTCGTCTCGGTCACCTACGGCGCCGGCGGCTCGACGCGGGCCCGCACCGTGGAGCTGGTGAAGCGGCTGAAGCGGGAGTCCGAGGTCGAGACCATGGCCCACGTCACCTGCGTGGGCGCCTCGCGCGAGGAGATCGCCGCCACCCTCGACGAGTTCGCCGAGGTGGGCGTGCAGAACGTGCTGGCGCTGCGGGGCGACCCGCCCAAGGGGCAGGCCGCCTTCTCGCCCCACCCGGACGGCTTCCGCCACGCCAGCGAGCTGGTGGCCTTCATCCGCTCCCAGCCCGGGCGCTGGCGCTTCGACGTCGGCGCCGCCTGCTACCCCGAGGGCCACCCCGAGACGCGCGACCTCGCCGCCGACGTGCGCCACCTGAAGACCAAGGTCGACGCCGGCGCCGACTTCCTGGTGACCCAGCTCTTCTTCGAGAACCGGGTCTACGACGACTTCGTCACCCGGGCGCGGGCGGCCGGCATCGCGCTGCCCATCCTGCCGGGCATCATGCCCTTCACCAACGTGGAGCAGGTGGAGCGCTTCACCGCCGGCTGCGGCGCCACCATCCCGCAGCGGCTGCGGGCGGCCATGGAGGTGCGGCGCGCCGTGCCCGAGTCGGCGCGCGAGCTGGGGGTGGCCTACGCCTCGCTGCAGTGCCAGGAGCTGCTGCGCCGCGGCGCGCCCGGCATCCACTTCTACACGCTCAACCGCTCCCCCTCGACGCGCGCCATCGTGGCGGCGCTGCGGGCCTGCGAGCCCTGGGTGCAGCGGTAGGGCTACTCGGCGAGGATGCGGAACTCGACGCGCCGGTTCCTGGCGCGCCCCTCCTTGGTGTCGTTGGTGTCGATGGGCCTGGTCGGCCCGTAGCCCACCGGCTCGAGCCGGCCGGCGTCGATGCCGCCCTGCTCCACCAGCCACCGCTTCACGGAGCGGGCCCGCTTGTCGGAGAGCGTCGTGTTGTGCTGCACACCCCCCTGCGAGTCGGTGTGCCCCTCGATGCGGACGCGCTTCAGCTCGGGGTGGCCCGAGAAGACGGCGGCCACGGCCTGCAGCACCGGCACGCTCTCGGGCCGGATGACGTCCCGGTCGGTCTCGAACTGGACCGACTGGAGGATCTCGATCTTCTCGGCCGTGAGCTTCACGAGCGGCGCGGCCGGGGGCTCCGGAGGCGGCGGGGCGGGGGGCGGCGCAGGGGGCGGCGGGCAGCCGCGGCGCCCGGCCTCGCCCTCGGTCAGCCCCTTCTCGTCGGGGCAGGCGTCCAGATCGTCGGCCACGCCGTCGCCGTCGCGATCGGCCGGCTCGGGCGGCTCGGGCGGAGGCGGCGCCGCGGGCGGTGGCGCCGCAGGCGGTGCCGGCTCGGGCGGTGCCGGCTCGGGCGTTGGCGCCGCGGGCGGCGGCGGCTCGGCCGGGGAGGCGGCCACCGGACGCCACCCGACGGTGGCGAGGAGGCGGAACGGGGCGGCGCCGGGGGCGTCGTTGAGCTGCGACCCCAGGGCGAGCCCGGTCTCGAGGCTGCCGCGCGCCCAGCGGCCGCCCAGCAGGATCTCGGCGGGCGAGGTGGCGCTCCCCTCGAACTGGTACCGGCCGTAGATCTCGGGCCCGACGCGCCAGGCCCCCTGGCACCAGGCGGCGCCGGCGGACCAGGTGAAGCCGCTGCCGGTCCGCGTCACCAGGAGGTCGCGGCCGTCGCGCCACAGCAGCCCCAGGGCCGCGCCGTACTCGATGCGGCCGAGCCGGCCGCTCGCCGAGGCCTTGAGGCCGACGCGCGCGGCGCCGTCGCTGGCGAAGGCGTCGCGCACGCCGGTCGGCAGCCACAGGTCGAAGGCCGCGGCGGTGGCGAGCGGGCCGAACGGGGGCAGCGGCACGCGGGCGCCGAGCCGCAGGTCGCCCATGCCGGTCGAGACGACCTGGGGCAGGTCGGGCAGGGGGCGGGAGCCGCTCTGGTAGAGGGCCGCCGGCAGGCTGGCGTCGAAGAGGATCTTGCCGGCGAAGCCCAGGCCGCCCTGGAGGTAGCCCCAGAACTGCCGGTGGACGATGCGCCCGCCCGGCACCGGGTCGCCGTCGCTGCGGAGCAGCAGGGGCGCGGCGGCCCAGGAGAGCGCCAGGCCGGCGGACGGCGTGAGGTGGGTCGGCACCCCGGTGCCCGGCACCGCGAAGAACGGGTCGCCGGGCGCGGTCGGCTCCCAGGTCTGGAGGGCGAAGGGGCGCGGCACCTGGGCGCCGGCGGTGGCCGCCGCGCCGGCGAGGGAGAACGCCAGGGCGGCGAGGGCGAGTCGGCTCACTGGACCCTCCGGATGGTGGCGGCGCACCGGCGGGGCCGGCGGAGCAGCGCCAGCGCGAGGATGGACCAGAGGGCCAGCGCCCCGCCGCCCGCGCTGGTGCAGCCGCAGCCGGCGGCGCGGACGTCGAGGTCGTGGGTCGGGACGCAGGTCCCCTGGAAGCAGGCCTGGCCGTCACCGCACTGGGTCGACGTGTTGCAGGCGAGCGAGGCCGTGACGGTGATCTCCAGCGGGTATGCGTTGCTGGCCTCGCCGTCCGACAGGTCCATGGTGAGCGTGTCGACCCCGCCGAACCCGGCCTGGCTGGTGTAGCCGACGGTCAGGGCGTCCTGGTCGGCCGAGGCGGTGCCGTGGGCCGGCGGCGCGGTCACGGTGAGCGTGAGCGGATCGCCGTCGGCGTCGTACCCCGCGGCGGCCGGCGTCATGGGCTGGCCCTCGCTGGCGCGGCGCGGGCGCCAGGCGGCGGAGGGGGCGAAGGCGTCGGGGGTGGGCGAGGCCGGGTCGACCAGGGTCACCGTGCCGTCGAGGTGGCTCGGCGAGGCGTCGAAGAGCTCGCGCCCGGTCCCCTCGTCGAGGCGCCACAGGCCGGTCAGCCCGGGCTCCTGGCCGCGGAGGGGGCGCCAGGCCGAGGCCGCGAGCTCGGCGGCGGTGCGGGCCACCGACCAGGTGCGGACCTCGTCGAGCTCGCCGACGAAGCCGCCGCCCAGCGTCAAGGCGTCGTCGTAGGCCGCGGCGGTGCCGAGGGGCTCGGCCAGCGAGCCGGCCTCGGCGCCGTCGACGAAGAGGGTGCTGCCGGCGGCGGTGCCGACCAGCGCCAGGTGGTGCCAGGCGCCGTCGTCGACCGCCGCCGGGACCGTGACGGAGGTCGCGCCGACGGTCACCACGATGCCCCGCCGGTCGGGGGCGACGCCGAGGGCCCAGCGCGTGCCGGCGGCGCCGGAGAGGCTGGCCAGCGCGGGAGCGGCGCCCACCTCGGCCGGGGTGGCCCAGGCGGCGCGGGCCCAGAGCTCCACGGTGCCCTGGTCCGCCGTGATGGCGGCGGTGGAGACCGGGATGACCGCCGCGGAGGCCGAGGCGGGCGATCCCTCATCGCCGAACGCGAGGGCGGTGCCGGCGCCTGCCACCGGGGGCGTGTTCTCGACGCGCTGGCCGTCGGTCAGCGTGCCGGTGGCCGGGGCGAGCTCGGTGGTGCCGTCGTACTCGACGCGGATGGGGTGGTCCCCCTTGACGAGGTGGCGCACCGTCAGGGCGGCGCGGCCGTCCTGCAGCGTGGCCGTGCCCAGCAGGGCCGGCGTGGCGCCGCGGTCGTCGTAGAACCGGACCGCGCCGGTGGGTGCGCCGGCCGTGCCGGTGACCTCGGCGGTGAAGGTGACGGGACGGCCGGCGCGCGACGGGTTGCGGCTGGAGGTGACCGCCACCTGGGCGGCGGTCGTCGAGACGGTGAGCGAGGTGGCGCCGCTGGCGCCGGTGAGCGCGGCGTCGCCGGGCCAGCTCGCCGAGAGGGCGTGGTCGCCGTCGGCCAGGGCCCTGGTGCCGAGCGTGGCGCGGCCGGTGGCGTCGATGGGCGCCGTGCCGAGGGTGGTGGTGCCGTCGAGGAAGGTGACGGAGCCGGTCGGCGTCCCGGCCCCGGGGGCGGTGACCTGGATGGCGGCGGTGAGCGTGACGAGCTGGCCCACCGCAGCCGGGCTGGGCGAGGCCGAGAGGGCGAGCGTGGTGGCGGCGCGGGCCACCGCCGCGGAGGCGCTGGCGCTCCCCGGGGCGAAGTCGGCCGAGGCCGGCAGGGTGGCGCCGAGCGCGTGGTCGCCCGGGGCGAGCGGGCCGAGGTCCAGCGTGGCCACGCCCGAGGCGTCGAGGCTGGCGCTGCCGAGGACCAGGCCGCCGTCGGTGAAGGTGACGGTGCCGCCGGGGACGCCGGCGGCCGAGGTGGCGGTGGCGCGCAGCGCGATGGGCTGGCCGGCGACCGCGCTGGCCGGGACCGGCGCCAGGGCGAGGGTCACGGGGGCCGGCGCGACGGCCAGGTCGACCGGGGCCGACGCCGACGGGGCCAGCTCGGGATCGGCGCCGTAGGTCGCCACCACGACGTGGGCGCCGGCGTGGACGCGGCCGGCCGGCAGCACCAGCGTGGCCGTGCCGCGCTCCACGGGCTCCGTGCCCACCAGCACGCCGTCGACGGTGAAGGTGACGGTGCCGGTGAGCTGGGCGACGGCCGGCGCCACCACCTCGACCGTGGCGGTGAGGGTCAGCTCCTCGCCGAAGGTGGCGGCGGCGGGCGAGACCAGCAGGGCGGTGGTGGTGGCGCCGGCGCCGACGTGGCGCGCTTGCGGGGCGGAGGCCGACGGGAGGAAGCCGCCGTCGCCGGCGTAGCTGGCGACGAGCTGGTGGTCGCCGCCGGCCAGGGTGACGTCGAGCGCGGCCGTGCCGTCGGCGGCCACGGGGGCGGTGCCGAGGGAGGTGGAGCCGTCGAGGAAGGTGACGGTGCCGCCGGGCGAGCCGGCGCCGGGGGAGACCGGCACCACGGCGGCCGTGAGGTGGACCGACTCACCGACGACGACCGTCGGCGGCTGGGCCGAGAGGGTGGTGGCGGTGGCGGCCCGGGCGACCGACTGGGAGGCGCTGCCGGTGCTGGGGGCGAACTCGGTCGAGCCGGCGTAGTCGGCGGCGAGCGCGTGCGCGCCGACCGCCAGGTTGGCGACCGACAGGGTCGCCACGCCGCCCGCCAGCGGGGCGGTGCCGAGGACGGCGGCCCCCTCGCGGAAGGTGACCGTGCCGCCCGGGGTGCCGGCGCCCGGGGCGACGGCGGCGACCAGGGCCGTCAGCGTGACGGGCTGGCCGAGGACGGAGGGCTCGGGCGCCGCGGAGAGGGCGAGCGAGGTGGCGGCGGGGCCGACGGTGACGGCGGCCGGGCCGGAGGTGGACGGGTCGAGGGCGCCGTCGCCCTCGAAGGACGCGGTGACGGCGTGCGGACCGGCGGACAGGGCCGAGGTGGTGAAGGAGGCCACCGCACCCGGACCGCTCGGCGAGAGGAGTCCGCTGCCGAGGACGGTGGTCCCGTCGCGGAAGGTGACGCTGCCGGACGGGATCTCCACGGCCGGGGCGACCGGCCGCACCGTGGCGGTGAAGGTGACCGGCTGGCCGGTGACCGGGGCGGTCACGTCCACCGCGAGCGCGGTGGTGCTGGCGGCGCGGGTCACGTCGACGGAGGTGCTCGCGCTGGCGGCCGCGAAGTCGGCCGTGGCCGGCAGGGCGGCGCCGAAGGTGTGCGGGCCGCCGCCGAGCGGGCCGACCACCAGCGTGGCCACGCCGGAGGCGTCCAGCGCGCCGCTGCCGACCGGTACGCCGCCGTCGGCGAAGGAGACGATGCCGCCGAGCCCGGGGGTGGGCGAGGTGGCGGTGGCGGTGAGCGTGACGGAATCGCCGATGGCCAGCGTGGTCGGCGCGGCGGAGAGCGAGAGGGAGACGGGGGCGGGCGCGACCAGCAGATCCTGGCGCGCCGAGGCGGAGCCCTCGAGCGACGGATCGCCCAGGTAGCGGGCCAGGACCGTGTGGAGGCCGCCGCCCAGCAGGCCGGGGGGCAGCGTCACCGCGGCCCGGCCGGCCGAGACGCTGGCGGGCGCGGTCGGGACGCCGTCCACCTCGAAGACCACCTGGCCGGTCGGGTCGGCGCTCGCCGGGGCCGGCACGGAGAGCGTGGCGGACAGGGTCACCGCGTCGCCGAAGGTGGCGGGGGAGGGCGTGACGAGGAGCGAGGTGGCGGTGAGCCCCTTGTCCACCCGGTGCGGCAGGGCGCTCGAGAGCGACGGCTCGAAGCTGCCGTCGCCGAGGTAGCGGGCGGTGAGCGAGTGGAGCCGGACGTCGAAGGCGGCGTCGAGCACCGCCACGCCGCTCGCGTCGAGGGCGGCGTCGCCGAGGTGGGTGGCGCCGTCGTCGAAGAAGCCGACCGTTCCCGTCGGCAGGCCGGCGCCCGGCCCGACCGACGTCACCGTGGCCGTGAGCCGGACCGCCTGGCCGACGAGCGCCGGGCTCGGGCCGGCCGACAGGGTGGTGGAGGTGGAGGCCTGGCCGACCTGGTGGAGGTGGTCGGGCGAGGTGGCGGCGGCGAAGCCGGCGCCGGTGAAGTCGGCGGTCACGGTGTGGGGGCCGACGGGGAGGGCGGAGGTGGTGAAGGTGGCCTGGCCGGCGGGGTCGAGGGTGGCGGTGCCGAGGACGGTGGCGCCCTCGCGGAGCGTGACCGAGCCGGTCACCGGGCCGAGGGCCGGGGCGACCGGCGTGACGGAGACGGTGAAGGTGACCGGCTGGCCGACCACGGAGGGGCTGGGGGCCGAGGTGACGGCGGCGGCGACGCTGGCGGCCACGACGTCATGGTGTGCGGGGTCGGAGACGGAGAGGGCGAAGGACGGGTCGCCGCCGTAGGAGGCGATGACGTCGTGCTCGCCGACGGCGAGGGTGGCGAGGGTGAGGGCGGCGGTGCCGTCTGGCTGGACGGGGGCGGAGCCGAGGGTGGTGGCGCCCTCGGTGAAGGTGACGGTGCCGGTCGGGAGGCCGGCGCCCGGGGCGACGACGGTGACGGTGGCGGTGAAGGTGACGGGCGCGGTGAAGGCCGAGGCGGGGGCCGAGGGGGCCAGGGCGGTGGCGGTGGCGGCCGGGTCGACGGCGAGGAGCGTCGGGTCGACGGTGGCGCCGGGGAGGAAGCCGGCGTCGCCGAGGTACTCGGCGGTGAGCGGGTGGGCGCCGACGGTGAGGTCGGCGGTGGAGAAGGTGGCGAGGCCGCCCGAGAGGGTGGCGGTGCCGAGGAGGAGGCCGCCGTCGAGGAGGCGGACGGTGCCGGAGGGGGTGCCGGCGGCGGGGGCGCGGGCGGAGACGAGGACGGTGAGGGTGACGGGCTCGCCGGTGACGGCGGGGCTCGGGGCGGCGGCGAGGGCCACGTCGGCGCGGGCCTGGGCCACGGCGTGGGAGGCGGCGCCGGTGCTGGGGCCGAAGTCGGCGGAGCCGGCGTAGTCGGCGGTGAGGGCGTGCGAGCCGATGGCGAGGCTGGAGACGGAGAGCGCCGCCGCGCCGCCGGAGAGCGGGGCGGAGCCGAGGACGGTGGCCCCCTCGCGGAAGGTGACGGTCCCCGTCGGCGCGCCGGCCGCGGACATGACGGTGGCGGTCAGGGTCACCGACTCGCCGAGCAGCGACGGGGTGGGGGCGGCGGCGAGGCTGGTGGCGGTGGCGGCCGGGTCGACGGCGAGGGCCACCTGGGGCGAGGTGGAGGCGGTGAAGGCGGGGCTGCCCTCGGAGCGGGCGGTGAGGGTGTGGGTGCCGCCCGAGAGCGTGGCGACGGCCAGCGTGGCGTGGCCGGCCGCGTCGAGCGTCCCGGTGCCGAGGACGGCGGCGCCGTCGAGGAAGGTGACGGTGCCGCCGGGGATGCCGGCGCCGGGTGCGGTCACGGTGACGGTGGCGGTGAGGGTGACGGAGGCGCCGAACGTCGAGGGAGAGGGCGCCGCGGCGAGGGCGGTGGCGGTGGCGGCCGGGTCGACCCGGTGCGGCAGGGACGGCGAGGGCGCGCCGGCGTAGTCGGCGTCGCCGGAGTAGGTGGCGGTGATGGCGTGGGCGCCTGGCGCGAGGCTCGAGGTGGAGATGGCGGCCTGACCGGCGGCGTCGAGCGAGGCGGAGCCGAGGAAGGTGGCGCCGTCCGAGAAGGTCACGCTGCCGGTGGCGGCGCGGAGCCCGGAGGGCACGGTGACGGTGGCGGTGAAGGTGACGGCCTGGCCGGTGACCGTGGGGGCGGGGCTGGCCGCGACGGCGACGCTGGTGGCGGCGCGCACCACCGACTGCGTGATGGGCGCGGAGGTGGAGCCGAGGAAGGAGGCGTCGCCCAGGTAGACCGCGGTGATCTGGTGCGCGCCGGCGACCAGCGTCCCGCCGGCCACCGGGAACGCCGCCGTCCCGCCCGCGCCGAGCGGCGCCTCGCCGAGCGCCACGCCGCCGGCCAGGAAGCGGACCGCGCCGGAGGGGGCGCCGGCGCCGGGTGCGACCACCGCCACCGTGGCGGTGAAGGTCAGGGGATCGCCAAAGGTGGCGGTGAGCAGGGAGGACGCCACCGCGGTGGTGGTCGAGGCCGGCGCCACCGTCACGGCGGCCTGGGCCGAGGCGCTGCCGAGGAAGCTCGCGTCGCCGCCATAGCTGGCGGTGAGGGCGTGGGGACCGAGGCCGAGCGTGGAGACGGTCAGCGAGGCCACGCCGGCGCCGTTCACCGGCGCGGTGCCGAGGACGGCCGCGCCGTCGAGGAAGGTGACGGTGCCGCCGGGGAGGCCGGCGCCGGGCGCCACCGGGGCCACCGTGGCGGTGAGCAGCACGGCCTCGCCGACGAGCGCCGGGCTCGGGCCGGCCGACAGGGTGGTGGAGGTCTGGGCCTGGTTCACCGGCGCCGCGGCCGTGCCGGCGCTGCCGGCGTGGGACGGGCTGCCGCCGTAGGTGGCGGTGAGGGTGTGGCTGCCGGCCGCGAGGGCGACCGGGAGGGTGGCGGTGCCGGCGGCGTCGAGCGCGACGGTGCCGAGCGCGGTGGCGCCCTCCGAGAAGGTGACCGAGCCCGCGGGGATGCCCGCGCCCGGCGCCACCACGGCCACCGTGGCGGTGAAGAGGCGCGGCTGGCCGGTGACCGGCGTGCCGCCGGCGCCCGCCAGGCTGGTGGTGGTGGAGGCCAGGTTCACCACCTGCGTCACGATCGGCGAGGTGGAGGCGGCGTGGCTCGTCGTTCCGGCGTAGGCGGCGGTGACCGCGTGCGAGCCGACCGCCAGGGCAGTGGTGGTGAAGGTGGCGACGCCCGCGGCGTCGAGCGCGCCGGTGCCGAGGGAGGTGGCGCCGTCGAAGAAGCCGACCTGGCCGGTGGCGATGCCGCCGCCCGGGGCGCTGGTGGTGACGGTGGCGGTGAAGGTGACGGCCTGGCCGGCCCGGGACGGGTTGGTGCCGGAGGCGAGGGCGGTGGTGGTGAGAGCGGCGTTCACCACCTGGGTGAGGGCCGCCGAGGTGGCCGCCAGGAAGCGGGCGTCGCCGGGATAGGTCACCGTGATGGTGCGCGAGCCGGCCGGCAGGGCCGAGGTGGTGAGGGTGGCCACGCCGGAGGCGTTGAGCACGCCGGTGCCGAACGAGGTGCCGCCGTCGCGGAAGGTGACCGTGCCGGTGGGCGTGCCGGTGCCCGGCGCCACCGGCGTGAGGGTGGCGGTGAAGGTGACGGCCTGGCCGAAGCGCGACGGGTTGGTGCCGGAGGTGACCACCGCCAGCGGCGTCACCTTGTTCACCACCTGGGAGAGCGCGGAGGAGGTCGAGGCGGCGAAGTTGGTGGTGGCGGCGTAGCTCGCGGTGAGCGAGTGGGTCGTGATCGAGAACGCCGGGACCGTGAGGGTGGCCACGCCGGAGCCGTTGAGCGCGCCGGTGCCGAGCGAGGTGGCCCCGTCGAAGAAGGTCACCGTGCCCGCGGGCGTGCCGCTGCCGGGCGAGACCGCCGTCACCGTGGCGGTGAGCGTGACGGCCTGCCCCGCCACCGACGGGTTGGCGCTGCTGGCGAGCGCGGTCGAGGTGAGGGCCTGGTTGACCACCTGCGACAGGGCGGAGGAGGTGCTGGTGTTGAAGTTGCCGGCGCCCCCGTAGCTGGCGGTGAGCGAGTGGGTGCCGACGGCCAGCGCCGCGGTGGTGAGGGTGGCCACGCCGGAGGCGTTGAGCGCGCCCGTGCCCAGCGAGGTGGCGCCGTCGCGGAAAGTGATCGTGCCCGCCGGCGTGCCGCTGCCGGGCGAGACCGCCGTCACCGTGGCGGTCAGCGTCACCGGCTGGCCGAAGCGGGAGGGGTTGGCGCTCGAGGTGAGGGCCGTCGCCGAGTTCATCTTGTTGACGGTGAGGTTGGTGGCGATGGTGTTGGTGAGCAGGTTGGCGATGTCGGCCGGCGGCGACAGGGTGACGGTGTTGGCGAGGGTGGTGCCGGCCGCGGCGGCGGTCACCGTGGCGGTCACGGTGTAGGTGACGCTGCTGCTCTTCGGGAGGTTGACGGTCTCGGCGAGGTTGCCGGTGCCGCTGGTGCGCCCCACCGTGGCGCCGCCGGTGGTGGTGGCGGTCCAGCTCACGTTGCTCAGGCCGGCCGGGAAGACGTCGGCGAGCGCGGAGCCGGGAGCGGCGTTGGTGTCGTCGTTGGTGACGGTGATGGTGTAGGTGATGGTGCTGCCGACCGAGAGGGTGGTCGCGGAGGCGGTCTGGCCGAGGGTGAGGTTGGCCGGCAGCTCGACGCGGACGTTGCGGATCTCGTGGATGTTGGTCGACCCGCCGGTGGAGCCGGAGAGCCCCATCTTGAAGGTGGCGGGCAGGGAGGCCTGGCCGGTGGCGCCCTGAAGGTTGAAGGCGTTGTGGACGTTGACGAAGCCGGCGCCGAAGTCCAGCCAGACCGAGATGCGCTGGTTGACGATGGAGATGCGGACCTTGCGGGGGGCGGTCCTCGGCACGCCGTCGATGGTGGTGCCGGCCTGCACCGAGGCCACCGTCTTGCCGACCAGGTAGCGGAAGGCCGTCTGCGTGCCGCCGGTGGCGACGCGCGTGCCCGAGCCGCGGATGACGACCGACTGCGCCCTCGCCCCGACGCCCGCCACGCCCGACTC
>Ga0209682_10000391_pt1 | contig 15159 bp, 13 predicted proteins | sample DOMMetBare2Fresh_2_FD_187471 | JGI IMG/M metagenome (GOLD analysis project Ga0209682, IMG submission 187471) | Wetland sediment microbial communities from St. Louis River estuary, USA, under dissolved organic matter induced mercury methylation -... | ecosystem: Environmental > Aquatic >... | reverse complement strand
AGGCCCAGCGCCGCCCAGGCGACGCGGCGCCATCGCCGGCCGCAAGTCCGCATCGCACTCATGGCGCGCCGGTCGCGAGCAGCGGTGCGCCGAAGTCGAACACCGGGACTTCGATCGCCCGCTTCGCGCCGTCCGCGGGGAACCCGCTGCCGCGCATCAGGTCCAGCCGCATCGCCGTCGTGTCGTCGTAGAACTGCTCGCCGCAGTGGCCGCAGACGAGCGCCGGGATGCCCTCGACCACGACCAGGCGATCACCCTCCCAGAAGGCCGAGCGTACGAGCCCCTCGTCGACCTCGATGCTGCCGCAACCGCTGCACCGGAACGCCAGGCCCGTCTCTTCGCCTACGCTGTCCATCACGCGCCTTCCGTCAAGGGGTCAACCCACGAGCTTCTTCGCCGCGGCGACGATGTGGTCGGCATTCGGCCGCATCCACAGGAACATCTCCGGCGCTGCCGGCGGCGGCGCGTCAGGGAAGGCGACACGCTTGAAGCGCGCGCCGACGACGTTCTCGGCCACGCGGGCGATGACCTCGGCGCCCGGGCACAGCGTGTAGTACGACTGGTCCACGGTCAGCAGCCGCTTGGTCTTCTGCACCGACTTCACCAGCATCTCGGTGTCCATCGGCTTGAGGCAGCGCAGGTCGATCGTGTCGACCTTCATGCCCTGCTGCTGCAGCCGCTCGACGGCGGACAGGACCTCGGGCATGCCGCCGCCGGAGCCGACGATCGTGATGTCGCTGCCGGTGGTGCGCAACGCCGCCTTGTCCAGCGGCACGCTGTACTGCTCGTCCGGCACTTCCTCGACGAGTTCGCGCAGCCCGGCCGCATACAGGAAGACGACCGGATCCGGGTCACGGATGGCCGAGACCATCATGCCCTTGGCATCGGCCGGCGTCGACGGGACCACGCACTTCACGCCCGGGATATGGGCATAGTAGGTGTCGATCTCGTAGTCGGAGTGCTGGCCGGCGAAGCCCGGCGTCTGGCCCGTCATCTCCAGGATGTAGACGATCGGCATCGACGCCACGCCGCCGGTCATCGAGCGCAGCTTGCCGGCATGGTTCTGGATGATCTGGAAGCACATGCAGTTGCCCTGGTACGGGATGTAGGTCACGGCCTTGGTGCCGGCCAGTCCCGCGCCCAGGGTGGCCGCGGCCATCCACATCTCGTCGATGCCGGTGTTGACCACGCGGTTGCGGCCGAACTCCTTCTCGAGGTTGATCACCGGCTTGCCGGGGTTGGCCGAGACCGGGGGCGTCAGTTCGAAGATCCAGACCATGTTCGGGTCCTGGCGCATCTCCTGCTGCACGGCCTCCAGCACGGAATACATGAAGCTCTTGCGTGTCATGGTGGTTTCTCCTCAACCGAATTGACGTGCCGCCACCGAGCCGGTGGTGAAGACGTTCTTCAGGCCGTCCTCGGGCTTGCAGAAGGGCTGCTGGTCGGCCCAGGCGAAGGCGTCGATCGCCTCCTGCCGTGCCGCGGCCTCGATCTGTTCGGCGCGCGCGCGATCGAACACGCCCCAGTTGATCAGGATGTTGCGCGAGATGTCGACCGGATCACGCTGCATCCACGCGCGCACCTCGCGTTCGGGCCGGAACGACGAGATCGCCAGCGGGTCGTAGCCGAACGCCCCGAGCTCACCGGCCTTCGCGCCGGGACCGCCCCAGTGGTTGTAGTAGCGGTAGGTCTTGGCCTCGATCAGCGTCGGCCCCTCGCCCGCACGGGCGCGGTCGACCGCGGTCTTGGCCACGTTGTAGACCTGGAACACGTCCTGCCCGTCGACCACGACGCCCGGAATGCGGTAGGTGCGCGCCGCGTCGGCGATGTCCTTCATCGGGCACGAGTAGGAGTAGTGCGCATACTGGTGGTAGAGGTTGTTCTCCAGCACGTAGATGAACGGCAGCTTCAGCAGCGCGGCGTTGTTGAGCGCGGCATGGAAGTGCGGCGTCGCATAGGTGCCGTCACCGGCGAAGACCACGGCCACCTGCTTGCTGCCGCGCGCCTTGAATGCGAACGCCGACCCGGTGGCGATCACGTGCCCCGGGCCGATCATGCCGTCGGCACCGATGAAGCCGCAGGACTTGTCGGACAGGTGCATCTCGCCGCCATAGCCGCCGTTCAGGCCGGTGGCGCGGAAGTCGTTCTCGGCCGCCATCTTCTTCATGTCCACGCCCTTGGCGATGGCATGGCCGGTCGGGCGGTGCGAGCTGTAGACCAGGTCGACCTTGTCGAATGCACCCTTGTTGTTCAGCGCCGCGCACACACCCACGGCGACGGCTTCCTGGCCGGCATAGAAGTGGTTGTAGCCGCGGTACTTGGTGTCCGTCAGCATCTTGTCGACCATGGTCCGCTCGTGCCAGCGGATGCGCACGATGTCGGTATACATCTGGATCAGCTTCTCGTTGGGCAGGTCCTTGGCCCAGAAGCCGATCTCCTGCGCCCAGGCGCCCTTGCTCAGCAGCGTCAGCGCCGCTCCGGCGCCACCCACGGCCTTGAAGAACGTGCGCCGACTGCTCGGCAGGAAAGGCTCCGCCGGCCTTGCGTCCGGCCCGGTTTCTTGGCGGATGGCGTCTGACATGGCAACTCCTTCTTCCAATTGATGACGTGTTGACCACGACCTGCGCATCGTCTGCTGCGTTGGCCGGTCGTCGTTGAGTGGACGCAACGCGCGCCGAGATTTGCCGGCGACGGCGCGTCCTGGTGGCACACGCGGTCGCTCTTTCGCAGGTGTCGACGCAGGGCCGAAAGGGCCCGGGCTACCGCGGGCGCGGCGGCGTGCCTGCACGGTGGCGCCACGTCCGCGACGGCGCTGCGGCGCGCCAGCCAGTGGCAGCCATGCCGCACCTGCAACGACCTGTCGGCAGCGGTCGACGCTGGACCTCAGGCGGGGCCGTCGGCCGGCGGGGCGCCCGCCTGCGGGGCTGTGCGCAGGGCAGCGAGCACCTCGTCGTCTGCGACCTGGTGGAAGTCCTTGTAGTGCGCGCCGACGGCATGGAACAGGGCCGGCGCGGCCAGGCACACGACCGCGTCGACCTCGCCCCGCAGCTGTTCGAGTGTGTCGGGCGGCGCCACCGGAACTGCCAGCACCAGATGCGCCGGCTGGCGGCGCCGCAGGGCGCGCAGCGCGGCACGCATGCTGGTGCCGGTGGCGATGCCGTCGTCGACCACGATGGCCGTGACACCCCGCAGCGGCAGACTCGCCCGCCCGCCCAGGTAGAGCTGGCGGCGGCGTTCGATCTCGCGCAGCGCCGCTGCCGTTTCCTCCTCGATGTACGCGGGTTCGACCCGGACCAGGTTGCGCACCTCGTCGTCGAAGACGAGTTCGGGGCGCTCGCCGTCGACCACGGCTGCCAGCGCCAGTTCGCGCTGCCACGGGACGCCGATCTTGCGCACCAGCAGCAGGTCCAGCGGCGCCTGCAGGCGGCGCGCGACCTCGGCGGCCACCGGGACACCGCCGCGCGGCAGGGCCAGCACCACGATCGGACGGGCCAGCGGCATCGAAGCCAGACGCTCGGCCAGCAGGCGGCCGGCAGCCCTGCGGTCCTCGAATCTCATGCATCACCTCCCGGCGTTGGCCGTGACGACGACGCACAGTCTGCGCGTGCCGGCCGCGGCCCGATTGACGGCACTCAATGGCGCCGCCGCCGCGCCGCCCGGCGTCGACGAGCTGCTGGCGCGGTCGGAACGGCGCCTGCCCCCGGGGCCGCGGCGAGCACGGCAGCGCCGGCAGGGCGTTCACGCCAGTTCAGCGATACATGGCGTCGCGCCGGAACGGGTAGACCGATTGCGCCCCGGGCAGCGGCCCTTGGGCGACATCGCCGTCGGGCCGCGTGGCCAGCAGTTGGTAGACCGACAGCCAGCCGCGCTCGAAGCACATCGCGCAGCCGGCCAGGTACAGGCGGTAGGCGCGCACGGTGGCTGCGCTGGTCAGGCGCGTGGCCGCGTCCAGACTCGCCTCGAGGGCGCTCGACCAGGCCCACAGCGTGCGGGCATAGTGCGGGCGCAGGTTCTCGGCGTCGAGCAACTCGAGCCCGCCACGCGACAGGCACTCGGCCACGCGCGAGACGTGGACCAGTTCGCCACCCGGAAAGATGTACTTCTCGATGAAGTCGCCCATGCCGGCGCCGAGCTGCGGATTGTCCAGTCCGCCGGCCGTGATGCCATGGTTGAGCACCAGGGCGCCGGGCCGCAGCAGGCGCGCGAGCTGCGTGAAGTAGGCCGGCATGCGCGCGCGGCCCACGTGCTCGAACATCCCGATCGAGGCGATGGCGTCGTATTCGCCGCGCGGCGGCAGGTCGCGGTAGTCCGCCAGCCGCATCTCGACGCGGCCGCGCAGGCCCTTCTCGTCGATCAGCCGGTTGACGTGGTCGTGCTGGTGGCGCGACAGCGTGACCCCGAGCGCCTGGACGCCGTGGTGCTCGGCCGCCCACAGCAGCAGGCCACCCCAGCCGGCGCCGATGTCGAGCAGGCGCTGGCCCGGTGCGAGCGCCAGCTTGCGGCAGACATGCTCGAGCTTGGCCTGCTGTGCCTGCGCGAGGTCCATCGCCGGGTCGCGGTAGTAGGCGCAGGAGTAGACGCGCAAGGGGTCCAGCCACAAGGCGTAGAAATCGTCGCAGACGTCGTAGTGGAAGCGCACCTGCTGCGCGTCGCGCTGGCGCTGGTGCAGCCAGCGCGAGCGCCAGTGCAGCAACCACTGCGGCCACAGCGTGCGCCGGCCGCGCGCGACCGGGTCGCCGGCGAGTTCGGCCGCGACGTTCATCACGTCGGCGAGCGAGCCTTCGATCTCGAGTTCGCCGCGCACGTAGGCGTCGGCGATGTTGCCGATGCGGCCGCAGGCCAGCCAGGCGAGGCTGCGGCGGTCGCGCAGCTTCAGCCGCACCGGTGCGCTGCCCGGGCCGGCGCTGCCACCGGGCCATTCCAGCGCCAGCTGGCGCGGCAGTTGGGACAGCCGGGCGTCGACGAATGCAGCCAGACCTGTCATGAGCATCTCCTCGTGCGCGCCGATGCACCCAACCGTCGCGATCCGCGAAGGACTCGGCGGCACGACTTACCGCGCACGATAGGCTGCCACGGCCTGACCGGATTGCGCCCGCTCAAGCGCGGGCTGCGTCGCGGTGCCGGCCGTCGCAGGTCAGGCTGCGCCCACGCACTTCTCGTACAGGCCGAGCAGGCGGTGCTGCGGGTCATAGGTCTGCTTGAGCGCGGCGTAGTCGCCCATGCCGTAGGCGCGCTCGAATTCTTCGCGCGTGAAGAAGCTGTCGGAGTACAGCGACTTGATGCCGCCGAGCGCCATCGCCTGGCATTCCACCCGCCGGTTGAAGTGACCGCTCTCGTGGGCCTGCGCGCTGCGCACGGTGTCCCAGAAGCCGAAATTGACGTAGGGCACGCCGGGCTGGAGCGGATAGAGCACGAAGCGGCGATCGGCGGTGGCGGGGCGGATCGGGCAGATCCAGATCGGCAGGATGCCGATCTCGCGCAGCAGGAAGGCCAGGAATTCCTCGGCCCGCGCAAGCGGGATGTCGACATCCTGCACGACGGGCTCCGGGTGCAGCCCGTGCCAGCGCGCCCAGCGTGCGCCGACGCCCCAGCGTGCATTCCAGCGCATCCAGCGCGTGTAGGTGCGCGAGTTCAGGCGCCGCCGCCCGAGCAGGCGGCGCCACAGCGGGTTCTGCGCGCCGAAGTTCTTCGAACACCAGAACCAGTCGGTGTCCCAGCGCCAGAGATAGTCTTGCGTCCTCAGGTGGTCTTCCTCGCGCTGCAGCAGCGAGCGGTAATAGATGTGCTCGAAGCCATAGTCGCTCAGCCACGGCGCGGCGTCGCTGAAGCGGGCCGTGCTGAGCACCAGGTTCCCGCCGTCGAAAACGACACCATCGACGAAGTCGGCATCGCCTTGCCATTGCGCGGCCAGCGCCTCGAAGAAGGCGCCAGCGCTGGCGTGCCGCGTATGCCGCACCGTCACGTACGGCTTCGCCGGCAGGGTGCGCAGACGCAGCCGCAATGCGTAGCCGAGCGTGCCGTAGGAATTGGGGAAGCCGAAGAAGAGGGCCCGATGCTCGTTGTCGGGCGTGCAGTGCACGAGTTCGCCGTCCGGCAGCAGGACGTCGAACTCGAGCAAGGTGTCATGCACCAGCCCCTGGCGGAACGACGTCGCCTCGATGCCCACGCCCGCCGCCGCGCCGCCGGCCGTGATCGTCTTGAGCTGCGGCACGACGGCCGGCATCACGCCCAGCGGCAGGGTGGCATCGACCAGGAACTCGTAGCTCGCCAGGCCCTCGGCGTCCAGCCAGCCCTGCCGGGGGTCGATGTCGAGCACGTGATCGAAGCCGCTCAGGTCGAGCCGCTGCCTGGCGCCGTCGCGGCGGTCCCGGAACAGGTTGGACGTGGCCTTGGCCAGCCCGAGCGGCGCCGTCGCGCCGGCCTGGCGGTGCAGGGAGTCGGTCAGCGCGCGGACGCGCTCGACATGGGCGAGCCGCTCAACCGGACCCATAGAGGTGGGCGCGCGACATCGGATAGCTGCCGCGCGTGATGTTGCCCTTGCTGAAGACGATCTGGAACAGGTGCGTGCGCCCGGCCGGCGATCGGAACATCTCGGCGCAGCCGACGAGGTAGCAGCGCCAGATGCGCCGGAACCGCTCGTCGAAGCGCTGCGGGTCGAGCGCCTGGATCTCGTCCCAGCGGCGCTCGAAGCGCTCGGCCCAGGCGTCCAGCGTCGGTGCGTAGTGACGGCGCAGGTTCTCGACGTCGACCACCTCCACGCCGCTGCGCTCGAGTTCGACGATCACGTCGGCCAGGCTCGGAATCCAGCCGCCGGGGAAGACATGCTTGCGGATGAAGAGTTCGGTCTCGTGCTGCCCGACGTGGCCGATGAAGTGCAGCATCCCGAGCCCGCCCGGCTTGAGGAATGCCGCGTGGGCGCGCACGACCTCGGCCAACTGGTCGCGCCCGGCATGCTCCAGCACGCCGATCGAGACGACCTTGTCGTAGCGCCCGTCGACCTCGCGGAAATCGGCCTCGCGCACCGAGAGCTGCCCGGTCAGCCCGCGCTGCGCGATCTGTTCGCGCAGCCACTGCACCTGCTCGCTCGTCGTGTTGATGCCGGTGCCCAGGGCTCCCAGCTGCTCGAAGGCGCGGAACATGAAGCCGCCGAATCCACAGCCGATGTCGACGAAGCGTTCGCCGCGCGCCAGCCGCAACTTGCGGCAGACATGGTCGATCTTCTGGCGCTGGGCCTGCTCGAGCGACTGCGTGCCCTCGGGCCAGTAACCGCAGGTGTACATCTTCAGCGGGTCGTCGAGCCAGAGCCGGTAGAAGGGTTCGCCGAGCCCGTAGTGCGCACGGGCATTGGCCTTGGCCTGGGCCAAGGTCGCATTCGAATGCCGCCACTCGTGCAGGTTGTTCTCGACCTCGTTGAGCGGGTTGAAGCGCAGGTCGAAGCCGGACGCCATGCCGGCCGCGAAGGCGGCGCCGAAGTCGCCGTCGACGTCGATGGTCTGGTCGAAATACGACTCCAGCAAGCCCATGTGACCGCGCGACAGCAGCGCCAGAAGCGCTGCGTCGCTGCGAATGGCGAGCGTGAATCGCGCTGCGCCCTGCCCGCCGTGGTGGCGGGTGCCGTCGGGCAGCACGATGTCGAACGGCATTCCCGCGCGCTCGGCCAAGGGACCGACCAGGCCCCGGATCAGGGCCGATCGACCGGAGTCGAAGTGAACCGTCATGAGTCCTTCCTTCGGTGCGAACCTCGGCCGGGGTGTCGACGATCACGCGATCGGTCGGCGCGATCGGCTTCGACCTCCGGTGTGCGCGGCGCGCCACCGCATTCGCATTCATGGTAGGCCTGTCGCGGCCATGCCCAGTGCGAAAACGCAAGCCACCGGCATGACGCCCGCCTGCGGGCGGGTCGCTCGCCGGCCGGACACCCGGTGGCCGAGCCGGCGTGTGGCGACAATGCGGACATCGTCGTCACCGCAGAACGCCCCATGAATATCGCCTCCCGCATCGCCCTGGCCATCGTGCTGATCGTTGCCGTGGCGCTCACGGCCACCAGCTGCGGCACCATCGAGTCGGGCAACGTCGGCGTGCGCACGACGCTCGGCAAGGTCAACCCGGACGAGGTCGAACCCGGTGTCTACCTGGGGCTGCCGGGCATCAGCCGGGTCCAGGAGTTCTCGGGCAAGGAGATCGCGCTCGACCTCAACGACCTCACGCCCAAGGCGCGCGACAACCTCACCCTGCGCGACCTCGACGTGACCGTGTACTACCGCGTGGCGCCGGGCTCGATTGCCGACCTCTACGTCAAGTACGCCGGCCAGCACACGCGCGACGAAGGCAGCCGCGTCACGCTCCCGGCCTACGCGATGCTGCAGCGCCTGACGCGCAACTCGATCTACGAGCAGGCCTCGCGCATCGACAGCCTGGTGATGCACACCCAGCGCGACGAGCTCGCGGCCGCCGTGCGCAAGAACCTGCAGATCGAGCTCGATGCCAACGACAAGGGTGTCTTCACGGTCACGCGCGTGGTCATCCGCGCGCTGACCACCGACCCGGCGATCGAGAAGGCCATCCAGGAGTCGGTGGCGGCGCAGAAGCAGCTCGAGACCACCAAGCAGCGCATCGCCATCGCCGAGGCCGAGGCGCAGGTCGAGGTCAAGCGCGCCGAGGGCGTGGCCAGGGCCAACCAGATCATCAACCAGAGCCTGACCCGCGAATACCTGCAGCACGAGTCCAACCTGGCGTTGCACAAGTTCGCCGAGAAGGGCGGCACGACGACCGTGGTCGTGCCGGCCAACATGCAGACGGCGCCGCTGATCAATATCGGGAAGTAGCAGCCCGGCCGCTCAGACGATGCCTCAGGGCCCTGTGTCGAGCGCACTCGCCAGGTCGTCGACCAGTGCGGAGTAGCCGGCCACCAGTTCGGCAGCCTTGTCGATGCGCTCGTTGGGGCCGACTTCCGGCCGCAGCAGGGCGCCGAGCCTGGCTTCGGCCACGACCACCGGCCCATCGACGTACCTGCGTACATCGTCGTCCGACAGCGGGAGCCCGCGCGGGTCGATCTCGGACAGCGCCCGGTTGATGCGGCCGATGAGTGCCGTGACGCGATCGAAATCCTGATTGAACTGCTCTTCGGCCTCGGCGGAGGCGAAGACGATCGATGTCCGCGTCAGCCCCGTCTTCGTCGGGTCGAGCACCAGGCTGCCCAGTTCGCGCAGGCTCCCGAGATGACGGTGCAGTTCGTCCAGATGCCGGCGAATGGCCCGCAGGCGGATGCGGTTGGCTCCACTCGCCCGCTCCGCAGCGGCCTTGGACTCCGCGGCCGTGCGGGCCTTGACCTTGGTCTCGAGTGCCAGGATCAGGCTCGCCCCCGCGAGGATGACACCAATGACCGCCACCTCGAGCGGGTCACGCTCGCTGGCCGCCGTGGCGGGCGGTTCGGCACCGGAAGGAGCCGCATCGGCCCGCCGCAGGCGCCGATCGAAGGACGCACGCGCGGGCGCCGGCAGCGGTCGGTGGGTCGTCACGGCCCAGGTCGCCAGCCATTCGGGCATTGCCACCCCGAAAGGCTTCGGATCGCTTTCGCCCGCCATCCATGCCAGGTGCGCAAAGGCCTCGTAGGTCTGCGCTTCGTCGCCGGCCCAGGTCTCGGGCTGCTCGAGGAGCTCCAGCGAGGGGCGCAGCGCTTCGTACACCAGTTCGGCATCGGCGACACAGCCGCGATCGTGGAAGCGGCGAAGCTCCTGCATCAGAGCCAGGGTCCGGGTGGGATCGAGAGCCATGACGTCCTCCATCGCCCTTCACGCCCGAAAGGCGGCCCCGATGGTCCACGGCCGGCGCTGCGTCTGCAAGACCGATTCCTAGGGGGCGGGGGCGCAGCGAGCCGTCGAAGCCGAGTCCAGCCTGCAACAAGGAACCGTCCGGCTCGCCCCGGGGCACCCGCACGACAAACGCAAGCCGCGCCCGGGCGCCTGTGAACGACGCGGCGCCCGGCCCATCGCCGCCCGGCCACGCGGTGCCGGGCGGACTGCTACTTCGCCGCGTCCTCGAACGCCTTGGCGATCACGCGATGCCCCACGTTGGTCGGATGCGGCTCGTTCGGGCTTGCGCCGGCCCGGTAGTAGAGAAAGAGCTCCGGCCTGCCGTCGAACGCCGTGAAGACATCCGCGACGCTTGCGCCGCACTTCTGCGCCACGCCGGCCAGCAAGCCGTTCATGTACATGATGAGCTGGCGAACCTGCGGGTTGGCCGCGCTCAGCCAGGGAAAGTCGGGCTGGTTGGCGACGATGATCTTCACGTCGATGCCCTGCACTTGCATCGTGGACTTGATGCCGCACAGGATGCTGTCCATGTTGCCGATGAACTGCGCCACGACCGTGTTCGGATCCTCTCCCCGCAGGATCCTCTGCAGGTCATTGCCGCCCACCATCATCGTGACGACGTGGGGCTTGAAGCGGATCACCTGCGGGACCTGGTAGTTCAGGACGTCGGCACTGGTGGTGCCGCCGACGGCCGCATTGGCGAAGGTCATGTTGGTGATCGACCCGAAGGTGCCGCCCTGGTAGAGCAGGTACGCATAACCCTGCGTCACGGGAATCGCGCCCTTCCCGGCAGCGAAGCTGTCACCCATCGAAAGGTGGCGAACGTTGTCGGCCAGGGTCGCCGGGTTCTCGGCGAATGCGCCCGCCGATGCGAGCAAGGCCGCGAGCAGGGCTGCGCGGCGGATATGACGTGACATGATGATTCCTTCCATCTGTCTGAGTCGCCTCCATGCTCCATGGTCTGCGCGCAGGCCCCAGCTGGCGTGGACCGGCCGACCCCTTGACCAGCCTTCGCGCGGCGGAGCGAACCGGAGCAAATCCTCCGCCGTGTTCATGCGATGGGCCTGCACGCCGACCCTGCATGCGGTGCGGTTCGATGCAGGCAGTCGGCAAGTTGGCTCTGCCGTCAGGCGGGGCGATTGAGCGGACTCAATCCGGCAGCGGCGATGACGACCGCGCTCGCCCTCGCCGTCGGCGCGAGCGCACGCGCCGAAGCAAGCGCCAGGACCCGGCAGCGCAAGGCCCATCGCCACGACAGGGCACAGGAACGAAGGAGCCATGCCGGACATTCACCGGTCGGCGCGCTAGCATCGGCCCCTTTCCGGCCAAGGAGACCCGATGCGCACGATCCATGTCCTTTTCCTGGCGGCTGGCGCGGCGCTGGCTGGCTGCAGCCAGATGCACCATGCGATGCACGGCCATGGCGGCGGGCCGATGGCCCGAGCTGCGCTCGAGCCCACGACGGGCAACACCACGGCAGGCACGGTCATGTTCCACCCGAGCAGCGGCGGTGTCTTCATGCACGCCCGCATCACCGGCCTGAAGCCCAACTCCGAGCATGGCTTTCACATCCACGAGAAGGGCGACTGCTCCAGCGGCGATGGCATGAGCACGGGCGGGCACTTCAACCCGACGGCCAAGCCGCACGGCCCGCCGGATGCCGAGCACCACGCCGGCGACCTGCCGGCACTGAAGGCCGATGCCAGCGGTGCGGTGGACCTGAAGCTCGAGGTGCCGGGCCTGAGCATCGGCCAGGGGGCCGCCGACATCGTCGGCCGCGGCCTGATCGTCCACGCCATGCCCGACGACTACAAGACCCAGCCGACCGGCAATTCCGGCGCCCGCATCGCCTGTGCGGTGATCGCCGCGGTGCGCTGACCCTGCACCGTCATCGGTGCGTGCGTTGACAGGAGTCAACGGGCGCGATTCCCCGCACGCAAGAATCGCCTCGAAGGTCCTGACCGCGCCAACTGGCGCGGCGCGTGGCCCGGAAGGGTGGGTGGCCTGTGCGCGACGAGCCTGTCACGGTGTGTCTGCAAGGGCGGATCCCGATGCTCGGCGTCGGCTGCAGCGGTCAGGGTGACCTGCGGCTGCGCCAACTCGACGGGCCGCCCGGCCAGATCCTCATCGCCGAGCGCAACCCCCAGGTCGCTGCCTTGCACGGACGGCCGGGTGAATCCGTTAACACCTGCGCGGTCGGTGCCGTCGCCGAAGAGGCCTGCCAGCCGACCGAACCCGGCGCGGGCAGTCACGAGCGGACTTTCCCGCCCGACGGCGAGCGCCACGGGGCTGCCGCTGACGACGGCCGTTGCCCGGGCGCTGCGGCATCCGGAGGCCGGCAGCGCCGAGCCCGAGGGTCTGCCGCACGACGAGATCCGGGCCAATTGCCGGCCTTGCCGGGGCGACGGCGTCGGCGTCATCAGCGACTGGACGCCGCTGCAGGCGCGGGACCGGCTGTTCCTGGAGGACCGGGACCGCAGCCATCCCTGGCAATTGCGCAGTTTCCGCGTGGGGCGACCCCGCCGAGGAGGTGAACATGTCGCGAGCAGAACGCATGTCCCGGCCCTGCTGGCTGGTCGGGGGCGGTGTCGCCTCGCTGGCCGCCGCAGTCTGCCTGATCCGCGATGGCGCCGTGCCGGGGAGCCAGATCCACATCCTGGAGGAAGCCCGCCTGGGCGGCAGCCTGGACGCCGAGGGCTCGGCCTCGGCTGGCTATTCGATGCGCGGCAGTCGCATGTTCGGCCCGGCCTACGTCCTGACCTACGACCTGCTCGACGCGATTCCCTCACTCGACGATCCCGCCAAGTCGATCACCGAGGACACGTTCGATTTCTGGCAATCCACACCCTGGTACGACAAGGCGCGGCTGGTCGAGGAGGGCAAGGTCGTCGAACCGACCACCTGGGCCCTGCGCAACAAGGACCGGGTGGACCTGATCGAGCTGATGCTGCGCAGCGAGGAGCAGCTCGGTGCCCGGCGCATCGACGAATGCTTCGAGCCGAATTTCTTCGACAGCCACTTTTGGCTCATGTGGTGCAGCATGTTCGGCTTCGAGACCTGGCACAGTGCCGCTGAACTGCGGCGTTATCTGCTGCGGTTCCTGCGCCTGTTCCCGGACCTGGAGACGATGCAGATCATCCAGTCGACACGCTACAACGGCCACGACTCGATCGTCCGGCCGATGGTGCGCTGGCTGGAAGGGCAGGGCGTGCGCTTCGAGACCGGCGTCGCCGTGACCGACCTCGATTTCGCACCGGCGGCCGACGGCCGCAAGGCGGTGCGCCGGATCCGCGCCCGGCGCGACGGCCGGCCTTGGGACATCGAAGTCGGCGAACACGACCCGGTGATCGTCACGCTCGGCTCGATGACGGCCGATTCGACCCTGGGGTCGATGACCGCGCCGGCCCCCCTCAAGACCGGCCCGCCCGACGGCGCCTGGCCGCTGTGGCAGCGCCTGGCCGCGAAGGACCCGGCCTTCGGCCGCCCGGCGGCCTTCTGCGGCCAGCCCGAGAAGACGACCTGGATCACCTTCACCGTGACCGACTCGAGCGCGCGCTTCTTCGAGTGGATGGAGCGCTTCAGCGGCAACCCGGCCGGCCGCGGCGGGCTCGTGACGCTCAAGAGCTCGAGCTGGATGCTGACCTTCCACCTCTACCCCTCGCCGGCGTTCGCCGGGCAGCCGGCCGACGTCTTCGTCTGGTGGGGCTACGGGCTGTATCCGGACCGCGCGGGCGACTTCGTGCCCAAGTCGATGGCCGAATGCTCGGGGCGCGAGATCCTGGTCGAGTTGTTCTCGCACCTCGGGCTGCACGGCGAGATCCCGGCGCTGCTGGCGAGCTCCAACTGCATCCCCTGCCGCCTGCCGTACACGACCAGCCAGTTCATGCCACGCGCGCCCGGCGACCGGCCGCCGGTCGTGCCGCCCGGGGTGGCCAACCTGGCCTTCGTCGGCCAGTACTGCGAGGTGCCGCACAACGTGGTCTACACGGTCGAGTACTCGATCCATTCCGCCCGCATCGCGGTCGCCGCGCTGCTCGGCCTGCCGGACGAACTGCCGCCGACCTACCAGGGGCTGGACCACCCCAATGCACTCGTCGCCGCGATGAAGCGGATCCTGCAATAGGAGGCCTGTCATGCCCTGGGATGCGGCTGACTACCCGGTGTCGATGCGGCACCTGGACCCGGCCGTGCGGCGCAAGGCGATCGAGATCGCGAATGCCCTGCTCGACGAAGGCATGGACGAGGGCAAGGCGATCCGGATCGCGATCGCCAAGGCCAAGGCCTGGGCCGAGCACCACCTCGGCGCCGCCGCGTGGCCGCAGCAGCGGGAGGACCGACGATGACCGACCTGACGAACGACCGCCTGAACGAGCGCTCGCCCGTGCACGCGCCGGACGAGCGGATCCGCAAGTCGACGCAGGCCTTCGCGGTGCCGCCGCACCTGCGCGACCTGGACGCTACCCGTGCCGCGTTCAGCTGGCAGCAGGCCCGCGCCGCACTGGCCGGGCTGCCCGGGGGTGCGCTGAACATCGCGCACGAGGCGGTCGACCGCCATGCGCTCGGCGCGCGCGCCGACCACGTCGCGATCCACTGGCTCGGCGCCGAAGGCGGCGAGCAGCGCCTGAGCTACCGCGACCTGCGCGAGCGGACCAACCGTTTCGCCAACGTGCTGCGCGCGGCCGGCCTGCAGCGCGGCGACCGCCTGTTCGTGCTGGCGCCGCGGGTGCCCGATCTCTACGTCGCCGTGCTCGGCGCGCTGAAGGCCGGGCTGGTGGTGTCGCCGCTGTATTCGGCCTTCGGCCCGGAGCCGATCGCCACCCGCATGAACCTCGGCGCCGGGCGCGCACTCGTCACCACGGCCGGGCTCTACCAGCGCAAGCTCGCGCCGGTGCGCGCGCAGATCCCCTCGCTCGAGCAGGTGCTGCTGATCGCCGACGACAGCGAAGGCCCGCTGCCCGAGGGCACGCGCGCGCTCGCGCCGCTGATGGCTGCGGCGTCACCCGACTTCGAGATCGTGGCCACGCGCCCCGACGAACTGGCACTGCTGCACTTCACCAGCGGCACGACCGGCCGGCCGAAGGGCGCGATGCACGTGCACGAGGCGGTGCTGACGCACTGGGTCACCGGCCACTATGCGCTCGATCTGCACGAGGACGACATCTTCTGGTGCACGGCCGATCCGGGCTGGGTCACCGGCATGTCGTACGGCATCATCGCGCCGCTGCTGCATGGCGTGACGATGGTGGTCGACGAGGCCGAGTTCGACCCCGGCCGCTGGTACACGATCCTCGAGCAGCAGGGCGTGACGGTCTGGTACACCGCGCCGACGGCGATCCGCATGCTGATG
>Ga0209682_10000390_pt1 | contig 15165 bp, 9 predicted proteins | sample DOMMetBare2Fresh_2_FD_187471 | JGI IMG/M metagenome (GOLD analysis project Ga0209682, IMG submission 187471) | Wetland sediment microbial communities from St. Louis River estuary, USA, under dissolved organic matter induced mercury methylation -... | ecosystem: Environmental > Aquatic >... | reverse complement strand
CCGCCAGGAGGTGGGGATCCCCATCCACCTCCACACCCACGACACCTCGGGGGTGGCCGCCGCCACGCTGCTGGAGGCCACCCGGGCCGGCATCGACGTGGTGGACGCGGCGCTCTCCTCGCTCTCCGGCCTCACCTCGCAGCCCAACCTGAACTCGCTGGCGGCGGTGCTGGCCGGCAGCGAGTGGGACCCGAAGCTCGACCAGGCCGGGCTGCAGCAGCTCGCCAACTACTGGGAGGCGGTGCGGGAGCACTACGCGCCCTTCGAGTCGGGGCTGAAGAGCGGCACCGCCGAGGTCTACCGCCACGAGATCCCGGGCGGTCAGTACTCCAACTACAAGCCGCAGGTGGCCGGGCTGGGCCTGCTCGACAAGTGGGAGGAGTGCAAGGAGATGTACCGCAAGGTCAACCTCCTCTTCGGCGACGTCATCAAGGTGACGCCGTCGTCGAAGGTGGTGGGCGACATGGCCATGTTCCTGGTCAAGAACGGCCTGGAGCCGGAGGACCTGTTCACCGAGAAGGGGGCGGACCTGGCCTTCCCCGAGTCGGTGATCGGCCTGGCCCGCGGCATGCTCGGCCAGCTCCACGGCGGCTTCCCGGCCGAGCTCCAGAGGATCATCCTGAAGGGTGCCGAGCCCATCACCTACCGGCCTGGCGAGCTCATCGAGCCGGCCGACCTGGAGGCGGAGCGCAAGAAGGCCGAGGCCAAGACCGGCGCGGCGGTGGACGACAAGGCGCTGGCCTCCTGGCTCCTCTACCCGAACGTCTTCCCGGAGCTGGCGCGCCACAGGGAGGAGTACTCCGACACCTCGGTGATCCCGACCCCGGTCTTCTTCTACGGCCTGGAGGCCGGCCAGGAGACCACCATCGAGATCGAGCCGGGCAAGACCCTCATCGTGAAGCTGGTCACGGTGGGCAAGCTCCAGCCGGACGGCACCCGCGACCTCTACTTCGAGCTCAACGGCGAGGGGCGCAACGTCACGGTGCGCGACCAGGCGGCCGCCACCGGCGCCGCGGTGCGGGTCAAGGCCGACAAGGGGAACGCCACCCACGTCGGAGCGCCCATGCCGGGCAAGGTGGTCAAGCTCAACGTCAAGGCGGGCGAGCTGGTCAAGGCCGGGGCCGTCCTCCTGGTGACCGAGGCCATGAAGATGGAGACCAACATCAAGGCCAAGGCCGACTGCACCATCGTGGAGGTCAAGTTCAAGGAGGGCGACAAGGTCGAGAAGGAGGACCTCCTCCTGGTGCTGGCCTGACGGGGCTGCGCGGCCGCGCGCGGCCCCGGCGTCCCTGCCGGGCCACGCCATACACGGGGCGGGGCCGGCGGGGCTCCAAGCGTTAGGACACTCCGGCACGGACGCCACGCCCGCGCCGGAGGTCCCGCCCGATGGCCCCTGCGGTCAACGATTTTTCCCTGCAGGTCGCCACCGTGAACGGCTCTGGCTCCCAGAGCGCCAACATGGTGCTGCTCCGCACGCTGTTCCAGATGGGGATCCCGGTCTCCGGGAAGAACCTCTTCCCCTCCAACATCGCCGGCCTCCCGACCTGGTTCGGGATCCGGGCCAGCCGGCACGGCTGGACGGCGCGGCGGCGCGAGGTGGACCTGCTGGTCGCCCTGAACCCGGAGACGGTCGCCGCCGACCTGGCCGGCCTGGCGCCGGGCACGCCGGCGGTGCTCGACGCGCCGCTGGCGGCCGCGGCCGGGCGCGCCGACCTCGACCTCTACCCCGTCCCCCTCGACGCGCTGGTCGAGCCGGTGGCGCCGGAGGCGCGGCTCAGGAAGCTGCTCAGGAACATGGTCTACGTGGGCGTGGTGGCGCGCCTCCTCCGGCTGGAGTGGGCCGAGGTGGAGCGGGCCGTCGGGCGGGTCTTCCCCGGCAAGCCGAAGGCGGTGGCCCTGAACCTGGCGGCGGCGCGGGCCGGCCACGAGCACGCCGCCACCTTCGGCCGGGCGCCGGCCTTCCACGCCGAGCGGCTGGACGCCACCAGCGGCCTCATGCTGGTGGACGGCAACACCGCGGCGGCCCACGGCGCGGTCTTCGGCGGCGTCACCGTGCTGGCCTGGTACCCCATCACCCCCTCCTCGTCGCTCGCCGAGGCGCTCATCGAGAGCCTGGAGGCGCACCGGCGCGGCCCGGACGGCGAGCCGACCTGGGCGGTGGTCCAGGCGGAGGACGAGCTCGCCGCGCTCGGCATGGTGCTGGGCGCCGGCTGGGCCGGGGCGCGCGCCATGACCGCCACCAGCGGCCCGGGCATCTCGCTCATGGCCGAGCTGACCGGCCTCGGCTACTACGCCGAGGTGCCGGCGGTGATCTGGGACGTGCAGCGGGCCGGCCCCTCCACCGGCCTGCCGACCCGCACCCAGCAGGGCGACCTGCTGGCCTGCGCCTTCCTCTCCCACGGCGACACCGGCCACCCGGTCCTCCTGCCCGGGTCGGTGGAGGAGTGCTTCACCTTCGGCCACCAGGCCCTCGACCTCGCCGAGCGGCTCCAGACACCGGTCTTCGTCCTCTCCGACCTCGACCTGGGCATGAACCACTGGATGTCGCGCCCGTTCCAGTACCCGGATCGGCCCATGGACCGCGGCAAGGTCCTCTCCGCCGAGGAGCTCGGGCGCCGCGGCGGGTTCGCCCGCTACCGCGACGTGGACGGCGACGGCGTGGGCTGGCGGACCCTGCCTGGCACCGCCCACCCGCGCGCCGGCTACTTCACCCGCGGCTCGGGGCACGACGACGCGGCCGCCTACAGCGAGCAGCCGGACGTCTACCGCCGCAACCTGGAGCGGCTGGCCCGGAAGATCGACGGGGCGCGGGCGCTCCTCCCGGCGCCGGTCGAGGAGCGCGCCCCGGGGGCGCGCATCGGCCTCGTCGCCTACGGCTCCTCCGACCCGGCGGTGCGGGAGAGCCGGGCCGAGCTCGGGGCCGGGCACGGCCTCCCCACCGGCTACCTCCGGGTGCGCGGCTGGCCCTTCGCGGAAGCGGTGGCCGGCTTCGTGGCGGCCCACGAGCGGGTCTACGTGGTGGAGCAGAACCGGGACGGCCAGCTCGCCTCGCTGCTCCGGCTCGACCTCGAGGGCCGGCTGGCGGCCCGCATCCACCCGCTGGCCTGGAGCGACGGCCTGCCGCTCGACGCCCGCTCGGTGACCGAGGCGGTGCTCCGGGCCGAGGCGGCCCACCACGTCGACGGGCCAGAGGAGGAGGAGGACGGCCTCGTCGGCGGCCCGCTCCACGGCACGGAGGTGCACGCATGAGCGCCGCGACCGGTCCCGCCAGCGGCCTGCCTCCCGGCGCCGCGTCCCCCGCCGCCGCCTCGCCCCCCGCGGCGCGGCAGAACCGGCTCGGGCTCCTGGTGGGCGACTACAAGGGCGGCAAGACCACCCTGTGCGCCGGCTGCGGCCACAACGCCATCTCGGAGCGGCTGCTGGAGGCCTACTTCGACCTGGGCATCGCCCCGGAGCAGGTCGCCAAGCTCTCCGGCATCGGCTGCTCCTCCAAGACCCCGGCCTACTTCATGGGGCGCTCGCACGCCTTCAACACGGTCCACGGGCGCATGCCCTCGGTGGCCACCGGGGCGGTGCTGGCCAACCGGACGCTCCACGCGGTGGGCGTCTCCGGCGACGGCGACTCGGCCTCCATCGGCATCGGCCAGCTGGTCCACCTGCTCCGGCGCAACGTGCCGCTGGTCTACCTGGTGGAGAACAACGGCGTCTACGGGCTCACCAAGGGGCAGTTCTCCGCCACCGCGGACCCCGGCTCGACGCTCAAGGGGGGCGAGGTGGCCGAGCTGCCGGCCATCGACCTGTGCGCCCTCGCCATCGAGCTGGGCGCCGCCTACGTGGCCCGCAGCTTCTCGGGCGACAAGAAGCAGCTCTCGGTGCTGCTGCGCGGGGCCATCGCCCATGGCGGGACCGCGCTCATCGACGTGCTCTCGCCCTGCGTCACCTTCAACGACCACGAGGGCTCGACCAAGAGCTTCGCCTGGGTGAAGGAGCACGACGAGCCGCTCCAGGAGCTCTCCTTCGTGCCGGCCTTCCCGGACATCGCGGTCGACTACGACCCCGGGACCACCACCGAGGTGGCGCTCCACGACGGCTCGCGCCTGCGCCTGCGCAAGCTGGGGGCCGACTACGACCCGCGCGACCGGGCCGCGGCGCTGACGAGGCTCATGGCGGCGCGGGGGACCGGCGAGGTGCTGACCGGCCTCCTCTTCGTCGATCCGAAGGCGCCCACCCTGGTGGAGCGGCTCCGCCTGCCGGAGGCGCCGCTGGCCACCCTCCCGCCCGAGCGGGTCCGGCCCCCCCCCGCGGCGCTCGACGCCATCAACGCCGCCCTGCGCTAAGCTCGGCGCATGAGCGACCGCGCCATCCGGATCCACCAGGCCGGCGGCCCCGAGGTGCTCCGCCTCGAGGACGTCACCCTGCCGACGCCCGGCCCTGGCGAGGCCCGCGTCTGCCACCAGGCCGTCGGGATCAACTTCGTCGACGTCTACCACCGCTCCGGGCTCTACCCGCTGCCGCTGCCGAGCGGCCTGGGGGTCGAGGCGGCTGGCCTGGTCGAGGCGGTCGGCCCCGGCGTGGAGGGCCTGCGCGTCGGCGATCGGGTGGCCTACATCGCCGGCCCCGGCAGCTACGCCACCGCCCGCAACGTCCCGGCCGACCGGCTGGTGACGCTGCCCGCCGGCGTCCCGGCCGAGGTGGCGGCCGCCGCCTTCCTGAAGGGGCTCACGGTCCACATGCTGGTGACCCGCTACCGGCCGGTGCGGCCCGGCGAGTCGGTGGTGGTGTGGGCCGCCGCGGGCGGGGTCGGCCAGCTCCTGGTCCAGTGGCTGGTGGCGCTCGGCGCCGAGGTCATCGCGGTGGTCGGCTCCGAGGAGAAGGCGGCGCGGGTCCTGGCGCTCGGGGCCCAGCACGCGCTGGTCACGCCGCGCGACGACGTGGCGGCGCGGGTCCAGTTGCTCACCGGCGGCGTGCCGCTGGTCTACGACTCGGTGGGCAAGGCCACCTTCGAGGCCTCGCTCGACTGCCTGGCCCCCTTCGGCATCCTGGTCAGCTACGGCAACGCCTCCGGGCCGGTGCCGCCCTTCGACACCGGCCTGCTGGCCCGCAAGGGCTCGCTGGCGGTGGCCCGCCCGAGCGCCTTCACCCACGTGGCCCGCGCGGCGGATCTGGCCGAGGCGGCGGCGGCGCTCTTCGAGCGGCTGGCCGACGGGCGGCTGAAGGTGGCCGTCGGCGGGCGCTGGCCGCTCGCCGAGGCGGCGGCGGCCCACCGGGCGCTCGAGGCGAGGGGCACCACCGGGTCGCTCCTGCTCCAGCCCTGAGCGCACTTCAATAGAACAGGTGCAGGAGCCCCAGCGCCTCGTCGTCCAGCGGCGTGCGGCGCGCCTCCAGCGCCACCGAGAGGCGCGGCCCGAGGTGCAGGCGCGCCTCGGCACGCAGGAGGTACGCCTGGCGCGGCGCCGCCTCGGGGAGCCAGCGCCACTTCCCCTCGACGGCCAGCGCCAGCCGGTCGCCGGCGGTGAGCCGGAGCAGCCCGGAGGGGCCCAGGCCGAGCCGGACCCCGCGCCCCCGGAAGCCGGCCAGCCCCGGCGCGCCCTGGAGCTCGGCGTCGCCGGTCACCAGGAGGTCGGCCGGGCCGAGGCCGAGCGCCGCCAGCCCGCCGCCCACCTCGAGGTCGGCCACCAGGCAGCCCGGGCAGCCGGCGTCGCGCACCGTGACGGCGCCGAAGCGGGCCTTCCAGGAGGGGCGCATCTCCAGGCGCGTGAGGGCCGAGAGCGAGGTGATGCGGACCAGCCAGCCCTCGTCGAGCTCGAGCCGGCGCGGGCGCGGCGCCCAGCGGAGCCGCAGGTCGGCGAACTCGATCTGGGCGGTGTGCGGGTAGCCGGCCGGCGGGTCGAGCAGGTCGTGGAAGGCGAGCCGGAGGTCGAGGACCAGGAGCGCCCCGTCCCGCCGGGAGGCGCCGGCGCCGAGCTCCAGCCGACCCGAGCCGTGGCCCAGGTCGGGGCGGCGCTGCTGCGGCAGCGTGAGATCGAGGGGCGGGCTCGGCACCGCCAGGGCGGCGCGCCGCGTGAGGATCGCCTGGCGGCGGCGGGCCATGACGTCGTCCTTCCCCATGAGGATCGCCTTGCCGTGGCGCACGTCGACGAGGTCGGCCGCGGCGTCGAGCGACCCGACCACCTCCGGCTCGGGGAGCCCGGCCGGCAGCGGCGCGGCCGCGTCGTCGGCCAGGGCCAGGGCCGCCTCGCGCCCCGCCGGGCCGAGCCGGGCGAAGCGGGCGTCGAGCTGGGTGCGGATGGAGGGCCGGTAGTGGACCCGCCGGACCAGGCCGGGGTTCCGGTAGAGCGCCTGCACCGTGTCGGAGGGGAGCACCACGTACCGCCCGACGTGGCGGAGCAGCTCGAGGCGCGGGGCGGCCGCCTCCAGGGCCCCCAGCACGTGGTAGCTGCAGTTCTCGTCGAGGTACCAGTAGTCGAACCAGGTGCCGCCCAGCTCCCAGAGGTGGGCCACCAGCATGGCCACCTCGCCCGGGTCCAGCGCCAGGTCGTACTCCCAGAGGTCGCGCGACTCGTAGTCGGCGTACTCGCGGACCTTGTAGTAGTAGGCGTAGTGGTTGAACTGGCCGCGGAACAGGCCGAAGAGCCCCTTCACCGCGTAGGCCACCGCGTTCCCGGTGTCCACGTTGGCCGAGTAGTCCACCCCGGTGTCGAGCAGCTCGAAGGTCTTGCCGCCGAGCGCCTCGCCGGCCTTGTTGAGGCGCAGGAAGGTGTGGCCGAAGGCCGAGGCCGGGTTGTTGAGGTACCAGGAGGAGAAGACCAGGGTGGCGCCGCGGGCCATGACGCGGCCGAGGAACTCCTGCTGGCGCGGGCAGGGGCGGAGCGGCAAGCGGCCGAGGTCGATGCCGAGCTCGCGGACCAGGAAGGCGAAGCGGGCCGGGAAGCGGCAGAGGGCGTCGTCCAGCTCGTCGGCCTTGGGGGCCGCGTCGAAGAAGGCGGCCAGGGTGGCCTGGAGCTCCGCCTCCGGGTCGGTCTGGCCGCCCGGGGCCCGGTAGAAGGCCGGCCCGTCGGCCTCGCCCTTCCAGCCGCCGAACGGGCGGGGGCGCCAGTGGCCGAGCCGGAGCCAGCCGGACGAGGTGCCGAGGTGGAGGTCCCTGGCGCGGGCCTGGAGGTCGGGGAGGTAGGTCGGGTCGGGGGCCTCGCCGCGGGCGGCGCAGGGGAGGGCGGCGGCGAGCAGGAGGGCGAGGGCGCGGCGCATCGTCGCCCCGGTATAGACGAAGGGGAGCCCCCTCGCGAGGACTCCCCTTCGATCCGTCAGGTGCGGTGAGGCTAGCCGGCGATCTGGCAGCCGAGCGCCTTGTCGGCCTGGAGCGTCTCGATCAGCTTGGAGGTGATCTCGTCGGCGGTCGCCTTGTCGCTCGGGACGATGGCCTTGAAGTTGGACTGGAGGGCGGCGCCGACCTGCGCCGAGTCCTTGCACTGCGCCAGCACCGAGAGGGCGCCGATGGTCTCGCCCTGGCCGCGGGACATGTCCTTGGCGAGGGCGTCCTTGTTGGCGTCCACGAAGTTGCGGGTGCCGGCGGCGGTCATGCCGGCGCCGCAGTTCGAGGTGCCGGTGGTGATGCCGAAGGTCTGGCTGCCGAAGGTGCCGTTGGTGGTGGCGGCGAGGATCTGCACCATGCCCGGCTGGTCCTGGAAGATCAGCGAGCCGAGGCCGCAGCCGGCGGCGCCGTAGCGGCCGGAGCCCTTGAGCCCACTGTCGGCGGCGAGGGCGGAACCAGCGGCGAGGACGAGGGCGAGAACGGCGAACAGCTTGGCGGAACGGATCATCGGGAACTCTCCTTGTTGGCGAAGTCGTGGTGGTGACGTCGGCCCCCTCGACGGCTCCCGGGGGTCCGATCGAGATAACAGAGTCTTTGCGACTCCGCACCGTTACCGCCCGGCCTGAGGGTCCGACCCCCCTTGCGGGGCCTGGACCCAATGTAGGTGTCCGACCAGAATCCGCCGCCAATCACTCGGCTTCCCCGGGGAGGGCTCTGGCGGTTCGGAGTGGCGCGGCGATGTCGCCCCGCTCGATGCAACTGGCTGGGATCCGGGGAACCAGGCCCGGCGGTGGCGTGCCACTGCCAGGTACACGCATCACGGAAGGAGTGCAGCGATGAGCATGGCTTCGGAGTTCAAGGAATTCGCGCTGAAGGGCAACGTGGTCGACATGGCGGTCGGCGTCGTGATCGGCGGCGCGTTCGGCAAGATCGTCTCCTCGTTGGTGGGCGACGTCATCATGCCGCCGGTCGGCAAGCTGATCGGCGGGGTCAACTTCAGCGATCTCGCCGTGCACCTGGGGATGGCCCCCGACGGCAAGACCGAGGTGCTCCTCAAGTACGGCGCCTTCCTGCAGAGCGTCTTCGACTTCGCCATCGTGGCCTTCGTCCTCTTCATGGTCATCAGGGCCATGAACAACCTGAAGAAGGCGCCGCCCCCGGCCCCCGCCGTGCCGCCGCCGCCGCCGCGCAACGAGGTCCTGCTCGAGGAGATCAGGAACCTCCTCGCCAAGCGCTAGCGCTGGCCGCAGGGCTCTCGAAGGGGGTGCCGCCTCACGGTGGCGCCCCCGTCGTCTTTCAGCCAGGCGGATCGAGCCCCGGCCGCCACGTGCTGGCTAGCGCCGCACCCGGACCACGTTCTCGAGCCAGGACTCCTCGGCGGGCGAGAGCGGCGCCTCCCGGCGCCACTCGCCCGACTCCAGGCCGCGCCGGATCGCCTCCTCCTGCTGCGGGGTCAGGCCGGGCGACAGCACCCCCGCCACCACGACCTTGCCCTCCGGGGTGCGGGTGAGCCGGACGGTCACCTGCTCGGTCTCGTCCATGGTCCGGGCGCCCTGGACCATGCCGCGCAAACCGGGGTCGGCCTCGGGCAGGGCGCGGGCCGCCGGGGACTCGAACCGGGTGACCGGGCCCGGCGCCGCGCAGGCCCCGCAGGCCAGCGCCGCCGCGACCGCGACCGTCCACCGCCGATGACCGCCCGTCCCGAGGATGGTGAGCATGGCCGCATGCTACGCCCGCCGGACCGCCGGCCCCAGGCTCGACCGGGGCTGCGCGCCCGGTGCCTCCGGCCCGGCGTCCCGGGCGGGACGTGCTCGATGCCCAGTGGCGGCCGCAAGGGCCGGGCCGCGCGCCCCGGCCGCACCCGTGGTGCGAGGCCCCGGACGGCAAGTCTCCCGCGCACGGGACTGTTCCCGGCACCGGTCCCAGTCTACGGTCGAGCCGGCCCCGATGTCCCAGCCGCCCAGAATCCTCGTCGTGGACGACAACCAGACGCTCCGCGTCCTGCTCGCCCAGGCGCTGGAGGCGGGCGGCTACCAGGCGCTGGGTGCCGACTCGGCCGAGGCGGCCCTCGAGGTGCTGGCCTTCGACCCACCCGACCTCTGCCTGGTGGACCACCACATGCCCGGCATGGGCGGCGCCGCCCTGGTCCGCTGGCTCCGCGGCTCCACCGACGCCCGGCTCGCCGGCATGCCGGTCATCGGCCTCTCCGGCTTCGAGGCCGCGGTGCGCGACCTCGAGGCGGCCGGCGCCGACGAGGCGCTGCAGAAGCCCTGCCCGGAGTCGACCCTGCTGTCGCACGTGGCCCGGTTGCTGGCGCGCAAGGGCTGAGGGCGCCACCCGGTCTCAGGGCCGCCGCGCCCGCCCGCCCTCGGCCTCGGCCGGCTCGATCCGCGAGAAGGCCCGCCAGAGCGCCAGGTCGTAGATCACCTTGAGCCCGCCGCAGACGAAGAAGGGGACCGCCGAGAGCGTCGCCGAGGCGTAGAGCGGCGCGGCCAGGAGCGGCGCCAGCGAGGCGCCGATGGTGCGCGCGATGCCGGTGACCCCGGCCGCCGCCGCCCGCTCGTCCTCCGCCACCACCGCCATGGTGAACGACTGGCGGGTCGGCACGTCCATCTGCGAGATGGCGAACCGGAGCAGCAGGATGGCGATGGCCCAGCCGAGCGTCGGCGCCAGCGGGACGGCGGCCAGGAGCAGGTTGGAGGGCAGGTGGGTGAAGACCATGGTGTTGACGAGGCCGAAGCGGCGCGCCAGCGAGGCGGCCGCCAGCGCCGAGAGGCCGGCCAGCACGTTGGCGCCGAGCAGCACCGCGCCCACCGTCCCCTCGCCGACGCCGAAGCGCTGGTGGAGCCACCAGGCCAGGAAGCTCTGCACGATGAAGCCGCCGGCGAAGGCGTCGAGCGCGAAGAGCGCCGAGAGCCGCGCCACCACGCCGCGCGAGCGGTGCAGCCCCAGCCCGGGCGAGAGGATGGGCCGGCGCTCGGCGCGCCGGGCCGCCGGGGCCTCCACGCCCGGCCCCAGCCCGGCGAAGACCGCGGCCAGCGCCAGGCCGAGCGCGGCGTAGAGGACGATCACCGCCCGGTAGGCCTGGAGGGGCTCGGCCCCGGCCCGCTGCAGCCCCTCCGCCAGCGCGCCGCCCGCGAAGGCCCCGGCCGCGGTGGCGAAGGAGCCGGTCAGGGCGTACCAGGCGAAGACGGCGGTGCGCCCGCGCGCCGGCACCGCCTGCGACAGCGCCGCCTGCTCCACCGCCAGGAAGGGCCCGACCTCGTTGCCCGAGGGGCTGATGATCCCCAGGGTGGCCGCCAGGAGGAGGAGCCAGAAGTCGCGGGTCACCGCGAAGAGCACGCCAGCGCCCACCATGAGGAGCGCCCCGCCCACCAGCGTGCGGCGGCGGCCGGCCAGGTCCGCCCGGGTGGTGAGCAGCAGCGAGACCGCGGTGTCGCCGGCCAGGGTGAGCGTGAGCAGGAGGCCGATCCGCCCGGTGGAGAGCCCGGCCGCCTCCAGGTGGAAGACCAGCACCACCGAGAGGGCGCCGTAGGCGAAGAGGCGGAGCGCCCGGGTGATGAAGAGCCGGGCCACGTCGCCGCGCAGGAGCGGACCAGCCGGACCGGTGTCGGCCGGCGGCGCGTCGGCCGTGGCGGGTCCTCGGGCCGGTCGGGAAGGGCTGGTCATGGAGCGGCGCCCGGTCGGAGCGGACGGGTGCGGATTCTCACACGGCGGTGGTCGGCCCGAGGTCCGCCCCGAAGGGGTGCCGAGGCCGGCGGGCGCGGAACAAGGTCCCGCGGCGCGCGTTGCTACCCGTGGCGGCCGCGCCCCGATCCGGCGGATGATGCCCGCCCCGGAGCGCCATGACCCAGAGCCTCGCCGCCCTCGCCCTCCTCCTCCACGCCGCCGCCCCCGACCCCGCCTGGCTCAGCGCCCCGCCGCTCGGCGCCGAGCCTGGCGTCCTGCTCCGCGCGGCCGCGGCGCTCCCCCCGCCGGCCGCCGGCGACGTGGACGTGCTCCTCGAGGAGGCCACCTTCGTCTTCGACGAGCAGGGTCGGGCCACCGCCAGCTACCGGCTGCTCTTCCGGCCGCTCGGCCGCGAGGCGGCCGCCCGCTGGGGCAACGTGGCGCACGCCTGGTCGCCCTGGCACCAGGCCCGGCCGGAGCTGGCGGCCAGGGTGATCGCGCCGGACGGCGCGGAGCACCGGCTCGACCCGGCCACGCTGGTGGAGTCCGGCCTGGGGCGCGACGGCGACGGGCTCCTCTCCGACCGCCGGGTCCTCCAGGGGCCGCTCCCGGCGCTCGAGCCGGGGGCGGTGGTCGAGGAGGTCCAGACGGTCCGCGAGCTGGCGCCGCTCTTCGAGGCGGGGACGGTGCGCCGCTTCCCGGTCGGGCGGGAGCTCCCGGCGCGGGCCATCCGGCTGCGGATCGAGGCGCCGCCGGGGCTGCCGCTCGCCTGGCGGCTCCGCGGCGGGCTCACCGGCGCGCCGGAGGAGACGCGCGCCGGCGCCCGCAGGGTGCTGACCTGGACCTGGCGCGACGTGCCGGCCCGCCGCGCCGAGGAGCCGCTCACGCCGCCCGACGCGGCCTCCCAGCCGCACGTCGCCATCTCGACCGGCCGCTCCTGGGCGGCGGTGGCCTCGGCCTACGCCGCGGTGGTGGACCGGCAGCTCGCCGGCGAGGCGCTGGAGGCCCAGGCCCAGGCGCTCCTCCCGCCCGGGCTGACGCCGCAGGCCGCGGCGCAGGCGGCGCTGGTCCACCTGCGGGAGCGGGTCCGCCCGCTGGCAGTGGAGCTCGGCGAGCACGCCCTCGTCCCGGCCCGCCCCTCCGAGACGCTGCGGCGGCGCTACGGCGACTGCAAGGACCTCTCCCTGGCCCTGGCCGGCCTGCTGCGCGCCTCGGGGCGCCAGGCCTGGCTGGTCCTGGTGCGGGCCCGCGGCGACGAGGTGGCCGACCTGCCTGGGCTGGGGGACTTCGACCACGCCATCGTGGCGGTGGGCGGCCCGGCGCCGATCTACGTCGATCCGACCGATCCGGCCGCGCCGGCCGGGACGCTGCCGGCCGAGCTGCAGGGGCGGCTGGCGCTGCCGGCGACGGCGACGGCCACCGGCCTGGTCCGGCTGCCGGTGAGCCCGGCCGGCCAGGACGCGGTGGAGGTGGACCGGGAGATCCGGCTCCAGGAGTCCGGCTGGGCCGACGCGGCCGAGGTGCAGCGGCTCTCCGGCTGGCCGGCCCACGAGCAGCGGCTGGGCGTCGGCCGGCTCGACCCGGCCGAGCGGGCGGAGCGGGAGCAGGCGCTGGTGGCCGGCCACTTCGTCGAGGCGAAGCGCGGCCAGGTGACCTTCGAGAACCTGGAGCGGCCCGGCGAGCCGATGGTGGTCCGGCTGGAGGGGCGCGGCTCCCACTGGGGGCTCACCCGCGCCGACGACGCCGAGGCGGTGGTCTCGCCCGGCGCGCTCCTCGACTGGCTCCCCGGGCCGGTCAGGCCGCGGGCGCCCCCGCCCGGCCCCGGGGCCCGGAGCGCGCCCGGCGCCGGCGACGAGGCCGGTGCGCGGGAGGGGCGCGGTGCCCCGCGGTCGAGCGAGCTCCTCCTGCCCATCGCCTACCGGGCCGTCCTCCGCTTCCGCGTCGTCCCGCCGCCCGGCTTCGAGCTGGACGGCCCGCCGCCGGCGGCCAGCCGCCTCGGCCTCGGGCCGCTCGCCGTGACCAGCCGCTACACGCTCGGCCAGGATGGGGCCATGGTCGCCGTCCACGAGCTCGCCCTGGCGCGCCGGCGCCTCACCGCCGCGGAGGTGGAGGCCATCCGCGACGGCGCGGCGCCGATGCTGGCCGACGAGCCGCGGGTCCGCTTCGTCCGGACCGCCGCCCGCCAGCTCGACGCCGGCCAGGGTCGCGAGGCCCTGGCGGAGCTCCGGCGGCTCATCGCGCTCCACCCCAGCGAGTCGCGCCACTGGGCCCACCTGGCGCAGGGGCTGCTCCGCCTGGGGCTCGGCGAGCCGGCGCGGACGGCCGCCCGGAAGGCCGTCGAGCTCGAGCCGGACAACGGCTGGTCCCACCGCGTCCTGGCCACCACGCTGGAGCACGACGCCCTGGGGCGGTGGCTGGCGCCCGGCTGCGATCTGGCCGGGGCCGTGGCGGCCCAGCAGCGGGCCGCCGAGCTGGATCGGGAGCCGGCCGTCCGGTCCCACCTCGCCTTCCTGCTGGAGCACGGCGAGGGCTGCCAGCGCTTCGGCGAGGGGGCCAAGCTCGACGAGGCGGCCAGCCTCTTCCGCGCCCTCCGCAAGGAGGACCAGGATCCGGATCGCGACGCCGAGTACGTGCAGGTCCTGCTGCGAGCCGGCCGCTTCGCCGACGCCGGCCCGGTCCTGAGGGACCTGGCCGAGGGGCCGGCCCGGCGGGCCGCGCAGCTCGCCGTCCGCGCCGCCACCGAGGGGGTGGCGCCCGCGGTGGCCGAGGCGCTCCGCGTCCCCGCGGCCGAGCGGGCCGCGGTGCTCGACCAGGCGGCGCAGCACCTCGTGCTGGCGCGCCGCTACCCGGAGGCGGCCGCCCTGCTGGAGGGGGGCGCCCCCGGCACCTCGCAGTCGGCCCAGCTCAAGACCAAGGCGTCGCTCCTGGCGAGGGTGGTCAAGGTCGAGGCGCGCCGGCCGGACCCGCGCGACCCGCGGACGCTGGTGCCGCGCCTCCTCCGGGCGCTCTTCGAGGGGGGCGAGGCCTGGGCCGCGGTGCCGGAGGTGGCCGGGCAGCACGCCGGGGCGGCCGAGGCCCCGCCGCTCCTCTCGGCCGGCTCGGCCAAGGCCTTCCGCCAGGCGCTGCGCGTCGCCTCCGGCCTGCCGGAGCGGGTGGCGCTCGACGTCGCCCTCTCGCTCCTCGAGGTGACCGAGGAGGGTGAGCCGGGGCGGGCGCTCCGGCTCACCGCCACCTCGCCGTCGATCGGGGCGCCGCTCACCTTCGTGCTGGTGAAGGAGAAGGGCGGCCACCGGCTGGTGACCACCGAGCCGCTCGCGGCCGGGCTCGGCGCCGAGGCGCGCCGCCTGGCCGACGCGGGCGACCTGGACGGCGCGCGGGCGGTGCTCGCCCTGGCCCGCAAGGAGGCGGGGGAGGCGCAGGAAGGGCGCCCGGCGGCGGTGCTGGCGGCGCTGGCGCCGGAGGGGGCGGCCGGGACCGCGGCCAGCCTCGGACTGGCCGGCGCGGCGCTCGAGTCCTTCGCGGCGCCCGAGCGGGTGCGCGCCCGGCTGGAGCAGGCGCGGGCGGCGGCGGTCGACGCGCCGTCCCGGCAGGCGCTCGGCTGGTCGCTGGCGGCCGGCCACCTGAGGGCACAGCGCTGGGGCGACCTGGCGGCGCTGGCCGGCGCCCTGGGCGCGGAGCTGCCCACCTCGGCGCGGGCCTTCGACCTGGAGGTGGGGGGGCTCCTGGAGCAGGGGAAGGGCGACGAGGTGCGGCGGCTGGCGGAGCGGCGGTCAGCGCGGCTCCCGGGCGACCCGCAGGCCCGCCGGGCCCTCCTCTCGCTGGCGCTCCGGGCGGGCGACGCGGCCGCCTCGGTGGCCGGCGAGCGGACCATCGTGGAGGGCGGGCATGCGACCGCCGGCGACCAGAACAACCTGGCCTGGGCCCTGCTCTTCGCGCCGAAGCTGGAGGGCGAGGCGGCGCTGCAGGCGGCCCGCCGCGCCGTCGAGCAGACGCGCGAGCAGGAGCCGGCCTACCTGCACACCCTGGCCACCGTCCACGCCGCGCGGGGCGAGCTGGCCGAGGCGGTCCAGGTGCTGCGCAAGGCGGTGGAGCGCTCCGGGCCGGACGCCAAGGCGGAGAGCCACGACTGGCTGGTGGTCGGCCTGGTGACCGAGGGCTACGGGCTCCTCGACGAGGCGGCCGAGGCC
>Ga0209682_10000389_pt1 | contig 15172 bp, 14 predicted proteins | sample DOMMetBare2Fresh_2_FD_187471 | JGI IMG/M metagenome (GOLD analysis project Ga0209682, IMG submission 187471) | Wetland sediment microbial communities from St. Louis River estuary, USA, under dissolved organic matter induced mercury methylation -... | ecosystem: Environmental > Aquatic >... | reverse complement strand
CGGCCGCTCGGGGTGTCTAGCGGTCATGCGCACTCTCCGGCCGACGGCTCGGCCACCTCGGTCAGGGTCAGGTGGCGTTGGTCCAGTTGCAGCAATTCGTGCGCCGCGCAATTCAGCGTGGGCACGCGGATGCGCGGTGCCGCCGGCAGCGCCAGCGTGGCCGGGTCGTGCACGCCGCCGGAGAAGCGGCCGAGTGCGACGACCTTGCACCACAGCACGCCGGCGACGTTCTGCACGCGGCCTTCGATGCGGCTCGCGTATTCGCGTTCGCCGAGGCGGCGCGTGCGCAGGCCGAAGAGGCCGCTGCGCTGATGCGTGCTGTCGCCGACCAGGCCGAGTTCGGCACGGATGCCGGCATCGACGTCGTCGGGCCTGAAGCTCGGGTCGCGGGCATAGCTCAGATCGAGGAATACGTAGCGCAGCAGCGCCTGCTGCACCACCACCGGGTGGCGATTCGGGCCGCGGCAGCGCTGTGCATGCGCGATCGCCGCACGCACGGCCTCGAACTCGGCCTCGCGGCCGGCCTCCAGCAGCACGCGCAGCAGGACCGCAGGCACGCCGGCGTGCAGGTCCCAGCGTGCGCTCGCGGCGATCACGCCGGGCAGGGCGAGGGTCTCGGTCTCGTGGTCCTTCAGGCTGACCATCCGGCCCAGGCTCTGGACCTTGCCGGGCGCGGCCTCGCGCGCGCATTCGAGGTCCTCGGCCGGCGCGCCGCCGCTGACGATGCCGGCGATCGAGACCTTGTCGAGGCCGACCGGGCGCTCGGGTGCGGTGGGTGTGCTGCCCGGCTTGACCGGGCCGCGCGCGCCGATGCCGGTGCGGTAGACCGCGCTCACGTTCTTCAGCCCCGAAGGCAGACGGGCGCCGGTTTCGCCGTCGCCGAACTGCACGTAGGAGCGGCCTTCGGCGTCCTCGCGCACGATATAGACCTCGTCCTTCGGACCGCGGCCGAACAATGCGTCCACGCGTGTCCACAGGCGGCCGCCGACCCAGATCTCGAGTTCGGGCGCCTGCGGCGGCGTGCCGTCGCTGTCGATGAAATAGGTCAGCGGCGATTTCGGCAGCGCGAAGGTCTGGAAGGCCTGGCCGCGGTCGCCATTGCCGAGCACCGCCTCGCGCTCGGCCTTGCCCTGCGTGGCGTCGACCAGGTTGCCGAAGACCGTGACCGTCGGCGCATCCTCGTCGAAGTCGTCGTGCCTGAAGGGCAGCGGCACGCGGTCGAAGGACAGGGGCCACATCCGCGGCGCGGCGGCCAGCGTCGGCGAGGACGCACTGAATGCCGACGCGGCGCTCGTGCACACCAGTTCGACGCTGCGCCCGTCCGCGTGCGAGAGGAACAGGCGCCGGCCGGCGAGCGGGGCGGCCTCGTCCGCGCTGCCGTAGAAGTACAGCGCCGCCGTGCCGCTGGTGAACGCGCCGCCGGCATGGCCGACCAGCGGTGCGAACGTCAGCGCCTCGCTCGTGACCTCGTGGAAGCGCAGTTCGCGGATGTCGGCCTTCTCGTTGAGGACCTGGCCATTGGCAAACAGCAGGCTGTCGAGCGTCAGCACCGTGCTCGCGCCGACGAGGTTGCCCCACTGCAGGGTGCGGGCGCGCGCGCCGGCGATGGTCTTGGTGACCGCGAAGGGCACGGCCACCGCCTGGCCGTCGAAGACCGCGCTGCCGAACACGAGCAGGGTGCGGCCGGCGACCATGTCGGCCGCCTCGACGTCCAGTGGCATCTCGAGGCAGGACAGCGCGGTGTAGTTGGCGTCGAAGTCGCCCATCGTCGAGCCGAGCCAGACCTTGCGCACGAACTTCGTGCTGTCGCTGCGCGCACCGGTGACGGTGCCCGACGAGGTGATCGCCGTCGTCACCGACGGCGGCGCGTTGTGGCCGAAGTGACGGAAGCTGCGGCCGACCCGGAAGGCGCGCACGGGTGCCGTCCAGGCCTGTGCCGGGCCCGATTCCAGCGTGACGACGACCCGCCCGAGCGGCCGCGCGACCTGGGCGACCTTGACCCGCTGCGGCGGCTGCTGCGCGCGGTAGCCCGTGCCCGGCGTCGAGAACATGGCCTCGTCGGGCATCAGCACCAGCGTGTCGCCCTTCTTCAGGTCGAACGCCGCCAGGCCAAGCGCATCCGTCGCGCCGCCGACGGCCGTGAGTTCGATCGTCGTCGAGCCGGCGGCGATCGTGGGCTCGGGCAGGCGCTGGCGGTAGAGGTGAAGGCGGCCCAGGTGCGGCAGCGCCACCAGTTCGGCCTCGGTCTGGAACTCGGCCGGGTCGGGGACGTCGGCGAGATCGGCCTTGACCGGGAACCCTGCGCGGATCGTCACCGGCACGCGCCCGCGCAGCTCGATCGCCAGGGTCGCACGCCCGCCGATCCCGGGCGCCAGGCGGTAGCCGGTCAGCCGCACGAGCTCGGCCACGCTCTCGCGCCACTGCGCGGTGCGCAGCCAGGCTTCGTTGGCGTAGTGCTCCTGGTAGAAGCTCAGGATGTCGCCGACGAGCGCGGCGCCTTCGAGCAACGCGATCGCGGGGTCGTCGGCCTGTCGATGCGTCCACGCCGCCAGGGGCCCGGCGGCGTCGATCTGCCTGCGCATGGCCGCCAGGAAGTCGTCGTAGCGGCCGATGCGGTAGGCCACATGCGGCAGGGCCGGCCGGTTGTCGGCGCGGCGCGGGAAGACGAAGCCGTCCTCGAACAGCGGATCGCAGGCCATCACACCCTCCCGCCGCGGATGTCCAGGCGCAGCAGGCCGCGCTCGAGGTGATCGGGGTCGTTGGCCAGCAGCACCACCTCGTCGGCGGCCATCTCCAGCACCTCGGCGAAGGGGGTGCCGGGCGTCGGCGCATCGAAGCGCTGCAGCACGATGGACACGACATGCTCGACACCGGGGACGGCCTGCAGCCGGCCTTCGATGCGGCTGCGGTGCAGCGCCTGGCCGAAGGTCCATTCGTCGGGGTGGAACAGTCCGCGCCGGCCGTCCGAGGTGTAGCCGTCCGACAGCTCCTGCTCGAGCACGAAGCGCAGGTCCTCGCGCCAGACCTCGGGCCGCGCGCAGACGACGATGCCGATCGCCAGCGGCACGTAGCGCGGCGGCCGCAGTTCGATGTCCTCGCCGATCAGCCGCACCGACTCCAGATGCGCGGCGACGCGGCTGCGCAGGTCCTCGTCGAGTGTCGTGCTGCCGACGGGGTCGATCGTCACGCGCACGGTGCGCCAGCTGCCGGTCCAGGCGTAACGCGCGACGGCGCGCGACACGCCTTCGACCTCCTCGGCCCGATGCACGCAGTCGGCCAGCGTCACGGCACGCAGCTGGCGCGCGCGGAAGGCCTCGGGGGCGTTGCGGCGCAGCTTCTCGACCGGCTCGGGGTCGCGGCCGTCGGTCACGTCGAACGGGTTCCACACCCGCACGACGGCGCCTGCCAGCGCGCCGGTCAGCGGCAGCGTGAAGTGCAGCTGGTCGGCGCCGATGTTGCCGGCGGCGCCGCCACCGATCTGGTAGTCGGCACGCACGACCGCGCCGGGCGGCAGGCGCCGGCCGTTGCTGCCGTTGCCGAAGCGCAGCACGCTGCGCCGGCGCTCGTCGGTCTCGACCATGAAGTGGTCGCCCTGCTCGGCGCTGTCATCGCTGTGCACCAGCGACCCGACCTCGTCCCAGGTGTCGGTCGGTGCGGCCGGCGGCGTGACCTCGACATGCAGCGTCGAGCGCGCCGGCACTTCGCCGCCAGTCGGTGTGGGCAGATAGGCCAGCGGCCCTTCCGGCAGCGCGGCGAGGGTCCAGTCCTTGGCGTTGCCGAAGCGGTCCATGCGCGCGAACCAGCGCTGCTTGACCGTGTCGGTGTCGGACGGCAGTGCGGCGCCCGGTTCGCGGAAGAACACCGTCATCGGCCGCCCTTCGTGCACCGGCACGAGGTTGCCGTGGAAGAGCGACACGTCGTGCACCGGCGTGCCGTTGCAGAAGGTTGTGAAGCTGTAGTCGAAGCGCAGCGCATCCTCGTCGCGCCAGTTCAGCCGCACGACGGTGCTGTTCGTCACCGGGTCGTGCAGCGTCTGCGCGGCGAGCGGGCCGCTCGCGCCTGCGACCAGCCGCAGCAGCTGGCGCTTGGCCGGGTTGCGCCCCGGCACCTGGCCTGTCAGCGGGTTCAGCGCCTCGACCAGCAGCAGTTGCGGCAGCGCGCCGCTGCGCACCAGGTCACGCAGGGCCGTGGCTTCGGCGGCACCGCCGCCGGGCACGGTGAGGTCAGCGCCGGTGCTGCCCGCGCGCAGTGCGGGCCGGGCGTCGCGCCAGGTGTGCAGGTGCAGCTCGTTGACCAGTGGATCGAAGCGCTGGCGCTCGGCCGCGTCGAGCCGATGCTCGCGCGTGGCGAAGAACACGGACTCCGGCAGCGGCGGATCCATGCCGGTCCAGGCGACGAGGGTCTGGCCGTCGAGGCGGAACGGCGCCTGCCCGGCGGCGATCTCGAGCGCCAGCCAGGTGCTCGACTGGTTGCCCTCGTGCAGGTGATAGTCGACCAGGCGGCCCTGGCGCGCGAGCGTGACACGCTTGCGTGCCGTCGCCAGCGTGGCCTCGGCCATCACGCGGTCCTGGTAGTCGCTCAGCTCGTCGGCACTGGCGGCAAGGAGATCGATCAGCACCTGGTCGAGGTCGGCCTCGCTGGTACTGCGCCAGCCGGGCACACGCTCGGCCATCGCCACCATCAGCGTGTGGCGGAAGGAGTCGTAGTCCTTGGCGAGGTAGTCGATCGCCGGGCCCGGCCGGGCCGGCTTGCCGGGCAGTGCCGGCGCGCAGTCGTTGGTGAAACAACCGGGCCGGAACTTCAAGCCGATGCTGGCGAAGAAGGGGTCGATGCGGCTGCCATCCCAGACCAGGTGCAGCGTGTAGGTGGAGTAGTCGCCGACCGGCTCGACGCGCAGCGACAGCCGGGTCGCGTCGACGCCGGTGACCGCAGTCACGCGCACCTGTCCTGGCAGGTTGCCGGCGCGAACGCGCGCGCCACCCTGGAGGCGGAAGATCTGGCCGGCACGCGCCGGCGTGGCGGTGATCTCGGCCAGGATCGCCGCCACGTGCAGGCTGTTCCAGAACCGCAGGTCGAGGTCCGCGTGGTCCGGGTTCGGGCCGGCCGGCAGCGCCACCAGGACCAGGCGCATGCCGTTCAGGCCGAGCGTCTTCAGGGCATCGGCACGGTCGTCGACGTGGTCGCGCGATTCGATGGTCAGGGCGGTCATGAGCCCGTCCTCTGGAACCTGACCACGCGCGAATCGGGCTCGCCGGCCGGCCGGTATTTCACCGTCACCTCCAGCAGCGAGGCGTCGATCGTGACGTCGATCAGCTCGACCGTCAGGCGGTGGCCGAGCCAGCGCGACAGCGCCTGGGTGATGCGCGCCTTGACGACGCCGCGCAGCACGTCCGACGCGGGTTCGAACACCAGTCGCCGCACCCCGCCGCCGAACTCGGGCAGGAACAGGCGTTCGCCCGGATTCGTCAGCAGCAGTTGCAGCAGTTCGTCGCGCACGTGCTCGGCGTCGGACGCCGGCGCGGCGGTCCGCCCGTCGCCGCCGATGCGGAACGGGAAGGCGAGATGGCGGCCGCTGGACAGCATGCTCAGTCTCCCATCGCTTCGGTCTGGGTCTGCACGACGATGGCCGTGCCCTGTGGGGCCTGCAGCGCGTTCAGGCACAGGCCGACGCTGTTCTGCAGCAGCACGGGCACCTGATTGACCTTCGCCTGCAACGCCGCGGTGACCCACTGGATCACCAGGCAGGGCGACGGCACGCCGCCGGGCGCGAAGGTGCAGCCGACGATCGGGTGTTGTTCGGTCTGCAGCAGCACCGGCGCGCCGCGCACGACCGCCAGCGCCTGGCTCGGCAGCAGCAGGGCCTGGCCGGCATGCGGACACATGACGGTCGACGTGCTGGTCAGCAGCGGGCTGGTCATGTCGGGCCCTCGTGCGCGGTCAACCGCGCCCGGTCCCCCGAGGGGACAATCGCTTGCTTGGGGCGGCCCGGCGCGGCGCTCATGTGGACCCCTCGTGCGCGGTCAACCGCGCCCGGTCCCCCGAGGGGACATTCGCTTGCTTGGGGCGGCCCGGCGCGGCGCTCATGTCGGCGGCACTCCCAGGGTCATCGCACCCGACGCGAGGCTCACACCCGCCGGGCCGATCTTCACGACACCGTCGTTGAAGCTGATGCTGGCCGGGCCGAGCACGATCTTGCAGGCGCCCACGCTCAGTGTGATGTCGGTGGCAGTCATCTCCAGAATCGCGCCGCTCGCATGCTCGACCACGACCTTGTCGCCGCCGTCGTCCAGCACGACCTTGTGGCCCTGCACCGAGACGATCGCGCGTGCGGTCGTCGAGGCCTCTGGGGGCATCTGCCCGCTCAGGAAGAAGCCGCCGGACCAGATCGGGAAGTCCAGCTCGCCGGCCTCGAATTCGGCCCAGACCATCGCGCCGACCTCGGGCAGCATCACGTGGCCGTGGCCGTCGCCCGCGAACGGGAAGGCCGGCAGGGCCCAGCCCGCGGGGGTCTCGCCCATCACCGCGGGCACCTGCAGCATCAGGCGGCCGCGACCGTCCGGGTCGTTGTTGTCGAGCACGGCCGCGCGGTACTTGCCGAAGTGCAGGCGCGCGCTGCGCTCGACCAGGCGTTCGACCGTGCGTTCCAGGTCGTCGGGCATCAGAACACTCCCACGCTGGCCGAGAACGAGATCGACAGGCCACCGCCGGCGACCTCGGCCACCGGCGCCGTCGAGATCTCCGTGCTGCCGTTGCCCTTGGCCTCGAACTCCTGGCTGTAGAGCGACGGCGTGATGCGGTGGACCACCTTGGTCAGCAGGTAGCTGCCGCTGTAGGGCGTGGTGCCGCACTCGACGCGTACACGCTGATAAGGCACGAGCACGGCGGGGTAACAACCCGGTACCACGCGGCTGGACAGCTTGTAGGCGTAGCCGGCCTCGCGCGCCCGCGCGGTGGCCGCTGCCTGCGGGTCGTCGCGCAGGGCATGTTCCGGTGGCAGCTGGCGCAGGGGCGTCAGATCCTGCGGCACCGCGGGGCGATCGCCGGAGATGCCCAGCGCCGCCGTGTCGGCATCGAAGGACGCGAGGCTGCCGTCGGACAGCCGCAGCGTGCGCGCGCTCGTGCGCTCGGGGCTCTCGGAGTCCTCTTCGATCGTCGCGTCGGCAAGGTTGCGTGCATTCCCGATCAGCACGAGGGTCGGGTAGTCGCCGTTGGGCTCGGCCGGGTCGGGTTCGAAGCAGCCGATGCTGCGTCCCGGCTGCTCGCCCGGCAGCACGTAGACACGACGCTCATTGGCGCGCGCGAGCTGGGTCAGGAAGGCGAGCTTCGTGCCGCGCCGCGTGGTCACCGGGTTCGTCGACGCGGTGGGCTCGATGCGTGTGTCCGCGATCTCGGGAATGCTCTTCAGCACCTGCTCGGCGATGTCGCTGTCCTTCTGGTTGCGAAAGACTTCGTTGGCTTCCTCGCGATGCAGCAGCACGCTGTCGTCGCGCACGGCAAAGGTGGCCGTGCTGCGGCCGGGTTGCGAGTCGAGCCTGGTCTCGAGGTTGGCGATCGCGCCGTCGATCAACGGCACGAAGCGGCCGTTGCCGGGGTCGAGCTCGACGCGCATGCGCGTGAAGGCGGTGCCGATCTCGTCGGGCCGGTGCTGCCAGTGCCCTTGCGCGTCCAGGCACATCGCGGTGCGCACACGGGCCTCCCAGAAGCGATCGACTTCCTGCGTGACCTCGATCTCCTCGATGCGCGCGAGTTCTTCCTCGCTCGCTTCGCGCTCGCCGTACCAGACGCGGAACTTGGTGTCGCTCATGGTCGTGCGCCTCAGGGCCGGGGCAGCGCCAGGGTGTCGCCCGGCGTGGCCGTGAGCTCGCGGCCGTCGAGCGCGCTGTTTGCATCGGCCACGTGCCAGAACTGCGTGGCATCGCCGGCGCTCTCCTGCGCGATCAGGTCCAGCCGGTCACCCGATTGCACGACGCGGGCTGCCCCGGCGGCCGGGGCCAGCTTGCGCAGCTTCAGCGCCACGACTTCCTCGCCGGTGGCCAGCCGGGTCGTCACGGTGGCGACTTTGCTGTAGCGGGAGTTGGGCAGGAACATGGGGAGCCTCGTGTGCGGCTAGAACGGAATCAGATCGACGATCTGCTCGGCGGTGTTGACGAGGTTGGCAATCGCCATCGCCTCCTTGGCAATCGACGAGTACTCGAGCGCGCCCTTGGCCAGCACGTCGTCGGAGCAGCCGTCGACCGCGATGACCGACAGGACGATGTCCACCTCGGCCCGCGTGGGGTTGAGCATCGCGTCGTACTCCTGCTCGGCGATCGTCATCGACTCGATGACCACCGGCAGCACGCGTGTGGGCCCCCAGAGGAAGAGGATGCGCGGGTATTTCTCGCGCGGGATCGGCTGCGCCGGTGGCGCTGGCGGCGACACCGCGCCGGCGATCGCATCGAGCGCGGCGCCGATCAGCCCGGCGATCCGGGCGCTCGGCTGCACCATCTTCTCCAGTGCGGCGAGCTGCGGGCCGATGCCGAACAGGCGCGCGAGTGCCTTGTCCTCGTCGAGCATGTTGACGGCGCTGAACTGGGCCTTGAACGTGATGCGCTCGAAGGTCTTCTCGCCGGCCTGCGTGGTCTCGCGCTGCGTCGCGCCGCTCGGCCGGGCCGGCACCTGCAGCGCGCGTGACAGCGACTCCGGATTGAACTGGAAGATCACCACGTTGGGGATCGGCCCGATCAGGTCGGTGCCGTATTCGATGAGGGCGCCGCGCAGCATCGACTCAGTCCTCCTGCGCCGCGCCGTCGACGCGGCCCGCGATGCGGCCAGCCAGTGCCGCAGCCAGCGCCAGCGGCTGCGCGGGCGCACTCACCCGGCGGTCGTCTTCGGGGTCACGCGGTGCCGCCGGTCGGCCCCCCGCCGCCAGCGCCTCCTGCAGGGCCGGTCCGAGCAGGCGCACGGCCTGCTGCGCGACGGCGGGGTCGATGCCGCGCAGGTCCAGCTCGAGCCGGTCGATCGTGATCCTGGGGTTCATCGCATCACCCGTTCGGCCGCCACCAGCGGCGCATAGGGCCCGAACTGGTCGAGGCTGACCGTACGTTCGAGCTTGTCGTATTCGCGCTGCACCGCGCGGATCACCGCCTGCATGGTCAGGCGCCGCGGCGCGCCCTCGGCAGCGCTCTGCAGACAGGCATGAAAGACGATCGCGCGGATGTGGCCGCCGGCGAGCGCGAAGCGCTGGGCGAGGAACGGGATGTCCAGTTCGCTGGCGTCGACGCCGGCCGGGATCACGCCGCGCCAGATGCGCTCGCGCTCGGCCGTGCCCGGCAGCGGGAACTCGACGACGAAGCGCAGGCGGCGCAGGAAGGCCTCGTCGAGGTCCTTGCGCCGGTTCGTTGCCAGGATGGCCAGGCCCTTGAAACGCTCCATGCGCTCGAGCAGGTAGCTGACCTCCAGGTTGGCATAGCGGTCGTGTGCATCCCGCACCTCGGTGCGCTTGCCGAACAGCGCATCGGCCTCGTCGAAGAACAGGATGGACTCGACCGCGTCGGCGCCGTCGAACAGCTTCTTGAGGTTCTTCTCGGTCTCGCCGATGTACTTGTTGACCACCTGCGACAGGTCGATGCGGTAGAGCGGCAGCTGCAGCGCCTGCGCGATCGCCTCGCTGGCCATCGTCTTGCCGGTGCCGGGTGGCCCGGCAAAGAGCGCGGCCAGGCCGCCTTCGTTCCAGGCCCGGGCGGTACCCCAGACGTGGTGCACGCGGCCGAGGTTGCGCATCGCGGTCACGAGTTCGTCGACCTGGCGCGCCTGCGCCGGCGGCAGCATCAGTTCGTCGATGCGAAAGCGTGGCTCGACGCGCTGCGCGAGCGTGCCGAGGTCGAGGTCGGCACGCGCCGCCAGCAGGATGCGCTCGGCCGGCGGCGCCGCGCCGTCGGCGCGCAGCTCGGCACCCAGGCGCGCGATCGTCGTTGTCTCCACGCGCAGGCGTTGTGCCACATCGGCCAACACCGGCGCGCCGGCGAGTGCCGGCAGCGCGTGCTGCCAGGCGGCATGCCGTTCGTCGTAGCTGGCGGGCGGGACCTCGATCGCGGGCAGGGCTTGCGCCGCCAGCTGGCGCAGGGCGGCCCGGTCGTGCAGGCCGACGTAGAAGGTGATCGGCAGGTCGGGCAGGGCTGCCGCGTGCGCGGACCCGGCATGATCGTCGTCGGCCGCGGCCGGCCCTGCGCCGGGCGGCAGGTACAGGGCCGCGTCGCGCAGCCAGGCCAGCGTGGCGAGCACGCGCAGCTGGTCGGGCGTGCAGTTCGTGACCGGCTGCACCAGCGACAGGCCGTCGTGTGCGGCGGCGCGGGCTGAAGCCCCCGCCAGCGGAGCACCCGCCACACCGAGCACGGGCACGATGCGCCTGCCGGTGCCGGTGCCGGTGCCGGTGCCGGGCGCAGGCCGGCGCCTGCCCACCGGCCCCTCGGCGTCGACCCGCAGCAACGACGGCGGCAAGTCCTGGCCCGGATGCAGCAGTTCGCGCGCAATCAAGGGCGGCATCTGGAGCGCGGCATGCCAGCCCGCACCGGCCGGCGTGACCAGGCCGTGCCGCACCAGCGCATGGGCCGGATCGGCGCAGGCCAGCAACGCCTGCGGCGCTTCCCACAGGCGCTGGGCAAGCGCGAGCGTGGGTTCGCTGCGCTGGGCATCGTTCTGGCAGCACGCCAGCACGGCACCGGCCGTGCTGTCCACCGCCGGCAGCAGCGCCAGGGCGAGGACGAAGCATTCCACCGGCGTGAGCCTCAGCGTCTGCACGACCCAGCCGAAGCCGCCGCGTGCGCCGGCGAGCACCTCGGTCGGCGGAACCTGCGCGATCAGGCTGCCCAGGTGGGCTGCGGTCGGGTCGGTCGCGAAGTAGTGGCGCTTGTCCTCGGCATGGCGCGCGAGGTCGAGCGATGCGAGCGCGGGATGCGCAAACGGCGGCAGGCCGGCATCTGCGCTCGCCTCGGCCGGGCCTGACGCCGACAGCGTGGCGCGCTCGCGCCACAGCCAGCTGACCTCGCGGCGCAGGCGCCATGTGGCCTGGCGCAGCCACCAGGCGGCCGCCGCGTCGGTGGCCTGCATGGCAGGCAGGAAGGCGATGGGCTCGCGCGCTTTCATGGCAGCACCACCGGCGGGCTGAAGCGCGCCTGCTGGTTGTTGACCTTGACGATCACCCGGTACTCGCCGGCGGGCAGCCCGGCCGCGGCCACGCCGGGCACGACGAGCAGGTTCTGGGTCGAGCCGTCGGCGACGGTGTCGAACAGGCGCTGCGCAGCGCCGTCGCGGAACAGCGCGACGACGACGTCGTCGGTCGCCGGCTGCAGCGGGCCGCGGCCGAGCAGGCGGCCGCTGACCTGCAGGTCGACACCGACGAGCGCGACGCTGGTGACGGTGGGCAGCAGTTTCGCGAGTTGCATGCCGCCGGTGCGGACCCGGGTCGGCGACAGGCGCCGCCGCACGGCCAGCGCATGCTCGCCGGCCGACAGCGTGGTGCCGCTGGCGATCGGCGCCGGTGGCGTGCCCTCGACGGCGACGAGCAGGCGGTCGGCCCGCTGCTCGACGATCGTCAACACCTGGTCGCCGAGCGCGACCTCGATCTGGTCGCCCTGCAGGTCGTCGCCGAACAACTCGACCGCGGCACCGGCCTCGAAGGCCTCAGGCTCGATGCGATCCAGCGTCGGGCCCATCGAGGGGATCACGTCGATCGAGACACCGGCCTCGCCGATCACGGTCTGCGGCGCCGTGGTGTAGTCGATGCCCACCAGCAGCGATGCGCGGCTCGGTTGCGCCGGCATGATCATCACCGGCCGCACCTGGAAGGCCACCGAGAGGCGGTAGCGCTCGTCCGTGCCCTGCATGATCTTGGACAGCAGTTCGGTGCCGGCTTCGTCGAAGCTCAGCTTGAGCGGCTCGGGGTTGTCCTGCAGCGCCGCCTGCACCGACGGAATCACCGGCGGGACCAGGCGCAAAAGGTAGAGCTCCTGCAACGCGCCGATGCCGCGGCCCAGCAGTTCGTGCGCGTCGGCACTGTCGCTGTCCTCGTTGGCGTCGAAGGCGGTCAGCAGGTACTTGAGCACCAGCCACAGCGGCGGTGGATCGCCGCGGCGCAGCTCGACGTTGCGCAGCTGCGGATCGAACTGCGTCTCGTAGAGGAAGAGGTTGAGCTTGGCATTGGCATTGGCGGCGGCGGCGTCCTCCGGCTTGCCCACGCTGACCTCGAAGCCGCGCCGGATCAGGTGGTCGCGCACCAGGCGTGTGACCGCGCCGATCGCCCTGCCGGTGTCCACGGCGGCCATGGGTCAGATCCTCGGCGCGCGGCTGCGCAGAAAGGCGCTGCGTGGCGCGGCGGGTGCCGTCTGCGGGCCGCGGGCAGGCGCGGGCGGCGGCGCAGCCGGGCGCGGTGCATCGACGGTCAGATGGATCGCGCCGATGTGGATTTCGGGCCGGGTGTCCTGCGCCGCGCGTGCGCTGCCCGGTTGCGACGCCGGCGCCGACCGCGCCATGCCCGGCGCCGGCGCGGCGCGTGCTGCAGGCTCTCTGGCAACGGCGGTGAACGGCTCGGCGCGTGCACGTGGCAGCGGCGCCGGGCCTGGCGCCGTCGCTCCCCGCAGCACCGTGGTTGACGCGTGGGCCAGCGCCACGTGCAGGTCCGACCGTACGTCCGCGCCCGGCCGGATCGGCGCGGGGCCAGGCTCGGCGGCCACCCACCGCAACGCGGCCTCGACCATCGGATGCAGGGCCGGTTCGGCCGATGTCGCGGGGACCAGCGGCGTCGTGGCGGGGGGCGGCGGCGCGTGCGTCTCGTGCAGACGCGGCGGCGTCATCTGTGCGGTCGCCGCCGGGGCCATCGATGGCGCGGCCGGCTTGACCTGGCCTGGCGAAGATGCGGGCGCGGGCCGCCCGACGGCCTTCACCTGCACAGGGTCGGCTTTGCGGCCGTGCGCCGCGAAGGCCGGCGTGCCGGCGAACGGCGCCGTGCCCGGCCCGGCGTTGCGCTCGGTGACGTGTTCGACCAAGTCGTCGTGCGCGTTCGTGGGCGTGACACCGACATGACCGCCCGGCGCCGGCACGATACCGGCCGAGCGCAGGAGGGCACCGACGTAGTCGCTCACAGGAGTGCCCTTCGCGCTGCGCGCTCCGGGACGAGCGCTGGGGAGCGGTCCGGCGCGCTCATTGCCGCCATGTCCGCGATCAGTGCGAGATAGCGTGCGCGCCGCGACGGCGCGACCGCGAACACCTGCGCCTCGGTCCAGCCGTAGTGCGAGGCGAGCCGATGCACCTCGCGCAGCACCGCGTGCTGGCGCTGCGCCAGGCGCTGAAGCACAAGCGCCTCGAGATCGACCTCGTGATCCGCCATCTCGCCGCAGGCGGGGCAGGCGCACTGCACGCTGAACGCCACCAGCGGGTCGGCATCGGCCAGCGCACGTGCGACCGTCTCCTCGTCGCCGGGTTGCAGCTCGCCGTCCTGCAGCAGGGACTGCAGCACCTCGCCGCGGTTGTGCGGCGGTGCCTCGCGCCAGGCCCGCAGGTCGTCGCCGGTCGGTCGCCGCAGGCACAGACGGCGGCCGCCGATCACGACCTCGACGGCCGCGCCGCCGCTCGGCAGGGCCTGGAGGTCGCCCAGCGGCAGGGCCAGCTCGGCGCGCTCGCCACAGGCCGGACAGCAGGTCGTGCAGGCGACCGCGTCGATGGCCTCGCTGACCTGCAGCAGCGCCAGCATGGCACGGTGACGAGCGCCGACGGGCTGCTCCCGCCAGGGGCCGGGGTCGGCCGAGGTGGCGCAGGAGTCCAGCAGCGCGGTCACGAGAGCCGGCCGATCGGGGCTCGCGAAGTCGATGTCCAGATCCCCGGCCGCGAGGCCGAACGGGCGCAGCGGGGCAGAGCGCACGGCCATGGTTGAGCGTCCATCGTTGAGTCTCGGCGCGGCGCGATCAGCCAGCGGCAGGCACCGCGCTGCTCTCGTCGGGCTCGGGCGAATCCTCGTCGCGCACCCAGCCCTCGTTCTCGAGCTTGAGCGTCTCGATCGCGACTGCGTTGGCGTTGGCGTCGAGGTCGGGCACGGCCTGGTATTCGCTGACCCAGCAGCGGAACAGCTTGTAGCGCTTGACCGTCAGGCCGCGCTCGTTGTTCATCAGCAGCACGAGGTCCTTGCGGAAATTCTTCAGGTCCATGCCGGCGTCGTCGAGCGGGTGCACGAGGTTGGCCCACTTCTCGAACTCGGGGTCGTGCGTGACGCCGCGCTCGAGCGTGATCGCCTCGTAAGTGGTGCGTCCGGGCGACTTGCGGTCGGTCGAGTTGTCGCCGCCCTCGCGGTGCTTGACGACTTCGGTGGTGCGCTTGAGTGCGCCGACCTTGCTGACGCCGACGACGACGCGGCCATCCCACATCAGCTGGAATTTGAAGTTCTTGTACGGGTCGAAGCGGTGCGCGTTGACGACGAATCCCTTGGCCATGGCGTGGATGCTCCTCGATGGGTGGATCAGACCTGCAGGTCGCCGGCGATCTGCTGGATCGTGAGGACGACGAACTCGGCCGGCTTCAGCGGCGCGAACCCGACCTCGATGTTGACGATGCCGAGGTTGCGGTCGGCCTGCGTCGTGGTCTCGCGGTCGCACTTGACGAAATAGGCATCCTGCGGCGTCGAGCCCTGGAAGGCGCCCTGGCGGAACAGGCCGTTCATGAAGACGCCGACGTTCAGGCGGATCTGCGCCCACAGCGGCTCGTCGTTGGGTTCGAAGACGACCCACTTGGTGCCGCGGAACAGGCTCTCCTCGATGAACAGCGCCAGGCGCCGGATCGGCACGTACTTCCACTCGCTGGCGAGCTGGTCGGCGCCGTCGAGTGTGCGCGCGCCCCAGCAGATGTGGCTATAGACCGGGAAGGTGCGCAGGCAGTTGACGCCGAGCGGATTGAGTGCGCCGTTCTGCGGATCGGTCAGCGTGTAGGCGAGCGACTGCACGTTCTCCAGGCGCGCCTCGGTGCCGGCCGGAGCTTTCCACACGCCGCGCGCGGCATCGGTGCGGGCGTAGAGCCCGGCGATCGTGCCGCTGGCGGCCACGCTGCGCAGCCGGTTGCCGTTCGCGGGGTCGGGGACGAAGGTGCGCGGAAAGTACACGGCCGCATCGCGGCTGCGCAGGCTGTCGTTCTGCGACAGCCAGGTCTGCAT
>Ga0209682_10000388_pt1 | contig 15181 bp, 14 predicted proteins | sample DOMMetBare2Fresh_2_FD_187471 | JGI IMG/M metagenome (GOLD analysis project Ga0209682, IMG submission 187471) | Wetland sediment microbial communities from St. Louis River estuary, USA, under dissolved organic matter induced mercury methylation -... | ecosystem: Environmental > Aquatic >... | reverse complement strand
GCACTGGCGCCGGACCTGGCGGTGGCGGGATGACGTCCGGCATGGGTGATGCTGCCACCGGCACAGGTGGGGCCGGAAGGCCGAGCTCCTACGTCGGCGGCGAGACCACGCGGCGTGTCCACGAGGAGACTCGCCTCATGACGCGCACGAATCCGCTGCCTCGCGGGGGCGAGCACGCCGAGGCCGTGCTCGGCCGGCTGAACAAGTTGGTCGGGCGCCACCTTCCGTCGTTCGGCAAGTCGACCCGACCGCAGGGCCTGTCTCCCAATCTCTCGCTGGCGATCAATGCGGCGCAGGACAGCATCCGCCAGCGTGTCGTGCGGCAGACGGCGCACGGCGAGGTCATCGTCACCACGCCGGCGCTGCTGGCCGAGTTGCACCAGCGCAAGCAGGCGCTCAAGAGCGTCGCCGGCACGCCCGAGGAACGCGCGACGATCGAGATCGTGGCCTTGTTGTTCCAGAGCATCCTGACCGAGGAGCGGATCCCGCCGGCCGTGCGGGTCTGGTTCGCGCGCCTGCAGATGCCCGTACTCCGAGTGGCGGTGACGGAGCCGGATTTCTTTGCGACCGTGGACCATCCGGCGCGTCGCCTGATCGATCGCATGGGCGCCTGCGTGATGGGCTTCGACAGCGGGACCGCCAACGTCGGCGAGGCGCTCGAAAAGGAGATCAAGCGCATCGTCCAGGTCGTCGAAGCCTATCCGGACACCGGCCGGCGCGTGTTCCAGACTGTGCTGACCGAGTTCGAGAAGTTCCTCGAGCATTACCTCAGCAGCCGCAACGAGGCCACGCGCAAGGCGGTGTCGCTGGCGCAGCAGGTCGAGCAGCGCGAGACGCTCGCGATCCAGTACACGATCGAGTTGCGGCGGATGCTCAACGAGGTGCCGGTCCAGGAGGGCGTGCGCCAGTTCCTGTTCCAGGTCTGGGCCGACGTGCTGGCCACGGCCGGCGTGCGCTTCGGCGTGCAGAGTGATCAGGCCAAGGCGATGAAACGGGTCGCCGCCGACCTGATCTGGTCGGCCAGCGCCAAGGTCACGCGCGACGAGCGGGCCGAGGTGATCCGCCGCTTGCCGCCGCTGCTGAAGGCGTTGCGCGAGGGCATGGCCTCGGCCGGCATGGATGCGACGCGCCAGGACGAGCAGATTCGCCAGCTCAACAACTCGCTCGCGGCGGCCTTCACGGCCAAGGCCGCGGCCATCCCGCACGAGCGGCTGCAGGAATTGATGGAACGTCTCGAGACGCTCGAAGAGTTGCTGCCGGACGCCGGCGACGTCGCCATCGACGAGTCCATGGTGCTGGACATCTCGGGCCACGAAAGTTCGGAGCTCGAGGTCGTGGCCGAGGGGGGCTCGATGCCGACACCGGCGATGGTGGCCTGGGCGCGCGAGCTGCAACCGGGAAGCTGGTACATGCTCGATTACCGCGGACGCAACGAGCCCGTGCAACTGGTCTGGCACGGCATGCGCAAGCAACTGTCGTTGTTCATCACGACCCAGGGGCGTTGCGTGCTGTTCCCGCAGCACCGGCTGGCCGCCTTTCTGCAGGCGGGGCTCCTGCTACCGGCACAGGACGAGGCGCTCACGGTGCGTGCGACGCGCAACGCGCTCGCCAAGCTCGACGTCGAACCGGGGCGCCTGCTGAGCTGACGCTGTGGGCGGGGTCGGTGCCGCCGTTCAGTGGATGAGACGATCCTGCGGTGCGACGAAGAGTTCGTCCAGGATCAGCGAGTCGGGTTCCTCGCCCAGGCTCCAGAAGATCATCAGGACGATGATCTTGACTTCATCCAGGTCCATCGTTCCGGAGCCGGCGGCCATTGCGCGGTCGATCACCATCTCGCGCATGACCGGCGGCAGGACGCCCGACGTTTCCAGGAAGCTGACGAAGCCGATCGACTCGTCGCCCAGGCGCTCGCGCTCGGCGGAGGTATAGATGCGCAGGCTGTGTTCGCTCTGCTCGGCCTCGACGCCCTCGGCACTGCCGGCCAGGCCGTCGAGCCACGTCAGAGCCTCCTGGATCTCGTCGCTCTCGAAGCCCACTGCGGACAGCTTGCGCGACAACTGCCGGTGATCCGGGCACGCGTCCGGCCGCCAGTAGTTTTCGTACACGTAGACCAGCACATCGAACATGCAAACCACTATACCCGACGCCCCGCGGCCAGTGGGTCAAGTGGCGATGCGACGTTGGTAGAGCCCGCCGGGCAGGCGTGACACCTGGCCGGCCAGTTCGAGTTCGAGCAGCCTGGCCGACAGCTCGGCGGCGCCGTACCCGGTGCGGGCGCCCAGTACGTCCAACGTCGCCGGGTCGTGGCCCAGTGCCGAGAGCAGGGGGTCGCTGCCGCTCTGGGCTGCGGGCGCGGACACCGCGGGCCCATCGCCCCAACACAACTCCTCCAGGATGTCGGGCGCCGATTCCACCAGTTTGGCCCCCTGCTTGATCAGCGCGTGGCAGCCACGAGACTGCGGGGAATGGATCGAGCCGGGAATCGCGAAGACCTCGCGACCGGCCTCGCTGGCCAATCGCGCTGTGATCAGCGAGCCCGACTGCAGGGCGGCTTCGACGACCAGCGTGCCGCGCGTCAGGCCGGCGATGATGCGGTTGCGCTGCGGGAAGTTGGGAGCCAGCGGTGGCGTGCCGGGTGCGAATTCGCTGACGATCGCCCCCGACGCCATGATCCGATGGGCCAGATGCCGGTGGCGCGCGGGGTACACGCGATCCAGCCCGGTGCCGACCACCGCAATCGTCGCGCTATGGCCGGCGAGCGCGCCGTCGTGCGCGGCACCGTCGATGCCCAGCGCCAGTCCGGAGACGACGGCCAGCCCGGCATCGCTCAGGTGCCGTGCGAAGCTGCGGGCGTTGTCGGCGCCCTGCGGCGTCGGGTTGCGACTGCCGACGATCGCCAGGGCCGGCGGGCCCAGTGCGGACAGGTCGCCCTGGACGTAGAGCAGCAACGGCGGGTCGGCGGTCTGGAGCAGCAGGGGTGGGTAATGCGGGTCGCCGAGCACGATGACATGACGCTCGGCGGGCGCCGTATGGCGCCAGGCCTGCGCGACGGCCAGCCGCGCCTCGATCTCCTCATGGCGCGCTGTCAGGGCAGCCGTCATGGCCTCGCCGGCAACATGGCGCAGGCGATTCGAGCCCGCCGTCATCACCGCCTCGGCCGAGCCGAAGGCGGCCAGGAGCGCGCGGGCCGTCCCGCGCCCGATGCCGGGCGACTCCAGCAGGCGGAACCAGGCGCTGAACTCGTTATCGTCGAGCACCGCCGGCCCGCCAGGGGTCAGGGCTGGGTGAAGCGGTCGCCCGCGTGCACGGGATCCTGCACGTTGAGGATCAGCGCATACGAGACGCGGTCGAAGACGCGGAAGACGAACAGCAGGCCATGCCGCTCATCGGGCAGCTGCAAGGCCTGACGCCGCTCGTCGGTCTTGTCGACGGCCTTGACGCCGGCGCGCCACAGCGCCAGCACGTGGCCACGCTCGATACCGTCCGCCGCGCCGCGGTTGAGCGCGACGATCTGGTTCTGGCCGGCACTCAGCGCCTCGCCATAGATCGAAATGATGCGGCCGTCGACCGGCTTTCCCGGCGCATGCGGCACGAAGGCGGTGAGATCGCTCTGCGGTGTCGGCGACAGGCGGTCGCCCACGCCGGCCTCGAGGCGGACGGTCTTGATGGTGAATGTCGCCGGCACGATTTCGGTCGCGCCACCGGGTGCCGATCGCTCCTCGCCCATGCGCTGCAGTTCGGCGGTTCCGACGAACCGGGCCTCATGGCCCAGGACCTCCTGGGTCTGCGGGTCACGCAGCGGACGTGACTCGCGGAACAGGCGGAAGTCGCGCGCGCCGCCGAGGTCGCCGCGCACGTATGCGGTCTCACCGCGCGTCACCAGCACACGGCCTTCCTGCGTTGCCACGATCCGCGGCGCCCCGTCGAGTTCGCTGGTATTGAAGACCACGGCCTCGTTGAGGAAGGGCCCGATCAGGTGAAGCGGGATCGAAGCGATCGCGCCGTTGTCGAGCAATTCGGTGCGCACACGCGGCGAAAGTCTGACGGTGCCCGTCGGCGCCGCATCACCCTGGGCGACGCGCAGGCGGGCTCGGCCGCCACTCTTTTCGAGCAACAGCACCTGGCCGGGGAAGATCAGGTGCGGGTTGCGGATCTGGTCGAGGTTCATGCCCCAGAGTTCGGGCCAGCGCCAAGGGCTCCTGAGGAAGAGCTTGGAGATGTCCCACAGGGTATCGCCACGCTGTACGGTGTGCGAATCGGGGGCGTTGGGGGCCAGTTCCGCCAGCGGTATGCCGGCCTGTGCGACCTGCTGCGCCGTGCTGCGCTGCTGCGGGCTGATCGGGAAGTTCGGCTCGAGCGCGTTCGCGGCCGAACTCGAGGCTGCGAGGGTGGCGCAGACCGCAGCCAGCGCTGCCGCGCGATGAAGGCCCCGAGGGCGGGATTGGACGCTCATTCGACTAGGCTCCCGGCACGATCCGCGGCGCCCACAGCGGGTGCCACAATCTTGCCTGTCGTGGGGTGGCAAGGACGTGCGGCCCATCCTACGACGAGGACCGCCTCGATCCTGAGATGGTTTCACAAATTCTGCCGGTAAACCCTTGATATCGCAACGAAAATGCCCGGCTTATCGGGCGCTGGCGAGGCTGGCGCCCGGCGTTGCTGTTGCGCACGTTTGACATCTGTTGCAAGCCGTTGCGGCCGCGACCCATTCCGAGACCCGCCTGATCCGCTTCGACCATGGCCCTTCTGTCGATCCTGAAGTATCCCGATCCCCGCCTGAACAAGGTCGCCCAGCCGGTCGCGGCGGTCGATGCGCGCATTCGCCAGCTCGTGGCCGACATGCTCGAGACCATGTACGAGGCCGACGGTGTCGGCCTCGCCGCGACGCAGGTCGACGTGCATGAGCGCGTGATCGTGATGGACACCTCCGAGTCGCGTGACCAGCCGATCGTGCTGATCAATCCGGAACTGATCGTGCGCAGCGAGGAGATGAGCTTCTCCGACGAGGGCTGCCTTTCAGTGCCGGCGACCTACGACAAGGTCGCGCGCCATGCCCAGGTCACCGTGCGCGCGCTCGACCGCGACGGCAAACCCTTCGACATGCAGGCCGAGGGCCTGACCGCGGTGTGCGTGCAGCACGAGATGGACCACCTGGTCGGGCGCGTGTTCGTCGAATACCTCAGCCCGCTCAAGCGCGACCGGATCCGTACCCGCATGATCAAGCGCGCCCGCGAGACGCAGCGCGTGTAGATGAACCCTTCCCGAAGAACCTTCGGCGCCTCCCGTCCACGGGACGTCGCCAGCGGCTGGCGGGATCCGACCCGCCGGCGTCGCCAGGGCGGGCCGCGAATCAAGCGTCGCGGGTCGCACGACGCGCGGTGGAGCCACTGGACATGAGAGTCGCCTTCGCCGGCACGCCGGAGTTCGCCGCGACTGCGCTGAAGGCCATCCTGGCCGCCGGCCATGACGTCCCGCTCGTCCTGACCCAGCCCGATCGACCGGCTGGCCGCGGCCTGCAACTGCAACCCTCCGCCGTCAAGAAGTTGGCGATCGCTTTGAACCTGGACACAGCGCAACCGAGGAGTCTGCGTCTGGAGGGGCGCTTTCCCGACGATGCCGCAACGGGCCGGCGGGTGCTCGAGACGGTCCGGCCTGACGTGATGGTGGTGGCGGCCTATGGCCTGATCCTGCCGCAGTGGGTCCTGGACCTGCCGGCCCATGGCTGCCTGAACATCCACGCCTCGATCCTGCCGCGCTGGCGCGGCGCAGCGCCGATCCAGCGCGCAATCGAAGCCGGCGACAGCGAGACCGGCATCACGATCATGCAGATGGACGCGGGGCTCGATACGGGTGAAATGCTGATGGTCGAGCGCACCGTTATCGGACCGTCCGATTCCGCCGCGTCGCTGCATGATCGGCTGGCGGATCTCGGTGCGCGGCTGATCGTCGATGCACTGGCGTGTCTGGGGCGGGGGGCGCTGGTGCGCACACCGCAGCCTGCCGAGGGCGTGACGTACGCGCACAAGATCGAAAAAGGTGAGTCGCCCATCGACTGGCACCAGCCCGCAGCAGTCATCGAGCGCCGCATCCGGGCCTTCGACCCGTTCCCGGGCGCGACGCTGACCTGGAAGGGCGAACTCGTCAAGGTCTGGCGTGCCGCCGTGCGCGGCGCCGTGGGCCTGGACGGCCCGGCCGGTGCCGTGCTGGCGGACGACGCCGGCCGGTTGACGATTGCCTGCGGGGCGGGGGCGCTCGAACTGCTGGAACTTCAGCGCCCGGGCGGCCGCCGGATCCCTGCCGCCCAGTTCCTGCAATCCGGCTCTGGGAGCACGCTGCGGGCCGGCTGCCAGCTGGCCGCTGCGCAGGGTTGAGCGGCCGCACCCTCAAGCCGCGAACGTGGGCGGCCGATATCCTGCCAACAGCCCGCCCATGAACAAGTCTGTCCGCCCCACGATCCTCGCCTTGCTCGGCGGCCTGCTGCTGCTGTCCGGCTGCGACCTGCTCGGCGTCGAGCCGGCTTCGGCCCTGGTGGCGCGCAAGGAAGCCGAGGGCAAGGCCGTCGGCGGTGCCTGCCGGCATGCCGGGCGTGCGATCGAAGACTGCTACGCGATGAACAAGAAGGCCGACAAGGCCGCGGTCTTTGCCGGGTGGCGCGAGATGAACGACTACATGCGGGAGAACAAGATCGAGGAAGTCCGCCCGCAGGTCGGCGGTACGCCTGCCGAGACTGCGCCTGCGGCCGCCGAGGAAGACAAGGCCCCTTCGCCCAAGAAGGCCACGAAGCACTGACGCCGGGGCCCGCCGTCGCGACGGCCTGTCGCGTGCGCCCGGCATTCCGTCGCATCCACGTTGCGCAATCGGCTGGCTCGGCGGAGAGTCCTGCCATCGACGATGACGAGGACATGACGATGACACGACTCCCCTTTGCGCAGAGCGCCGGCTGGGCCTGCGTGGTCGCACTCATGCTGGTGGCGCCCGCAGTGGCGCTGGCCGATGGCGCGTCCACCTGGTACGGCGGCAAGGCCGCCGTCACCGGTTCCGGCGTGGTCGCGACCCAGGCGCGACAGGTGGGCGGGTTCCAGGCGATCCGGCTCTCGGGCCCCTTCCAGGTCAAGGTGCGCCAGACCGGCCGCGAGGCGGTCGAGGTCAAGGCCGACGACAACCTGATGCCGTTGATCGAGACCGTGGTCGAGGCCGACGCAGGTGGCCACGCGCTGCACTTGCGCTGGAGACCTGGCGCGAGCGTCCGCACGCGCAACGACGTGGTCGTCACGGTTGACGTCGCGACGCTCGGTGCAGTTGACAGCGTCGGTGCTGGAGACATCTCCATCGACGGACTGAAGACAACCGGCCTTGCGCTGTCGCTGTCAGGCTCGGGCGATGTCCGCGTCGCCGGGCTGAGTGCGGACGCCTTCGACGTCAGCATCTCCGGCAGCGGCGACGTGCGCGCCAGCGGCAAGGTGTCGAAGCTGAAAGTCGGCGTCGCTGGCAGCGGCGATGTGCAGACCGCTGACCTCAAGGCCGACCAGGTGTCGGTCAGCATCGCCGGGTCGGGTGACGTGACCGTGCATGCCGACAAGACGCTCGATGTCTCGATCGCCGGATCGGGCGATGTGATCTATTCCGGCGACCCCGCCGTCAAGTCGCAAGTGGCCGGCAGCGGCAGTATTTCCCGTCGCAAGTAGGCCGGAGCCGACCCCGACACAATCGGGGGGTGACGAGCATTCCCTTTCCACGCACCGGTCCGATCTGGCGCGAGCCCGAATTCAAGGCCGGCATGCGTGACATGGCGGGCATCGCCGTCGGCATCGGTGCCTGGGGCCTGGTGACCGGCATGGCCATGATCAAGAGCGGCATGGGCCTGTCGTTGGCACTGGCGATGTCACTGCTCGTGTTTGCCGGCAGCGCACAGTTGGCGACGATGCCGTTGATCGCGGCTGGCGCGCCGCTGTGGGTGGTCTGGGCCACGGCACTTTGCGTCAACCTGCGCTTCGTGATCTTCAGCGCCGCCTGGCGACCCTACCTCAGCGCCTACGGCCTGGGCCAGCGGCTGCGTGTGGCGTATTTCACTGCCGACCTGAACTATGTGATGTTCATGCGGCGCTTCCCGGAAGCACACCCCACGGCAGCGCAGATGCCGTATTTCTGGGGCGGCTCGATCACGAACTGGGCTTCCTGGCAGTTGTCGTCGCTGCTGGGAATCTTCCTTGCCGATTCGATCCCGGCCCGCTGGGGTGTCGGTTTTGCCGGCACGCTGGCGCTGCTGGGCCTGACCGCCTCGCTACTTGCCGGCCGCTCGACATGGATCGCGGCCGGGGTCTCGGCCTGCGCGGCGGTGGCGGCCTACGCGCTGCCGCTCAAGCTGAACATCGTCGTTGCGATCGCGGCCGCGGTCGCGATCGGGCTGCTGATCGACCACAGGACGCCCAGGCCGGTCATGACGGCGGAGGACGCGACATGACTCTCGGGCAGGGCCTGATCGCGATCGCCGGACTCGCCGTGCTGACGATCGTCACGCGCGGATTCTTCTTTCTGACCGAGCGCGAGTTGCCGGTGCCAGCCTGGCTGCTGCAGGGCTTGCGCTATGCGCCGCTGGCGGCACTCGTGGCCGTGATCGCGCCCGAGGTCGTGATGACGAACGGGCACCTGATCGCGACCTGGAAGGACGCACGTCTGTTTGCTGCCGCGGCGGGACTGGCGTATTTCTTCTGGCGCCGCAGCATCCTGGGCACGATCATGACCGGGATGGTCGTGCTGTTGCCGCTGCGCCTGGGTCTGGGCTGGTAACCCGGCTTGCGCGGCCGCAAGGCCGTTGCAGGCCTGTTGCCTAGAATTGCTGCAGTCTTGCTGGAGCCCACATGAACGTCATCCGATTCGCCGATCTGATCGCCCAAGGCCGCGTGGCCGGCAAGCGTGTCTTCATCCGTGCCGACCTCAACGTCCCGCAGGACGATGCCGGAAATATCACCGAAGACACACGCATCCGCGCGTCGGTGCCCTGCATCGAGATGGCGCTGAAGGCCGGTGCCGCGGTGATGGTGACCTCGCACCTGGGCCGCCCGACCGAAGGCGAATTCAAGGCCGAGGACTCGCTCGCGCCGGTCGCCAAGCGCATGGGCGAACTGCTTGGCCGCGAGGTGCCGGTGATCGCCAACTGGATTGCGGGCGTGACGGTCGCGCCGGGCCAGATCGTGATGCTGGAGAACTGCCGCCTGAACAAGGGCGAGAAGAAGAACAACGAAGAACTCGCGCGCAAGATGGCCGCGCTGTGCGACATCTTCGTTCACGACGCCTTCGGCACTGCGCACCGCGCCGAGGCCTCGACCTACGGCATTGCGCAGTTCGCGCCGATCGCCTGCGCCGGCCCGCTGCTGGCGGCCGAGATCGACGCGATCACCAAGGCGCTGGCGAATCCGAAGCGGCCGCTGGTGGCCATCGTCGCGGGCAGCAAGGTCAGCACCAAGCTGACCATCCTGCAGAGCCTGGCGAAGAACGTCGACGGCCTGGTGGTCGGCGGCGGCATCGCCAACACCTTCATGCTTGCGGCCGGCCTGCCGATCGGCAAGAGCCTGGCCGAACCCGACCTGCTGGCCGACGCCAAGGCCGTGATCGAGGCGATGAAGGCGCGCGGTGCCGAGGTGCCGATTCCCGTGGACGTGGTCGTGGCCAAGGAATTCAAGGCCGACGCCGTGGCGACCGTCAAGGCCGCGACCGACGTCGCCGCCGACGACATGATCCTGGACATCGGCCCGAAGACGGCGCAACTGCTGGCCGACAAGCTCAAGGCCGCCGGCACCATCGTCTGGAACGGCCCGGTGGGCGTGTTCGAGTTCGATGCCTTCGCCAACGGCACCAAGGCGATCGCCAAGGCCATTGCCGACAGCGATGCGTTCAGCATCGCCGGCGGCGGCGACACCCTGGCGGCGATTGCGAAGTACGGCATCGAGGACAAGGTGGGCTATATCTCCACCGGCGGCGGCGCCTTCCTCGAGGTACTGGAAGGCAAGACGCTGCCGGCCTTCGAGATCCTCGCCAGGCGCGCCGCCGGCTGATCCCGACAGAAGTTTGCGCCAAGGCATTTCCGCGCCGGACTCCGGGGCGTAACCTCCGCCGTCTGCAAACAAGACGAGGAGACTCCCGGATGAAGCCCGAACTGTCTGCTGCCGAACAGGCGTTGCGCGAAGCTGCGCTCGACTACCACCGCGCGCCGCGCCCCGGCAAGATCTCGATCACCCCGACCAAGCCGCTGTCGAACCAGCGCGACCTGTCGCTGGCCTACTCGCCCGGCGTGGCCTATGCCTGCCTGGCGATCGCAGAGGATCCGTCGCTCGCGGCCGAGTACACATCGCGCGCGAACCTGGTCGGCGTCGTGACCAACGGCACGGCCATCCTGGGCTTGGGCGACATCGGTCCGCTCGCCGGCAAGCCGGTCATGGAAGGCAAGGGTTGCCTGTTCAAGAAGTTCGCTGGCATCGACGTCTTCGACATCGAACTCGCCGAGCACGACCCCGACAAGCTGGTCGACATCATCGCGGCGCTGGAGCCGACGCTCGGCGGCATCAACCTCGAAGACATCAAGGCGCCCGAGTGCTTCTATATCGAGAAGAAGCTGCGCGAGCGGTTGAAGATCCCCGTCTTCCATGACGACCAGCACGGTACGGCCATCATCTCTTCGGCCGCGCTGCTCAATGCGCTGGAACTGACGGGCAAGGACATCGGCAAGATCAAGCTCGTGACCTCGGGCGCGGGCGCGGCGGCGATTGCCTGCCTGGACGTGATGGTCGGGTTGGGTGTCAGGCGCGAGAACGTCTACGTGGTCGATTCCAGGGGCGTTGTCCGCGAGGGCCGCGGCGACCGGCTCGACGAGTCCAAGCAGCGCTATTGCCAGAAGACCGAGGCGAAGACATTGGCCGACGTGATTGGCGGGGCCGATGTCTTCCTCGGCTGCTCGGCTGCGGGGGTGCTGACCGGCGAGATGGTCAAGACCATGGCCGACAAGCCCATCATCTTGGCGCTCGCAAACCCCGAGCCCGAGATCCGACCCGAGATCGCCAAGGCCGTGCGGCCCGACTGCATCATCGCCACCGGTCGCTCGGACTACCCGAACCAGGTCAACAACGTCCTGTGCTTCCCGTACATCTTCCGTGGCGCCTTGGACTGCGGCGCGACGACCATCAACGAAGCGATGAAACTTGCCTGCGTGCGCGAGATCGCGGCGCTGGCCAAGGCCGAGACGAGCGACGAGGTCGCTTCGGCCTACGCCGGGCAGGAGTTGAGCTTCGGGCCTGAGTACCTGATCCCGAAGCCCTTCGACGCGCGGCTGATCCTGCGTATCGCACCGGCCGTGGCCAAGGCCGCGGCCGAAAGCGGCGTGGCCACGCGACCGATCACCGACTTCGAGGCCTACCACCAGCAGTTGAGCCGCATCGTCTACACGACCGGCATGGTGATGCGCCCGGTCTTTGCCGCGGCCAAGGCCCAGCACGCCAAGGACGCGGCACGCGTGGTCTATGCCGAGGGTGAGGACGAGCGTGTCCTGCGCGCAGTGCAGGTGGTGCTGGACGAAGGCCTTGCCAAGCCCATCCTGGTGGGCCGGCCCGAGGTGATCCGCATGCGCATCGAGCGCGCCGGTCTGCGCCTGACCGCCGGCCGCGACTTCGAAGTCGTCGATCCCGAGAACGATCCGCGCTTCCGCGCCTACTGGGAGACCTATCACAAGCTGATGGGGCGCGAAGGTGTGACGCCCGATGCGGCGAAGGCGGCGGTACGGCGGTCGACCACGCTGATCGCCGCGCTGATGCTGCGCCGGGGCGAGGCGCAGGGCATGCTGTGTGGCCTGGGAGGCCGATACGACCAGCACCTGGACTATGTCCGCCATGTCATCGGCTGCCGGCCGGGCACCCAGGTCCTGGCGGCGATGAATGCACTGATGCTGGAGCAGCACACGCTGTTCATCGCCGATACTTTCGTCAACGAGACGCCGACCGCCGGCGAACTGGCCGAGATCGCGCAGATGGCGGCGGCCGAGGTGCGGCGCTTCGGCATCCCGCCCAAGGTCGCGTTCCTGTCGCATTCGATCTTCGGTTCGTCGAGTCGGCCATCGGCGCGCCGCATGCGCGAAGCGCGCGAACTGTTCGCAAAGGTGGCGCCCGACATCGAATGCGATGGCGAGATGCACGGCGATGCCGCGCTGTCGGAGGAGGTGCGCTACAAGTACCTGCCCGAATCGACATTGCACGGCGCTGCCAACCTGCTGGTGCTGCCGAACATTGATGCCGCCAACATCCTGTTCAACGTGCTCAAGCAGACGGCCGGCCACGGGGTGACGATCGGGCCGATCCTGCTCGGCGCGGCGGCGCCCGCCCACATCCTCACGCCGTCGGCAACGGTGCGGCGCGTGGTCAACATGACGGCGCTGGTGGTCGCAGACGCCGCCGACGCCCGCCCCGCGCCAAGGTAACCGCGGGGTAACCCCCGCCGGGTCAGCGGCGCCGATAATCCGCCTCCATGCCAAGAAGCGGAGACGCACCGATGACCCGTGCCACCAAGATCGTCGCCACCCTCGGCCCGGCCTCGAGCGAGCCGGCCGTGCTCGAGCGGCTGCTGCGCGCCGGCGTCGATGTCGTGCGGTTGAACTTCAGCCACGGCACGGCGCAGGACCATATCGACCGCGCCAAGCTCGTGCGCGAGACTGCTCAGCGCGTGGGGAAGCCGGTCGCGCTGATGGCCGACCTGCAGGGGCCGAAGATCCGCGTCGGCAAATTTGCCGAAGGCCAGGTGATGCTGGAGGCCGGAGCGCCCTTCTTCCTCGATGCGCAGCGCACCGAACCGGGCGACATCGACGCCGTCGGCCTGGACTACAAGGAATTGCCGCGCGACGTGAAGCCGGGCGATTTGCTGCTGCTCAACGATGGGCTGATCGTGCTGACGGTCGACAGCGTCATGGGCGAGAAGGTCCGCACCATCGTCAAGGTCGGCGGCGTGTTGTCCAACAACAAAGGCATCAACAAGGCCGGCGGGGGCCTGACCGCGCCGGCGCTGACAGCCAAGGACATGGAGGACATCAAGACCGCGATGGCCTTCCAGAGCGAGTACCTGGCGGTCAGCTTCCCCAAGAGCGCGACCGACATGGAAATGGCGCGCCAGCTCGCGAATGTGGCCGGCGAGTCGCACCGCCATCGCCCCGCGCTGATCGCCAAGATCGAGCGCAGCGAGGCGATCCCGCAACTCGAGAACATCCTGCGCGCGAGCGACGGCATCATGGTCGCGCGCGGCGACCTTGCCATCGAGGTCGGCAACGCCGCCGTGCCGGCACTGCAGAAGCGCATGATCCGCATGGCGCGCGAACTCGACAAGGTCGTGATCACCGCGACCCAGATGATGGAGAGCATGATCCTCGCGCCGATGCCCACGCGTGCCGAGGTCAGCGATGTTGCCAATGCGGTGCTGGACGGCACCGACGCCGTGATGCTGAGCGCCGAGACCGCAGCGGGCAAATACCCGGTCGAAACGGTGGAGCACATGGCGCTGATTGCGCTCGAGGCCGAGCGCGCCGAGGACGTGCGTCTGGACGCCGACCTGACGAAGAAGCAATTCGGCCGCATCGACCAAGCCATTGCGATGGGTGCGTTGTTCACGGCGCACCACCTGGGCTGCAAGGCCATCATCGCGCTGACCGAGAGCGGCTCGACCGCGCTGTGGATGAGCCGCTACAACATCAAGGTGCCGATATTCGGGCTGACCACGAAAGTCCAGACCGAGCGCCGCATGGCCTTGTATCGCAACGTCCAGCCGATCCTGATGCCGGCGCACAGTGACCGTGATCATGCGTTGCGTGAGGCCGAAAGGATGCTGACCACCCGCGGCATCCTCATGCCCGGCGACACCTACGCGATCACCTGCGGCGAGCCGATGGGACACCCCGGGGGCACAAACATGCTGAAGATCTGCCGCGTCGAATAGATCGGCGTGCGTCCGCCTTGTCCCAGGCCTGACCGTAGAATCATCTCCAGTTTCAGCGCGGTTACGGCGCGAGGCCGGTGGCCGCACTGATCGAGGTTTCATCCACTGATCGAGGTCGCACCATGCCACTCGTTTCCATGCGCCAGCTGCTGGATCACGCCGCCGAAAACGGCTATGGGATCCCTGCCTTCAACGTCAACAACCTCGAGCAGGTACAGGCCGTTATGACGGCCGCCGCCGAGGTCGGTGCGCCGGTCATCCTGCAGGCCAGCGCAGGCGCTCGCAAGTACGCCGGCGAAGCCTTCATCAAGCATCTGATCCAGGCGGCGGTCGAGGCCTACCCGGGCGTGCCTCTGGTCATGCACCAGGACCACGGCCAGAGCCCCGATGTCTGCAAGGGCGCGATCGGCCTGGGCTTCAGCTCGGTGATGATGGACGGTTCGCTCGAGGCCGACGGCAAGAGCATTGCCAGCTACGACTACAACGTCGAAGTGACCAAGAAGGTCGTCGAGATGGCGCACGCCGTGGGCGTGACCGTGGAAGGTGAACTGGGTTGCCTGGGCTCGCTGGAGACCATGAAGGGCGACAAGGAAGACGGCCACGGGACCGATGCGACGATGACGCGCGATCAATTGCTGACCGACCCCGAGCAGGCGGCCGACTTCGTCAAGAGGACACAGCTCGATGCGCTCGCCATCGCGATCGGCACCAGCCATGGCGCCTACAAGTTCACGCGCAAGCCGACCGGAGACATCCTGGCGATCGACCGCATCAAGGAGATCCACCGCCGCATCCCGAACACGCACTTGGTGATGCACGGCTCGTCATCGGTGCCGCAGGACCTTCTGGCGATCATCCGCCAGCATGGTGGCAAGATGAAAGAGACCTACGGCGTGCCGATCGAGGAGATCCAGGAGGCCATCAAGCATGGCGTGCGCAAGATCAACATCGATACCGACATCCGTCTGGCCATGACGGGTGCGGTGCGCAAATTCCTGGCCGAGAACCCAGAGAAGTTCGACGCCCGCGAGTGGCTGAAACCGGCCCGCGACGCGGCTTACAAGATCTGCAAGCAGCGTTACCTGGAATTCGGTTGCGAAGGCCAATCGTCAAAGATTAAGCCCCTGACGCTGGCCGAGGTTGCTGGCCGTTATGCAGCCGGCCAACTGGCACAGTCGGTGGTTTGACCTCGGAGTTCGCCGGCGCTGAGTGTGCCAAT
>Ga0209682_10000387_pt1 | contig 15208 bp, 13 predicted proteins | sample DOMMetBare2Fresh_2_FD_187471 | JGI IMG/M metagenome (GOLD analysis project Ga0209682, IMG submission 187471) | Wetland sediment microbial communities from St. Louis River estuary, USA, under dissolved organic matter induced mercury methylation -... | ecosystem: Environmental > Aquatic >... | reverse complement strand
CGAAGTCGCTGGTGTTGGCGAGCAGGAAGCGCAGCGTGTTGCGGATGCGGCGATAAGAATCGACCACGCGGGCGAGGATCTTGTCGTCGCCGGCGATGTCGCCCGAGTAGTCGCTGGCCGCCACCCACAGGCGGATGATCTCGGCGCCCAGCTTCTGGCTCACCGCCTGCGGCTCGATGCCGTTGCCCAGGCTCTTGCTCATCTTGCGGCCCTGGCTGTCCACCGTGAAGCCGTGCGTGAGCAGGCCACGGTAGGGCGCGCGGTCGTACAGCGCGCAGGCGAGCAGCAGCGAGCTGTGGAACCAGCCGCGGTGCTGGTCGTGGCCTTCGAGGTAGAGGTCGGCCTCCGGGCCTTGGTGATGGTGGCCCTGCGGATGCTGCTTGCGCAGCACGTGCTCGAAAGTCGAGCCGGAGTCGAACCACACCTCGAGGATGTCGCTGCTCTTGGTGTAGTGCGGCGCGTCGGCAGCACCGAGGATCTGCTCGGCGGTGGCGCGGCTCCAGGCCTCGATGCCGCCCTTCTCCACGATATCGGCGGCCTGGTCGAGGATCTCCATCGTGCGCGGGTGCAACTCGCCCGTCTCCTTGTGCAGGAAGAAGGGCAGCGGCACGCCCCAGCTGCGCTGGCGGCTGATGCACCAGTCGGGCCGGTTGGCGATCATGTCGCGCAGGCGGGCGCGGCCGTTCTCGGGGTAGAAGCCCGTCTGGTCGATCGCCTCCAGCGCGAGCTGGCGCAGCGTCTTGCTCGCCTTGTCCTTGGTGAAGACGCCTTCGCCCTCGTCCATGCGCACGAACCACTGCGCCGCAGCACGGTAGATCACCGGGCTCTTGTGGCGCCAGCAATGCGGGTAGCTGTGGACCAGGTTCTCGGTCGCGAGCAGGCGGCCGGCACTCTTCAGCGTGTCGAGGATCGCCGGCACCGCCTTCCAGATGTTCTGGCCGCCGAAGAGCGGGAAGTCGGCCGCGTAGCTGCCGTTGGCCTGCACCGGGTTCAGGATGTCGTCGACCTGCATCCCGTGCGAGACACACGAGTTGAAGTCGTCCAGGCCATAGGCCGGCGATGAATGCACGACGCCGGTGCCGTCCTCGGCGGTGGCGTAGTCGGCCAGGTAGACCGGCGACAGGCGGTCGTAGCCGGCGTCGACATGCGCCAGCGGATGGCGGAAGTTCAGGCCGCCGAGCTTCTCGCCCGGCGTCGTCGCGACCACCTGGCCTTGCAGGCCGTAGCGCGCCAGGCACTTCTCGACCAGTGTCTCGGCCAGGATCAGCAGCCCACGCTCGGTGTCGACGAGCGCATAGGTCAGCGCCGGGTTCAGGTTCAGCGCCTGGTTGGCGGGAATCGTCCACGCGGTCGTGGTCCAGATCACCGCGAACGCGTCCTTGGCGATCGACGGCAGGCCGAAGGCGGCAGCCAGCTCGTCGGGCTCGGCGCAGAGGAACGCCACGTCCAGCGTCTGGCTCTTCTTGTCGGCGTACTCGATCTCGAACTCGGCCAGCGACGAGCCGCAGTCGAAGCACCAGTACACGGGCTTGAGGCCGCGGTAGACGAAGCCGCGCTCGATCACGCGCTTGAAGGCGCGGATCTCGCCGGCCTCGTTGGCCTTGTCCATCGTGGCGTAGCGGTTGCCCCAATCGCCGAGCACGCCCAGGCGCTGAAATTCGCCCATCTGCAGCGCGATCTGCTCGGTCGCGTAGGCGCGGCTCTTGGCCTGCATGTCGTCGCGGCTCAAATGCCGGCCGAACTGCTTCTCGATCGCGTTCTCGATCGGGAGGCCGTGGCAGTCCCAGCCCGGCACGTAGTGCGCGTCGAAGCCGGCGAGCTGCCGCGCCTTGACGATCATGTCCTTGAGCACCTTGTTGACGGCGTGGCCCATGTGGATCTGGCCGTTGGCATAGGGCGGGCCGTCGTGCAGCACGAACAGCGGCGCGCCGTGGCGCGCGTCGCGCAGGCGCTTGTAGAGGCCTTGTTCGTTCCATTCCTTGACCCAGCCCGGTTCGCGCTTGGGCAGGTCGCCGCGCATCGGGAACGGGGTGTCGGGAAGGTTGAGGGTCTTGCTGTAGTCGGGAGCGTTCATCGGCATCTGGCGGCCGCTTCTTGGGCGGCGCGTGTCGCATCGAGAGGTCGTTCGGCGGCTGGTGGCGGGCGTCGCGGCCGGCCGGCAGCCCTTCAGGGGCGCTTCAGGAAGCCGAGCGGATAATTCGGTCGCGCGTGGACTGGCGGCGCGTGGCGGCCTGCCAGCGGCGGGACTTCGGACAGAGCGCAGACAATGCCATGGTCCCATTTTAGCGGCGAGGTGGCCGATGGCCCTGAATCGATCTCGCGTGATGACCCCGTGGCTGCTGCTCGTGCCACTTGCGGTGACTTGCGCTGCACAGGCCCAGACCGTGCCGGCCGCCGACGCTGCGCCGCCATCTTCCCCGCCGGAGGAGAAGGTCGAAGGCGCGATCGGCCTTCTGATCAACCATAGCCCGTCGTTCCCCGGAGCCGGTGATTTCAAGACCAGATTCCGCCCGGCCGGCTTCGTCCGCTACGGGCGCTGGACGATCACCGGCGCCGGTGGTTTCACCACGAAGCGCAAGGACGAAGTCGAGCGCGGACTCGGGGCGCAGTTGGTCAAGCGCGACGACCTGCATGTGAGCCTGGCGCTGCGTTTCGACGATGGCCGGCTGGAGACCGACAGCCCCTTCCTCGCCGGCATGGGCAAGGTGCGAAAGACCGTGCGCGGACGCCTGGTCACGCGCTGGGACATCGACCGCGACTGGCAGCTCGGTGCCGGCGTCAGCACCGATCTTCTGGGGCACGATGGCGGCAGTTTTGCCGACGTGACCCTCGCCCGCCGCTGGGTGCTGACCCCGGCCACGTTCTGGACGCTCGGCACCGGTCTGTCGGTGGCCGACGCGCGCTACATGCAGACCTGGCACGGTGTCACGGCCGCGCAGTCCGCGACCTCGGGCCATCCGATCTATACCCCTGGGGGCGGCCTGCGCGATGCCTTCGTCAACGGCGTGCTGCGTTCGGAATTCGCCCATCGCTGGGCCGGATTCGGCGGCTTCGCCTATTCACGCACCCTGGGTCCGGCGGCAGACAGCCCGCTCACGCGCCAGAAGGGAAGCTGGCAGCTCAGCGGGGGCGTGGTCTGGAGGTTCTGACGGCCGCGCGGCAGCGGTCTGCGGCCGTCTGCCCAGGCGGCTGATTGCGGCCGACTGTGGCCGGCGCCGGATCCGCGAACCCGGCGCGCAATCGTGCCGCTCGCGCAACCGGCGACCCGCTCATGGGGCCGTCGCGAACCACGTGCGGGCATCGACGACGTCCTGCTCGATGCCGGCACGCAATGCCTCGAGCGAGTCGTAGCGCCGCTCGTCGTGCAGCTTGTGCACGAGGTCAACACGCAGGCAGCGTCCGTAGCCGCCGTCCACGCCCAGGCCTTCGGGCCACTGCAGGCAGTGCACTTCGAGCAACACCCTCCCGGCATCCTCGACCGTCGGCCGCACGCCCAGGCTGGCGACGGCCGGCACCGGCTCATCCGCCAGGCCTTGCACACGCGCGACGAAGATGCCCATCGCTGCGGGGCGGGGATGGCCGAAGCGCAGGTTCAGGGTCCGGAAACCGAGTTCGCGGCCGAGCTTGCGGCCATGGATCGCCCGGCCCGTGATGCTGTAGGGCCGACCGAGAAGCGCGGCGGCCTGCGCCATGTCGCCGGCGGCGAGCGCATCGCGCACGGCCGAACTCGACACACGCAGGCCATGCACCTCGTAGCTCATCATGCGGGCGACGTCGAAGCCGGCCCGCGCGCCGGCGGCATCCAGCATCGCATAGTCGCCGATGCGTCGGGCGCCGAAGCGGAAGTCGTCGCCGACCAGCACGTAGCGGGCCGCCAGGCCGCGCACCAGGATGTCGTCGACGAAGGCCTGCGGCGAGCGGCCGGCCAGCGCGGCGTCGAAGCGCAGCACCACGACGCGGTCGACACCGCAGCGCTGCAGTTCCATCATCGCGTCGCGCAGCGTCGAGATCCGGCGCGGCGCCAGCTCGGGCTTGCCAGCCTTGGCAGCGAAGAAATCGCGCGGGTGCGGCTCGAAGGTGAGCACGCAACTGGGGACGCCGCGGTGGCGTGCCTCGTTGCGCAGCAAGGCGAGCATCGCCTGGTGGCCGCGGTGCACGCCATCGAAGTTGCCGATCGTCAGCGCACAGCCGGTGCGCGCGAGTTCGGCAGGGGGCAAGCCCCGGTGGATCTGCATGTTTCCGATTATCCAGAGACCTAGGCCGAGCCCGCGGTGATGTCGCCCGGCTCGACGAAGAGCCACTGTCCCGCCGCCAGGTCGGCCGGCAGCACGAGCGCGCCGAAGCTGCTGCGGTGCAGCGCCTCGACGCGGTTGCCGGCGGCCGCGACCATGCGCTTGACCTGGTGGTATTTGCCTTCGGTCAGCGTCAGGCGCAGCGAGTGTTCGCCGGCCGCCTCGGCGGCCGTGGCCTTGACCGGCGCCGGGTCGTCGTCGAGCACCACCCCGTGGCGCAGCGCATTCAGCTGGCGCTCGTCGAGCGGGTGCTTGACCGTGGCCTCGTAGACCTTGGGCACGTGGTGCTTCGGTGACGTCAGGCGGTGGATCAGCGTGCCGTCGTCGGTGAGCAGCAGCAGCCCGGTCGTGTCCTCGTCCAGCCGCCCGACCGGCTGCAGCCCGCGCACCCGCAGCGGCAGCGGCAGCAGGCTCATCACGCTCGGGTGGTGCTTGGGCTTCATCGAGCACTCGTAGCCGGTCGGCTTGTTCAGCATCACCAGGGCCTTGGCCTTGTAGGGCCAGGCGCGGCCGTCGACCGTGAAGACGAGGCCCTCGGTCGCGAGGTCCTCGTCGGGGTCGTCGTGAACCGCGCCGTCGATCGTGACCTGGCCATCGAGCACGCGGCCCAGGCATTCGCGGCGCGAGCCGAAGCCCTGGCTGAAGAGGATCTGGGACAGGCGCATGGCGTTCAGGTATCGGACAGGTCGCCCAAGGCGGGCAGGGGCGGATCGGCCAGACCGGTGGCGTGCAGGACGGCGTTGCGGATCGCCCGTGCCACGCAGTCGGCGGCCATCGCGCCGAGCAGGCTGAGATCGCCGTCGAGGCCGGAGTCGCCGGTGGCGAGGGCAAACAGCGTATCGCCATCGTGCTGCGTCAGCGGGCTCACCGCACGCGACAGCCCATGGTGGGCCAGCGATGCGAGCCGGTTCGCCTGCGCCTTGTCGAGCCGGGCGTCGGTGGCGACGATGCCGATCGTCGTCGCGCTGCCCTGCATCGCGGCCATCGCGGCCGCCGGGCCGTCGCCGGCCAGCAGCGCACGCGTCGCATCGACGAGCGCGCGGCCGTCGGCCGTGCGCGCGCCGGCGATCGGGCGGCCATCGTCGCCGTGCACGTCGCCGGACGGATTGGCCGCGACCAGTGCCGCGACCGTGATGTCGCCGACGCGCAGCGAGGCATTGCCGATACCGCCCCTCATCGCGCGGCCGATGCCGTACAGCTTGCCCACCGTGGCCCCGGCGCCGGCGCCGACCGAGCCCTGGGCCGGCGCGGCCGTGGATGCCGCCGCGCACGCTGCCTGACCCGCCGCTGCATCGGGCCGGATGCGCGGATCGCCGACCCAGAGGTCGAACAGCACCGCGGCCGGCACGATCGGCACGCGCACCGGCCCGACCGCCACGCCGTGGCCGCGTTCCTCGAGCCAGCACATCACGCCCGAAGCGGCATCGAGCCCGAAGGCGCTGCCACCGGTCAGCAGCACGGCGTGCACACGCTCGACGGTGTTGCCGGGCTTGAGCAGGTCGGTCTCGCGCGTGCCCGGTGCGCCGCCGCGCTGGTCGACCCCGCAAACCACACCGTCCGCGCCGCACAGGACGACGGTGCACCCCGTCGGGCGGCGCGTATCCGTGAAGTGGCCGACCGCGAGGCCGGCCACGTCGGTGAGGGAACCGTTCATGGCGGCATCGTAGCCGCCGTGGCGATCAGGCAAATACCCCGGCCGTATCCTGCGTGCGCGCGTTCACCTCGCCCAGGTGATGCATCGTGTCGCCGTAGGCCATCTCGAGCATGGCCAGTCGCTTGAAGTAGTGGCTGCCGGCATATTCGTCGGTCATGCCGATCCCGCCGTGCAACTGCACGCATTGCTGGCCGACGAAGCGCATGCTGTTCCCGAGTTGCACCTTGGCCTGCGACAGCGCGCGGCGGCGCTGGGCCACGGGTTCGCCGAGCTTCATGCTCGCGAAGTAGCTCATCGAGCGGCCGAGCTCGAGCTGCATCTTGACGTCGGCGATGCGGTGGCGCAGCGCCTGGAAGCTTGCGATCGCCACGCCGAACTGCTTGCGCGTATTCATGTACTCGACCGTCATCTTCACCAGCGCGTCCATCAGGCCCACGCCTTCGGCGCAGGCGGCGGCGATGCCGACGTCGATCGCACGTTCCAGCACCAGCTGGCCGTCGACCGTGATCAGTTCGCCCGGCGCGGCCTTGAAGGCGACCTCGGCGGCACGCGCACCGTCCTGCGTGGGGTAGCCGCGCACCTGGGCGGTGCCGGCCTCGACCAGGAACAGGCGGATCCCGTGCTGCGTATGCGCCGGCACGATGAAGGCGTCGGCCTCGTCGCCGGCCGGCACCACGCTCTTGGCGCCGTCGATCGACCAGCCGCCGGGCACCTCGGTCGCACGGGTGGCGACCTGGTCCAGGCGGTAGCGCGCGGCGCGTTCCTGGTGCGCCAGCACGACCAGCGCGTCGCCGGCGGCGATCTTCGGCAGCCAGGCCGACTGCAGGGCGTCCGGTGCAGTGGCCAGGATCGTCGGTGCGACCAGCGCGCCAGCGGCGTAGGGCGCATTGACGAGCCCGCGACCGAGCTCTTCCATCACGACCATGGCCTCGATCGGGCCGAACCCCATGCCGCCCTGGCCGTCGCCGATCGCCAGGCCGGTCAGGCCCAGCTCGGCGAGTTCGCCCCAGACCGCGCGTGTCTTGCCGCCGGCCTTGGCGAGGCCGTGGCGGCGCTCGAACGAAAAGCCCTTCTCGACCCAGCGCGCGACCGCGTCACGCAACGAGACCTGGTCTTCGGTGAATTCAAAGTCCATGGCGTTCAGCTCCCCAATACGGTTTGGGCGACGATGTTGCGCTGGACCTCGTTGGATCCGCCGTAGATCGTCGTCTTGCGATAGTTGAAGTAGGTCGACGCGAGCGGTGCGCAGTGGGCGGCGCCGACGTAGTCCCCCTGCCAGCCGGCTTCCATCGCCTCGCTGACGAAGGGCAGGCCGTAGGGGCCGGCGGCCAGCATCATCAGTTCGCTGTAACGCTGCTGGATCTCGCTGCCGCGGATCTTCAGCAGGCCGGCGACATCCAGGCTCTGCTTGCCGCTCTTCTCGGCCGACAGCACGCGCAGGACCATCATCTCCAGCGCCACGACATCGACCTCGAGCAGCGCGATCTGGTCGCGGAACCGGACGTCGTCCCACATCCCCTCGGCCTTGGCGATGCGCTTCAGGCGCTCCAGCTCTCGCTTGGCGCGGTTGACGTCGGCGATGTTGGTGCGCTCGTGGGACAGCAGGTGCTTGGCGTAGGTCCAGCCCTTGTTCTCCTCGCCGATCAGGTTCTCGGCGGGCACCTCGACGTTGTCGAAGAACACCTCGTTGACCTCGGGTTCGCCGTCCAGCAGCACGATCGGGCGCACAGTCACACCGGGGCTCTTCATGTCGATCAGCAGGAAGCTGATGCCGGTCTGCGGCTTGCCCTCGGTGCTGGTGCGCACGAGGCAGAAGATCCACTCGCCGTACTGGCCGAGCGTGGTCCAGGTCTTCTGGCCGTTGACGACGTACTTGTTGCCCTGGCGCTCGGCGCGGCACTTCACCGACGCGAGGTCCGAGCCCGAGCCCGGCTCGCTGTAGCCCTGGCTCCACCAGACCTCGCCGCTGGCGATGCCGGGCAGGAAGCGCTTCTGCTGCTCGGGCGTGCCGAAGGCCATGATGACCGGGGCCACCATCACCGGGCCGAACGGCACCACGCGCGGCGCGCCGGCCAGCGCGCACTCCTCCTCGAACAGGTGCTTCTGCACCGCATTCCAGCCCGGGCCGCCGAACTGCTGCGGCCAGCCCCAGCCGAGCCAGCCCTTCTTGCCGAGGATCTTGGCCCAGCGCTGCATGTCCTCACGGCTCAGACGCAGCGCGTTGTGCACCTTGTGGCTGATGTCCTTGGGCAGGTTCTCGGCCACCCATTGGCGGATGCCGCTGCGGAACTCGAGCTCTTCCGCGGTGAAATTCAGGTCCATGGGGGAGATCTCCTTGGGCGCGCGACGCGCCAAGACCGCTTTTTAGCACGGTCGTTCGCTTTTGCGCTGTCCGGCGGGCGACAAATCGTCCCTGCCCATAATGAATCCGATGGTCCAGACCGCCGCCCACCCGAGCTACCGCGCCACGGTCTCGGCGCTGGCGGTCGGGCAGCTGATCAGCTGGGCGATCCTCTACTACGCCTTCTCGTCCTTCGTGCTCCCGATGATGCGCGAGCTGGGCTGGAGCAAGGCGACGCTGATGGGCGCGCTGACCTTCGGCCTGACGGTCTGGGGCGCGTCGACCTACGCGGCCGGCGCGGCGATCGACCGCGGCCACGGCCGCGCGCTGATGACCGGCGGCGCGCTGCTCGCCGCCGCCGGCGTGGCGCTGTGGGCGCTGGCGCAGGAACCCTGGGTGCTGTTCCTGGCCTGGGCGCTGATCGGCGCCTCGATGGCGGCGACGCTGTATGAGCCGGCCTTCAACGTGCTGACCAAACGGTATCCGACCCGCTACCAGGACGGCATCACTGCCCTCACGCTGGTCGGCGGTTTCGCCAGCACCCTGTCGTTCCCGGCGACGGCGGCACTGATCAGCGGCTTCGGCTGGCGCGCCGCGCTGGGGGTGCTGGCAGCGGTCATGGCGCTCGTGGTCGCCCCGCTGCACGCCTGGGCGCTGCGCGGGCCGGCGATCGCTGCCGCGCCACGCGGGTCCGACGAAGTGGCGACCGCCACCCTGCGCGAGGCCCTGCGCACGCGCGCCTTCTGGCTGCTGACGCTGACCTTCACGCTGTACAGCTTCGTCATCGCCGCCTTCTGGGCCCACGTGATGCCGGCGATGGCCGCCAAGGGCATCGACGAGGCCGAGGCGCTGGCGGTGCTGGTCTGGGTCGGCCCGGCCCAGGTGGCAGGGCGCTTCGTCTATGCCTGGTGCGGACGTGGTGTGTCGCTGCGCAGGATCGGTGCGGTGGTGCTGTGCGGCCTGCCGCTGTCGCTGGTGATCCTCGCGCTCGGCTCGCACGCAGCGCTGCTGATCGTCTCCGCGCTGCTGTACGGGGTGGCCAATGGTCTGGTCACCATCGTCCGCGGCGGGCTGGTGCCAGAGTATTTCGGCCGCACCCATGTCGGGCGCATCGGCGGCACGATGTCGGCGCTCGGGTTGCTGGCGCGATCGGCCGCGCCGCTGCTCGTGGCCTGGTGGCTGCTGTGGTTGCCCGGTTACCGCGAGGTGCTGCTGGTCCTGGCCGGGCTGGGTGGGCTGGCGGTGCTGGCGTTCGCGATGGCGCGCGCGCCGGCGCGCTGAGCGATCAGCCGACGAGCCTGACCATCGCGCGCTCGAGCGGTCGCGCGCCGCGCCAGGCGGCCCAGGCGCGGTCGGCGAAATCGCGCCCGCTGGATGTGATGCGGAAGTAGCGCACGCCCTCGAAGCCGCGCGGGTTGTCGAATTCGTCGATCAGGCCGTAGCGCTGCAGGGTTTCGAAGGAGTGGTGGACGAAGCCGCCATCGAGCACGCAGTTGCAGGCGCCGTCGCCGGTCTTCACGAGCACGTGGCCGCGGCGCAGACGCTGCAGTGCCTCGACGAACTCGGCACGGTCGGCAATGATCGGTTGGCGGTTGAACAGGCCCATGTCGAGGACTCCCTGCACGTCTTGCGTGAGGTCCAGTATGGGCCGCAGCGGGTGCCGGAAAGGCCGCAAAACAAGGGAGAAAGGCCCGGCTGTTCGGGTGTGACGGCGGTTGAACATCCACCCCGACTCGACAGCGAACGACAGACCCGCGACGGCCCGTTGCGGCTGTTCCGACGGGCCGCTTCGCCGGGGGTTGTCCTGCGCCTTGCGCGCAGCGGCGACGTGGGGGTGGCCGACCTGGCGAACAAGAACTGGCTGCGCGCAGTCGGCCGCCCCGCTGCCGGCCGCGAGTGCCGATTTCGTGGCAACAGGCCGCGTCCCGCATCGGGCCGACTCCTGCTGCTCGGGGTTCAGAGCACTGAACGCGCAGCCGCGTCAGGGCTTCAGCTCGAGCCGCATCGTGTCGTTGTCGCGCCGCATCTGGAAGCGGCCGAGGAAACTGTTGCCCAGCAGCACATAAGGCATCTGGGCCGGCATCACGACGGCGCTGACGTTGGCAACGGTGACCTCGCCCACGCGCACGGCGCTCAGGGTCAGCAGGTGGACGGGGACCGTGCCGTTGGCGGTATTCGACAGCGCGGGCTTGCCGTTCCTGAAGTCCAGCCCGATGCGGTCGGCCTCCGACTGGCTCAGCGCGATCGAGGTCGCGCCGGTATCGACCATGAACTGCACCGCGCGGCCATTGATGCTGCCGCCGGTGACGAAGTGTCCGCCCGGCCCGGCGGCCAGCACGATCTCGCGCCCGCCGCCGTCCTGGCGCGCGGTGCCGCCGACGGCAACGGGCGCGCCGCCCAGACGCAGGGTCTGGCCGACGCCGTTGCGCTCGATCCGTGCTTCGCCGTTGGCGAGCGAAAGCAGCCGCACGCCGGCATGGCTCTCGCCGGCCGCCAGCGCCTTGGGCTGGCCGTCGATGACGAGCAGCGCCTTGGTGCCCATCGAGCCCGAGAACTGCACGCCCTGCGCCCATGCCGGAGGCAGCGCCAGCAGGCCGAAGGCGAATGTGGCGCGGCGCCTCATTCGCGGAAGTTGGTGAAGCTCAGCGGCAAGTCGGTGAGCGACTTCCTGAGGTGCTGGATCGCCATCTGCAGTTCGTCGCGCTTGGCTCCGGTCACGCGCACCACGTCGCCCTGGATCTGGGCCTGCACCTTGAGCTTGCTGGCCTTGACGAGGGCCTGGATCTTCTTGGCGCTCTCGCTGTCGATGCCGGTCTTCACCATGACCTGCTGGCGTACCTTGTCGCCGCCGGCCTTCTCGATCTTGGCCGTCAGGTCGAGGAAGCGAACGTCCACACCACGCTTGCTGAGCTTGCCGACCAGGATGTCGACGACCTGCGCGATCTGGAAGTCGCTGTCGGCGTGCAGAACCATCTCGCGGTCCTTGCCCTTTTCGGTCATTTCGACGCGCGCGCTCGAACCCTTGAAATCAAAGCGGGTGCCGATTTCCTTGGTCGTCTGATCGACGGCGTTGCGCAACTCGACGAGGTCGGGTTCGAGGACGGTATCGAAGCTGGGCATGTGGGCCCCTTCACGGTACGGAAAACCAGCGAAAATTCTGCCATGCCCCATGCGCACCAGACGGTCCCGGTCGAGCCCCGCGTGAGCCTTCGCACGCTCAACACCTTCGGGCTGCCGGCGGTGGCGGCCAATCTCGTGCGCATCAGGACGGACGCGGACGTTCGACGCATTGTCGACCACCCGCAATGGGGCCGGGCGCCCAAGTTCGTGCTCGGCGGCGGCAGCAACGTCGTGTTCACGCACGACGTCGACGCCCTCGTGGTCAAGGTCGAGGTGCCGGGCATCCGCCTGGTCCAGGAGCGTGCGGACGCCTGGATCGTCGAGGCCGGGGCCGGCGAGGTCTGGCACGACCTGGTCACCTGGACGCTGGACCATGGCATCGCGGGCCTGGAGAACCTGGCGCTGATCCCGGGCTCCGTGGGCGCGTCGCCGGTTCAGAATATCGGCGCCTATGGCGTCGAGCTCAAGGACCGCTTCGAGTCGCTCGACGTCGTCGACCTCGTCACCGGCCGCACCGTGACGCTGGACGCCGTGGGCTGCAATTTCGGCTACCGCGACAGCGTCTTCAAGCGCCATCTGCAGGGCAAGGCCGTGATCGTGCGGGTTCGCCTGCGCTGTCCCAGGCCCTGGCAGCCGGTGCTGGGCTACCTGGACCTTGAGCGCAAGATCGCCGAGACCGGCCACTCGCATCCCGACGCACGCATGGTCTACGACTGGGTCTGCGCGATCCGCCGTGCCAAGCTGCCGGACCCGAAGCTGATCGGCAATGCCGGCAGCTTCTTCAAGAACCCGGTCGTCACGCCCGAACAGTGCCGCGACATCATCGGCCGCGACCCTGAGGTCGTGCACTACCCGATGCCCGACGGCAGCGTGAAGCTCGCCGCCGGCTGGCTGATCGACGCCTGCGGCTGGAAGGGCAAGAGCATCGGCGGCGCGGGTGTCTACGAAAAGCAGGCCCTGGTGCTCGTCAACCGCGGCAACGCCACGGGCGGCGAGGTGCTGACGCTGGCACGCGCGATCCAGGAGAGCGTCTACGGGCGCTTCGGCATCCGGCTGGAACCGGAGCCGGTGGTGGTCTGAAACGGTGCGAACGCGCCGGCGTCGGCGCAATCCTCGCGACTAGCGCGCCCGGCCGAGTTCCATCGACCAATAGGTGCGGTAGACGGTCGAAATGCTGCCGGCCTCGCAGGCGACGCCGATATCGAGGAGTTCGGCGTTCATGATGTTGGCGCAATGACCCTCGCTGGCCATCCAGCCGTCGACCACCGCGTTGATGCTGGTCTGGCCGGCGGCGATGTTCTCGCCGTAGGCGCGCCAGTCATACCCGGCAGCCGTGATGCGCTGGCCGGCGTTGCTGCCGTTGGCACCCGTGTGGCTGAAGAAGTTGTTCGCCACCATGTCGCGCGAGTGGCTGTCGGCTGCCTGGGTCAGCGCCAGGTTCCAGGCCAGCCCGGGTGCGGGGGCAAACGCGCCATGGCTGCCGCAGGTGGCGCCGGCAGCGCGAAACTGGTTGACGCGGGCGAGCACGCCGGCGGCGAAATCGGGCAGGTTGCAGGTCCCGGCCGCGCCGGCGTCGGCCGTGCCCGGGCTCGAGGCCGTGGCCGCTGGCGAGGCCGCGACGGGCGCGCTTTCACCGCCGCCGCCGCAGGCGGCCATGAGGGCAAGCAGTGCGGCGGCAGTCGCCGACCGGGCGGGCGCGAACGGGTGGGGTGTTGTTTCGATGATCACGCCGCGAGCGTAAACAAACGGCGGTCCGCATGGCGTAATCATCGGCAACGCGGCCGCACGCACCGGCGCGCGGTGTGCGCTCCGTCACGCAGGGTCGCAAGGCCCGCCGGCCATGTCCGGCTGCGGCCATCATCCGATCAAGGGCGATGATCGGGTCAACCGGGATGGCTGCATGCGGCTCGTCGCGGTACACCCTGGGCTTCGCCTCAACGAACGCCACGCCGTGACCGCCTCGACCTACGTCGCACCGCACCTCGCCCACTGGCCTGCACGCCTGCCGCGCAAGCTGGATGTCCCGTCGACATCGCTCTGGTTCAACCTCGAAGTCAGCGCCAGGCGCTGGCCCGACAAGGCGGCGTACGTCTTCTTCGGCCGCGCCGTCACGTTCAGGGAACTGCACGCGCAGGCCGAGCGCCTGGCGGGCTGGCTGCAGGCGCATGGGGTGGGCAAGGGCGACCGGGTGCTGGTGTTCCTGCAGAACTGCCCCCAGTACGCCGCCGCGGTCTACGCGATCCTGCGCGCGGACGCCGTGGTCGTGCCGGTCAACCCGATGAACAAGGCCGACGAGTTCGGCCACTACATCACCGACCCGCAGGCCAGGATCGCAATCACCAGCGCGGATCTCGCCGGCATCGTCGCCGAGGCCGATGGCCGCCTGGCGCCCGCGCAGCGCCTGCGCCACGTGGTCGTCACCCGCTACTGCGAGGCCATGCCCGAGGAACTGGACCCTGCCGAGGCGCCTGCGCCGCCGATCCTCGACTGGTTGCGCACGCCTGCCGCGCGACCCGATGAACGCTTCGTGCGCTGGAGCGATGCGCTGGCCAGCGGCTACGTGCCGGGCCCGCACACGGCGCAGCCCGACGACCTCGCCTTGCTGCCCTACACCTCGGGCACGACCGGCCTGCCCAAGGGCTGCATGCACACCCACCGCACGCTGATGCCCAACGCCGTCGGAGGCGGTCTCTGGGCTTTCGGCAGCGCCGAGAGCGTGAGCCTGGGTGTCGTGCCGATGTTCCACATCACCGGCTTCATGTACGGCCTGCTCGGCTGTGTCTACGCAGGCAGCACGGTGGTCGTCCTGCCACGCTGGGACCGCGAGCTTGCAGGCCGTCTGATCTCGCGCCACCGGGTCACCCACTGGACCTGCATCCCGACGATGGTCATCGACCTCTTCGGCAGCCCCAACTACAAGGGCTTCGACTTGAGCAGCCTGCGCTATATCTCGGGCGGTGGGGCGGCGATGCCGCATGCCGTGGCCGAGCGCCTGCGCAACGAATTCGGGCTGACCTTCGCCGAGGGCTATGGCCTGACCGAGACCGCGGCGCCCACGCACGCCAACCCGCCCGAGCGCGCCAAGCTGCAGTGCCTGGGCATGCCGATCTTCGGCACCGACTCACGCATCGTCGACCCCGAGACGCTGCAGATGGTGCCGCCGGGCGAAACCGGCGAGATCGTGACGAACGGCCCGATGGTGTTCAAGGGTTACTGGGGTCACCCGGACGCCACGAAGGCGGCGTTCATCGAACTCGACGGCAAGCCGTTCTTCCGCACCGGCGACCTCGGTCGCATGGACGAGGAGGGCTACTTCTTCCTCACCGACCGCCTGAAGCGCATGATCAACGCGAGCGGGTTCAAGGTCTGGCCGAGCGAGGTCGAGTTGTTGCTGTTCAAGTGCCCGCTGGTGCAGGAAGCCTGCGTGATCGCGGCCAAGGACGACTACCGCGGCGAGACTGTCAAGGCGGTGATCGTGCTGCGCACCGAGGCCCGGGCGGGCGCGCGGCCGCAGGACATCATCGACTGGGCACGCGAGCACATGGCGGCCTACAAGGTGCCACGCATCGTCGAGTTCGTCGACATGCTGCCCAAGAGCGGCTCGGGCAAGGTGATGTGGCGCCTGCTGCAGGAGCGCGAGAAGGCCGCGCCCTGACATCGACTTGCGTTCAACGTTCAATCGCATGAGGTTGACTGGCGCCCTTCGGCCCGAAGGCGAACTTCACAGTCCGCTTCCGGCGCCTGCATCACGCGGCAAAGGCGAGGCCGGGCAGGCTGCGGCGCTTAGGTTCGGCGGTCCCC
>Ga0209682_10000386_pt1 | contig 15216 bp, 13 predicted proteins | sample DOMMetBare2Fresh_2_FD_187471 | JGI IMG/M metagenome (GOLD analysis project Ga0209682, IMG submission 187471) | Wetland sediment microbial communities from St. Louis River estuary, USA, under dissolved organic matter induced mercury methylation -... | ecosystem: Environmental > Aquatic >... | reverse complement strand
GTCTGCTCGCTCGGCATCGCGCTGGCGCTGCTCGGGACGTTCTTCCTGGCCCTGGCCGGAGCCGCGCCCGGCGGGCCGCGCTCGCTGCCACGTTCCGCTCCGCCTGTGCCTCCGCCGGTGCCGGCGCGTCCGTGCCGATGAGCTCGCCTCCGGCCGGAGCGGCGGGCTGCCGGAGCGGCATGGAGCGCCTGCCTCGGAGAGGTCAGAGCCTCGCGGGTCCCTCATGGGCCCACCCCAAACCAAAGCCCGGCGTCGCGGGTTCCCTTTCGAGCGGGCCACCGGGCGGGCGGTCCCCTCCACGCAAGCTCGCGGGCCAGTGAGATCGGGAGGCAGACATGACGGCTGTCCGGGTCCACCTGCCGCAGCAGTTCACGCCGGAGGTGGCCGGTGCCATCCACCGCCTGGCCGGCCGCGCTCCGCCTGGGACGGTGCTCGACCTCGACTTCAGCGGCGTGCGCAGCAGCCAGGACCTGGCCTTCGTGCTGCTCGCGGGCGACGTCGCCAGCGGCGAGGGCCACTTCGTCTTCCACGGGCTGACGCACCACCAGGAGAGGCTCCTCGGCTACCTCGGGGCCGTGGTGGTGCCTCCCTCGGAGGCGGACACGGGCTGATGCCGCCGCCGGAGCGCGCGGAACGCCGGTGGGCCCCCTGGTGGCATTCCAGCGCCAGGAAGGAACCAGATGATGATCCGTGGCAGGCGGCTGCTGATCCATGCGGGCGCTCCTCGCGGTCATCACCTGGGCCGATCGGTCGCCGCGGCGCGTGGCGATGGGGGAAGCGGGGTCCGCCACGAGATGAACCGCGCCATGACCCGGCTCGCCGAGCGCGGGCCACCGTCCGTGGTGCCGATCCAGGTGACCGGGTTCCGCCCTGCGGGGCCGAACGACACGGTCGCGTCCGCGGTGGTGGCCAGGTGAGGCGGTCGGCTCAGCCGCCGGGGGTCAGCTTCACCTGCTTCGCCGCGGCGTCCGGCGTGGTGAAGGACAGGACGCCCTGGCCCAGCGTGGCCGCGGTGGTGGTCTGGATGGGGCTGCCGCCCCCGTCCGCGTAGACGTCGACCCGGTAGCTCGTGCCGGGCAGCAGGTCGCCCACCACGTGCGAGCAGGGGCAGGTGACGGGCAGGTCGTAGGCCAGGGGGCCCGACAGCTGCGCGGCGCTGGCCGCGGAGAGGATCACCCAGCGCTTGGCGCCCAGGTCGACGGCGGCACCCTGGGCCCGCGCGTCGGTGGACTGCAGGTAGGCCGACGCCGCCATCTGGGCCTGGGCGGCCGGCGTGGCCTGGAAGAGGTGGAGGAAGGAGTCGGTTGCCTGCCCGGTCCTGGTGATCCGGTAGTTGTGCCCGTTCAGCGCGAAGGTGCCGTTGCCGGTGGAGATTGACGTGCCGGCCGGCGTGATGGTCGGGGCCGGGCTGGCCGGGACCAGCGACCGCAGGAAGAGCTTGCTCGCGCCCACCACGGCCGAGAAGACGCCCCCCGCCTGCGAGATGGCGGCGCCGAAGTTGAGGTTGAAGTGCTTCGCCGTGTCCGGGCTGGTGGTCTGGGCCTGGTCGTGGACCACCATCAGGCCCGGCCGCAGGTAGACGACCGTCCGCACGGCCCGGCCGACGGAGCTGCCGAAGGACTTCGTCAGGTCCTCCTGGGCGTAGACGAACTCGCCCGCCTCCAGGTACTTCGGAGGCGTGACGGTGCCGCCGTCGTCGCCCGACCTCTGGCTCGGGGTGGCGCCGGTCCCGAAGGCCAGCGTGTTGTGGAAGGGCACCGTGAAGTAGGCGCCGTAGCTGCCGGAGTCCTTCAGGAGGTAGTCGGCGCCGCGCTGCACCGTGAGGTGGCCGCGATCCAGGTGCTCGTGACCCAGGGTGACGATGGGCCCGACGGCGAAGGACATCCAGACCGCCTGCGCTCCCCAGTCCGAGCGGGCGTACAGCGCGCCCGTCCCGGCCGTGACGAAGGAGCGCGGGAAGGCGTCTGCCCCGGCCTTGTAGTCCTTGACGGGACCAGGCGCGGAGAAGCCCAGGTCCACCAGCGCCTGGCGCGCGGAGGGCGCCATGGCGTGGTCGCCCTGGTACTGGACGAAGCTCTGGAGCACCGGCGCGAGCGGCTGGGCCGGCAGCGAGTTCCAGTCGCCGCCGTCGTAGCCGGACCCGCGCTGGCTCCCGCCCTCGGAGTTGGTCACCGTGACGTCGCGATCGGGCTTCATGGCGTGGATGGTCGCGGGCACCAGGTTCGCGGTCCACCGGAGCCGGGCGGCCAGGTCCTCCGGCGCGCCGTCGGCGGTGGTGGCGTTCTTCCAGATCGAGAAGAGCTTCAGCAGGTCGCTCGCCGTGCCGTTCATGTAGGTGCCCTCCAGGGCGAAGCCGCCTGGAGTCTGCGCGTCGAGCACGTCGGCGGGGATGTGGATCAGCCGGCTCGCCAGGGCCTTGAGGTCCCGCGAGCCGGGCGTCACCGCGACGTCGTCCTCCACGGCGAACGCGGTGCACACCGTCCCGGCGAGCTCACCCTCGACGAAGTAGTTGCTCAGCGGCACCTCCTCGTTCAGGTACGGGTTGGCGCCGGTGGTGTCCATGTACTGGTCGACCTCCCGGGCGAGGAGGCTGGCGTACTCGGCGCGCAAGGCGGGCGTCAGCTCGGTCGCCGGGTCGGACGCCCGCATGGCGTCGAAGGCCCAGGCCAGCCCGACGTTCATGCTGCGCATGGGATAGGCGCTGTCGGGCTTGATGGAGTCCAGCCCGCCCATGGCGTTGCCGGTCTGCTGGTAGTCCGGGCCCATGTACTCGACGAAGACGGCCTGCCTCGCGGTCGGGGCGCTCGCCAGGGTGAGCGTGGTCCCGCTCACCGAGACGCCCCCCGCCGGCACCGTCGAGAAGGGCTGGTCGGCCACCTCGGCGTAGAACGTCTGGTTGGCTGCTGGGGCGTGGTCCGTGAGCCAGTTCAGCCGGTTCGGGTAGCCTTCGTGGTAGTCGATCGAGCGCGTGTAGGCCGCCGCTCCCCCGGCGACCCTGCTCACCTTGACGATGGGGTCGAAGCAGGAGTCGCCGCACAGCGCGATGGACCTCCCCGAGTAGGTGAGGGCGCGCTGGGTGAGCGGCGCCAGGTAGACCTTCACCGCCGCGCCGGCGGCCGGCGGCATGCGGAGGGTGAAGCGCGTCGTCGTCCCGTCCCCGACCGCCAGGAGCTCCTGGCCGGGGCGCGGCGACCCGTACGCCTGGTCGCGCGCCATGACCCGCATCAGGGCCAGGGTCTTCTTGGCGTAGCGCCCCACCGTGGTGGCGTCGAGCGCGAGCCGCCTGGCGACGTGGTAGCAGGTCGAGTAGCTCACGATGGCGTCACGCCAGTCCCAGCCGACGTAGCCTGGGCCCATCAGCTGGTCCAGGTGGCCGTCGCACCAGGCCTTGCGCGAGGCCCAGTCCGCGCCGTCGCCGGCGATCCTCTGGATCTCGGCCTGAGACAGCAGGGTGGGCTCCGTGGGGGGCGGGGACTGCGTGGGCGTGGCGACGCAGCTGACCCCCTGCGCCGTGAAGCCGCTGTCGCAGGCGCACACCGGCCCCGTGGCCAGCGCCTGGCACCGGCCGTGGCCGCTGCACGTCTGGCCGTCGCACGGCCCGGAGGTGTCCAGCGGGCCAGCGCCTCCACCACCGCCGGGACCACAGCCGGCGATCGCGAAGAGCGCCAACGTCGCCACGCCGAGCCGAGCCGAAGAACCCATCGAACGCCTCCCCGTCGAGCCGCGCTCGACGCTACTTCCCGAACTGGTCTTCCGCCCGCGTGCCGTCGCCGATGGCGCCGATCTGGCTTCCGGCGCCGAAGCCGGCCGGGTCGCCGTTGCCGAGGACCGGGCTCCCGGGCCCGGGCAGGTACTTGGCGCGGTAGGCGGCGAGGACGTCGCGGACCGATCGCGTGCGCTGCCAGATCGCCTTCTCGTCGAACTCGTAGGCGTGGGCGGCCGGGCTCGCGAGCTGCGGGTCGGCGTGGAGGTCATGCGCCGGGGCGCGCCGGTCGTCGTAGGCGGGCGACGCGCTGTTCCAGAAGAGGTTGTAGTCCGCGCTCAGCGTGCCGCCCACGATCTTGATGGGCGTGTAGGGCAGGTTCATGAAGAGGTTGGAGGTCACCGTCTCGCCGCCGGTCACGTAGATGGCGTTGTCGCCGGCGCCCGTCCCCCCCCGCCCGTCGAGGGTGTTGTTCCGGATGCGGATGCCCGTGTTGCCGTAGGTGTCGTAGAGCCCGCCGCGGTTGTTGTCGCCGCCGACGAAGACGTTGTGGTGGACGTCGGCGCCGCCGTCCAGCCACATCCAGTCCTCGCCGGCCATGAGCAGGAGGTTGTAGCGGAACTCCCCCGCCATCCCGCGGACGGTCCAGGAGCTGCCGATGAGCACGTTGTGCTCGGCGAGGAGGGACGGATTCGCGCCGCCCTCCAGGTTGTTCCCCTGGCTCCAGCCGCCGAAGTAGACGTGGTCCGAGAAGTTCCGCCGGACGACGATGCTCGACGAGGCGCCCTGGCGTCCCTGGTAGTCGAAGTGGATGCCCACGCGCGGTCCGACCAGCACGTTGCCGTCGGCGTCGCCGTCTCCGCCCACCGTCCAGTGGTTGACCGCCTGGAAGTCCACCCAGCCCGCGCCGACGTTGTTCCCCGCGAAGGTCTTGGCCCCCGTCGAGGAGCCGGTGAGCTGGACGGCGGGAAAGGAGTCCCCGTAGGGCAGCTGCCCGAGCGGCTGTCGCATGTTGGAGCTGAAGAGGTTGCCCCGGATGTCGGCGGTCGCGGTGCCGCCCAGGGAGAACCGCACCGGGTTCGAGGAGTCGAAGCGGCAGTGGCGCACGGTGACGGGGCCGGTGGTGGCGACGTCGATGCCGGCCGTCGAGGTGCTCGACGGGTCGCCCAGGTCGTGGAAGTCGACGTACTGCCAGTCGACCGCGGTCGCGCCCGAGCCGGAGATCCGGTGGCCGTTGCCCCGGACGCGGATGCGGCGCTCTGGCGTGCCGACCCAGCTCGAGGCCTGGGCGAGCGTCAGGTCGCCGGACAGCTCGATGGTTCGATCGGAGGCGGGCGGCTCCAGCACGGTGATGGTCACCGGACGGCTGTCGATCTGGCCGACCGGGCCTGGGTTCGCGGTGTAGTACGCCCGCACGAGGACGGTGTGGTCTCCGGGAGCCAGGCTCAGGCCGTTCTTGAACCCCTTGAAGACCCAGTACTCCGAGTCCGTGGCGTCGACCGTCAGCACGCTGGCGCCGTCGACGAAGAACTGGACCGAGGCCGCCTCCCCGTGGCCGTCGCCCCCTGGACCGCTGGGCTGCCAGTTGCGCTCGTCGCGACCGACCCCCACCAGCCGCAGGTCGACGGTCGGGCCGACGAACGTCTCGCCGTCGACGGGCGCGATCAAGGCGGCGTACCGGCCTCCGCCGGGCGGGTCGGTGCCGGCCGCGCCGCCGACCGTCACGGTCAGGGTGGCCGTCGACGACCCGTCGGCGTTGGTGGCCGTCAGCGTGTAGGACGTGGTGGCGATCGGGCCGACGGTGTGGCTGGACCCGGTCACCGGGCCGATGCCGCCGTCCAGGGAGAGGCTCGTGGCGCCCGTCACGGACCACGAGAGCCGGGCCGAGCCTCCACCCGGGGGCAGGGCCGCCGGATTCGCCGTGAAGCTGTCGATGGTGGGGACGGCCCGCGCCGGCGCGATGGGCGCCCCACCGCCGCCGCCAGGCGAGCAGGACGCCGCGGCGAGCCACCCGACGAGGGCGGTGAGCAGGGAGGTTGCGCCGCGCCCGGACCGCCGTGACGGGTGGCTCATGAACCTCCTCCGGCTGCTCCCGGCGCCCCGGCGCCCGGGCAGGGAGGCCGCCGCGTCGAGGGCGGCCAGGGTGGCTCGCGCTGCGGGCCCGACGAGGTCCTGGGGGCGAGGCGTGGGCGAGGACCCGAAGGGTTTCACACGGGGTGGATGGCGGCAAGGCGGCATCGGGGCGCAGGCCGGACCGTGAAGGACCGTGAATGGCCGTGTCGGGTGACGGCGCACGGCGGCGCACACGGGGTGGTGGAACGGCTCGGGGCGCCCGGCGATCTGGAGGATCGTGTCCTGCCCGCAGCCGGCGCGCGGGGCGGGTCCCGTGCTAGCTTCCGCGCCACCATGGCCCTCGCCCACATCGTCGCCAGGAACATCAAGCTGGTTCGGGTTCGGCAGCAGCGCTCGCAGCAGGCGCTCGCCAGGAAGGCGCGCCTCTCGGTCTCCTACGTCTCCATGCTGGAGCGGGGGGTGCGGGTGCCGCCGCTCGACACGCTCGAGGTCATCGCCAGGGCGCTCGGCGTCTCGCCGATCGCGCTGTGCCAGGCGCTCCCCGCGCGCAGGGCAGGGCGCCCTCGGAAGTAGGGGGCTGGCACCAGGCTCGCCACGCGCCGCGGCGCGTCAGCCAGGCGGCCGCTCCCGGCGGCCGACGGGGCCATTCGGAAGCGTCGTCGGCAGTTCATCCTCCCGATGAACTCGGTCTTCCTCGACCGCAAGGGCTGGGAGGGCTCGGTCGACAAGATGGTCAAGGTCATGGGCGCGCCCATCGCGCCCGAGGACGCCAAGCAGATCGTCGACTACCTGGTGACGGCCTACGGCACGCAGTAGGCGGACGGCAGCGCGTCACGGCCCCGCGTCCTCACGGCTTCGGGTGCGCCAGCATCCACGCGTAGACGTCCGGGGCCGCGGTGCCGTCGTAGATGCCGGGCCAGATGCCGTGGCCACCGCCGGGGATCTCGGTCCAGACGCTGTCGCGGGCCGGTGGCGAGGGGCAGGCGGCCAGGTTGGCCATGGCGGTCCGCTCGTTGGCGATGCCCACCGTGCCGTCCGCGTCCCCGTGGAAGGCCCAGATGGCCACCTGGCCCAGCGCGCAGCCGCTCCTGCCCCAGGCGCCGCCCGGGTCTCCCGCGATGAGCACCGCCGCGGCCACCTCACTGCCGGTGTACGTGCCGAGGTAGCTCCAGGCGCCGATGGCCCCGCAGCTCAGGCCGGTGAGGAAGATGCGCCGGGGGTCGACGTCGTACGCCGACGCGGCCCACCCGATGAACGCGTGCACCTCGGCGGCGCTGGGGCAGCCACCTCCGACATGCTGCGGCGAGAGCACGATGAAGGGGCGGGCCTCCGGCCAGCGCCCCGACGAGATGAGCATGGGAGGGCCGTTGGCCAGCACCCGGGAGAGCTCGGTGGTGCCGTCCCCGTTCTCACCGACGCCGTGCCAGAAGACGAGGAGCGGCCTGGCGCGGCCATCGTCCAGCCCCGGGGGCAGGTACTCGTGGAAGCCGTTGGGTGCGCTGCCCTGGCCGAGCGGCACCAGGCGCTGGGACGCGGGCGCCGTTCCCGTCCGGCCGTCGTCACCGCCGCCCGGGAGCAGCCCCGCGCAGCCCGACAGGAGGGGGACCACGAGGAGCAAGGGCCTCATTCGCATGCGCCGAGCCTACTGCGCCCGCCGCGCCGGCCGAGCGGCAAACGCCACGTGGGGCTCCGGCCCCTCCGCCCGACCCGGAGGGCCGCGACATCCCAGGGGAAACCGCCGGGCCGCGGCCTCCCGCGCTCCAGGGCCCCGCCGGGCGTTGCCCCGGGGTAGCAAAATGCTACCCTTGTGACATGGGTCAGCCCGTCAAGCTCTCCGATGCCCTCGTGCTCGACGCCCGCGTGGTCGGCGAGGCGGCCGAGCGATCCATCGCCAGCCAGATCGAGTTCTGGGCGCGAGTCGGCAAGGCCGTCGAGGGCCTGCTCCGCGGCGACCGGGTCCTCCGGCTCAAGCAGCGGGGCGAGGTCACCCCGCTCTCCGAGCTGCTCCAGTCGGCCGACTCGAAGGCCGGACGCCGGCGCGTCGAGGCCCAGCAGGCGGCGCGCCCCTTCCCGCACTTCGAGCAGGCGCCCGGGCGGCCCGGCCTCCTCGTGAAGATCGACGCGGACGGTCGGCGCACCGTCGGCCGCTTCGTGAATCGCGCCTTCCGGCCCGCCGGCCGCGCGTGACGTCGCCCTTCGACGCGCGCCCCATCGTCGTCGCCGTCGCCGGGCCCAACGGCGCCGGCAAGACCACCTTCTACGAGGCGCACCTCCAGCCGGCCGGCCTGCGGTTCGTCAACGCCGACGACCTGGCCCGGGAGCTGGACGTGGACGCCTACGAGGCGGCCGAGCTGGCGGGCCGCCTGCGCCAGACGCTCCTGGAGCAGGGCGAGAGCTTCGTCTTCGAGACCGTCTTTTCGGATCCGGTGGGCGACAAGGTCGCCTTCCTGAAGCGGGCCGAGGCGGGTGGCCACACGGTCGTGCTCTGCTTCATCGGCGTCGACGGGCCCGAGGTCAGCCAGGAGCGCGTGGCCATGCGGGTGCTCCAGGGCGGACATGACGTCCCGACGAGGAAGCTCGAGCAGCGCTACCCGAGGACGCTGGAGAACCTGGCGAGGGCCATCCGAGAGCTGTCGCACGTCCTGGTGTTCGACAACGGCGACCTGGGCCGGCCGTTCCGCAAGGTCGCCGAGTTCCGGCACGGCAAGGCGACGCAGCGGCAGGCACCGTGGCCACGCTGGCTGCCGCGGGGGCGCTGACGCCCGGCACGCCACCGGCCGGGTGGAGCGCGCCATGGGCCACTGCCTCGGCCTGCTCGGAGTCTGCGCTCCGTGGCTTCCGCGGCCGGAGGGCCAGGGGGGGGCTCAGCGCGCCAGCGCCGCCGCCACCGCCTCGGCCAGGGTGGTGGTCGGCCGCCCGATGAGGCGCCGCAGGGTGCCGGTGGTGTCGTCGAGCTCCCCCTGGGCGATGCCGAGGTCGGAGTCGACCAGCAGGTCGGCGAACGGGGCGGGGACGCCGGCGCCGACGAGGGCGGCGCGGTGCTGCTCCGGCGTGAGGTCCTGGTAGGCGATGGGCTTCCCGACCTGGCGCGAGACCTCGGCGGCGAGGTCGGCCATGGTGAAGGGCCGATCGCCGGCCAGCTCGTGGATGCGCCCCTCCTGGTTGGCCGAGGTGAGCACGGCCACGGCGGCCGCGGCGTAGTCGGCGCGGCTGGCGGCGGCGATGCGGCCGTCGCGGGCGCAGCCGATGAAGGCGCCGTGCTGCAGGGCGGGGCCCAGGTTCTCGGTGTAGTTCTCGAGGTACCAGCCGTTCCGCAGGAGGACCCACGGCACGCTCGAGGCCCGCAGCGCCCGCTCGGTCGCCTGGTGCTCCACGGCGAGCCCGAGCTTGGAGGCCTCGCCGTGCAGGACGCTGGTGTAGGCGAGGAGCCGGATGCCCGCGCGCCCGGCCGCCTCGATGACGGCGGCGTGCTGGGTGGCCCGCTGGCCCACCTCGCTCGACGAGATGAGCAACACCTGCTCCGCGCCGGCCAGCGCGGCCTCGAGGGTGGCCGGCTTCGAGTAGTCGGCCTGGCGGACGATGACGCCCCGCGCGGCCAGGTCCTTCGCCTTCTCCGGGCTGCGCACCGCGGCGACGACCTGGTTGGGAGGGAGCCGCTCCAGCAGGCCCGCGACGACGAGCCGGCCGAGCTTCCCGGTGGCGCCGGTGACGACGATCATGGTGGGACCCCCTTGGGCAGGCCCGGGATGTAGCCGGCCCCTGCCGGGCGCGCCACCTCCGCCCCAGGCAGGTGGCGCGCCCGTGCGACCGCGGATCCTGCGGCGCCCCCGCCTCCACGCCCGGCCGCCTTGAGCCGGCACGGCAGCAGGGTCTACAGTCCGCGCCCTGGATGTGGCGAGCGCACATGACCCGGAACCCGGTGGCATCACTCCTCAGCCTGGCGCTCCTCTCCGCGGTCCCGACGCCGTCCCGGGCCGCCGCGCCCGTCCTCATCGGCCTGGACGCCGAGTTCGGCTACGCCCACAGCACCTCGGCCGAGGCCATCCGCGAGGGCATCCAGATCGCCATCGAGGAGATCAACGCCGCCGGGGGCGTCCTCGGCGGGCGGCCCCTGCTGCTGGTGGAGCGGGCCAACCACTCGGTCCCGGCGCGCAGCATCGACAACATCCAGGAGATGGCCGCCATGGAGGACATGGTGGCCATCTTCTGCGGCCGCTTCAGCCCGACCGTCCTGGAGGCACTGCCCACCATCCACCGCGTGCGGGTGCCGCTGCTCGATCCGTGGAGCGCGGCGGATGCCATCGTGGACAACGGCTACCGGCCCAGCTTCGTCTTCCGCCTCTCGCTGCGCGACAGCTGGGCGGTCGGGGCCATGCTGCGCGAGGCGCACCGGCGCGGGCTGAAGCAGGTCGGGTTGATGCTGCTCAACACCAGCTGGGGCCGCAGCAGCCTCAAGGCGGCGGAGGCCTGGGTCGCCGAGCGCGGCGAGGTGCGCCTGGTGGGGACCCGCTGGTTCAACTGGAACGACACCAGCTTCCTGGCACCCTACCAGGAGCTGCGCCAGCAGGGCGCCCAGGCCGTCCTGCTGGTGGCCAACGCCAACGAGGCCGCCATCCTGGTGAAGGAGGTCGCCCAGCTCCCCGCGGCGCAGCGCCTCCCGGTGCTGAGCCACTGGGGCGTGACCGGGGGCGAGCTGCCGGCCCTGGCCGGCCCCGCCCTCCAGCAGATCGACCTCTCGGTGGTGCAGACCTACAGCTTCATCGACGCCCGTGACGAACGGGCGGCGCGCGTCGTGGCGGCGCACCGCCGGCTCTTCAAGACGTCGGGGGCGCGGGCCATCAAGGCGCCCGTGGGCGTGGCCCACGCCTACGACCTGACCCACCTGCTGGCGCAGGCCATCGCACGGGCCGGCTCCACCGATCGCGGCGCCGTGCGCGACGCGCTGGAGCGGCTCGGCCCGCACCGGGGGCTGGTGCGGGACTACCCGAGGCCCTTCACGCCCTCGCGCCACGAGGCCCTCTCGGCGGAGGGGGTCTTCGTGGCCCGCTACGCGGCGGATGGCGCCATCGTGCGCATCGCCGCCGACGCCGCCCCCAAGGCCGATGGGCGCTAGCCGCCATCCGGGCGGCGGCCGGCCCGGCCCGCCGCTGCGGCGCTACCGCGCCTGGCTGGCGCGGAGCATCACCAACCGCGTCACCGTCACCGCGCTCGGGCTGGCCATGGCCGTGGCCATGGTGCTCGGCCTGGTCTCCTTCGCCGCGGTCCGCTGGCTGGTGCGGCAGCAGATCGACGCCGAGCTCCGGAACCGGGCCCACCTCCTCGAGCAGGACCTGGCCTCCAGCCTCAACGCCATGGCGCGGGACGTGGGCGACCTGGCCGCCAACTCCTTCGTCACCAACGGCCTGGTGGACTCGGAGGGCCGGGACACCTACCTCCTCCCGTTCCTGCGCGAGCACCGGGGCCCGTCGGCCGGCGCCGAGCTCATCCTGTGCGACTACCAGGGCCGCCCCATCGCCTCGAACCTGGCCGAGCGCCCGGGCCAGGCGCCCGCCGCGGCCGGGATCCTGGCCGCGCCCCGACCCAGCGCGGCCGTGGAGCGGGTGGGCGACCTCGTGCGGCTGGTGCTGGCCTACCCGGTGGTCTTCCCGCCCACCGGGCAGCGCGAGGGGGTGCTGGTGGCGCGGCTCGACCTCGGCGCGGTCTTCGCCGCGGCGGCCAGCGCCAGGGACCCCGACATCGAGTCCACCCTGCTGGTGAACGGGGCCGAGGTGCTGGGCCGAGCCCGGCCGACCGCCGGGTCGACCGAGAGCACGGTGGTGCGCGAGGTGAAGCTCGCGCCGCCGCTCGACGCGCTGTCGATGCGGCTGGTGCTCGGCCACGGGGAGGCCGCCTTCGCGCCGCTCCGGTGGATCGGACTGGCCTACGTCCTCATCGGGCTGCTCACCCTGGCGACGGTCTCGGGGGCGGCCCGGCGCAGCGCCAGGGGCATGACGGCGCGCATCACGCGGCTCAGCGACGCGGCGCGGGAGATCGCGGCCGGCGCCGACCACGCGCTGCCGGCCGGCCCCGAGCCCCACGACGAGGTCGACACGGTGGCGAGCGCCTTCAACGGCACCCTGGCACGGCTCCGGGCCGTGCAGGACTCGCTCGAGCAGAAGGTGCAGGAGCGCACCGCCGACCTGGTCCAGCGCGAGCGCGAGCTGCAGCACAGCCGGGAGCAGCTGGCCCTGGCCGTGGAGGGCTCGCTGCTCGGCGTCTGGACCTGGGAGCTCGCCACCGGGCGGCTCACCTTCAACGACCTCTGGCCCTCGCTGCTCGGCTACCGGCCGGACGAGGTGGGGAACGGCATCGCCGAGTGGGCCCGGCGCACCCACCCGGAGGACGTGCGGCGTGCCCGCCGGGACGTCCTGGCCCACCTGCGGGGCCGCGACCACCGGCTCGACCTCGAGCTGCGGGTCCAGGCCAAGGACGGCGGCTGGCGCTGGATCCACACGCGCGGCAAGGTCGTGGAGCGGGGCGCGGGCGGCCGCCCCATCCGCATGGCGGGGACGCACACCGACATCACCGCCCGGCGCCAGGCCGAGGCCGAGCTGCGGACCTCGCGCGCCGAGCTGCGCGCGCTGGCCGCGCGGCTCGACTCGGTGCGGGAGGAGGAGCAGGCCCGCATCGCCACCGACCTGCACGACCAGATGGGCCAGCTCCTGACGGCGCTCAAGATGAACGTGCGCTGGATCGAGCGCAAGGTCGAGGAGCTGCCCCCCGAGCCCCCGCTGCTGGCCCTCCTCGATCGCGCCGTCGACGCCACCGAGCTGGTCGACCAGGCCATCGCCGCGGTGCAGGGGATCGCCGCCGAGCTGCGCCCGGGGGTGCTGGACTGGCTCGGCCTGGAGTCGGCGCTCCAGCAGGAGGCGCGGCGGTTCCAGAAGCGCGCCGGCATCCCGTGCGAGCTCACGGTGGAGGCCGGGCTCCCCGCCCCGAGCAGCGCGGTGGCCACCGCGCTCTACCGCATCGCCGTGGAGGCGCTCACCAACGTGGCGCGCCACGCCGGGGCGAGCCGCGTGACGCTCTCCCTCGGCCTGGCCGACGGGCTGATGCGGCTGCGGGTGGCGGACGACGGCGCCGGGATCCCCCCCGGGGTCGGGGAGCGACCCGCCCTGGGCATCGCCGGCATGCGGGAGCGCGCCGAGCGCCAGGGCGGGGCGGTGGTCATCGCGCCGGGGGAAGCAGGCGGCACGGTGGTGACGGCCTCGCTGCCCCTCACCGCGAGGCCGCCCGACGAGGCGCCGGCGCCCCCGGACCAGGCGCTCGACCCGGCGGTGGAGGGGCTGGTCCGGCCCATCCTGGTGGTCGGCGGCGACGGCACGGTCGAGCACCTGGACGGGCGGGTGGGGGCCTTCACCGGCTGCTCGGTGGGCGAGTTGGTGCGGGACCCGCGCCGGGCCTTCCACCCCGACGACGCCGAGCGCGTCGCCCGGGCCTGGAGGCAGGCCGTGGCGACCGGTGCGGCGGTGGCCGACACGTTCCGCGTGCGCCGCCACGACGGCGCCTACCGCTGGTTCTACGCCGCCGTCGCCCCCGAGCGCGACGCGCAGGGCCAGGTCACGCGGTGGGTCGCCACCGCGACCGACGTCCACGCCGCGCGCAGCCTGACCGAGCCGCCGCCGCTTCCGGCGCCCACCGGGGAGCCGGTGGGCAGCGGCGGCGCGGGGTAGGGCGACCGCCGGAGCGGGCGGACGGGCGCCGTGACTTGCGCGCCGCCCGGCCCGGACGGTACTTTCGGCGCCGTGCGCCTCCTCCTCGTCCTCGTGCTCGTCGGCGGGCTCGTGCCCGGCCTCGGCGAGGTGGCCGAGGCGGCGGTGCACCTCGCCGTCGCGGGGCACCTGGCCCACACCCCGGATGATCGGGGCGATCTGGGCGACCTCGGGCACGAGCACGGCTGCGGCTCCACGGAGCATCACTGCTCCTGCTGCGTCTCGCAGGCGGCCATCGCCGCGACCCCGCGCGGCCTGCCGGGCCCGGGGGCGGGCGCGACCAGGGCCGCCTGCGCCGGCACCCGGCTCGCCTCCCTCCAGGCGCCAGCGCCACCGTACCGGCCCCCCATCGCCTCGTAGCGTGCGTCCGCGCTGCCACGCCCAGCGGGCGTGGCTCCCGTCCACGGTGCGCCCCGCGCGCACCGGCCGGCCTCGCGCCGCGCCGGTGCCGGGGACCGCGCCAGCGCCACGAGGTCCAGGTGAAGTGTTCCAGCTGGAGCAGGGTTGCCGTGTTCGCCGTCGCTTCCGTCGTCCCCGCCCTCGCCGTCGCCGAGCCCCCGACCGGGCCGGGGCCGGCGCTCGGCTGGCGGGAGGTGGCCGCCGCCGCCGACCGCCACCCGGCGCTGATCGAGGCGACCGCGCGTGAGCGCGGCGCCGCCGGCGCGGTCGCCACGGCGCGGGAGCTCCCCAATCCGATCCTCGGCCTGTCGGTCGGCGAAGGGCGGCCGCGCGACGGCGGTGCCGGGCGGCGCGAGCGGGGCTTCTCCATCGAGCTGCCGCTGGAGCTCCTCGCTCCGCGTGGCGCCCGGATCGCGGCGGCGAAGGCCTCGGAAGAGGGCGCACGGCAGGACGTCAGGGCCGCCCGCGCGCAGGTCGTCCGCGAGCTGCGCCGCGCCTTCGTGGCGCTGGTCCACGACCAGGCCGTGGTCGAGGCGGGCGCGGAGCTCGAGGCGCAGGTCGCCCAGCTGGCCGCCCTGGTGCGCAAGCGGGCCGACCGTGGCGAGGGAAGGCCGACCGAGGTGCCTCGCGTCGAGATCGAGCTGGAGCGGCTTCGCGGGCGACTGGCTCGATCGCGCGCCCAGGCCGAGGCCCAGCGCCACCGGCTCTCCACCTGGGTCGGCGCGCCGGTGTCCCGGGTCGAGGCCGATCTCTCGCAGGCGCTGGAGCTCCCGGCGTTCGAGGCGCTCCGGGAGCGCGTGCTCGGCGCGAGCCCGGTGGTGCAGGCGGCCCGCGCCCGCCTCCAGGCCGCCGCCGAGGAGGCGGGCGCCGAGCGCTGGGAGCGCGTCCCGAAGGTCTCCCTCGGCGCGGCGCACGTCGAGGAGCTGGACCGACGCGCCAGCACGGTGTCGGCCACCGTCACCATCCCACTCTGGAGCTGGAACCAGGGCCGGATCCGCCAGGCCGATGCGGTCCGCGACGCCGAGCAGGCCCGGCTCGACGCCGTGTCCCGCGAGCTGGTGGCGGGGCTCGGCGACGCCTGGCAGGGCTGCGCCGGGGGCCAGGCCGCGGCGCGGCGGTTCCAGGCCGAGGTCCTGCCCCGCGCCGACGGCTCGGCGCGCACGCTGGGGCGCGCCTTCGAGCTCGGAGAGGCGGGGCTCCTCGAGGTCATCGACGCCCGCCGCGTCCTCCTCGACACCCGCCGCGAGTACCTCGACCTCCTCCTCGACATGCAGAACGCCTGCGGCGAGC
>Ga0209682_10000385_pt1 | contig 15238 bp, 16 predicted proteins | sample DOMMetBare2Fresh_2_FD_187471 | JGI IMG/M metagenome (GOLD analysis project Ga0209682, IMG submission 187471) | Wetland sediment microbial communities from St. Louis River estuary, USA, under dissolved organic matter induced mercury methylation -... | ecosystem: Environmental > Aquatic >... | reverse complement strand
CTCGTTGATCGTCGTGCTCAACGAGAAGCTGCTGGAGGTGATGGGCGAGGACGTCACCCAGGAAGCCGCCTTCGCGCACGCCAACGACGTGCTGAAGAACGCGGTCGGCGGCATCAGCGACATCATCCACATGGATGCGCTGGTCAACGTCGACTTCGAGGACGTCAAGACCGTGATGAGCGAGCCCGGCAAGGCCATGATGGGCACCGCGATCGCCAGCGGCCCGGACCGCGCCAAGAAGGCCGCCGAGGCCGCCGTCGCCTGCCCGCTGCTCGAAGGCATCGACCTGTCCGGCGCACGCGGCGTGCTGGTGCTGATTGCCGCGGCCAAGGGCACCTTCAAGCTGATGGAGTCCAAGACCGCGATGAACACGATCCGCATGTACGCCGCGGACGATGCGCACGTGATCTACGGCGCCGCCTACGACGAGAGCCTGGGCGACCAGCTGCGTGTCACGGTCATCGCCACCGGCCTGTCGTCGGTCGCGCGCCGCCAGCAGTCGCCGCTGTCGGTGGTGCAGCCCTCGGCCGTGGCCCAGCCGATGCAAGGCCTGCGCACCGGCACCGACAACGTGCCGGTGCTGAGCCAGCCGCTGGCGCAGCCGTCCGGGTCGACCGGCACCCCGCCGACGGCCGACTACACCGGGCTGAACACGCCCAGCGTCTGGCGCAGTGCACGCACCAAGGTCGAGAGCCTGGCCAGCAGCGGGATGGACGAGATCGAGATCCCGGCCTTCCTGCGCCGCCAGGCCGACTGAGCCGCACCGCGTCCTCCGGACCACCGCCCGCGCCTGCCATCCGCGGGCGGTGTTTTCCCTGATGCGGGACAATGCGCCGATGCTTGCCCAGCGCACCCTGAAGTCGATCACGCGCGCCGTCGGCGTCGGTGTTCACAGCGGCCAGAAGGTCGAGTTGACACTGCGCCCCGCGCCGCCTGATTCGGGCATCCTGTTCCGCCGCGTCGATCTGCCGACGCCGGTGGAGATCCGGGTCGATGCGCAGGCCGTCAGCGACACCCGCATGGCCTCGACCATCAGCCCGGGCGGCGACCCCGGTGCGCCCAAGGTGCAGACGATCGAACACTTGATGTCGGCCTGCGCCGGACTGGGCATCGACAACCTGGTCGTCGACATCACCGCCGAGGAGGTGCCCATCCTCGACGGCTCGGCGGCCAGTTTCGTCTTCCTGCTGCAGAGCGCCGGCATCGAGGTCCAGAAAGCCCCCAAGCGCTTCATCCGCGTGAGGAAGCCGGTCGAGATCCGCGAGGGCGCGGGGCCGGCGCTGAAGTGGGCGCGCCTGGAACCCTACGACGGCTACAAGCTGACCTTCGAGATCGAGTTCGACCACCCGGCGGTCAATGCGACCGGCCAGCGGGTGGAGTTCGACATGGGCTCGGGCCGGTACAAGCGCGATATCGCGCGCGCCCGCACCTTCGGCTTCACGAAGGACGTCGAGATGATGCGCGCACGCGGTCTCGGCCTGGGCGGCAGCATGGACAACGTGATCGTCGTCGACGACTTCCGGGTGCTCAATGCCGACGGCCTGCGCTACGACGACGAGTTCGTCAAGCACAAGATCCTCGATGCGATCGGCGACCTGCATATCGCCGGCAAGCCGATGCTCGCCCATTACATCGCGTTCAAGAGCGGCCACGCGCTCAACAACAGGCTGCTGCGCGCGCTGCTCGCCGACGCGACCGCCTACGACATCGTCACCTTCGAGGACGAGTCCAAGGCGCCGGCCGGTCTGGCCGCACTGGCGCCGGCCTGGTGAGGCCCATCACCGCCCGATGCTGATCTTCCGCCTCGTCTTCGGCCTGCTGCTGCTGGTGGGTATCCTGTGCTTCGGCATGTACATCGCGACCAGCCAGCCGGTCTGGCGCCAGCGCGGGCTCGTCATCGTCAAGTGGACCGTGCTGGCCGCGCTGGGCTTCTTCGCGGTGCTGATCCTCGAGCGGCTGGCGGTGATGCTGTAGGGCGTGCACATCCAGGGAACGGAATCGACTGCGGCGAATCAGATCTGGGTGGTTGTCTGTCGGGGAGGTCCAGAGGTCTTGCATGTTGTCCGTTGCAGCCGATTCTGCTGTGGGCGCAGGCCTTGATCCCGTGGCGCAGGGTCCGCGCTGTCCGCGCTGCGAGGGGCCGGTGATCAGGGTCCGGCGCCGGTTCGTCGACCGACTGCTCAGCCGCTTCGTACCGCTGCGGCGCTACCGTTGCCCCCGGTTCGGCTGCTCCTGGGAAGGCAACCTGCGTGACGAGCGTGACGGCCCCGCCGCAGCACCGCCGACCTGAAGCGCGGCGCTGCGTTCGGAAGTCTCTTGCCGGACTGCGACTAGAACAGCGTGGCGGCGAGGAAGGCGGTCGCGCGCCCGTGCGCCAGCGCCGCGCTCGCTGCGTGGTAAGAGCCACGGGCCCAGCAGTTGAAGCCGTGCATGGCGCCGGGGTAGACGTGCAACTCGGCCGGCTTGCCGTGCATCGCCTGGCGCACCGACTCGACCGCCGCCGGGGGAATGTGGTCGTCCGTCCCGGCGTAGTGGAACTGCACCGGGCAGCGAATGGCCGCCGCACGATCGAGCTGGGTGTGGATGCCCCCGCCATAGAAGGCCACGGCGGCCTCGACGTCGGTCGTCGCCGCAGCCAGATAGGCCAGGCGCCCGCCCATGCAATAGCCGAAGGCCCCGACCCGGGCCGTGCCGACCTCGGGCCGCGCGCGCAGCGCGCTCACGCTGGCCGTGATGTCGGCCAGTGCCTGCTCGGGCGCGTAAGCCTGCATCAGGCCGAAGGCGCGCTCGCGGTCGGCGCCCTCGTAGCCGAGTTCGACCCGTGGCGCCTGGCGCCAGAAGACATCCGGCGCGAGCACGACGAAGCCGTCGAGCGCGTACTGCTCGGCCACCGTGCGGATATGTTCGTTGACGCCGAAGATCTCCTGGAACAGCACGAGACCGGGGCCGCGCCCGGCCGGCGGCAGCGCGAGGCAGCCACCGAAGCCGGGGGCGATGTCGATCCACTGGGTGTTGACGGGGCTGCTCATCTCGGGGTTCTCCTGGTGGCGTTCAGTAGGTGCGTCCCTTGCGGTACTGCGCATGTTGCCGCCTCTGCAGCGGCGCGGCCTGGGCCAGCGCGGCGAACGACGCGCCGGCATGGGCATGGGAGATCGCCAGGCCCAGCGCGTCGGCGGCGTCCTTGCCGGGCAGGGCGGACAGCGCAAGCAGCCGCCGCACCATCTCCTGCACCTGTTCCTTGTTCGCCAGGCCATGGCCGACGATCGCCTTCTTCATCTGCAGCGCGGTGTATTCCGACACCGGCAGGCTGCCGCAGACCAGGGCGGCCAGCGCCGCGCCGCGGGCCTGGCCGAGCAGCAGCGTGCTCTGCGGGTTGACGTTGACGAACACGATCTCGACCGAGGCGCACTGCGGCTGGTAGCGCTGCACGACCTCGCGGACACCGTCGAAGATGATCTTCAGCCGCTGCGGCAGGTCGCCACGCGGCGCCTCGGTGGTGCTGATCGTGCCGCTGGCCACGTAGTTCAGGCGCGAGCCTTCGGCGTCGATGACGCCGAATCCGGTGCGCTGCAGGCCGGGGTCGATGCCGAGGATGCGCATGCTGCTTCGCTCTTCAGCCCGCGACGCGGAAGTACCAGCGCACCGAGTGGAAGAAGACCGGGGCGGCAAAGCACAGCGGCGCCACGCGGTCGAGCAGGCCGACCGCGCCGGTGACCGAGCTGCGGTTGCCCCACCAGCGCACGCCGGCGTCCTTCTTCAGCGCGCGCATGACCAGGTCGCCGAGCGTGCCGGCGCCGCCGGCCAGCGCGGCCATCGCCGCCGCGCGCATCGGGTCGAACGGGGTGATCCACCACAGCGCGGCGCCGAGCACCGCCGCCGCGGCGACGCCGGCGGCCCAGGCGCGATACGAGAACGAGCGGTCGATGTGGCGCGCCACCGGGCGCCGGCGCAGCCGCCGGCTGGCGAGCTCCTGCACGATCTGGGCGCCGGCCGCGACGATGACCAGGAAGAAGATCAGGAAGGCACCGCGCTCGCCGTAGCGCGGCAGCTGCAGCAGCAGCAGTGCCGGCAGGTGGCTCAGGCCGTAGACGCAGACCATGATGCCCCACTGGATCTTCGCGTTGCGCTCGAGGAAGCGCTCCGGGTCGCCGGCCAGCGCGCTGACCACGGGGATCGCGAGGAAGACATAGACCGGGATGAAGACCGAGAACAGGTCGAAGCTGCGCGTGCCGACGAAGGCGAACTGCAGCGGCAGCACGATGAAGAAAGCGAGGATCAGGCTGCGGTGGTCGCCGCGGCGGGTGTGGGCCAGCGTGATGAATTCGCGCAGGGCGAAGAAGGCGAAGAAGCCGACGACGATCGTCGCGCCCGTGGCGCCCGAGATCCACGCCAGCCAGAAGACCACGGCGCCGACCCATACCGCACGCAGGTCGCGCCGGAACCGGGCGCGCCGCTCGCTGCGCGCGTCGCTGCTGTCGCGCACCGACAGCAGCACGGCCACGGCCGTCACGAGCAGCAAGGCGCCGAACAGCGTGACGAAGAGCGCGCTGACCTGCTCGTTGGTGGTGAGCTCGGCGAGCCAGTTCATGTGATCACGGGCCTTTGTTCGATCACGGCGGCACGTGCGCGCTCGAGGAAGGCGCGCTTGTCCTCGCCCGGCGCGAGCTGGATCGGCGCGCCGAAGGTCGCGGTGCACAGGATCGGCACCGGCACGACCTCGCCCTTGGGCATCACGCGCTGGACGTTGTCGATCCACACCGGGATCAGCGGCACGCCGGGAAACTGCTCGGCCAGGTGGTAGAGCCCGGCCTTGAAGGCCTGCGGCTCGCCCTTGTTGCTGCGGGTGCCCTCGGGAAAGATCACCAGCGAGTCGCCGCTCTGCAGCGCCTCGACCAGCGGCTCGAGCGGGTCCTCGTCGGCGCTGCGCTGGCGGCTGACGTAGACGGCGTTGAAGACCTCGTGCGTGAGCCAGGCCTTGAACCTGCTGCTGGTCCAGTAGTCGCGCGCGGCGATCGGCCGCGTCTGTGCGCGCAGATCGTGCGGCAGCGCGGCCCAGATCAGGACCCAGTCGAAGTGGCTCTGGTGGTTGGCGAAGTAGATGCGCTGCTCGGCCTTGGGCGGGCTGCCCTTCCAATGCCCCTGGGCACCCGTGATCAACCGGGTGATGAAGGCGAGCAGCCACCCCATCGCTTGCGCAGCGGACATGTCGAGGATCCTATCCGGGCAGCAGGGCAGGCAAGGGAACCGCCTCGACGCGGTCGGCCAGCGCATAGCGCCGCGTGCCGGGATAGACGACGTACAGGCGGTCGAGCGCCAGGTCGGCCAGCGCGATGCGCATCGACGGCGTCAGGGCGGGGGCGTCGGCACGCTTGAACTCGACCCCGACCCGTCGACCCTCCTTGAACATCAGCAGGTCCAGTTCCGCGCCGGCGTGCGTGGCCCAGAAATAGGCTTCGTCGGGCCGTGCGACGCGCAGCACCTGGTCGAGCGCGAAACCCTCCCAGGAGGCGCCGCACTTCGGGTGGCGCAGCAGCGCCGCCGGATCGGCCAGGCCCAGCAGTTCGTGCAGCAGGCCGGTGTCGCGCAGGTAGATCTTGGGCGCCTTGACCTGGCGCTTGGCGGTGTTGGCGAACCAGGGCTGGAGTTGGCGCACGAGGCAGGCCTGGGTCAGCCAGTCGAGATACCGGCGCACGGTGCTCTCGTTGACACCGAGCGAGCGGGCCGGCTCGGCGGCGTTCCAGACCTGGCCGTGCCAGTGCGCCAGCATGGACCAGAAGCGGTAGATCGCCGGCGCGGCGACGTTCATGCCCAGCTGCGGCAGGTGACGCTCGACGACGGTGCGGATGAACTCGCGCCGCCAGATGCGGCTCGCTTCGTCGGAGGCCGCCGTGAACGAGCGCGGAAAGCCGCCGCGCCACCACAGCATGTCGACCGCATCGATCCCCGTCTCGTCGAGGGTGAAGCCGCCCGCCTCGATGACCTCGATGCGGCCGGCCAGCGACTCGGCAGACTGGCGCAGCAGCGCCGGCGAGGCACTGCCCAGGAGCAGGAAGCGAGCCGGGCTGGCAGGCCGGTCGATCAGCACACGCAGCACCTTGAACAGCTCCGGCGCATGTTGCACCTCGTCGATCACGACCAGGCCCTGCAGGTCCTTCAGCGCCACCAGCGGCGCGGCGAGCTGGGCCTCGACCTGCGGGTCCTCGAGATCGAACCAGTTGCCGGACTCCGGCCCCGGCAGCTGGCGCGCCAATGTCGTCTTGCCGACCTGCCGCGGCCCGACGAGGGCGACCGCCGGGCTGCGCCGCAGCGCGGCGCGGACAGCGGCTTCGAGGCCCGGACGAGCGATCATGCCGCCATGTTATCTTGAAATTCCCGTGCGATGAGGTGGAATTTCAAGGAGAGATCATGCCGCGCCCAGGCCGGCCGGGCGCGGGACGCGCAACCGGCTGCGCCGGCATGGCGCGCAGCCCCCTGCGGGGGGTCAATGCCGGAAGTGGCGCGTTCCCGTGAAGACCATCGCGATGCCGCGCTCGTCGGCGGCGGCGATCACTTCCTCGTCGCGCATCGAGCCGCCGGGCTGGATCACGCAGGTCGCACCGGCATCGCAGACCACGTCCAGGCCGTCGCGGAACGGGAAGAAGGCATCGCTCGCGACCGCCGAGCCCGCGAGCGTGAGGCCCGCGTTGGCGGCCTTGATCGAGGCGATGCGGGCGCTGTCGATGCGGCTCATCTGGCCCGCGCCGACGCCCAGCGTCATCCCGCCGGCGCAGAAGACGATCGCATTGCTCTTGACGAACTTGGCGACCGCCCAGGCGAACATCAGGTCGTCGAGCTGGGCCTCGGTGGGCTTGACCTTCGTCAGCACCTTGAGTTCATGGCGCTGGACACTGCGGTTGTCGGCCGTCTGCATCAGCAGGCCGGAGCCGACCCGCTTGGTATCCATCTTGTTGCGGCCCTGCAGCCAGTCGGTCGCGCCGCCGGGCGGCAGCGCGATCTGCAGCAGCCGCGCGTTGGCCTTGCTGGCGAAGATCGCGCGGGCCTCGTCGGTGAACGCCGGTGCCATCAGCACCTCGACGAACTGCTTGGCCACCAGCGCCGCGGCCGTGCCGTCGACCGGCCGGTTGAACGCGATGATGCCGCCGAAGGCCGAGGTCGGATCGGTCTTGAAGGCCTTGGCATAGGCTTCGGCCGCACCGGCGGCGATCGCCACGCCGCAGGGGTTGGCGTGCTTGACGATCACGCAGGCCGGGACCTCGAAGCTCTTGACGCACTCCCAGGCCGCGTCGGCATCGGCGATGTTGTTGTAGCTGAGTTCCTTGCCCTGCAACTGGATTGCGGTCGCGAGCGAGCCGGGCGCGGGGTGGAGGTCGCGGTAGAACGCGGCACTCTGGTGCGGGTTCTCGCCGTAGCGCAGGTCCTGCACCTTGACGAACGCACCGTTGACCTGGGTCGGGAACAGCGTGCGCGAGCCGTCGGGCTGCAACGAGGAGAGGTAGTCGCTGATTGCGGCGTCGTAGTTGGCGATGCGGTTGAAGGCCGCCACGGCGAGCGTGAAGCGCACGCCGTCGCTGACCTTGCCGGCCGCGCGCAGTTCTGCAAGCACGACCTCGTACTGGCCGGCGTCGGTGAGCACGGCGACGTCCTTCCAGTTCTTGGCCGCGCTGCGCACCATCGCCGGGCCGCCGATGTCGATGTTCTCGATCGCATCCTCGAGCGTGCAGTCGGCCTTGGCGACTGCGGCCTCGAAGGGATAGAGGTTGACGACCAGCAGGTCGATCGTGCCGATGCCGTGCTTGCGGATCGCGGCCATGTGCTCGGGCACGTCGCGCCGGGCGAGCAGGCCGCCGTGCACGTTGGGGTGGAGCGTCTTGACGCGGCCGTCGAGCATCTCGGGGAAGCCGGTCAGCTCGGCGACCTCGGACACCGGCAGGCCGGCGTCGGCGAGCAGGCGCGCGGTGCCGCCGGTCGAAACCAGGCGCACGTCCAGCGCGTGCAGCGCGCGTGCGAAATCGACGATGCCGGTCTTGTCGGAGACCGAGATCAGGGCAGTCAGTGAGGCCATGGGGATCCCGTTACTTGATCAACTTGTGGTCCAGGAGCTTGCGCCGCAGCGTGTTGCGGTTGATGCCGAGCCACTCGGCCGCCCGGCTCTGGTTGCCCTCGGCGCGCTGCATCACGACGTCGAGCATGGGTTTCTCGACCGCCGCGAGGATCATGTCGTGCACCGCGTGCGGCTCGGCGCCGCGCAGGTCCCGGAAATACTGTTCGAGCGAGGTGCGGATGCAGTCCTCGATGAGTTTCTTGGTCACTGGGGGTCCTTCGCGCTGGGCGCTCCGGTGCGAGACCCCTTCGGGGCGGCCGTGCGGGGTCTCATGCCTGAAGCGCGTGTCTCGCGTCGTTGGCGGCCGGCAGCACGGGGTGGCGGTCGGCGAGTTCGTCGAAGAAGGTCTGCACCGCGCGCGTCTGCGCGGCGCAGTCCTCCAGCGTATTCATGGCGGCGCGGAACGCCTCGCCGCCGGGCAGGGCGCGCACGGCCCAGCCGATGTGCTTGCGTGCGGTGCGCACGCCGGCGAGTTCGCCGTACAGGCCGTAGTGATCCTGCAGGTGTTCGAGCAGCCAGCGCTGCACGTCGCGCGTGGCCGGCGGCGCGAGCCGCTCGCCGCAGGCAAGAAAGTGCGCGATCTCGCGGAAGATCCACGGCCGCCCCTGCGCGGCGCGGCCGATCATCAGCGCATCGGCGCCGGTGTGCTGCAGGACGGCCAGCGCCTTGGCCGGCGAGTCGATGTCGCCGTTGGCCACGACGGCAATGTGCAGCGCCGCCTTGACCGCGGCAATGGTGTCGTACTCGGCCAGCCCGCCGTAGCCCTGTTCGCGCGTGCGGCCATGCACCGCGACCATCGCGACGCCGGCGGATTCGGCGGCGCGCGCCAGGCGCACGGCGTTGCGCTCGGCGTCGCAACGGCCGGTGCGCATCTTCAGGGTCACCGGCACGTTCAGCGGCGCGCACGCCGCCACCACCGCCTCGACGATGCGCAGCGCGAGCGCCTCGTTGCTCATCAGCGCCGAGCCGGCCCAGGTGTCGCACACCTTCTTGGCCGGGCAGCCCATGTTGATGTCGACGATCTGCGCGCCGCGGTCGATGTTGTAGCGCGCGGCCTCGGCCATCTCGGCCGGGTCGACGCCGGCGATCTGCACCGCGATCGGAGCCGATTCGCCGTCGTGGTTGGCACGTCGGCTGGTCTTCAGGCTCTTCCAGAGCGCGCGCTGCGAGGTCACCATCTCGCTGACCGCATAACCTGCTCCCAGGCGCCGGCACAGCATGCGGAACGGGCGGTCGGTCACCCCTGCCATCGGGGCGACGAAGAGCCGGTTCGGCAACTCGATCGGGCCGATGTGCATGGGAGGCAGAGGCGGGGGTGCTGAAAAAGGAGGCAGAAGTATAGCGGCCGGCCCCTGCCTATCATCGGGGGATCGATGGACGCCTGGCTTCACTCCCTGCTTGCCGCGCTTGCGCTGCCGAAATTCGGCCTGAGCACCGTCTTCGTCGTCAGTCTGCTGTCGGCGACGCTGCTGCCGCTGGGCAGCGAGTGGGTGGTGCTCGGCCTGGTCAAGCTCAACCCCGAGATGTTCTGGCCGGCGATGCTGGTCGCCACCGCGGGCAATACGATCGGTGGCGCGATCAGCTGGTGGATGGGCTTTGGCGCCGAGCGCGCCTACGAGCGGGTCGCGCACCACAAGCCGCACGAGTTGCGGGCGCTGAAGTGGCTCGAGCGCTTCGGGCCCAGGGCCTGCCTGCTCGCCTGGCTGCCCGGCGTCGGCGACCCGCTGTGCGCCGTGGCCGGCTGGTTGAAGATGCCGTTCTGGCCGTGCCTGGGCTACATGGCGATCGGCAAGTTCGCGCGCTATGTCACGATGACGGCGGCCCTCCTGTGGGTGTTCCCGGGCCAGTTCTCGGTCTGAGAGCCGCGGCGCCACAATGGCCGCAGACCGTCAACCCGATACCGGAGCCCGATGAGCACCGCCACGCCTGCCTACGACGCGCTGAGCGCCACCTACACCCGTCTGCATCACTTGTCGCACCTGCAGTCGATCGCCGGCTGGGACCAGGCCGCGAACATGCCGCCCAAGGGCAACGAGGCGCGCGCGGCGGCGATGTCGGAGATGGCCGCGTTGCTGCACCGCCTGCGCACCGACCCGGCGCTGAAGGACCAGATCGCGCGTGCCGGCGCCGAGCCGTTGACGGTCGTGCAACAGGCGAACCTGCGCGAGGTCCGGCGCGACTGGCTGCTGGTCAACGCACTCCCGGAGTCGCTGGTGCAGCGCCAGACCATGGCCTCGGCGCGTTGCGAGCACGCCTGGCGCGCCCAGCGCCCGGCCAACGACTGGGCCGGCTTCCTCGAGAACTTCCGCCCGGTGCTGGCGCTGGCGCGCGAAGAGGCGGCCTTGCTGGCCGACAAGACCGGCCTGGCACGCTACGACGCGCTGATGGACCGCTTCGAGCCCGGCATGACCTCGGCCAGGCTCGAGCATGTCTTCGGCGACGTCGCGCAGTGGCTGCCGGGATTGATCCGGCGCGTGCTGGACAAGCAGGCCGACGAGCCGGCGATCCGCCCGGTCGGGCCGTTCTCGATCGAGGCCCAGCGTGCACTCTGCGAGCGCGTGATGCGCCTGCTCGGCTTCGACTTCGAGGGCGGGCGGCTCGACGTCAGCACCCACCCGTTCTGCGGCGGCGTGCCCGAGGACGTGCGCATGACCACGAGATTCACCGAGGACGACTTCCTCGGCAGCCTGATGGGCACGGTGCACGAGACCGGCCACGGCCGCTACGAGCAGAACCTGCCGCGCGAGCTGCTCGGCCAGCCGGTGGGCCATGCGCGCTCGATGGCGCTGCACGAGAGCCAGTCACTGAGCTTCGAGATGCAGCTCGGCAGCCACCCGGGTTTCGTCGCGCGGCTGTCGCCGATGCTGGTCGAGGCCTTCGGCACGCAGCCGGCCTTCGAACCCGCCAACCTGCAGCGCCTGCTCACCCGGGTGCGCCCGGGATTCATCCGCGTCGATGCCGACGAGGTGACGTATCCGGCGCATGTGATCCTGCGCTGGGAGATCGAACGCGCCTTGATCGAGGGTGCGATGGAGGCCGAGGACATCCCGGCCTGGTGGGACGAGCGCATGGCCAGGCTGCTGGACATCGACACCCGTGGCAATTTCAAGGACGGGCCGATGCAGGACGTGCACTGGCCGAGCGGCCTGTTCGGCTATTTCCCCTGTTATTCGCTGGGCGCGATGTATGCGGCGCAATGGTTCGCGGCGATGCGGCGCGACCAGCCGGGCCTCGACGGGCGCATCGCCGCCGGCGATCTGGCGCCGGTCTTCGACTGGCTGCGCGACAAGGTGTGGAGCCAGGCCAGCCTTTGGACCACCGATGAACTGGCGCTGCGCGCCAGCGGCGAGGCGCTGAACCCGGCGCACTTCCGCGCGCACCTGGAGGCGCGCTACCTGGGCTGAACCGGTGTGCCCGCGCCGACGGACAGCGGCGTCGGCACCGTCACCTCCGGCTCCTGCATCACGAGCATGAAGGCGCTGTGGGTCATCTCGGACACCACCACGGCACTGCCGAAGGGCTCGGCATGGGGTGTCGGCGGTGGCGGCGCGGTCCGGGTCAGGACCGGCGCATGCGGTTGCGGCGGCGGATGCTGGCTCGGCGCTTCGGTCGCCGACCACGGTCGGCTGCGGCGCTCCATGGCCTGCAGCAACCGCGTCTGCAGGTCCTGCAAGGGGGCGTCGTTGTCCGCCACCGGCAGGCTCGCGAGCTGGGAGCAGATCCGCGACAGGCCGGGCAGCGAGGCGCGCTCGAGCGATTCGAGCCCCTCCAGCCGCAACGCCGACTCGAGTGCCGCCAGATGCGGCAGCGCGTCACGCGACCCGCGCACGCGGTCGAGCAGGGACTTGAGCGAAACCGCCATGATGTGCGCCCGTGCCCGGTCCAGCGCGCCGGCGTCGGGCGCGCCGCGAGCGGGCGAGGAGAGAGGCAGGTTCATGACGGGGCGGCGTGCGGACCGGGGGTAGGTGATCTTCGGCCGTACCGGCACGAAGTTGACCGGTGGGGTGCCGCCGCTTTCAGCGCGCCGCGGCGCCGCGATCCAGTTCTTCCATGAACTGGCTGAGCGTCGCTTCGCCGGCGAAGACGGCGTCGGTGCTGATGTAGGTCGGCAGGTTCTTGCGCCGTTGCTTGCGCCGGCGGTCCAGCGAGCCGAGCAACTGGGCCCGCGCAGCCTGCATGTCCGCGCTGTCGCCGGGGCACAGCCGCCTGATGTGGGCGCTGATCTGCTCGGTCGTCGGCAGCGGGCCGTCGTTCAGCGCGCCCAGCCCACGTTCACGCAGCGAGCTTTCGAGTTCGTGCAGCCGCGGCAGCGCCTCGCGCAGCCCCGGGACCTTGTCGAGCGTCACCGTCAGGATGTGTGCGAGCGTCCGCGCCCGGTCCTGGCGGTCGAGGGGTGAGGTGGGCTTGACAGTTGACATGGTGGGTCGTGGTTCGGTCTGGCCCGCGACCCGCCTGGCGGATCTCAGCTTCGAGCTGCGAGGGCGCGATCCAGATCATGAAGCACCTCGTCGAGCCTGCGTAGAGCACGCGCCGCCCGGTTGTGCACGATTCCACGCTTGCCCACGAGCGTGCGCGTCGGATCGTCCAGCGCGCCGTCGTCGAGCGTGACGCCGTGGCGCGCGAGGCGGCCGCGCAGCGTGCTGCGGCGCCGGCGCAGGTCGGCCCGGGTCCGCTGGTAGGCGTGTTCGGCCAGCCAGCGGCGCTGCGCGTAGCCGAAGGTGTTGGCCAGGAACATCTCCGGGTCGCGCTGGTCGGGCTCGAACAGCAGCACGTCGGTGTCCGGATGGCTGGTTTCGTAGCCCTGGATGCCGATTTCCAGCCGCGAGTGGATCAGCGTGCGGAAGGTCTGGCTCATCACGACCGGCAGCCCGCCCTCGACCAGGCGCGGGATCCTTGCCTCGCCGCTGGACAGCACGCGGTGGCGCTCGGAATGCGTCGCGTCGAACGGGACCAAGGGGTTGAGGCACAGCACCAGGTCCAGCCCCATGTCGAGCAGCACGCGGGCGTGCAGCGTCTTCTTCAGGGCGCCGTCGACATACCAGCGGCCGTCGATCGGTACCGGCGGGAACAGCCCCGGCAGCGCGGCGCTGGCGGCGATCGCCTTCGAGATCGGCACGTGGTCCCAGCCCGGCAGGCCGAAGGGCGCCGTGGCGCCGGAATCGAGGTCGGTGGCGACCAGGACGAGCGGCCGCTTCAGCTGGCGAAAGTCGTTGCTGCGCCCCGGCGCCGACAGGATCCGGCGCATCTGGGCCTCGAGCGGCGCGTTGCTGAACGCGCCGGTGGGCAGCGCGCGGCCGAGCCGCTCGACCGCCGCCAGCAGCGAGCGCCGCTCGAACAGGAACGACGCGCCGGCCTGCGCCACCAGCCGCGGCAGCATGGCGCCGCGCCGCAGGTATTCGCCCCAGGCCGGGCGGATGAAGACTGCCGGGTCGACCGCATCGTGGCGCGGGCCGCTGTTCTCGATGAAGGCGCGGCACAGCTGGCGCGGCGACATCCCGTTGGCCAGCCCGGCGGCAATGAAGCCGCCGGCCGAGACGCCGACGTAGCCCTGCAGTTCGCTGAAGTCGACGCCCTGCAGCGCCTCCTCGAGCGCGCACAGGGCGCCGATCTCGTAGATCGCTCCGAGCGGCCCGCCGCCCGCCAGGGCCAGGCCGATCCGCGGAGCTGCCTTGCGCCGGGCCAAGCCTCAGGCTCCCCGCGGCAGCAAAAAGGGCGCCGCAGCGCCCTTCCTCGTCGGACGCTGGCGCGTCATCAGGCCGCGGCCTTGCGCGGCGCGCGCTTGCGGGCGGGCGCCGCCTTCTTGGCGGCGGCCTTCCTGGCCGGCGCGGCCTTGGGCGCGGCGCCACCCTTGCTCAGACGGGCGACGGCAGCGGCCAGTTCGTCCACGCGCTGGATCAGGGCATCGACGTCCTTGGCGGTCGGCACGCCGAGCTTGTTCATCGCGCGCGCCGTGCGCGCCTCGAAGATCGACTCGAGCTTGTCCCAGTGCTGGCCGGCCTTGGCCTGCACGTCGCCGGCCATGCTGGTCATCCTGCCGGTGACCTCGCTGATCTTGTCCTCGGCCAGGCCCTGCGTCTTGCGCTGCAGGCTCATGCCTTCCTTGATCAGGGCCTCGAAGACCTTGCCGCCCTCGGCCTGGGCCTTGCTGAAGGCGCCCATGCCGGCGAGCCAGATCTGCTGTGCGGAATCCTTGACCGACGCGGCCAGTTGGCTGTCGAGCAGGCCGCCCGCCGCAGTCGCCTTCTTGCCTGCCGTCTTCTGAATCTTCTTGACCATGGTGCGTGACCTCTTCTTCCGGGTTGAATTGGGGCGCGGGCACAACCGACTGCCGGCGCAGACTTCGAATATAGGGTTGCACCTTGGAGCGCGCAGCCTAAATCGCTAGGGGCGCGCCTCTACGCAGGACCGCCCGCCGATGCGGGTTAGCGCCAGACGGTGCCCACTGGGCCCTGGACAAGAATCCGCGCTTCCCACCCCAGCCCGTCAGGAGGACCGCATGCAGTATTTCGTCACCGGCGCCACCGGATTCATCGGCCGCCGTCTCGTCAAGGCACTGCTGTCGCACCGCGGGGCGGTGGTCCATTTCCTGCTCCGCCCGGAGTCCGAGGCCAAGGTGCCCGAACTGTTGGCCTACTGGGGCGTCGGCAAGGCACGTGCGATCCCGGTCTACGGCGACCTCACGAGCAAGAAGCTCGGCGTGGCGGCGGACGCGATCAGGGCGCTGAAGGGCCGGATCGACCACCTGTACCACCTCGCGGCGGTCTACGACCTCGGAGCCGACGAGCAGAGCCAGGTGCGCGTCAACATCGAGGGCACGCGCAATGCGGTCGACTTTGCCAAGGCGATCGACGCCGGGCACTTCCAGCATGTCAGCAGCATCGCCGCTGCAGGTCTTTACGAAGGGGTGTTCCGCGAGGACATGTTCGAGGAGGCCGAGGGCCTGGACCACCCCTACTTCATGACCAAGCACGAGAGCGAGAAGATCGTCCGCCGCGAGTGCAAGGTGCCGTGGACGGTGTACCGCCCGGCCGCGGTGGTGGGCGATTCGCAGACCGGCGAGATGGACAAGATCGACGGCCCGTACTACTTCTTCAAGGCGATCCAGCGCATGCGCCAGATCCTGCCGCCGTGGATGCC
>Ga0209682_10000384_pt1 | contig 15254 bp, 7 predicted proteins | sample DOMMetBare2Fresh_2_FD_187471 | JGI IMG/M metagenome (GOLD analysis project Ga0209682, IMG submission 187471) | Wetland sediment microbial communities from St. Louis River estuary, USA, under dissolved organic matter induced mercury methylation -... | ecosystem: Environmental > Aquatic >... | reverse complement strand
GCCTCACGGCGACGCAGTTTCCTTCGGTTACAGGCCGGAGAACGTATGCCTGAAGAGGACTTACACCTCTCTGAACAAGTGCGCTTACGGGCGCACGGAGCGCCGGCGTCTCGCCGGCATTTCAAATCAATGGGCCGAAGGCCCGGCCTTTCTGGGGGGGAGTGGGAGGCGAGGCGGGGACTCCGTGGGCCTGGGGTCCCCACCCCGGGCTTTACAATGCCAGCCCCAATGCTCAGCGCAGGCTGCTATGAGGAGGTCGGCCGCGGGAATTGTAAGGCCTTTGCTACGCGCCAGCCGGGCGAGGTCACGGGCCAAGGCCCAGACCTCGGGTGTCGTTGGCACCGTCTCGAGCTCCTCTTCCATCTCACGGAGCAATCTCTGCTCCTTGGCGGCCCGAGCGCCGTTCCACAGCTCCAGGAGAACCTGATCGCAGAGCACGGCCTGATTGTCGGCTGTGACAACGCTGACCCGAGCCCGGACTGCCGGGTCACCGGTCGTTCGGGAGCGTCTCGATCCAGGCCGACGTGTCCACGAGAAACCGCCGGCCTGAGCTCAGGGCTCCTCCCGCATGCGCTGCAACTCCTCTGACCCCATGAAGTCGTCGAGTGACCCGAACTTCTCCGCCAGCTTCTGAAGCCGCCGCCTCCGGTTGAGCTCAGACAGAGCGATGACCACAGCCTCGCGCTTGGTCTTGGCGCCTGTGTGCCGGATGACTTCCTGGAGCTCGGCCTCTGGAAGATTCAGCGTCGTCTTCATGCCGTCCAGTCTAACCAGCTCCGGATTTCTCATCAAGGGCGCAAAGGAATCTGACACCGGCGACCTCCGACTGCACCAAAGGTCCGGCCCGCGCCCCCTGGGAGCGCCGGCCTCTCGCCGGGCTAGCGCGGTACGAGCTGCCGCAAGAGGGCGAAGAGCATGGGCAGGCGTTCTCGCGGGATGTTCAAGCTCTGGCCGAGCTGGCGGTGGGAGGGAGGGCGCTCGTCTCCATGCTGCCGCCACAGGTAGTGCCAGAGCGTCCGGAGCTGGGTCCGGGTCCGTGAATCCGCCTCCACGCGGTCGATGGAGGTCGAGATGCAGCGGGTCAGATGCTCGAAGCTCTGCCGGGATTCGACAGGACTTCCGGGCAGCGTCGGCGCGGGTACCCGGGCAGCGTCGAAGGAAGAGGCAACCGACCCTTTCTCCCCCTCTCCGAGGAGAGCTGCCCAGCGCTCGCGGGTATCTCGCTTCAGAGGGTCGAGGAGATCCTTGAACCGAAAAACCTTGACGCCGCTCTGAGGCAGCTTCAAAAGACAGTCCCGTAATTGCCGGACGACCGCCGCCTGCTGCCGGGTGCGCGCCGTGATCAGCGCCGGCATGAGCTCGTCGTTCCAGCGGAGGACGATCGGCTCCAGGTCGGGCGGCGTGGTGGGCAGCTCGGCGGCGGGATCGAAGCCCAGGAAGGTGTCGTTGCGGATCTTCTTGTCGCCGGCCAGCAGGTGGAGGGCTCCGGCGGAGATGGCATCTTCGACCGCCGCCTGCAGCAGCTCGAAGACCCGGAAACCGAGCGGATCGTGCGCTCTCTGGCGCTCATGAAGGAAATGCCGGATGTTGAGCAGGACGAGACCGTCGATGTCGGGCTTTTCCTGGAGATGCCGCTTGAGGCTCTGCAGTCGGTCGACAAAGATGAATGCGTAGCAGTCCGCCACCAGCTCTCCCAGGGCACCCTGCGCACGGGTGGTGGCCGAGCCGTACGGCTCCTCGGAGTCCCAGCTCTCCCAGCCATGGGCTCCCAGGTAGCTGGGAGGGCTCTGCCACAGACCACGCTTCTTCATCTCGCCGACCAGCGCGGCCCGCAGGCCGTGCCAGGTGTCGTGGAAGAGGTCCGCGTCCGGAGTCCGTTCCCCCTGCTGGCCGCGGACGAACGCGGTGAAGACGGACGCAACGCCGGAACGGCGCGGCCAGCGCTGAGCCGAGGAATGGGGCGTCACGAAGTGGGTGGAAGGCCTCCCCTTGAGCATCTCGTCTGTCTCCCGGCGAGCCACCAAGGCGTGCCCGCTCTATACTACGCTAACGGGTGATTTCGCGAGATTGGCGGCGCTCGGGTGCAGGCGTCAGCAGCCTAAACCATAGGAGGCGCCGCATGGACAAATCCCACCTGTTCTGGTAGAGGTCGCTGGCCCTTCAGCCCCTACTGCCTGCTTGGTTTCTGAGCTCGTGAGAGCTTGCAGCGTCTCTCGAGAAAGCTGGAGCTTCTTGACTGCTTTCTTCTTCTTCATCTCGCCACCTCCTCAAGTTGGCAGTTTGTCCGGGTGATTATAGTGGCGGAACCGCGATCAGGAGATGCGATGAGCGGCGAATCTCCCCGCCCGGCGGGTCCCACGATCCCTCGTTACCGGATCCTTGGTCTGGCCGGGACCGGTGGAATGGGCGTCGTCTACCGCGCCGAGGATACTCTCCTGGGGCGCACGGTCGCCCTCAAGTTCCTCCCCCCGACGCTGGAGCCCAATCCACAGGCGAAGGTGCGCTTCCTGAACGAGGCGCGGGCGGCTTCCATCCTCGACCACCCCAACATCTGCACCCTCCATGAGGTCGGGGAGACGGCGGAGGGGCAGCTCTTTCTCACGATGGCCTTCTACGAAGGCGAAACCTTGAAGCAGCGTCTCGAGCGTGGCCCTCTCCCGCTCGCGGAAGCCTTGCACATCGCCTTGCAGGTCGCTCGCGGCCTAGCCGAGGCGCACCGCCACGGTATCGTCCACCGCGACATCAAGCCCGCCAACCTGATGATCACCGGCGACGACATCGTCAAGATCCTCGACTTCGGCATCGCACGGCAGTCCGACCAGACCCTGTCCGGACCTCTCCTCGGCACTCCCGGCTATATGTCACCCGAACAGGCGCGGCTTCGCGCGGTCGACGCGCGGAGCGATGTCTGGTCGCTGGGAGTCGTCCTGCGTGAAATGCTGACCGGATGGAAGCCTGGCCACGCCGGGCACCAGGAGGCATCGCCGGAAGTGCCTCCTGGTGTCGACCGCCTCCTCGCCCGCATGCTTGCCGAGACGCCGTCGGATCGCTATTCGGATGCGTCGGCACTGCTGGTGGATCTCTCCGCGCTCAAGGCGCCCGCCCATGGCCTTGCCCGGCGGCGGCTTCCTGCATGGGCCGCCGTCCTGGTGGTGGCCGTGCTTGCCACTGCTGCCGTCTCCTGGCTCGTGCGGGGTGGCCACCGGCCCGATGCGGTCCGACCGGATTCCAGCCAGGCCACCCTGACCCGCCTGACCGATCTGCCAGGAAAGGAGTGGTTCCCCAGCCTCACTCCGAACGGCGACCTCTTTGTCTATTCCAAAAACGTCGGCAACCAGAGTCGTCTCTTTTTGCAGCAAGTAGGAGGGGGAACGTCCCTGGATCTGCTGCCGGGCTCCTCCGTGGGCGATTCCCAGCCTGCCGTCTCCCCCGATGGTCAACAGATCGCGTTCCGCTCGGAACGCGAGGGAGGAGGCATCTTCGTGATGGGGTTGATGGGGGAGTCGGTGCGCCGCGTCACCGATTTCGGCTTCAACCCGGCCTGGTCGCCGGACGGCAAGGAGATCCTCTGCGCCACCGAGGGGGTCATCAGCCCGCTCATCCGGAAGCACACGAGCCGGATCTACCAGGTCAACCTGGAGACCGGTCAGCGGAGGCTGATCCACCAAGGCGACGCCGTACAGCCGAGCTGGTCTCCCCACGGCTTCCGGATCGCCTACTGGGGGACTTCGCCCTCCGGCCAGCGGGTGATCTGGACTCTTCCCGCGGGTGGAGGCGCGGCGGTCCAGGTCACCGCGGGCTTGAGCATCGACTGGAATCCGGTATGGTCCCCCGACGGGCGCCATCTCTACTTCGCCAGCGACCGGAGCGGCGTCACCAATCTATGGCGCCTGCCGATCGACGAGCGTTCTGGCCGGCCGTTGGGAGAGCCCGAGCCGGTCACCGCTTCGGGTCAGGTGAGCATGCTGCCCAGCCTTTCGCGCGACGGCAAGCGCATCGTCTATACGGGTGATGAGACCAGGACGGTCCTCGAGAAGGTCGCCTTCGAGCCCGCGCGGGGCGCCATCGCGGGCCCGGCCGTGGAGATCGCCCAGACCTCCGGCCTGATCGCCACGTTCGATGCCTCCAGGGACGGTCGCTGGCTCGTCTACCAGTCCTCAATGCCTCAGGAGGACCTCTTCGTCATCCGTCCCGACGGGACCGGTCTCCGCCGGCTGACCCACGACCGGTTCAACGACCGCCACCCGCGCTGGTCGCCCGATGGCACACGCATCGCCTTCTACTCGAACCGCGGCGGCACATACGAGATTTGGACCATTCGCGCTGACGGCAGCCGACTCGAGCGTGCGGCGGTCATCCCCAGCGGACCGGCTTACCACCCGATCTGGTCCCCCGACGGCCGTTGGCTCGCCTGCGACCTCAATGAGAACGAGGCCCTGATCGATCTCACTCGGCCGGTGGAGGAACGGCGCCCGATGCTTTTTCCTCTTGTCGGTCGGACGATGGGGTTTTCCGCCTCTTCCTGGTCGGCGGACGGCCGCTGGCTGGCAGGGGCCCTGCACGAGCCGGACGGCCGGCAGATTCCCGGCGTCGTCCTGTACTCCCTTGCCGGCCGGCGCTATCTACGCATCACCGATCGCGGCGAATGGGCGACCTGGCTTTCCGATAGCCGGCACCTTCTCTACCGGGATCGCGGCAGTTTCTTCCTCCTGGACACCGTCAGCAGGGCGTCACGACACGTGCTGACCATTCCACCCGGTTCTGAGTACAACGACCTCGCCTTGAGCCCGGATGATCGGGTCCTCTACCTGGCGCGAGACACCGAGCAAGGCGACATCTGGCTGCTCACCCTGAAGTGAGAGCCGGAGCGCCGAGATCCCACCTTCCGCGGCGGCACCTCCGGTTCGCGCATTCCGCCCGTTAGCTTGGAAGAAAGGCTCGACCCCGGCCGTGTATCGCGCCCGGGTGCCCTCAGCTCGGAGGTGCATGATGGTCAAAAGGTTGTGTGCCGTTGTTGGCCTGGCTGTCTTTCTCGGCGGGAGCTCCCTTGTGGACGCTCAGGTGGCCAGGAACGAAGAAGGTCCCCTTGCAAGGCTCGAGATGTTGAGAGACCGGCTCGCGCAGTCGCAGGAGCTCACTCCCCTCGAGCGCTCCGAGAGCGCGGTGCTCGCGGGTCTCGAGAGCCGCTGGGAGACCGTCCACCAGAAGATCCCTGTCCGTTGGCAGGTCTGGGTCGACGAGCGCACGGGCGCCATCGCCTATGCGGAAGGAGGGCGCATCCCATGGATTCCCGGTGCGGGAAACTCCCTGACCACCGGCAGCATCGCCCCATTTCTCCGGCCGGGCAGCAGGACCGTCGACATGGCGGCGATGGAGGCCATCGCACGGAACCACCTGCGGCACGTCTCGGGCCTGCTGGGAGTCGATGGGACCTCCCTGGTCCTCAACCGGGGCCGGTCGGGCCATCCTGCGGACGATCTGTGGTTCGTCGATTTCGACGTGGTCCATGGCGGCTTGCCGGTGGAAGGCGCTCGCGTGGTTTTCCGCGTCAACCATGGCAATCTGATCCAGCTCGGGACCGAGAACCTGCCGTCTCCCGGCAGCGAGGTCCCGGAGACCCGCCTCACCCGTGAGCAGGCCTTCGCGGCCGTCTCCCGTTACGTCGGCGGCTTCAGCGCGGCGGACACTTTTGTCGACCACGGCAGCCTTCACCTGCTGCCGGCCGACGTCCAGAGCCCTTGGTTGATGGAGGGCTTCGAGATCGGGCATGGCCGCGGCCTGGCGAAAGTCTGGCAGGTCACCTTCCGCCGCAACGGGGAGCCGGGGACCTGGCAGGCGCGTGTCGACGCGGCCACCGGCGAGGTGCTGGCCTTCACCGACGTCAACCGGTATGCCCAGGTCACCGGCGGGGTCGGCCCCTACGGCGCCGAAGCGGCGCGCCCGATGCCTTTCGCCTATCTGTCGTCCGGCGCCGCCAGCAGCTCGTCCGGGCTGTACAGCTACACCGGCCCGGTGAGCTCGGCCCTTTCCGGGCTGTTCGTCGCGATCGCCGACCAGACCTGCAGCGGCAGCAATACGCCGGGCACGATCTCTCTCGCGTCCGGTGCCGGTGGCACTATCGCCTTCGGCACCTCCGCCGGCACCGATTGCACCACACCGGGCTACGGCGGGACGGGCAACACCCACGCCGCGCGCACGCAGTTCTACTACGTCAACCGCGCCAAGGAGATCGCCCGTGGGTGGTGGCCCGGCAACCGCTGGCTCAACCAGCAACTGACCGCCAAGGTCAACCTCAACGCAACGTGCGATGCCTTCTGGGACCTGAGCGCGCTCAACTTCTTCAAATCGGGCGGCGGCTGCGCCGACACGGGCGAAATCGCGGAGATCTCCCTCCACGAGCTCGGCCATGGCCTGGACAGCAACGACGGCAACGGAGCGGCGGATCCGGGGACGGGCGAAACCTACGGCGATTTCACGGCCGCGCTGGCCACCCACAGCTCGTGCGTCGGGCCCGGCTTCCGGGCAGGCAATTGTGGTGGCTATGGAGATGGCTGCACGAGCTGTACGGGAATCCGCGAGATCGACTGGGCCCGGCATGCGAGCGGCCAGCCTCATACCGTGGAGAACTTCACGCGGACCTTCTGCCCGGTGGTGACCGGTACCTATGTCGGTCCCTGCGGCAATGACGCGATCGCCCGCGGCAATGCCGCCAACAAGCGCGAAGGGCACTGCGAATCGCAGGTCTCGTCGGAGGCGCTCTGGGATCTGACCAACCGCGACCTCGCCAACCCGGCGAGCCGGTCGGCCTGGACGGCGACCGAGCGGCTCTGGTACCTCTCCCGCTCCACCGCCGGCGCGGCCTTCCGCTGCAACACTTCGGCGGTGCCCTGGACCTCCGACGGATGCACCGCCGGCTCGGCCTTCCGCGTCTTGCGCGCGGTGGACGACGACGACGGCAACCTGACCAACGGCACGCCGCACGGCGCAGCGATCTTCGCCGCGTTCAACCGCCACGGCATCGCCTGCGCCGCGGACGCCGGCGCCAACGTCACCTACGCCGCCTGCGCTCCGCCGGCGAGCCCGGCACTCGCAGTGACCGCGGGCAACGAGGCCGCTCTCCTCTCCTGGTCCTCTTCCGGAGCCGGCGTGGTGTACGACCTCTTCCGCAATGACATCGGCTGTAACGCCGGCTTCGCCCGGATCGGCGACGACATCTCCGGGACCGCCTTCACCGACACCAGCACCGCCGGCGGCACCACCTATTACTACCAGATCGTCGCGCATCCGGCCGGCAACGAAGCGTGCGGCAGCGTCAACAGCGCCTGCGTCGCGGTGACGCCGAATGGGCCGGCTGCGGCGCCGTCGTGGACCGCCGTCAAGAGCTGGTCGACCGTGATCGGCTACTCACGGGCTCAGCTCAATGCCCTGGCCGTCAATCCCAGCTCGAATCCGGCCCTGGAGGACTGGAAGGCCGTGGGGAGCCGTTGGGTGCATGGAACGATCGGGGTCAACAGCACCTCCTGGTACTGGAGCCCGACCGAAGATGTCCTCTTTTCAGGAATTCCCTCGCAAGCGGCGAGCGTCTCTTACAACCCGCAGTGGAACCGCTTCACGGCGATAGGCAGCCAAGGAGGAGGAGAGGAACCCATTTCCTACCGCATCTACGACCTGCCCAACACGAGCCCGGTCTACTCCACCACCGAGTCCGTTCTCAACCAGGTGGTGAGCGATACCGCGGGCAACGACTACGTGGCGACTGTGGCGAACGGGAACTCCCTGCAGATCCTCAAGTTCCGTCGCAACACCACCCCCGGCGTCCTCTGGACGGCGACCCTCACCGGACGCAATGGAGCCACGGTCGTCGCCTTCCGCTTCGCGGACATGAAGCTCGACCCGGACGGCGCCAGCCTCTACGTCCTCACCACCAGCTACGACCCGTCGTTCGGGGGCAATGGAGCCATGCTCTTCAAGATCTCGACCAGCACCGGCAATCCCGTCTGGAGCCAGCCGGCATGGATCACCGAGCCGGCCGCGAAGAATCTCGAGGCCTTTTTCGTCGCGCCGGACGGAGCGCAAGGCGCGTACATCGCCGGCGTCAACCGCGAGGAAGCGCTCTTCGACGCCTATGCGCTGGTCGCCCGGGTCAACGGCTCCGGCCAGTTGATGGCCGGCTGGCCGGTGCACGAAAACGGCATCCACTATTCTACCGGTAGCTTGATCAAACCCTGGTCCGTGATTCCCAGCGGCCTCGCGGTCAGCGCAGCCAATACGATCGGTGCCAAGAACGTCTATCTGGCGGCGACGCGGTACGACGACGGAGCCCCCTCGAAGATCGACGTCGTGGCGTTCCCTCCCACCGGCATCGCCCCGATCGGCCAGTACCTGAGCAGCGGCGGGACCGGAGGAGACAAAGCCGGAGGCGTTTTCACCTTCGCAAACGGAGTGGTGGTGACGGGGACGTCCGGCAGCCCGGGGCCTGCGGTCTTCGTGAAGATGGCCCACAACCTGACACAACCGGTGACCATCCAGGCGGGAAGCAATCTCGCACTCGACGTCGTCCCGCCCACCAACTTCGCGATCAATCGGAACGTCGTCACCTCGGCGTTTCGGATACTGAGCAGCGGGCAGCCCCAGATCTACCTTCTCGCCAAGGATACGGCGAGTCTTTATTGGGTCCAGTCCGCTTACTGATCTCTTGCCCTCTCCCGCTCCGCGGGGGAGGGCCGGGACTTCAAACATCAAGCGGGGCGGCGACGCGAAAGCCGAAGTCGATGCGCCGGCTCCAGGCCGGGCTTCCGCTGCGATAAGCGGCCCGCAGGTTCCCCGCGGGATCGAACCAGCCTCCTCCTCGGAGGATGCGCCGTTCCTCACCTCGATTCTCAACGAGAGGGTTGGTGGGTTCCTCGTTTTCTCGGGCTCTCGTCGCGTAGGCTTCCTCGTCCCAGACGTCCCGGCACCACTCTCTGACGTTGCCTGCTTGGTCGAGGGTACCGAAGGGGCCTCTTCCCGCCGGATAGGAGCCCACGGGTGCCGGCTGTTCGGCACGAAAGCACGCCTTGGTTTCATCCAGCTCGCCTTCCCAAGGGTACTCCCTCCCGTCGGTGCCTCGCGCCGCAAACTCCCACTGCGCCTCGCTCGGCAGCAGGACCGGCCGCCCCAGAGTAGCCGAGAGCCATCGGCAGAAAGTCTCGGCGTCCTCCCAGCTCATGCCTACTACCGGAAAGTCCGGTGAGGAGAAACGCTGGTCCCGCCAATAGTCCGGCTCTCGGGTACCGGGTTCCCGTTCGAGGAACACCGCATACTGCCGGTTGGTCACTGGCGTTTCGGCGAGCCAAAAAGGGGTGACTCTCACCCAATGAACGGGTCGCTCGTCTGGAAAACGGTTTCCCCCCATCTGGAACCGGCCACCGGGAATCCAGAGAAAGCGGATGCCGGTAAGGGGTTCGGTGAAAGCCCGACCGGGAGCCATCATGGCGGCGGCTTCCCCGGCCACGACCGGGCGTTCGCCAGCCAGCATATGGCGGATCATGGTCACGCACTCGGGTGAGAGCGTCGGGCCGAGATCGATCCAGTCCGAGCCTTTCCAGTCATCCGGGAGTGGGGGAGGACCTCCACTGCCGGGTAGACGGAGCGAGAGCATTATCGTTGGCCGGCGGCGGGAGAAAAGACGGAGGCTGAGTGCCAGGTCTTCGACCTCCCAGGCAGGATTCCCCCCAGGGCCCCACAGGAGGGCCACGGCTGGGACCCCTTCAAAAAGGTCGTCCTCGAGAGGTTCGGCGCCCGCAAGCACCACCCGCAAACCTGCTTGGCGCAGAAGGTCCGCGAGAGCGGCGGCACTACCCAGATCCTCGGGATGCGGGAGAAGAACGAGGTCGACGACTGCCGGCGCAGTGGCTGCTGCCGGAACGCTCGACTCCGCGACCAACCGGTCGGCCAGGGCCGACACGCTCGGGTCCGGGCTCGAACGGAGCTCCGCCGCCCGAGAGAGAGTCCGAGGATCGAACCGGCCCATGAGAAGCCGCAGCACGGCCGCCTGGTGCGCCGGCGGCTCGGCTGGTTCGAGCCGCGCCAGGAATGGCTCGAAATCCACCTCAGCCGCTTCGTCGAGGCAGGTGCGGAGGAGATCTTCCTTCTCCAGTAGAGCCGGAGAGGCAAGAAGCCGCCGCATTAGCGGGGCGAACAGGCGCCGGCCGGACAAGCCGACGAGGAGAAGGAGCACCTCCTGCCACCACTCTTCGGTCCATCGAATGGCGGAGTCGTCCAGCAATTCCTCGCCTCGGCTCGCGATCTCCAGAGCCGTCAGGTACTCCTGCAGACCGAGGTTGAGAAATCCATACTCCCCCGGCGCGGATTCCACGAGGACACCGGCCTCGCGGTGGAGCCAGTCGAGCACCCGGAAGCCGTTCGCCTCTTTACCCAGGGCTTCCAGGCGGCTTTCGATGGCATCGACGGCGGCGAGTTTCTTCAGATCGTCCCGGTGGCCCTGGCGATGGAGGCCCCAGGCGAGGGAGCGCAGTACGGCGAAGGCCGTCTCGGCGTCCAGAGGTGGCTCGGCTGTGGGCTCGGAGCCGTCTTGCTTGTCGCGGCTCCGGCGTTCGAGCAGGACGCGCAGGGATTGGTCGTAGAACGCCACCCGCTGGCGCGGCATCTGGCCGCCGCGCAAGACGATGATGCAGAGGAGGGTGAGGAGGAGCGGTGAGCCGATGAGGACCTTCCACGCTTGCGTGCTGTAGCCGGGGCTGTCCAGCGCGGTGGTCAGGCGCTCCGACGCTCGGCGGGCCTCGGCTTCCGGGAAATCGCGCAGAGCCCGGGGCGCCTCCCGGAACCACAGCTCGACGAGCCGGCGGCACTGCGCGGCGTCGAGCGGGCGGACTTCGAGAGGGATGAACGGCTCCGCGAGATGCACTCGGTTCCCGTAGCCCGAGAAGCGGCAGGAGATCACCGCCCGGATCGCGTCTCGCAGCTCCCAGTCGAGCGTCTTGCAGACCTTGGCGCGCAGAGGCTCGTCGGCGATCTCGTCGAGTCCGTCGAGCAGCAGAAGGAGGCGGCCGTGCCGCCAGAGCCGCTCGCCCAGATCGGGAGGAAGCGTGCCGCCGCTGACCTCGGCGAGCTCGCGGGCGAGGAGGACGGCGAGCGGATGGTCCTGCTCGAGGTCCGCGGGCGTCAGCCGGCGCAGGCGCAGGAAGACCGGCACCGTGCCGGCGGCGAGGCCGAGGGATTCCGGATCTCCGGTCAGGCACTGATGGAGGAGCTTGAGCAGAGTGGTCGTCTTGCCCGAACCGGGGTGCCCCAGGATCAGCGCATGCCGGCCCGCGGTGTGCGGCGCCGTGAAGATCTCCTCCACCTGGAGGTCTCGCGAGGCTTCCGCGAGCCATCGCCCCGGATCCTTGGCGTCGACGCTCTCCCGGTCGAAGCGCTGTGCGATGCGCAACGGGACGTAGACCTCCTCGAAGCGCATCCGGACGTCGCCGCCGCCCACCCCGATGAGGCTCAAACCCCGATACTGCTCGCCTGCCCATGTGCGGTAGGCGGCGAAGGTGGCGTCTTCGGGTGGCTCGGTGGTGGGCCGCTCCGGTTTCGGCGGTCGAGGCTTCTTGCCGGTGATGCCCCATTGGAGCTCATCGAGCCCGGCGTCCGTGAGGCCGCCTCGTAGGTCGACCCATTTGAGTTGCTTGAGGAACAGCGGTAGCGCCGGCTTCTCCGGAGCGGTGGGCAGGAGCACGGGGATCACCGGGAGCTTCCTGTCGACGAGCTCGGAGAGGCAGCCCCGCATCTCCGCTTCCTGCCATGGGCCGAGGCCATCCTTGCCGACCAGAACGGCGGCAGACCCACTGGTCTCGATGATTGTCTCCAGAGCGTCCTGCCAGGGCCGTCCGGGGACCAGTTCCCACTCGGCCAACCAGACCTTGAGCCCGCGACCCCGCAACGCCTCCGCGAGCGCGCGGACGGCGGGCTTGTCCTTGCTGTTGTGGCTCAGGAAGACGTCGAAGCTGCCGGGCATTGTGGTGAGAATTCTAACCCAGCTCCGGTCCGTGCTGCCGGCATCAATGGGGGCCGGAGCTATGAGACGCCCCGGCCATCGTGGTCACGGCAGGGGCGTGCCATCCGACTGGGGCGTCTCTACGGACCCGCCGTGGGGCCAGGGGGCGCGCGCGCCGGAACCTTGGTGGTAGTCGCGAGCCTTCCTCCTGCTGGGGTGGGGGCGCCCTCTCCCGCTACGCGGGGGAGGGTCGGGGAGGGGGCCGGGAGGGGGAAGCCCCCCCGGCCGTGCCGGTCTTCAGGTCTTCAGCCAATCCGCCTTACAGGCTCCGCGCCATCAGATCCGACATCGCCTTGTTGAAGCGCACCGGATCTTCCAGCTCCGAGCTCTCGGCGATCAGGCCGTAGCCGAAGAGGAGGTGGGCGTAGTCTTCGATGGCCGGGTCGTTCTGGTCCGCATCGAAGTGCTCGCGGAGCTTGGCGAGGATGCTGTGCTCCGGATTGAGCTCCAGGATGCGGCGCTGCTTCGGACCGCCGCCCTTGCCCTTCTGGAGGAGCTTCTCGAGCTGCGGGCTGTAGTCGTGCTCGGCACCGACCAGGCAGACCGGGGAGGTGGTGAGGCGGTTGGTCAGGCGCACCTGCTTGACCCAGGTGTCGAGCTTCTTCTGGAGCAGGTCGAGCAGCGGCTTCATCTGCTCTTCCTTCTCCTTGAGCGCCTCTTCGGTCGCCTTCTTCTCTTCCTCGTTGCCGAGGTTCACCGTGCCCTTGCCGACCGACTTGAGCTTCTTGCCGCCGTACTCGTGGAGCGTCTGGATCATCAGCTCGTCGACCGTGTCGATCAGGTAGAGGACCTCGATCCCCTTCTCCTTGAAGGCCTCCAGGTGCGGCGAGTTCTCGACCACCTCGCGCGACTCGCCGGTCAGATAGAAGATCTCTTTCTGATCTTCCTTCATCCGCGCGACGTAGTCCTTGAGCGTGGTCATCTTCTCGTTGTCGTTCGAGGAGTAGAAGAGGAGCAGCTCGAGGAGCTTCTCCTTGTTCTCATAGTCGGCGGAGAGCCCTTCCTTGATGGCTTTGCCGAACTGGTCCCAGAACTTCAGGTAGGTCTCGTGGTCGTTCTCCCGCATCTCCTCGAAGGTGCTGAGGAGCTTCGTGGTCAGGCCCTTGCGGATCAGGGTGATGTGGCGGTCCTGCTGGAGCATCTCGCGCGAGACGTTGAGCGCCAGGTCCGGCGAGTCGACGACACCCTTGATGAAGCGGAGGTAGCGGGGGAGCAGGTCTTCGCAGCTCTCCATGATCTGCACCTTCTTGACGTACAGGTGCAGGCCCGGCTTGGAGGCCACGTAATAGAGGTCGTACGGCGCCTGGGTCGGGACGAACAGCAGCGCCTGGTACTCGATGCGCCCCTCGGCCTTGTAGGAGATGACCTTGAGCGGCTCGGTCCAGTCGTGCGAGATGTGCCGGTAGAACTCCTTGTACTCGTCCTGGGTGACCTCGGACTGCGGCCGGGTCCAGATCGGCTTCATGGAGTTGAGGACTTTCTCCTCCATCGGCATCTTCGGCTTCTCGCCGGTCTCCTTCTCCTTGGCCAGGTCCTCGATCTCCGGGTCCTTCTCGGCGGTCAGGATGATCGGGTAGCCGACGAAGTCGGAGTAGCGGCGGACGATCCGGCTGATCACCCAGCGGTCGGAGAACTCGTCCATGCCGTTGTCGCGGTCCTCGGGCTTCAAGTGGAGGGTGATCGAGGTGCCGCGCTTCTCCCTCTCGCCGGGCTCGATGGTGTAGGTGCCGTCGCCGGTCGACTCCCAGCGGGTCGCCTCGGTCTCGCCGGCCCGGCGGGTGACCAGTACCACGCGGTCGGAGGCCATGAAGGAGGAGTAGAAGCCGACGCCGAACTGGCCGATGAGCTCGGCGATCGACTGCTTCGACTCGCCCTTCTTGATGCGCTCGACCAGCTCGCGGGTGCCGGACTTGGCGATCGTGCCGATGTTGTTGATCACCTCGTCCCGGTTCATCCCGATGCCGTTGTCGTGGATGGTGATCGTGCGGTTCTCGCGGTCGGCGTCGATGCGGATCTCCAGCTTCTCGTCCCCCTCCAGGAGCTCCGGCCGGGTGAGCGCCTCGAAGCGGAGGCGATCGAGAGCGTCGGACGCGTTCGAGATCAGCTCCCGGAGAAAGATCTCCTTGTTGGAGTACAACGAGTGGATCATCAGGTCGAGAAGCTGTTTCGTCTCGGCCTGAAATTGAAGGGTCTCGACAGTGGCGGTCGACATGGCTCCTCCTCTATGCTTCAGGATCAATCTTTGAGTGTTTGGGGCTCAACCCCTCGGGCGTCTCGGGCCGCACAGGAACAAACCCAACGTCCACCGTGCGGAATTCCCCTCGGGCGGAGGGGAAGACGAAGCAAAGTTTAGTGGCAGGCGCGCAAGATTTCAACCCCTGTCCCTCACCCCCGGCCCCTCTCCCGCAAGCGGGAGAGGGGAGAAACTCCTCTAAGATGGGGTCCGGAGGTGATTGTATGGCCTGGGGATCCCAGAAGAAGAGTGGTGGTGGTTGTGGCGGGTTGGCCTTCCTGGCGTTGCTCGTGGCGCTGCTGGCTCTGTGGGTGGCCTGGTCGGCGTACCGGCGGACCGGAGGGACGCTCGACATGCTCGTCAAGACTCCCGTCGCCGGCCCGGCCGGGACGCCGGTGTCCGGCCTGCCCGCGGAGTCGGAAGACTGGCGGGCCGCCCTGGACCGCGCCCGCGCGGAGCTGCTCAGCCGGCGGGACGAGATCGAGCAGAACCGCGATCTGGAGGCGGTGCAGCGCGACATCGCCGAGGTCCGCAAGAACCTGGAGAGCGCCTGGCACGGCGCCGGGGACAAGGCCGAGGAGATCCGCGACACCTGGCAGGGCTTCGACGCCGATCTCGAACGGCTCCAGGGGCAGGTCCGCGAAAAGAGCCGGAAGGCCCAGGAGACGCTCGACGATCTCGCCAGGAGGATGAAAGAGGCGGGGTAGGAGGGGCCTCTCCGACCCACCGACACCGTGATGTTCAGGCCTGCCGACCGCCGAACCCCTGAACGAAAGCTCCCGGGGGCGAGAGAACCCGCCCCCGGGGGAAGAGAGCTACTTCGAGATCGGCGGGATCAACCCTTCTTCGCCTTCGCGGCTTCGAGCGCCGCCTCCGCGGTCGCGAGCTGCTCCTTCAGATCGGCGACCCTCTGTTCGGGCGTCCGGCGGCGAGGGCTCTTCGGCAGGCGCGGCTTGGCGCCGAGCTCCAACAGCAGGGGGC
>Ga0209682_10000383_pt1 | contig 15282 bp, 14 predicted proteins | sample DOMMetBare2Fresh_2_FD_187471 | JGI IMG/M metagenome (GOLD analysis project Ga0209682, IMG submission 187471) | Wetland sediment microbial communities from St. Louis River estuary, USA, under dissolved organic matter induced mercury methylation -... | ecosystem: Environmental > Aquatic >... | reverse complement strand
CCTGGTCCGGGAGCCAGCCCCCTCTCTCCTGTGCATCGAGGAGATCGAGAACGGTCTCGATCCGTGGACCGTGCGAACCATCCTGCGCCACCTCCAAGCCGCGGCCGATCGCGGAACGCAGGTGATTCTCACCACGCATTCCCCCTGGGTGCTCGACGACGTGCCGATCGACTCGATCCTCCAGGTGCGCCGGACCGAGGGCGATACGCGTTACGAGCACTTCGCGTCCCGCCCCGCGATCGCCGCTTTCGCCCCGTCCGTGCCGGCCGGGACGCGTTACGTCAACACCGAAGACGAAATCGAGTGAGCTCCGGTTTGCGCATCGCTCTCTTTGTGGAAGGGAGCCTCTCTCCGTCGACGAAGCGGGGGAGGGATTCCCTGAAGGCGATCTGGAACGAACGCCTGGGACAGGCTCTCGGGCTTCCGGCCTTCGATCCGATCGTCCCCATCTACAAGACCCATCTGGTGGCGATGGACCCGCGCAATCCGCCGATGAGCGGCGCCGGGGAGCGCCTCGACCAGCTCATGGTCCGATCCCTGGCGCAGAAGTCTTTCGACGCGGCCGTCGTGGCCTGGGATCTCGTTCCTTCGTGGAATCCGCACGTCCCGTTCTGCCGCTGGCAAGAAACCATTGATCTCTACAAGTTCCTGAGTACGTCCCCTGACCTCCCGGAGATTTGGCGGAAGAAGGCGGCGCAACGCTTCCAGGAGCTGTCGCAGCGGACTGCTCCGAGCGCCCGGCAGCGCCTCCCCCGTGTAGAGCCCGGCATGGTGCTGCCGATCTGCATGGAGCCTTTGTTCGAGAGCCTGCTGGTACAGGACGAGGCGGCCGTCAAGCGGGCTCTCGGCCTGAGGAGAGAGCCCAAGGGCTGGCCTCGCGCAGGCTGGGCCGATTCTCGCGAGAGGCGGCCCGATCTCAACGTGCTGGCTCCTGCCATCGCCGCCCTGGGCCGTGTTCGCCCCAAACCGGAGGTTTTCCGGAAGGTGCGCGGTGAGATGAAGACCCACAAGAACGAATGGGGAGAGCTCCTCCTGCGGGAGCTGTTGGCAGACGATCAAGCGCGCCCTCGCGTGCTCTCGCACCCCATCGCGCGTCGGCTCGCCGAGCTGTTGTCCCCCGGCAGATAGAAAGGCTGGACCGGGCCGGAATGCAGCGGTGGCGCCGACCGTTGCAAGAGAAGGGGTCCCCCATGCACGCAGCACCGCTCTCCGACACCGTCCCTACGAAGTACTGGCACAGGCTCGACAACGGGCGCGTCCAGTGCGACCTCTGTCCCCGCTTCTGCAAGCTGCTGGAAGGGCAGCGCGGCCTCTGTTTCGTGCGGGCTTGCGAGAACGACGAGATCGTGCTCAAGACGTATGGCCGGTCGAGCGGGTTCTGTGTCGATCCCATCGAGAAGAAGCCGCTCAACCACTTCCTGCCGGGGACGCCGATCCTCTCGTTCGGCACGGCGGGGTGCAACCTGGCCTGCAAGTTCTGCCAGAACTGGGACATCAGCAAGTCGCGCGAGGTGGACACCCTGGCCGACCAGGCAAGCCCGGAGACGATCGCGCAGGCGGCAGCCCGGCTCGGCTGCTCCAGCGTGGCCTTCACCTACAACGATCCGGTGGTCTTCCTGGAGTACGCCGTCGACGTGGCCGATGCCTGCCATGCGGTCGGGGTGAAGGCCGTGGCGGTCACCGCCGGCGAGATCTGCCCGGCGCCGCGGGCCGAGCTCTTCCGCCACATGGACGCGGCCAACGTCGACCTGAAGGCGTTCACCGACCGTTTCTACCGCAAGATCTGCGGCGGCTCGCTCGACGCCGTGCTGGAGACGCTCGTCTATCTCAAGCGCGAGACGGAGGTCTGGTTCGAGATCACGACGCTGCTCATCCCGGGGGAGAACGACTCGGCCGAGGAGGTCGACGCGATGACGCGGTGGATCGTCGATCAGCTCGGGCCGGACGTGCCGGTCCACTTCACCGCGTTCCATCCCGACTGGAAGATGATGGATTATCCGCCGACCCCGGCCGCGACGCTCACCCGGTCACGCCAGATCGCCCGGGCGAACGGCGTCCGATACGCCTATACAGGCAACGTCCACGACGAGGGCGGAGGGAGCACGTACTGCCACGGCTGCGGCGCGAAGCTGATCGGCCGGGACTGGTACGTCCTCACCGCGTGGCATCTGACGGACGACGGCCGGTGTGCCTCCTGCGGCACCCCCTGTGCAGGGCGCTTCGCCGGGCCGCCGGGGACGTGGGGCGCGCGGCGGGTGCCGGTGCGCCTCCGCGACGTCGCCGCCCCGGCCGTCTCCGGGCGCTAGCTATCGCTGAGGGTGACGACGGTGTCGTCGAGACGGAGCCCGGCGCCGAAGACGGCGGCCGGTGCCGGAACGCCGCAGAAGTAGCCCTGGGCGGCGTCGAAGCCGAGGTGGCGGCAGGTCTCCAGGGCGGCCGCGGTCTCCACGCCTTCGGCGACGGTGACGATGCCGAGATCGGCGGCGACGCGAAGCATCGAAGAGAGCACGGCCAGCCGCGACACCGTCGCCTGGTCGATGCCGCGGACCAGGGCGGCGTCGAACTTGAGGACGTCCGGCGGCACCTCGGCGAGCTCGAGCAGGCGCGACTGGCCGACGCCGAAATCGTCGTAGGCGAGCTGGATGTCCAGCTCGAGCAGCCGGGTGCGCATGGAGCCCAGGGCGGAGAGGCCGGCGATCCCCTTCTCGTGCACCTCCAGGGTGAGGGGCAGGCTCGGCGCCTGCTCCCGGATCTCCTGCAGATGGCGCAGGAGGTGGTCGAGGCGTTGCAGCTCCACCGGGTGGGTGTTGGCGAACAGGCGGCTCGCCGGCGGAAGCTGGGGCACCGCCTCGACCGCGCAGTCGCGGAAGAGATGGCTGAGCTCCGCGGCGACGCCGACGCGCTGGGCGATCTCCAGGAGCTCCGAGGGGTTGCGCGGCAGGCGCTCGTGGCAGCCTCGGCCGAGGGCCTCGAAGCCCAGCAGCTTCCCGTCGTGCAGGCTGACGATGGGCTGGAAGAGGGCTTCCGCGGCGCGCGACCGGATCATCTCGGAGAGGTGGGCGGACTGCTCGACGAGTGTCCGGGGCAGCGCGCTCAGGCGGGCCGTGTCCTGGCGGAGATCGGCCTGGGTGGCGGCGAGACCGAGCTTGTACTCGAGGACCGCGAAGTGCAGGACGTCCCCTTCGGCGAGCGGGGTCGGCTCGGTGATCCGGCGGCCGTTCACGAAGGTGCCGTTCGTGCTGCCGAGGTCCCGCAGGGTGAGGACCCCGGCCTCCGGGGTGATCTCGGCATGCTCCCAGGAGATCAGCGGGGAGGGCAGCACCAACGCCAGATCCCATCGCCTTCCGATGCGAAAGGGTAGCGGGTGGAGCGGGGCGCGGGTGGTGAGCCGGCTCTCCGGAGCGCGGCTTTCGAGATACCAGATCATCCACGAGACCTTTCTCAGACAGCCTGCAAGGGCAGGAGTACTGCGACGGTCGTTCCCTCATTTTGGGAGCTGTCTATGGAGATGGTACCACCTAACCCCTCGATCATCTTCTTCGAAATGGAGAGACCGAGCCCGGCGCCTCCCCGGTGGCGCACCGTCGAGGGCTCCGCCTGGGCGAAGCTCTCGAAGAGGCGTCCTTTGAGCTCCTCGGGAATGCCGGGGCCCGCGTCGCGCACCGTGAGCTCGACCTGGCCGCTCAAGACCCGCCCCGCCACCAGGACCTCACCGCCGGCCGGAGAGTGCTTGACCGCGTTGGTCAACAGATTGAGGAGCACCTGGCCCACCCGTTCCCGGTCGGTCATCAGGCTGGCGGTGGCCGCGCCGGTGCCGGCCAGCACCCGCACCTTGTAGAGAAGGGCCAGCTCCCGCACGTCCTCGACGGCCTTCTCGAGCAGGTCGCCGATCCGCACCGGGACGATCTGGAAGGAAAGGGTGCCCGCCTCCAGGCGCTGCAGGTCGAGCAGGTCGTTGATCAGGCGCAGCAGCCGGCCGCCGTTGCGCTCGGCGATCTCCAACAGCTCGTCCGCCTTCTGGGGCTGGATCGCGACGCGCGGGCGGCGCAGGAGGCCGAGCGCGCCCAGCATGGCGGCGAGAGGGGTGCGCAGCTCGTGGGAGATGACCGAGAGGAACTCCTGCTGCATGCGCTCGGCCCGCCGCCGTTCGGTGAGCAGGCTCTGGATCAGGCGGCTCGCCTCCTCGATGACCTGATCCTCCGGAGGACACATATGACGCGGCAGCCTATCGAGAGAACCTTGCATTCCGGGTTACGGAGCCGGCGCCCCGCCGTAATCCGTTTCTTCATGTGGGAGGAAGACAATCCCATGAATGGGCCAGATCTTGTTGGTCGACGACGACCCGGACATCCTGCACATTCTGACCGCCACTTTCGAGTGTGCGGGCCACCGCGTGTTCGCGACTCTGGACCCCGACGAAGTACAGGCCCTGCTCGCCGGGCAGAGATTCGACGCCATGATCCTCGACGTGATGTTGCCGCGCCGCTCGGGCTGGGAGGTCCTGGAGGAGCTGCGCCGGGCTCCGCAGACCGAGCGCCTGCCGGTGGTCATGCTGTCGGCGATCGGCGATTCGGCCAACCGGGTGCGCGGCATCCGCCTGGGAGCCGATGACTTCCTTGCCAAGCCGTTCGATCCCGAGGAGCTGGTCGCCCGGGTCGAAGGGCTCATCGGCCGCCGGGCGACGACGGTCGGCGTGCTGCAAGGGGACTTCGCCACATTCCCGCTGGGAGAGGCCTTGCAGACGCTGCAAGGTAATGCCACCTCCGGCGTTCTGGAGGTCACGACCCCCGGCGGCGGAGACGGCTGGTTGCGCCTGCACGAGGGAAGCTGCACAGAGGCTTCGTTCGGCGGGCTCACCGGGACCGAGGCCGTGCTCGCCCTGCTCGCCGAAAAGGCGGGCAACTTCCTGCTCTACAACCCGCCGGGCCAACGAGGGGCAAAAGGCGAGCCATTGCCGGCGATCTCGCGGCTCCTCCTGGAGTCCGCCTGGATCGAGGACGAGCTCCAGTCCCGCCGCGGCCTGCTGCCGCCGGCCGACCGCGGCCTGATGCTGACCGGACCGCCGGCGGCCACCCTTCCGGCGCTGACCGGAGTGCCCGATCTCGCCGTGGTGGGGGTTCTGACCGCTCTGGCGACGGCACCCGGGACCTCCTTGAGCAAGCTTCTGAACCTCCGGATCGCCGCGCCGAACCGGATCCGGTTGACCGTCGCCTGCCTGATCGAGGCCGGGCGGGTCTGCGAGGAGAAAGCCTGGGCGGAGAAGCTTCTGCCAACCGCGCCGGACCCCGTGCAGGAGGAGCTCGACGCCCTGCTCGAGGAGCTCACCCTGGAGAGCGTCCTGCGCGGCTTCCCCGCCGCGCCGGTCGAGGTGACGGTGCTGGTGGATCCACCCGCCCGGGGCTCCGCGGAGCGCCTCCTGGCCGGCTTGCGGGCCCCGCGCTTCCCCCGCCTCGGCGCCGCCGCGATCGGCGCCCCGATGCCGTCCGACGAGATCTCGGTGCGCCGGCCCCATGGCGAGCTGCGCCTGCACATGCGGCCGTTCGCCGGGAGCCTGCCGGACGCCCCCTGGGTCCGCCGCTCCACCGCCCTCGTCCTCTGGCTCGGTGAGCAGCCGGCGGAGGAGACGGTCCGCTCCGCCGACACGCTGGAGCGGCAGGCCGATCCGCGGGCCTTCCGGCTGGCCATCTCCCCGGGCATCCACCGGCCGGCCGACCGCCGGATGCGCATCCTGCGGCAAGAGCCGCAGGACCTGGCCGCCCTGCTCGGCGCGATCCTCTCCCCCCTGGTCGAGGCGGGCTGAGCGGGGCAGAGGCTCTCGATCTCGCTCACCACGTCGCGCCGCTGCACGAGCGCATCCTGGAGGGTGGCCCACAATTCACCTCCCGCCCTTGAACCGCCGGATGATCTCTTTCGCGCTGGCGAGGTCTTCGCCGCGGATCTCGTCGAGGCCCGGGGCCTCCCAGCTCACCCGGAGGGCGGCCAGCTCCAGGGCGAGCCGCTGGCGAAGAACCGCAGCGCGTCCTGAAAGCTCGTCACGAACGCCTCCGGCGCATCCCCCTGGCCAGCCCCTTCCCAGGCCCGGAGGAGCGCATAGCCCCCCTCCGCCGCCTCGATCCTCCAAGGTCCCCCAAACTCCGCATCCGCTCCTGCATCCGTCTCGTCCAGCTCCTCCATCAGGTCCAGGAACTCCTGGTCGAAGGCATTCCTCACCACTCCGTCCGAACGGCTTTCGCCGTCCATGGCGCATTCCTCCTCTGGTTGCCCATTGTTCTATCGTGGTTCGGACCAGGATGTCAATCCATGATGGTCAAACCAGATGAAGTTCGTTAGAATTGGTGTGGGAGGACAATTCAAATGAGCGAGGCTGACGTCGATCACCTGTGCCGGATGCTCAAGTCGGTCATCCGTGCCTCGGACCGCACGAGCAAAGACATCGAGCGGGAGCTGGGGATGAGCCCGGGGTACCTGAGCCGGCTCCTGGGTGGCGGGATCGAGGTGAAGCTGAGCCACCTCTTCCACATTCTGGCGCTCGCCGGCATGCCGCCGCACGAGCTCTTCCACGCGGCGTTCCCACCGACGACCACCGAGCCGAGCGCGGTTTTGCAGAAGCTGCTGCGGACCATGCCCGAGGCCTGGTCGGGCGCCCTGCCGCCACCGCAGCTCGACCCCCGCGAGCTGGAGGAGAAGCTGGGGGAGGCCCTGCGGGAGGTGCTGGCGGGTTTCGCCAACAAGCGGTGACGGCGGCCCGGGGAGCCGCCCCGGCTACTCGAAGCGCGGCTGGTACCGCACCCGCGGATCGTGCTCGGCCTTCCGCACGAAATCGGCCACGCTCTGCACCAGGGTGGCCGTGGCCAGCCGCTGGGTGATCGCTTCGGCCAGCACCAGCAGCGCCTCCTCGCCTCGGCCCGCAGAAGGAGCCGCACCGCCTCCTCCGGCTCTCCGGCATGGCCCCGGAACGTCGCCATGTTCACCAGGGCGCGCGCCGCGGCAGGCTGATCCCCGAGGCGCTCGTAGTCCCCGGCCAGCTCCCCGAGGAGCGGTACGGCCTCCGCATCCCGGTGCTGCGCCGCGAGCAGTGAAGCCTTCAAATCCTTGAGCCGGAGGTTGACGAACACGTCACCCGTTCCCACCGCCGCCCACCGGAACGCCTGGCCCATGTAGTCCTCGGCATCCCCGTAGCGATCCGCCACCCGGTAGGCATTCGCGAGCTCGCCCAGGGCGCGCGCCTGGAAGTCGGCGCCCTGCTCGTATAACCGTTCCGGTCCAGCCGCCGCGAGATCTGCAGGGCCATCAACGCATGGTGGATCATCGCCTGCGGGTCCTCGTGGCGGAGCGCCTGGCAGCGGGCGAGAGCCGCCTCGTAGACGGGAACGTCGCCTTGTTGCCGCGCCGACGGTCCCGTCAGCCCGCGCTTCTCGAAGAGGGCCAGCGCCCGGGCCGTCTTCTTCTTGATCCCGGGGAGCCGGGTGCCGTGCAGCCGCACCGCCGCGAAGGCGCGCTGGAGGGGCGCCTCATAGACATCCGCGACCGGCTCGGGGGCCGGCGGCAGCTTTCCCGCCTCGGTGGCCCGCAGGAAGGAAGCGAGCGCGGCGACCTCCGCGCCGCACCGCTCGCAGCCGGGCATCAGATGCCGGGCGATCCCGCGGGCCTCCTCCCGGGGAAGCCGGCCGGCCAGAAACAGGCGAAGCGCCGCCGCCGTCGGATGCTCGGTCACGAACAGCCTCCTTTCGAACCGTCGACAAGTCGTCAACAGGAGGCTTCATGGTCCCACAAGATGCCGAGTCGCGCCAGTGGGGAAAACGAGCCCCCCTCCCGCACACGGGAGAGGGGACAGGGAAGACTAGCCGTTGGGATCGATCGTCAGGCGGGAATCCCCTTCGGTGCCCTCCCCCGCCGGCGACGTCTGGCCGTTGGGGTCGATCTCCATCCCGATGGTTTCCTGCCACCACCCGGTGAGCCATTGCCAGAGAGCGCCGGTGACGGGGTGAGGCCCCATTTCGGCGGCGTGGGCGGGGACCGCCAGGAGCCCGGCCAGGGCGCAGGCGGCGAGACCGTTACGGAGTCGGTTGCGAGACATCTCTCCTCCTTGTCCGCGGGGCGTCGCCGGGCCGCCATGGCCCGTGCCGCCCGCGGCAATGCAACGATGCGCCGTTGCAGCTCGTTCAGTCTCGCGTGGTTGGAAGAGAAACGCGCGGCTCACTCCCCATCCGCCTCCTGATTCGCGGCGCCCGGCCGCGAGCTCACCACGAACGCGGGCCGTTTCACGGCGAAACGGCCCCGGTTTGCCGCGAACGCGGGTTGATTCACGGCGAAACGGATCCGATTCGTGGTGAACCGGCCGCGGTTCGTCACGATCTCGGCCCGTTTCGCGGTGAACCGGACCCTCTTCACGGTGAACGCGAGCCGTTTCACCACGAATCGGCCCGCGTTCGCGGTGATCTCGTCTTTGTTCACGGCGAACCCGGTCCCGTTCACGGCGAACCGCGACCCGTTCGTCACGATCGTGCCCCGGTTCGCGGCGGCTCAGCTCCCCTTCTTGACCACTCCCCAGGCATCCTCGTAGAGCCGCAGTGACGGGCCGAGGTCGGTGAGGAATTCGAGGCGTTCGAGCTGCTCGCGGCCCGGATAGATCACCGGGTTGTCCAGATCCTCCGGCCGCACCCAGGGCTTGGCCAACCGGTTCGGCGTGGCGCCCCGGTTGAAGTTGGCCAACCGCCCGCCGACCTGGCCGTCGAGGATGAAGTTGATGAACTGTTCGGCCAGGTCGCGGTTCGGCGCCTGCGCGGGGACGGCCATGTTGTCGACCCAGGCCTCGCCCCCTTCCCGGGGGACGAAGTAGCGCAGCTCGGGGTGCTTCTGGAGGTCCTTGAGCGCGTCTCCGTTGTAGACCACCGCCGCCACCACCTTGCCGGCGACCACCTGGTCGGTGGCCGAGACGCCATCGGCCCAGCCGGCGGCCCGCTCTGCGGCGCCGCGCAGCAGGTCGCGGGCCGCCGCGATCTCGGCCGGATTGGTGGAGTTGATGGAGTGGCCGAGGGCGCGCAGGGCCGGGGACATCATCTCGCGGCTGGAATCCATCAGCAGGAAGGGACCCGGTTGCTCGGCCGGATCGAAGAGGAGCTTCCAGCTCTCCGCGAAGCGGGTGCCGGCCGGCTCGCGTACGAAGAGGCCGACGGTCCCCCAGATGTAGGCCGCCGTATAGCGGTTGCCCGGATCGAAGGCCGGGCTGGTGAACCGCACCTCCAGATTGCTCAGGTTCGGCAGGTTCTCGTGGCGCAGCGGCGCGAGGAGCCCCTCGCGGATCAGGGTCGGCACCATGTAGTCCGAGGGAACCACGACGTCGTAGCGCGAGACGCCGCCGGCCTTGAGCTTGGCGAGCAGCTCCTCGTTGTCCTCGTAAGTCTCGACGGCCACCCGGCACTCGTACTCCTTCTCGAAGTCGGCGACGATGGCGGGGTCGATGTACTCGGGCCAGATGAACAGGTGGAGCTCGCGCGCCGCCGGCGCCTGTTCCGCGGGGGTCGCGCAGCCGCCGGCCAGGAGGGCCGCCGCCAGCGCGAGGGGAAACATCGTGCGGAGGGTCTTGTTCATTTGACGGCTCCCTCGTCGCTCACATGGTAGGCGGCCACTTTTTCCGCCAGGTCGCGGGCCAGGGCGGCGAGCGACTCGCTCGCCGCGTGCGCCTGGGCCACCTCGCGCCGGGAGGTGCGGGCGACTTCGAGCACCGCCTCCATGGCCAGGCTGACCTGCTGGGAGGAGGCGGTCTGCCGCCCCGCCGCCGCCTCGATCTGCTCGATCAACCGCGACGACTGGCGGGCGGCGCCGCCGATGCGCGCCAGGGCCGCGCCGGCACCGGCCGCCACCTGGCTCTGCCGCTCCACCTCGACGGTCTGCGCCTCGATCGCGGCCACCGCCTCCTGGGTCTCCTGCTGGATGGCGCCCACCTGCCGCTCGATGTCGCGCACGGCCTTGCCGATCCGTTCGTTCAACCGCCGCACCTCTTCGGCCACCACGGCGAAACCGCGCCCCATCTCGCCGGCCCGGCCGGCTTCCAGGCCGGCGTTCAGGGCGAGGATGTTGGTCTGTGCCGCGATCTCGCGGATGGTGCCGGTGATCGCCGAGATCTCCATGCTGCGCTCGCCCAGGCTCTTGATCTTGCGGGCACCGGCGAGCACGTTCTGGCGCAGGCTCGCCATGCCGGCGGTCACCTGGCCCACGGCGACGCCTCCCTCCTCGGCGGTCGATTCGGCCCAGCGGGCCGTCTCGGCCGCCTGGGTGGTGCCGGCGGCGACGTCTCTCAGGCTCGCGGCCATCGTCTCCAGGGCGGCGCTGGTGGCGGAGAGCTCCTTGCCCTGGCGGTCGGTGCCGTGCTCGAGCTGCTGCGAGGCGGCGGCGATGCCGTTCGCCGCGGCGGCCACCTGGCGGGAGGCGTGCTGCAGGTCTTCGATCAGGGCGGCGAAGTTGCCGGTGAGGAGGTTGAAGGCGTCCGCCACGTTGCCGAGGTTCCCTTCGGTCACCGGCGCACGCTGGCTCAGGTTGCCGCCGGCCGCCCCCGCCACGTAGCCGAGCAGGTCGGAGATCTCCTCCTGGAGGTGGCGGTGCTGGCTGCCGATCTGGTCCTGGCGGGTGCGCACTTCGTGGAGCATGGTGTTGAACGATTGCGCAAGGCTCCCCACCTCGTCGTCCGCGGCGACGCGCACCGGTGCGTCGAGGTCGCCGGCCGCGGCACGGCGGGCCGCCTGGTCGAGCTCGACGATCGGCCGGGCGATCTGGCGCGCCACCCAGAGGACCAGGAAGGTGAGGAGGAGGACCGAGACGAGCCCGATCGCCGCCAGCACCAGGGTGAGCCGCCGCACGGGGGCCAGCATCTCGGCTTCGGGGATCACCGCCACCAGGCTCCAGCCGGCGAGGCGGATCGGAGAGCCCAGGAGGATCGCATTCTCGACCGTGCCGAAGCGGGCCAGGCGCAGGGCCTCCGCATCGTCGTCGCGGGTGGCGTGCTTCACCCGCTTCAACAGGTCGTCGAGGGCCTTCCGGTCCTCCTTCTCCCCCAGGTCGGCGAGCTTGACCCGGCCGATGTTCTTCGCGTCGCCACCGGCGAGGAGGACACCCGACGGGCTGAGCAGCAGGGCGGAGCCGATGCTCGACGTCTGGCGGACCTGCTCGTTCAGGTCGTCGAGGCGGACGTCCACGCCGCTGATGCCGCGGAAGGCTCCCTTCTCGTCGAGGATCGGGCTGACGAAGGAGGTCATCAGCACCCCCTTCCGGATGAACGGCTCGAGGATCACCGGCCGCAGCTCGCGCTTCGCCAGCAGGTAGGCGTCGGAGGTGTCGACGTCCACCAGCGGCTCCAGGGCGGGGGCGCCGCCGAGCCGGTTCCAGGACGGGAGGAAGCGGCCGGTCGAATCGTGCCCGCGGGTTCCCGCGAAGTCCGCGTCGCGGCCGTCGAAGGCGTTCGGCTCGAAAGCCACGTAGACGCCGAGGAGCTTGGAGCTCCGGCCGAGGACCTCCTCGAGCAGCTCGGCCACCTCGCCGCGGTCGTGGGTGGTGTTCTTCTCCATCAGCAGGGCGAGGGTGCCGGCGAGCTGCGAGCTCACCGCCAGATCGCGTTCGAGGTCGGCGGCGTCGGCGCGCACCGACTTCTCGGCCTGGCCCAGCACGAGGCGGCTCTGGTCGCGCCGGGCCTGGACGGCGGTCAAGGCCAGGCCGGCCCCGGCCACCAGGATGGCCAGGGGGAGGATCGAGCGCAGCAGCTTGCCGCGCAGAGTGCGCTTGGGAGTTGCGGATGTCATGGCGAAAGCTCTCCGGCGACAGGGCGAAAATTCTCAGCGGGCCCGTTGCGCTTTCGGGTCCCGTTTGGGGTCCCGCAGGCGGCGGGCATAGAGCAGGGCCATGCCCAGCAGGATCCGGCTGGTCACGCAGAGGACGAGGACCTCCCCCTCCGCGAGCAGGTCCACCACCAGCCGCGCATCCTCCGCTTCCAGGACCATGTGATGGACGGTGCCGGAACGGACTTCCTGCACGATCCGGCCGGCGAGCTGCAGCAGCTCGGCGGCGCGCCCGTCGCTCACGTCGGCGGCGCCGCGCCCCTTCACCTCCGCCAGCACCTTCCCCTCGGGAGCGGTGATGGCGGCGAACACCAGCCCCGGCCAGTCGCGCACCGTGTGGAGCGACGCCTGGAGCGCCTCGGTGCGCGCGGCGAAGCCGCTCGCCAGCGCCGGGCCGGGCCGCGCGGTGACGGCGCCCAACCGGGCGTCGACGGCCTCCAGAATCTCCTCGGCGCTGAACGGCTTGGCCAGGAGACCGGCGGCGCCCGCGGCGGCGGCCCGGTCGCGGACGGCCGGATCGACGATGGCCGAGATGCACAGAACGGGCACCCGGCCCCGCAGATCGGCGCAGATCTCCAGACCGTCGCCATCCGGCAGGACCAGGTCGCAGAGGACGAGATCGGGGAGCTCCTCGGCCAGGGCCTCCCGGGCGGTGGCGACCGAGGCGGCCGACCGCGTCGCATATCCTCGCGTCCCGAGGATGCGCTCCAGTGCCTTGCGCACGCTCAGGCTGTCGTCGACGATCAACAACTGGCTCATGATTGACTCCGCCTGCCGCGCGCCGCCAGGTCGGCCGCGGTGCGCAGCAGGAGATCCTCTCCCACGGGTTTGGAGAGACAGCTCGTGGCTCCGACCTGCAGGGCGAGCTCCTGGTGCTTCTCTCCGACCCGGGTCGTCACCACCAGCGCGGGAAGCCGCGCCGTGGCCGGCCGCCGGCGCACCCAGGCGAGCAGCTCATAGCCGTTGCGCCGCGGCATTTCGAGGTCGGTGATCAGCAGGTCGAAGGGACCGCCCTCCAGAAGCATAGCCGCCTCTTCGCCATCCGCGGCGAGCGTCACGTCGAATCCGCCCCGGGCGAGGATGCCGCCGAGCGCCTTGCGCACGCTGACCGAGTCGTCGGCGAGGAGCACGCGGAGCGGGCGGGCGCGCGGCGCCGGACCGGCGGCCGGAGCGGCGAGGGGCGTTCCGCCCGCGGCGAGAGCCGCCTGCGGATTGAGCAGGAGCACCAGCTTCCCCTCGCGGGTCAGCAGGGCACCGGAGAAGAGATCGAAGCGGGCGAAGAAAGGGCCGAGGGGGCGCAGCACCGCGGTCTCGGAGCCGATCACCTCGTCCACCAGAAGGGCACGCCAGCGCCCCGGAGAGCCGACCACCACCGCCGGCGCCCGGCCCGGGGCGCGGTGCGCCACGACGCCCAGGGCGCGCGCCAGATCGACCGGCGGCACCGGCGGACCGCCGGGCTCCAGAGGCGGCGCGCCGGTCCGCGGATCGGCCTCCACGATCCGCTCCACGGCGGTGGCCGGCAGGGCGACGATCTCGCCACCGGCGCGCACCAGGAGGGCCTCGGAGACCACCAGGGTGAACGGGAAGGCGAGGCGGAAACGGGTGCCCTCCCCCGGCGTGGAAGAGACCTCGGCGCTGCCGCCCAGCCGCTCCAGAGAGGTGCGCACGACATCAAGGCCGATCCCCCGGCCGGCGCTCTCGGTCGCCGTGTCGAGACGGGTGAGGCCGGGCTGGAAGATCAGATCGAGGGCGGCGTGCTCGTCGAGCCGTTCCAGCCCTCCGGCCGGGACGAGACCCAGCTCGGCCGCCCGGGCGCGGACCGCCTCGGGATCGATGCCGGCACCGTCGTCCACCACCTCGACCACCACCCGCCGTCCCTCGGCGGCGGCGCTGAGCCGCAGCCGGCCGGTGGCGGGCTTCCCCCGGGCGAGGCGCTCGGCGGCCGGCTCGAAAGCGTGGTCCACGGCGTTCTGGACCAGGTGCATGAGCGGCTCCCAGATCTGCTCGGCGATCGCGGCGTCGACCTCCACCCGCTCTCCCGTGGTCTCCAGGGAGATCTCCCGGCCCGCCGTGGCCGCGGCGCGCCGCACGAGGCGCCCGGAGCGGCCGAAGATCTGGCCGATGGGGACCAGGCGCAGGCGGCCGACCCCGGTGTGGAGATCGTCCACCAGCCGCCGCAGGTCCTCGGAGCCGGCGGCGAGCTGGCGCGCCAGCTCCGCCTCCTGGATTTCCTCCTCGGCGAGGTCGGCGGTGATCTCGTCCAGGCGGCGGGCGAGGACGTTGAAGTCGTCATAGCGCTCGAGATCCACCGCGGAAAGCCAGGCCGCGGTGGCCGCGCCCGGCTCAGCGTGCGGAGCGCCGCCGGCCCCCTCCGCGGCACGGGGACCCGGGAGGAGCGGATCGACGTGGCGGCTGCTGAAGTCGCGGAGCGTCTTGCGCAGCCGGTCGATGCTCGCCTGCCGCTCCTCGCGCAGCGCCTCCGCCCGCTCGATCTCGTGGCGCAGGCGGTTGCGCACGGCGAGCAGGTCGCCGGTGAGCTGCACCAGCCCGTCCACCGCCGCGAGCTGGAGCCGCAGGCCGGGAACGATCCGGCGGTCTCCAGGAGGAGCCGCCGGGCGGTCTTCCGGCGGCGGCGCCGCCGGGGCCGGAACCTGGACCGGCGCCGGGGCCGGGGCCGGGGCCTGGGCCGGCACCACGGCCGGCGGCGGCGTCTCTGCCGCCGCGGCGGACACCATCCAGCGGGAGAGCTCGCCGCGCACCGCCGCGTCGCGTGCCGCCAGGTCCTCCGCGGGCGGCCGGCCGGCCAGCACCTCGGCCAGAGCGCGGAGGAGGTCGAGAGCGGCCAGGGCGGCGCGGGCGCCGGCCACGTCGAAACGGGCGGGATCGGCGCGCCCCACCACCAGGACGTCCTCGAGCCGGTGCGCCAGGGTGCCGACGCTCTGGCAGCCGACGACGAACGCCGCCCCCTTGAGCGTATGGACCCGGCGGAAGACCGTGGTCACCACCTCCGCCTTCGCCTCCCCGGGGAGAGCCTCCCCTCCGGCGAGAGCCAGCAGCCCCTCCTCGGCCTCCTCGAGGAGCTCGCGCATCTCGGGGAGGAAGTACTCCAGCACCTCCGGCTCGCGGCGGGCGAATTCGAGCAGGTCGCCGGCGAACGGCGGTGCGGTGGGGACGGGGACCGGCGGCGGGGATGGAGGGGCGGCCGCGGCGGCGAGCAGCTCGGCCAGCCGGGCGAGGCCGCCTTGCAGGGTGTGCAGCTCGGTCTCCCGGTCCGCACCGGCGCCCAGCCGCCGGCTCGCCGCCTCCATGACGTCGGCCACCCGCGCCACGTCGTCGAGGCCGAACTGAGCCGCCGATCCGGCCATGCGATGGGTGAGGACCAGCAGGAGGTGCTCGGCCGCGGCGGCATCGTTGGAGGCGGTGCCGTGCAGCGCCTCCTCGATCCCGGAAAGGA
>Ga0209682_10000382_pt1 | contig 15284 bp, 4 predicted proteins | sample DOMMetBare2Fresh_2_FD_187471 | JGI IMG/M metagenome (GOLD analysis project Ga0209682, IMG submission 187471) | Wetland sediment microbial communities from St. Louis River estuary, USA, under dissolved organic matter induced mercury methylation -... | ecosystem: Environmental > Aquatic >... | reverse complement strand
CGGTGGCCAGCAGGGTGGCCTGGGCGGCCTGCACGTAGGCCCCCTCGGTCACCGCCGAGCGGCCGATGCGGCCCGAGACCGGCGCGGTGACCGCCGTGTAGGAGAGGTTGAGGCGGGCCAGCTGCTCGTTGGCGCGGGCCGCGGCCACGTCGGCCTCGGAGGTCTTGAGCGTGGCGTTGGCGTTGTCGGCCTCCTGCTGGCTCACCGCGGCCGACTGGATGAGGTCGGCGTAGCGCGCCGCCAGCACCCGGGCGTTGGCCAGGTTGGCCTCGGCGCGCGCCAGGGCGGCCTGGGCGCCGGCCAGCGCCGCCTGGTAGGGCGCCGGGTCGATGAGGAAGAGCCGCTGCCCCTCCTTCACGTCGGCGCCCTCGGTGAAGAGCCGCTTCAGCACGATGCCGTTGACCCGGGCCCGGACCTCGGCGACGCGGAAGGGCGAGGTGCGGCCGGGCAGCTCCCGCGTCAGCGTCACGGTAGCCGGCGCGATGGTCACCACGCCCACCTCGACGGGACCGGCCGCGGGCGGCGGGCCGCCGGGGCCGCCCTTGCAGGCGGCGAGGGTGAGGGCGGCGAGGGCGGCGGCGAGGGCGGCCGGGGGCGCGGAGCGGCGGAGGCGGCGGAGGCGGCGGGCAGGGGAGGGCGTGGGCATGGCGAGGTGGGAGGCCTACCGGGTGCGGGGGTTGACCGTCAAGACTGAACCGTACAGTTTAGTGGCCCATGTCCATCCCCGCACGACGCCCGCACGGGCGGCCCGAGCGCTCGCCGGCGAAGCGCCGCCAGATCCTGGACGGGGCACGCCACGAGTTCGCCGCGCTGGGCTACGAGCGGACCAGCGTGGACCAGGTGGCGGCGCGGGCCGGCGTCTCCAAGGCGACGGTCTACGGCCACTTCGAGGACAAGAAGGCGCTCTTCCTGGCCTGCTTCTCGGAGGAGGCCGACGACCTGCGCGAGGGGCTCAAGCGGGCGTTTGCCGAGGCGGGCGGCGACCCGGCGGTGAACATGCGGCGCGCCGGCGAGCGGCTCCTCAAGGTGCTGGTCTCGCCGGCCTTCGTCTCGCTCTACGTCCACACCGCCGCGGAGGCCGAGCGCTTCCCCGAGGTGGGCGAGGCGCTCTTCGCGCGCGGGCCGACGCAGGTCTACGCCGCGGTGACCGAGTGGCTGCGCCGCTGGGAGGCGCTCGGGGCGGTGGTGCTCCCCGACGCCCGCGCCGCTGCGGTGCAGTTCGTCCAGCTCTGCCACGGCGACCTGGTGATCCGCGCCCAGCTCGGCGTCACGCCGCGGCCGGCGCCGGCCGAGCTGCGCGCCACCGTGCGGCGGGCGGTGGCGGTCTTCCTGCGGGCCTACGGGGGCTGAAGCTCTTCGCTTCCCTGCTCCGTTCCGTGGGCGGGCGCCCGACGTCGGCTTCGATGGGGGGCCGGACCAGGTCGGCGAGTCGGACGCGCGGGCACTGGCCGGCGCCCCCTTCGACCCTAGCCCGCGGCGAACGGGAGGTGCGCCTCGCACAGCTCGTCGAATGCCGCCTGGTGCCGACGGATGAACTTCTCGAGGTCGGTCCCGCAGTGCGGGCAGAAGAGGATGGGGACCAGCATCGACACGGCCACGCCATGAAGGCGTCCGCCCTCGTCCCGGAAGAGTTGATCGAGGTCGGACTTGGACGGCTCGATGGAGAGGAGCCTCTGCCAGGTCGTCTGCTGTGCTGCGGTGAGCATCCGCGCCTGGATGTAGAACCGCCTGAGGTCGCTGGAGCGCTCCCGGATCGCGATGACCGCCGTCCCCTGCTCCCCGGCCCTGTCGATCATGTTCTTCAGCCACTCGCAGCATGGCGTCATCGTGGTCCTGTTCGCTCTGCCTGGGCGCGCCCCAAGGCATGGCGTCCCGCCCCGCGCCGCAGCATCGCACCTGACTAGCGCGCCTGCACCACCAGCGCGTTCCCGCCCGCGACCTCGTCGTCCACGCGATACACCCGCGCCGCCCCCACGCCGTCCCCCGCCGCGAGCCAGAGCGACGTCGCGCCGTTCAGCGTCACGACCCGGAAGTCGAGGATCCGCGTGGCGGTGGCGTCGTCGAAGGCGAGGCCGCGGCAGCCAGGCTGGCCGGCGATGCAGCCGCCCTCGCCCTGGAAGTCGCCGGCGGCGCCCGGCGCGGCGGCGGCCCGGTAGAGCTGGATCCCCGCCTCGCCGTCGAAGCCGGCGTAGAGCCAGCGCGGCGTGGCGGCGAGGAGGGTGAGCGGGCCGTCCTGCGGGCCGCCGAGCCGCGTGCGCGTCGGATCGAGCGCCGCGTCCGCGGCGACGAGGCGCCAGTCGCCCGGGGCGCAGGGCGCCGCGCTGCCCACCGTGTCGCAGCGCCAGAGCTGCGATACGGCCGCGGGCTGCCCGTCGAGGCCGGCCACGGTGCGGGCGGCGAAGAGGCAGGGGCCCGACCCGCACCAGCCGAAGGTGGCGAAGGCGGCCACGGCCCGCTCGGCGCGGCCGGCCGCGCCGCTCGCCGGCAGCGCGACGCCGGTGCGGGCGGCCCAGGCGGCCGACGACGGCGTCGAGTCGGCCCAGTCGCCCGGCGCGGCGCCGGCCGGGCCGGGGCGCGCCGCGCTGGCGCGGACGAGGCCGCCCTCGCCGCCGGCGTAGAGGAGGCCGTCCACCAGCGCCAGCGCCGTGAGGCCGCCACCCGCGGCGCACGGGAGGAGCGCGGCCTGGAGGTCGAGGAGGTCGGCGCCCATGGAGGCGTCGATGCCGGCGTCGAGGCCCACGTCGAGGCCGATCCCCGCGGCCGCGCCGGAGAGGGCCAGCAGGATCGGCCCGCCCCCCGCGCCGCGCCCGAAGGCCAGGTAGAGCCGCCCGGGCGCACCGCCGTCGGACAGCAGCGCCGTCAGCAGCGGGGCCGCGCCGGCGGCGCCGGCCGGGGCGAGGCCGTCGCCGAGATCGACGAAGGCCAGGTCGAGCGGATCGGCGGCGGCGCCGGCCGCGTAGAGGAAGCGAGAGCCGGCCGGGCCGAGGCCGGCCAGCCAGAGCCGGTCGAGCCCGTCGAGCGCGGCCGCCTCGAGCAGCGCGGCGCCGGCCTCGCCGTCCGGCCCGCAGGCCGCGGTCGCGGCGGCGCAGCCGGTCGCGCCGAGGGTGGCGGCGGAGAGGAGCGGCGCGAAGGCGGTCCAGGCCGGGTTGGAGGCCGGCGTGGCGCCGCCGTCGACGGCCAGCGCCAGCGAGACCGCCGCGGCGACCGGATCGGCGGCGGCGGCATCGAGCCGGACCAGCCGGCCGCCGTCGCGCGAGGGGCCGATCCAGAGGCCGCCCAGCCAGCTCGCCAGGCGCGGCGCGGGCGAGCCGTCGCCGAGCGGGTCGACGGCCACCAGCACCGGGCCGGGCGCAGGCGCCACCAGCGCCAGCAGGCCGGGCGGGCCGTCGAGCGGGACCGCCAGGCCGGTCGCGGTCACCGGGCCGACCGCGCCGCCCGAGCCGGCGCTGGTGCCGGAGGCCGAGCCGGTGAAGGTGGCGGTGCCGGGCGCGGCGGCGCCGTTGAGGAAGGTCCAGGTGAAGACGGCCGGGCTGCCCTGGGCCGCCGGGGCGGAGGCCGGCACCGGGCCGGAGACCAGCGTGGCGCCCGAGCCGGCGTCGACCGAGAGGACCGGGATCACCTCCGCGGCCGAGGTGGCGCTCCCGTCGCTCACCGTCATGGTCACGTCGAAGGTGGCGCCGGAGGCGACCGGCCCCACCGGCCCGGCCAGCACCGCCGAGAGCGCCGCCGGGAGCTGGACCACCAGCGGGATGCCGGTCACCTTGGGCGCCACGCCGGCGCCGGTGTTGACGTCGGTGGCGGCCACGGTCACGTCGAGGGAGTGGGTGGCGTCGGCGGTCGAGCCGCAGGCCCAGGTGAAGGTGACGGTCCCGCCGCCCGGCACGGCCTGTGGCGGCGCGGGCGAGGCGGTGCCGCAGGAGGAGCCGGCCGCCGGGGTGATCTTGGGCGCCACGCCGGAGACCACGGCCCCCGCGCCGCCGCCGTTGGCCAGCGTCAGCGAGACGGTGGCCGGCTGGCCGGTGTCGACCGTGCCCGGGGTGGCGGTGAAGGCGGTGACCGAGAGGGCGGCGGCGGTGAGGCCGGTGACCGTGGCCGCCGCGGCGGCCACCGGGCCGACCGTGGCCCCCGAGTTGGCGTCGGTGGCGCGCACGGTGGCGCCGAAGGAGAGCGGCCCGGCGGCGGCGACGGTGCACGACCAGGTGAAGGTGACGCGCCCGCCCCCCGCGACGGCCTGCGAGGCGGGGCTCGGGGCGGTGCAGCCGCTGGTGCCGGCCGGGTTCTGGGCGGTCGGCGTGACGGCGTTGGCGCCGGCCTGGCCGGTGTCGTCCACCGCGAGCGTCAGCGTCACCACCTGGCCGACGCTGGCGGTCGCCACGCCCGCCGCCACGCTGGCGGTGAGCGCCGCCGCCTGCTGCACCAGCACCGCGGCCGGCGGGCTGGCCGCCGCCGCGACCGGCAGGCCGCTGGTGGCGTCGACGCCGGTGAGGCTGCCGCCCAGCTGGAGCGCGCCGGCCTCGGTGGCGGTGCAGCTCCAGGTGAATGTGCCGAGGCCGCCGCCCGGGATGGTGAGGGTGGCCGGGCTGGCCGCCGTGCAGCTGGCCGCCACGCCGCTGGCGCTGGGGGCCACGCCGGTGACGCTGGCCGCCGAGGCGCCGCCGTTGGTGGCGGTGAGCGTGACCGAGAGGGGCTGGCCGGTGCTGGCGGTGACCGGGCTCCCGGCGACGGCCACGGTGGCGGTGAGCGCGGCGGGGCTCTGCACGGTCACGGCGGCGGCGCCGGCCGTCCCGGCCACGGGCGTGCCGGCGTTGCCGTCGGTGGCGGAGAGGGCGGCGCCGAGCGTCAGCGTGCCGGTGGTGGTCGGCGTGCAGCTCCAGGTGAAGGTGGCGCTGCCGCCGCCGAGGATGGGCTGGCTCGCGGGGCTGGCGGCGGTGCAGGTGGCGCTGGCCGTGCCGGCGCGGGTCGGCGTCACCGCCGCGGCGAGGGCGGCCGCCTGGCCGGCGTTGGTGACCGTGAGGGAGAGCGCCACCGCCTGATCGGTGTTCACGGTGGAGAGGCCGGCCGCGACGGTCCCGGCCAGCGCGGCGGCCTGCTGGACCGTCACGGCGGCGCCGGCCACCGCCGGGCCCACGCCGGCCCCGCTGTTCACGTCGCTGGCCGCCACGGTGGCGCCGTAGGTGAAGGCGCCGGCCGCGGTGGCGGTGCAGCTCCAGGTGAAGGTGGCGGTGGCGCCGCCCGCGACGGCCTGCGGCGTGGCCGGGGCCGCCGCGCCGCACGAGGCGCCGGCCGGCGCGGCGGTGGGCGTCACCGCCGTCACGCTGGCCCCGGCGGTCCCGTTGTTCTTGAGCGAGAGGGTCACCGTCACCGGCTGCCCGGTGCTGGCGGTCGCGGTCGAGGCGGTGAGCGTGGGCGCCAGGACGGCCGCCGCCTGCACCGTCACCGCCGCGCCGGTCACCGCCGGCCCGACGGCCGCGCCGCTGGTGACGTCGGCCGCCGCCACGGTGGCGCCCCAGGCGTAGGCGCCGGCGGAGGCGGCGGTGCAGCTCCAGGTGAAGGTGGCCGTGGCGCCCCCGGCGACGGCCTGCGGCGTGGCCGGGGCCGCGGCGCCGCACGAGGCGCCGGCCGGCGCGGAGGTGGGCGTCACCGCCGTCACGCTGGCGCCGGCGGTCCCGTCGTTCTTGAGCGAGAGGGTCACCGTCACCGGCTGGCCGGTGCTGGCCGTGGCGATCGAGGCGGTGAGCGTCGGGGCGAGCGCGGCGGCCTGCTGCACCGTCACCGCCGCGCCGGTCACCGCCGGCCCGACGGCCGCGCCGCTGTTGGCGTCGGCGGCCGCCACGGCGGCGCCCCAGGTGTAGGCGCCGGCGGTGGCGGCGGTGCAGGTCCAGGTGAAGGTGGCCGTGGCGCCCCCGGCGATGGCCTGCGGCGTGGCCGGGGCCGCCGCGCCGCACGAGGCGCCGGCGGGCGTGGACGAGGGGGTCACCGCGGTCACGCTGGCGCCCGAGGCGCCGTCGTTCCTGAGCGACAGCGTGAGCGTGACCGGCTGGCCGGTGCTGGCCGTGGCGGTCGAGGCGGTGAGGGTGGGGACCAGCGCCGCGATGGCCTGGACCACCACCGCGTCCCCGGTCACCACCGGCCCGACCGCCGCGCCGCTGTTGACGTCGGTGGCCGCCACCGCGGCGCCGTAGGTGTAGGTGCCGGCCGCGGTGGCGGTGCAGCTCCAGGTGAAGGTGGCGGTGGCGCCGCCGGCGACGGCCTGCGGCGCGGCCGGGCTGGCCGCGGTGCAGGCGGCGCCGGTCGCCGGGGCGAGCGAGGGGGTCACCGCCGTCACGTTCGCGCCGGCGGTCCCGTTGTTCCTGAGCGAGAGCGTCAGCGTCACCGCCTGGCCGGTGCTGGCGGTGGTGCGCGAGGCGGCCAGCGTGGGCGCGAGCTGCGCCGCGGACTGGATGGTCACCGCCGCGCCGGTCACCGCCGGGCCGACGCCCGCGCCGCTGTTGACGTCGGCCGCCGCCACCACGGCGCCGAAGGTGAAGGGGCCGGCCGCGGTGGCGGTGCAGCTCCAGGTGAAGGTGGCGGTGGCGCCGCCGGCGATGGCCTGCGGCGCGGCCGGGCTGGCGGCGGTGCAGGTGGCCCCGGCCGCCGGGGTGGTCGTCGGGGTCACGGCCGTCACCGAGGCGCCGGCGACGCCGTCGTTCCGGAGCGAGAGGGTCAGCGTGACAGGTTGCCCGGTGCTGGCGACCGAGGTCGAGGCGGCGAGCGTGGGCGCCAGGACGGCGGGCGGCTGCACCGTCACCGCCGCGCCGGTCACCAGCGGGCTGACGTTGCCCCCGCTGTTGGCGTCGGTGGCGCCCACCATGGCGCCGAAGGTGTAGGCCCCGGGCGAGGTGGCGGTGCAGCTCCAGGTGAAGCGCTGCGTGGCGCCGCCGGGGATGACCGCCGCCGCCGGGCTGGCGGCGCTGCAGCCGACGCCGGCCGAGGGGCTGGCGGTCGGCCCGACGGCGATGACGTTGCCGCCCGCCTCCCCGGCGTTGCGCAGGTCGAGGGTGAGCGTCACCACCTGGCCGACGCTGGCGGTGGCGGCCGAGGCGGCCAGCGTCGGGACCAGCGACGCCGTCGACTGGACGGTGATGGCCTTCCCCGGCACGGCCGGGCTGACGCTGGCCCCGCTGTTGACGTCGACCGCGGCCACGGCGGCGCCCAGCGTGGTGGTGCCGGCCGCGCCGAGCGTGCAGGACCAGGTGAAGGTGAGCGTGGCGCCGCCGGCGATCACCTGGGGCGTCACCGGGCTGGCGGCGGTGCAGGCGGCGCCGCCCGGCGGCGTGGCGTCGGGCGTCACCGAGGTCACCCGGGCCCCCGCCGCGCCGTTGTTGGTGAGCGCCAGCGAGAGCAGCACCGTCTGGCCGGTGCTCACGGTGGTGGCGGAGGCGGAGAGCACCGGCGCCAGCGCGCCCGCCGCCTGCACCGCCACGCCGGCGCCGGCCACCGCCGGGCCGATGGCCGCGCCGCTGTTGGCGTCCACCGCCGCCACCGCCGCGCCGTAGGTGTAGCCGCCCGAGGCGGTGGCGGTGCAGCTCCAGGTGAAGGTCGCGGTGGCGCCGCCGGCGATCGCCACGGGCGTGGCCGGGCTGGCGGCGGTGCAGGCCGTCCCGGCGGCCGGCGCGGCCGAGGGGGTCACCGCCGTCACGCTGGCCGGCGCGCCGCCGTTGTTCTTGAGGGCCAGGGTGAGGGTCACCGCCTGGCCGGTGCTGGCGGTGGTGGCCGAGGCGGTCAGCGTCGGCGCCAGCGCCGCGGCCGCCTGGACGGTCACCGCCGCGCCGGTCACCGCCGGCCCGACGGCGGCGCCGCTGGTGGCGTCGGTCGCGGCCACGGTGGCGCCCCAGGTGAAGGGGCCGGCCGCCGCGCCGGTGCAGCTCCAGGTGAAGGTGGCGGTGGCGCCGCCGGCCACGGCCTGCGGCGTGGCCGGGGCGGCCGACCCACAGACCACGCCGGCAGCGGGCGCGGTGGTGGGCGTCACCGCCGTCACGCTGGCGCCGGCCGTCCCGTTGTTCTTGAGCGCCAGCGTGAGCGTGACCGGCTGCCCGGTGCTGGCCGTGGTGGCCGAGGCGGTCAGCGTCGGCGCCAGCGCCGCGGCCGCCAGCACCGTCACCGCGGCGCCGGTCACCGGCGGCCCGATGGCCGCGCCGCTGTTGACGTCGGCCGCGGCCACCGTGGCGCCGAACGCGAAGGCGCCGGCCGCCGAGGCGGTGCAGCTCCAGGTGAAGGTGGCCGTGGTGCCGCCGGCCACGGCCTGCGGCGCGGCCGGTGCGGCGGCGGTGCAAGTGGCGCCGGCCGCGGGCGCCGAGGTGGGCGCCACCGCCGTCACGCTGGCGCCGGCCGTCCCGTCGTTCCTGAGCGCCAGGGTGAGCGTCACCGCCTGCCCGGTGCTGGCCGTCGCCACGGAGGCGGTCAGCGTCGGCGCCAGCGCGGCCGCCGCCTGGACCACCACCGCCGCGCCGGTCACCGGCGGGCCGACGCTGGCGCCGCTGTTGGCGTCGGCCGCCGTCACCGCGGCGCCGTAGGTGAAGGTGCCGGCCGCGGTGGCGGTGCAGCTCCAGGTGAAGGTGACGGTGGCGCCGCCGGCGATGGCGCGCGGCGGGGCCGGGCTGGCGGCGGTGCAGCTGGCGCCGGCCGCCGGGGCGAGGGAGGGCGCCACCGCCGTCACGCTGGCGCCGGCCGTGCCGTCGTTCTTGAGGGCCAGCGAGAGCGTCACCGCCTGCCCGGTGCTGGCGGTGGCCGCCGAGGCGGTCAGGGTCGGCGCCAGCGCCGCCGCCACCTGGACCGCGACTGCGGCGCCGGTCACCGCCGGCCCGACGGCGGCGCCGCTGTTGACGTCGGTGGCCGCCACCGTGGCGCCGAACGTGAAGGCGCCGGCCGCGGAGGCGGTGCAGCTCCAGGTGAAGGTCGCGGTGGCTCCGCCGGCGAGCGGCTGGGGCGGCGCCGGCGTGGCGGACCCACAGACAACGCCGGCCGCCGGCGTCGAGGTGGGGGTCACCGCCGTCACGCTGGCCGCGGCGCCGCCGCTGTTCTTGAGGGCCAGCGTGAGCGAGACCGGCTGCCCGGTGCTCACGGCGGCCGCCGAGGCGGTCAGCGTCGGCGCCAGGGCGCCGGCCACCTGCACGCCCACCCCCGCGCCGGTCACCGGCGGCCCGACGGCGGCGCCGCTGTTGGCGTCGGCCGCCGCCACCGTGGCGCCGAACGTGAAGGCGCCGGCCGCGGTGGCGGTGCAGGTCCAGGTGAAGGTGACGGTGGCGCCGCCGGCGACGGCCCGCGGCGGCGCCGGGGAGGCGACCGAGCAGGTCGCGCCGGCCGACGGCGTCGAGGTGGGCGTCACCGCCGTCACGCTGGCGCCGGCGCCGCCGGTGTTCTGGAGCGCCAGCGTGAGCGTCACCGGCTGGCCGGTGCTGGCGGTGGCGGTCGAGGCGGTCAGCGCCGGCGCCAGCACCGCCGCCGCCTGGATCACCGTGGCCGCGCCGCCGACCGGCGGGCCGATGGCCGCGCCGCTGTTCACGTCGGCCGCCGCCACGGTGGCGCCGTAGGAGAAGGTCCCGGCCGCGGTGGCGGTGCAGGTCCAGCTGAAGGTGACGGTGGCGCCGCCGGCGACGGCCCGCGGCGTGGCCGGGGTCGCGGCCGTGCACGTGGCGCCGGCCGCCGGCGTGGAGGTGGGCGTCACCGCCGTCACGCTGGCGCCGGCCGTCCCGCCGTTCTTGAGCGCCAGCGTGAGCGTCACCGCCTGCCCGGTGCTGGCGGTCGCGGCCGAGGCCGTCAGCGTCGGGGTCAGCGCGGCCGCCGCCTGCGCGGCCACCACCTTGCCGGTGATGGCCGGGGCGACGCTGCGGCCGCTGTTGACGTCGGTGGCCGCCACGGTGGCGCCCCAGGTGAAGCTCCCGGCCGCGGCGGCGGTGCAGGTCCAGGTGAAGGTGGCCGTGGCGCCGCCGTCGACGGCCTGGGGCGCCCCCGGGCTCGCGGCGGGGCTGGCCGCCGCGCAGGTGGCGCCGGCCGCCGGCGTGGAGGTGGGCGTCACCGCCGTCACGCTGGCGCCGGCGCCGCCGGTGTTCTGGAGCGCCAGCGTGAGCGTCACCGCCTGCCCGGTGCTGGCGGTCGCGGCCGAGGCGGTCAGCGTGGGGGCCAGCGCGGCCGCCGCCTGCACGGCCACCGCCGCGCCGGTCACCGCCGGGCCGACGCTGGTGCCGCTGTTCACCTCGGTGGCCGCCACCGTGGCGCCCCAGGTGAAGCTCCCGGCCGCGGTGGCGGTGCAGGTCCAGGTGAAGGTGGCCGTGGCGCCGCCGGCCACGGGGCGCGGCGGGGCCGGGCTGGCCGACCCACAGACGACGCCGGCCGACGGGAGCGAGGTGGGCGTCACCGCCGTCACGCTGGCCGCCGCCGCGCCGTCGTTCCGGAGGGCCAGGGTGAGGGTCACCGCCTGCCCGGTGCTGGCGGTGGCGGCCGAGGCGGTCAGCGCGGGGGCCAGCGCCGCCGGCCCCTCGGCGGTCACCGTCCGCCCGGTCACCAGCGGGCCGATGGCGGCGCCGCTGTTGGCGTCGGTGGCCGTCACCGCGGCGCCGTAGGTGAAGGTGCCGGGCGCGTTGGCGGTGCAGCTCCAGGTGAAGGTGGCGGTGGCGCCGCCGTCGACGGTCCGCGGCGTCGCGGGGGTGGCCGGGGTGCAGGCCGCGCCGGCCTCGGGGCTGGCGGTGGGCGTCACCGCCGCCACGCTGGCCGCCGCGCCGCCGGTGTTGCGGAGCGCCAGCGTGAGCGCCACCGCCTGGCCGGTGGTGGCGGTGGAGGCCGAGGCGGTCAGCGTCGGCGAGAGCGCCGCCGGCGCCTGCAGCGCCGCCACGTTGGAGACGATGGCGCCGGTGGAGACGGCCGCGCCGGAGTAGGCGTCGCTGCCGCGCGCCGAGGTGCTGAAGCTCACCACGCCGGCCGCCTGGGCGCGCCAGGTCCAGGTGAAGGCCGCCGCCGCCCCGGGCGCCAGCGTGCCGATGGAGGCCGGGTCGGGGCCGCCGAGGCGCGCGGCCGTCCCGGTGCCGGAGGCGATGACCGCGCCGGGCGTGACGCCGGTCAGCGGCGCCGAGCCCGGGTTGGCGAGGTGGAGCGTCAGCGTGATCGTCTGGCCCAGGCTGGCCACCGCCGGCGCCACCTCCGCGGTGGCGGAGAGCTCGGCCCGCCCCACCGCCACCGGCTCCGAGGTGACCGGCGCGGCGGCCACGTCGAGGAGCGAGTTGGCGTCCACGCCGGCGGCGCCGCCGGTGAAGGCGGCGGTGCCGGCCACGTCGGCGGCCCGGTAGCTCCAGGTGAAGGTGGCCTGGTTGAGCGGCGCGGCGCCGGCGCCCGGGATGGTGGCCTGCTGCGGCGAGGGGCCGTCGAGCCGCGCCACCGCCACGCTGCCCGGCACCAGCGCCAGCGCCGTCGGCGCCACCAGCAGCGCGTCGGCCTCGCCCTCGTTGATGACCGTCATCACCACCGGGAAGGCGGCCCCGGGCGGCGAGGTGGCGGCCGGCGCCAGGGTCGCCACCAGCGCCGGCGGGAGCTGGAGCTGCGCGCTGGCCGGCGCGCCCGGGGTGGCGAAGAGGGTGGTGCCGGAGAAGCCGTCCAGGCCGGCCACCTGCACGGCGAGCGAGAGGTGGCCGGCGCCGGTGGCCAGGTAGTCCCACTCGAAGGTCGCGCTCTCGCCCGGGCCGAGGGAGGCGACCGAGGCCGGCGTGGGGCCGCCCACCGGCGTGGCGGCGGCGCCGTCGGCCGAGGTGAGCGCGGGGGCGGCCGGGGCGACGCCGGTCACCGCGCTGGCCCCGCCGTTGCGCACCGTCACCGAGAAGGTGAGGTGCTGGCCCAGGCTGGCCCGCGACGGCCTCACCGACGCCGTCGAGGTGAGCGCGCCGCCGGCCGCCAGCGAGACGGTGAAGGCGCGGTCGAGCCGGGCGCGCGTGCCGAAGGGGCTCTCGATCTCCAGCGGGTGGGCGCCGCCCGGCAGGCAGCGCGGGACGTCGGCCTCCAGCCGCTGGGGGTCGATCCAGCGGACGGAGAGCTCGGCCGGGCAGGGTGCGTCGGGGCTGCAGCTGCGCGCCCCGGTGCAGGAGGCCGCGTCGCCCAGCCAGGCCCGGTAGCGGGTGTCGACCACCGGCGCGCCGCCGCCCGCCCCCTGCTCGGTGCGGACCGCGAAGCCCCGCCCCTCGATCGCGATGGGGGTGTCGAGGCCGACGTAGCCGGAGGCCGGTGCCACCGAGACCAGCACCGGCGCGGGGAGCTCGGTGCGGCCGCACGCGGCCGCCGCCAGGAGCCCGAGGGCGAGGGCGGCGCGCCTACCAGCCATGGAACCGGTACCCCGCCAGCAGGAGGAAGGAGGTGAGGGCGCCGTGCAGCGTGGGCAGCCCGGGGTCGCCGATCCAGGTGGCGCGCGCCTCGGCCAGCAGGACGCCGTGGGTGGCCCAGCGCCCCAGCGAGAGCGAGCCGCTCACCGCCGGGGCCCAGCCGGCCGCGTCCGCGTCCGGCTGCCCCGCCAGCCGGTTGCTGGAGGCGACCTGGGCCACGCCGCCCCCCGCGCTGGCGCCGAGCACCAGCGGGCCGCCCAGCGGCCGCTGCCAGGCGGCCGAGAGGAGCACCGGCAGGTAGGTCCGCTCGTTGACGTAGGCGCCCAGCGGGTCGAGGGTGCCGCGCGAGGTGACGCTCCAGCGGGCCACCTCCAGCGCCAGCCCCACCTGCTGCCCGGAGAGCCTGGTCCAGGCGGCCGCCTCCGCCGCGACGGCCAGGCCGGTGCCGCCCGCGCCGAGCGCCAGCCCCACCTTCGGCCCCAGGCCGAAGCCGGTGGCCGGCGCGGCCAGCCGGATGGCGCGCTCGGCGGTGGCGGGGCCGGCGCGGCCCACCACCAGGTCGCGGGCCGCCTCGGCGGCGCAGCGCGGCCGGTAGCCGATCCACCACTGCCCCGGCCCGGCGTGGTGCGGCACGCCCAGGTCGGCCAGCCGGGCCTCCAGCGCCGGCTCCAGGTCGTCCACCGCGTTGCCCTGCGCGTCGGCCACCGTGACGACCAGCATGGCCGAGGTGCCGTCGCAGACCATGGCCTCGGGCCCCTCGATCCTCAGCACGGAGGCCTCGCCCGGCCCGAAGGCCAGCACCGCCTCGGCCTGGATGGCTCCGGAGCGCGCCCGCACCGTCACCGGGCCGGCGGCGTGCGAGCCCGGCCGCACCGTCAGGCCGGCCAGCCAGGTGCCCGGCTCGACGCGCTTCGGCTTGCTCACCGTGCCGGCGCTGGCGGTCACGGTCACCTCGGCGTCCACCGGCCGGCGCGCCTCGTCGAAGCCGCGCACCAGCACCGCCACCGGCTCGAGCGAGCCGCGGACCAGGTGGCTCGGGTCGAGGTCCACCTCCAGCGCGGCGAGCCGGCGGCCCAGCCTGGCCGAGCCGGCGGCGCCGCCCGGGAAGGTGGCGGTGAGGAGCTCGTCGGCGGCCTTGCCGGCCGGCACCCGCCAGCGCGCCGACCAGGTGCCGGCGCAGACCGGCTCGGCGGGCGAGACCGTCCCGGCCCCCACCTTGAGGGCCGGCGCCGCGCCGCCGCGCGCCCCGCCGGTGTCGTCGACCGCGAAGATCCAGGCCTGCACCTCGACGTCGCCCTCGCCATGCGCCGGCGCCGCCTGGAGGAGCACCGCCACCGGGGGCGGGAGCGGCGGGCCGCCGCCGGCCTGGTCGGCCAGCCGGACCGTGGTGAGGCCGCAGCTGCCGTCGTCGGTGACGGCGCCGATGAGCGCGGTGCGCGTCAGCCCGTCGCGCGCCGGCACGAAGCGGGCCGCGAAGGTCTCGCCGGTCTCGCGCCGCAGGTCCTCGATGGTGCCGGCGCTGGCCACCAGGCGGAGCGTGCGGCCGGAGCCGTAGACGAAGACCTGCGCCGAGGCCTGCCCGGCGCCGAGGATCCGCGGCGTCGCCGAGATCACCAGCCGGCAGGCGACCGCCTGGGCCCGCGCCGGCGCCGGCGCGGCGGCCAGGGCGCCGAGGATCGCGCCCGCCACCACCGCCAGCCTCGTGCTCGACCACCGCCAGCCGCGCATCGCTCCGCCTCGGCCACCACGACCCCAGCACGCCGGGAACGAGCCCCTGTCCGCGCCGCCTCGGCGCGCGCTGGTGAAGCACCCACCTACGTTTCCGCTGAGTGTGGGAGGAGCGTAGCAGCGCGCGGAGGCGCGCGGTGCGCCGTGGCCGGGGGACGCGACGATCTGGCAGGCGCGCTGACGCGGAGGCGTGCGACAGGACGTGCGGCTTCCCGATCGGGGTTCCCCGAGGCGGGGCACACGGTGGTGCCGCTTGCGCCCTGCCTGGACCGCGCCGGGCCTTCCTTGCCGCGCCTCCACGCAGCGTGAGAGGTTGGGCCGCACGTCCCGCACCGTCTCCCGGAGGATCCGATGCGCCGCCTCGCCCGCCTGCTCGCCGCCCTGACGATCCTGGTCCCGCTGGCGGCGAGCGCCGGCCCGCCGCTGGGGAAGGAGGCGTTCACCAAGGCCTACGTCGAGCGGCTCCGGAAGGCCTTGCCGGAAGCGGCCATCACCACCGCGGCGCCGCTGCACGTGCGCATCCGCCTCGCCGGCCAGGAGGAGCAGAGCGCCTTCCTCGACCACGGCTGGAACAGGTACCAGCGCGCGCCGGGGGACCTGGAGGAGATCCTGCAGGACTACGTCGCCAACGCGGTCGAGGCGGTCCAGGCCCGTGAGCGCCCGCTCGACCGGCGGCGCGTCGTCCCGGTCATCAAGGACCGCGCCTGGCTCGAGGAGAGCCGGCAGGCGCTCCGGGCCCGCGGCAACAAGGACTTCGCGAGGCTGGCCCCGGTCCACGAGGACTACAACGGCGCGCTCACCATCCTCTACGCGGAGGACCGGGAGAAGGGGATCGCCTACCTGACCGACGAGGCGCTGGCGAAGGCCGGCCTGAAGCGCTCGGAGCTGCGCGCGCTGGCGGTGAAGAACCTGGCGGCGCTCATCCCGGCCATCGAGGCCCACGAGGTCCAGGGGACCTTCATGATCACCGCCGGCGGCGACTACGAGGCCAGCCTCCTGCTCCTGGACGACCTCTGGACCGGCGAGTACGTGGCCCCCAAGGTGAAGGGCGAGGTGGTGGTGGCCATCCCGGCCCGCGACACCCTGCTGGTGGCCGGGAGCGAGGATGCGGCCGGCCTCTCCCTGATCCAGGGGTACGCGCGGAAGGTCCACGCCGAGGCGAGCTACGCCCTCACGCCGCAGCTCTTCGTGCGCCGGGGCGGGAAGTTCGTGCCGTTC
>Ga0209682_10000380_pt1 | contig 15310 bp, 10 predicted proteins | sample DOMMetBare2Fresh_2_FD_187471 | JGI IMG/M metagenome (GOLD analysis project Ga0209682, IMG submission 187471) | Wetland sediment microbial communities from St. Louis River estuary, USA, under dissolved organic matter induced mercury methylation -... | ecosystem: Environmental > Aquatic >... | reverse complement strand
CGAGCTCCCGCATCTTGTCCTTGAGCTCCAGGACCATCCGCTCGGCGGTCTTCTTGCCGATTCCGGGGATCGTCGAGAGGCGGCCCACGTCGCCCCCCGCGAGGGCGGAGAGGAGGTCGTCCGGCGGCATGCCGGAGAGGACCACCCGGGCGAGGCGGGCGCCGATCCCGCTGACCGCGATCAACCGCTCGAACATCAGCTTCTCCCGTTCGGTCCAGAAACCGAAGAGGGAGATGTCGTCCTCGCGTACCTGGGTGTGGATGAACAGCGCCACCTTGTCGCCGGTGGCGCGGCGCTCGATCTCGTAGTACGTCGAGAGGGGGATGTGGACCTCGTAGCCCACCCCCTGGACGTCGAGGAGGAGGCGCTCGGGGGTGGCGCGGAGGAGGTTGCCCTGGAGGTAGCCGATCATGGTGTGCGGAGCGTAAGGGGGAGGCCCCCGCCGTGCGGCGCGGGCCTCCGGGTTGACCTCCGAAGAGGGCTCAGCTCTTGCCGCCGCCGAGCTGCTCGGCGGTGATGCCGAGGGAGTCGAGCAGTTGCTGGTCGTACTTGACGCCCATCTCGCGGCGGCGGTCGGCGATCAGCGCGGCGAGGAGCTGGTTGAGCTTCTCGTTCTGCACCGAGGCCCGCGTCTGCTCGCGGACGCCGGCGAACTGGATCGGATCCCACGCCTTGCGCTCCTTCACCTCGAAGAGCAGCGCTCCCTGGGCGTCGGCGACCGGTCCGCCCATCTGGCCGGGCTGGAGCTTCATCGCCTCGGCCACCAGCTCCGGATTGGCGCCGATGCCGGGGACTCCGCCCTGGGCGCCGAACTCGGGGCTCTCGACCACCGGCACGCCGAGCTCGGCGGCGATCTGGTCGAGAGGGGCACCGGTGGCGCGGGCTTCCTTCAGGCGGGCGAGCGCCTTCTCCTGCATCCGCTGCGAGGCGAGGGCGGCGCGCACCCGCGGCTCGACGTCGGCGAGCCCCGGGATGCGCGGCGGATGGATCGCCGAGAGCCAGAGCACGGCCCAGCCGCGCTGCACCTGCACCGGCGGCGTCACCTTGCCCGGCTTGTCGCCGAGGGCGAACGCCGCCGCGTTGAGGGCGGGCGCGGGACCGAGGCCGGTGATCAGGTCCTGCGGACCGAACTTGCCGGTGGCCGACGCCGAGTAGCCGGGCTTGCCGGCGACCAGCTTGGAGAGGTCGTCGGCCGTCTTCGGGAGATTCTTCTCGATCTCCGCGGCGATCTCCTTGGCTTTCGTCTGGGCGAGATCCGAGGCGCGGGTGAAGGAGAGGCGGGTGCGCAGCTGGTCCTTGATCTCCTCGAGCGGCGTGACCCCTTCCGGGCGCCGGCCGGTGATCTGGATCAGGTGGAGGCCGAACTGGGTCTGCACCGGGCCGACGATCTGGCCGGGCTGGGCGGCGAAGGCGGCCTCCTCGAACGGCTTGACCATCTGGCCGCGGCCGAACCAGCCGAGATCCCCGCCGCGCTCCTTGGCGCCGGGCTCGTCCGACAGCTCGCCGGCCAGGACGCCGAAGTCGGTGCCGGCCTGGGCGCGCTGGCGGGCCGATTCCAGCTTGGCGCGCGCCGCCGCCTCGGTGGTCTTGTCGTCGATCTTCACCAGGATGTGCCGGGCCTGGATCTGCTCGGGATGGGTGAGGCTCTGCTTCTGGGTGTCGTATTCCTTCTGGAGATCCTCGTCGGAGACCTGGACCTGGCCGCGCAGAGCGTCGGTCTCGACGAGGACGTAGGCGCCTTCCCGTTGCTCGGGGAGCTTGTACTCCTCCTGGTGGGCGTTGAAGTAGGACTGGAGGTCGGCCGGGGCGATCGCCGCCGCTTCGGGGAAACGGTTGCGGGAGAGCTGGAGATAGCGGATCTTCGCCTTCTCCACCTGCTCGCGGTAGGAACGCTCGACCTCGGCGTCGCTCACCCAGATGCCGGCCCGCAGCAGGTCCTGCAGCTTCTGGCGCAGCAGGTCCTTCCGCATCGACTCTTCGAAGGTCGCGGGGGTGTAGTTGTTCTGGAGCAGGATGCGCTCGTACTCCGCCTGGCCGACGAACTGGCCGTCCGGCGTCTTGAACACCTGCTCCTCGAGGATACGGTCGCGCACCTCGGCATCGGAGACCTCGATGCCGAGCCGCTCGGCCTCGGCGAGGAGGATCTGCTCGGTGACCGCCCGCTCCAGCGCCTGGCGGGGGAGCTGCATCTGCTCCGCCAGCTCCGGCGTGAACTGCTCGCCGTAGAGCTGCCGGTACAGGTTGTCGAGCTGCTTGTACTCGCGCTGGAAGTCCTCCCGCGTCACCTCGCGGCTGCCGACCTTGGCCGCCACCGCCGTGGTGGTGCCCGACTGCCTCCCGAGGCCGCTGCCGAAGTCGACGAAGACGAACAGGACGAACAGGCCGATGACGGCCCAGAGAATCCAGCTCAGATATTTAATATTGTCGCGAAAGACCTTGAGCATGACACGGGCTCCTTGATCACCTTCTTGCGCTCAGCCTGCGGAGAAGGGCAGGGAAATCTACCACACCCCCGTGCAACGCGCACGCCATGTGCTATATTCGCGTCCCCAAGCGAGAGGGGTTCGAAGTGGCCTCCCAGACGGCAAAAAGCCCGAGAAAGGATTGGTACAGTGTCTCGGTCGACACGCTCCGGGGGATGGGATTTCTCGTCCTCGTGGTGGCGGCGCTCGGCCTGGGATATCTGGCGTACCGCGCCTGGGAGAGCCGTTCTCTCGGGCGCGAGGCGGCGCAGGTCATGGACGAGGTGCAGGCGTTGATGCAGCGCCTGCAAGGCGAGGACCGGACCTCCGGCGGCTTCACGACCGAGCTCGCCGCCGCCTCCCGCAGCTTCCAGGACGCCCAGGCCGCCTTCTCCCGGAACGACTACCGGAAGGCGCTGGAGAGCGCGAAGCGCAGCAGGAACGTCCTCCTCTCGATCCTCGATGCGTTGCAGCTCCCCGAAGGGGCCGGGCAGGCGCAGTTCATCTCGGTGCAGGGAGAGGTCCTCTTCCGGAGCGGCGAAGGCGGCGACTGGAAGGAGGCGCGCAGCCGGTCCTCACTGCGCGCCGGCGACTACGTGCGCACCGCGGAGAACGGCTCGGCCGAGATCATGTTCCGCGACGGCACCCTCTACACCATCCGCCCGAACACCCAGTTCATCGTCTCTGCCCGCCAGGCGGGTGGCGAGAGCCAGGCGATCGAGATGGAGTACGGCTGGGTGGACATGGACACCGCCCAGAACACCAGCAACGTCAAGACACCGAACGCCGTGGCCCGGGTGGAGCAGGACTCGGAGGCCTTCGTCACGGTGAACAAGGGCACCTCCGACGGCCGCTTCGGCGCCGTGCGCGGCACCGTCGAGGTGGCGGCCGAGGGAGGGCTGACGCGGGCGGTGCAGCCGATGCAGCAGGTGGTGCAGACCGGCGACCTGCTCTCCGAGCCGTCGCCGCTCCCCGCCCGCCCGGAGCTTCTGGAGCCGGCCGACAACGCGAGCCTCGACCTGGAGCAGGTCCACGAGCTGGTCCTCGTCTGGGATGCGGTGCCGGGCGCCGGGCGCTACGCCCTCCAGATCTCGCGCAACCACCTCTTCGTCGACAACGTCATCGCCGTGGAGAACCGGACCAAGACCCGCGCCACCGTCGGCCTGCGCGGCGAGGGGTCCTTCCAGTGGCGGGTGGCGGCGTTCAAGGATGGCCTGCAGGGCCCGTGGAGCACGCCGCGCAAGTTCCGCGTGGCCTCGTTCCGGAGCGGGACGGGAGAAAAAGATACGACTCCTCCCGAGCTTGACCTCGCGGATGTCAAATCCTACGGTAGTATCTTCATCGTCGGCGGGCGTAGCGAGCCCGGCGCACGGATCGAGATCAACGGCGAGCAGGTCAAGTCCGAGGCGGATGGTTCCTTCACCAAGACCGTCCAGCTCTCGAAAGACGGCTGGAGCTTCATCGAAATCCGCGCCCGGGATGCCAGTGGCAACGAGACGTTACGCCGTCACCGCGTCTTCGTCGAAAGCCCGTAGACGCCCTAACCGAGTAAAGGATCTGGAAGGCCGATGCCCCTCGCCTCGTTGCTTCGTTATTTCTCGAAAGACCTCGCCATCGACCTCGGAACCGCCAATACCCTGGTGTTCGCCATCAACCAGGGCATCGTCGTTCGCGAGCCGTCGGTCGTCGTCATCAACAAGCTCACCAACCGGATCGAGGCCGTCGGCAGCGAGGCCAAGGAGATGCTCGGCCGTACGCCGGGCAACATCGAATCGATCCGGCCGATGAAGGACGGCGTCATCGCCGACTTCGAGGTCACCGAGCGCATGCTCGAGTACTTCATCCGCAAGGCGCACGGCCGCAAGATGTACGTGCACCCGCGGATCGTCATCGGCGTCCCCTCGGAGATCACGCAGGTCGAAAAGCGGGCGGTCCGCGACTCGGCGATGCGCGCCGGGGCTTCGGAGGTCTTCCTGGTCGAGCAGGCCATGATGGCCGCGATCGGTGCCGGCCTGCCGATCACCGAGCCGTCCGGCAACATGATCGTCGACATCGGCGGCGGCACCACCGACGTCGCCGTCATCTCGCTCGCCGGCACGGTCTACAGCCGCTCGGTGCGCAAGGCCGGCAACGAGATGGACGTGGCGATCATCCAGTACCTGAAGCGCAAGTACAACCTGCTGATCGGCGAGCGGACGGCCGAGCAGATCAAGATCGAGCTGGGCTCCGCCTATCCGCTCAAGGAGGAGCTCAAGATGGAGATCAAGGGGCGCGACCTCGTCGAGGGCGTCCCCAAGACGCTGACCATCACCGACGAGGAGATCCGCGAGGCGCTCGCCGAGCCGGTCGCCGCGATCGTCGAGGCCGTGCGCATGGCCCTCGAGCGGACTCCGCCGGAGCTGTCGGCCGACATCATGGACAAGGGCATCGTCCTCTCGGGCGGCGGCGCCCTGCTGCGCAACCTCGACCAGCGCCTGCGCGACGAGACCGGATTGCCGGTGGTGCTGGCCGAGGACCCCCTGGCCTCCGTGGTGCTCGGCACCGGCCGGGTGCTCTCCGACATCGACCTGCTGCGCAAGGTCTCGATCCGCTAGCCCGGAATCCGGGGCACGACGCGTGGACGAGCGCCGCACCGGCTGGGTGCTGATCATCGTGCTGGCGGGGCAGCTCGTCTTCCTCGCCCTGCAGGGCGCGCGCGCCGGCGACACGCTCCTGGAACGGCTCGGCCTGCGCCTGCTCGGCCCGGCGGCGCGGGCCGTGTCGAGCGTGCCGGAGAGCGTCGGCCGGCTCGGCGAGGGGCTGCGCACCCGCGGCACCCTGCTCGACGAGAACCGGCGCCTGCGCCGCGAGGTGGAGGACCTGAAGCTGCGCCTGCTCCAGCTCAACGACGTCGAAGGCGAGGCCCGCCGCCTGGGCGCCGCGGTGCGCCATGCCGCGCCTCCCGCCGGCCGCATCCGCGCGGTCGACGTCATCTATGCCGACCACGCCTCGTGGCTGCGCACCCTGATCGTCTACACCGGCGACACGGAGGCGCAGGTCAGCCAGCCGGTGCTCTCCGCCAACGGCCTGGTCGGCCGGGTGGTGACGGCGTCGGGCCGGTACGCGAAGGTGCAGCTCCTCACCGACCGCGCCGCGAGCGTCGGCGCGATGATCGTGCGCACCCGCCGGCAGGGGATCGTGCGCGGCAGCGGCCGCGGCTCCGAGACGCTGGAGCTCGATTTCGTGCCGCTCCAGGCCGACGTCCGCCCCGGCGACGCCGTGCAGACCGCCGGCATCGACGGGGTCTACCCGCGCGGCATCCCGATCGGCACCGTCACCGCGGTCCGCCAGGGCGGGCAGCTCTTCCACAGCATCCAGATCACCCCCGCCGTCGATTTCAGCGCGCTCGACCAGGTCTACCTGCTGGAGTACGAGCCGGCACCCCAGCCCCTCCGCGAGGCCACCCCGCTTGAACGCCCTTAAGTTTTTCGCCGCCGTGGCCGCCGCCGTGCTCTTCCACCTCCTGGGAGTGCGGATGATCCCCAACTTCGCCCTGCTCTTCGACGTCTTCCTGGTGGTCGTCGTGCTCTACGGGCTGGAGTCGAGCTCGCTCGCCGCCCTCTTCGCCGGCCTGTTCCTCGGCCTCGTCTACGACTCGTTCAACGGCCCTTCCTCCTTCGGGCTCTTCGGCTTCGCTGATACCATCATCGGCTACGGCGCGGCCCGGCTGGCGCAGCGGCTGGTGATCCAGCGGGCGACCGGCGTGCTGGCCCTGGTGAGCTTCGCCGTGGTGGCGCAGCAGGCGCTGGTGGTCGGCCTGGAATTCCTTCTGTTGCCGCTGCCGGTGGTACCGAACCCGCTCTGGGTGGCGCTCCGCGCCGGGGTCTGCGGGCTGCTGGGCATGTTGATCCACGTCGCGTCCGCCCACTGGCGGCGTTCCTCGGAGGCCCGCCGGCGCGGCCGCATGAGCCGGCTGCGGCTCGGCTGAGCGAGGAGAACCTGGCATGCAAGTCGTTCGGGAGCATCGGGACGATCTGGTCTTGCGCATCCGTGTGCTGGCCGCCGTGGTCGTCGGCCTGATCGCGCTGATCGGCGCCGGCTACTGGTACGTCCAGCTCGTCCGCGGCGACGAATACCGCCGGCTCGCCGACGAGAACCGGCTCCGCAAGCTGCCGATCCAGGCGCCGCGCGGCCTGATCTACGACCGCGAAGGGCGCCTCCTGGTCGAGAACATCCCGAGCTACGACCTGATGCTCGACCGCAGCCGCAGCAAGGACCTGGCGACCGCCCTGGGCTTCGCCGCCAGTGTCCTCGGCCGGCCGCCCGGGCAGCTCCAGGCCCTCCTCGACCGCTACCGCAGCGTCCCCGCGTTCACCCCGGTCCTGGTGGCCGAGAACCTGACCCTCGCCCAGGTGTCGCGCCTCGGCGTGCTGAGCCTCGAATACCCCGAGTTCGAGGTCGAGGTGCAGCACCTGCGCCTCTACCGCCACGGCGCGCAGACCGCCGCCGTCCTCGGCTACATCGGCGAGGCGACGCAGGACGAGATCGAGCGGGGCGGGGGGCGCCACAAGGTCGGCGACCTGGTCGGCAAGAAGGGGATCGAGCAGGCCTATGACTCCGTGCTGCGCGGCCAGGACGGCGAGCGCGCCGTGGTGGTCGACAGCCGCGGCGAGCTGCTCGACGAGTTCGGCAAGCGGCCCGCGGTGCCGGGCAGGACGCTCAGGCTCACCATCGACCTCGAGCTGCAACAGGAGGCGGCGCGCTGGCTGGAAGGACCGGAGAAGGTGGGGGCGATCGTCGCCATGGACCCGAACAACGGCGAGATCCTGGCTCTCGTCTCCTCGCCGGGGTACGACCCGAACCTGTTCACCCGGCGCCTGCAGGCGGACGAGTGGAACGCCCTCCTCCAGGACCCCTACCACCCGCTCCAGAACCGGGCGATCCAGAACACCTACTCGCCGGGCTCCACCTTCAAGTTCGTCATGGCCACCGCCGGGCTGACCGAGGGGGTGTTCAACGAGGATACGCGAGTCTTCTGCGGTGGCTCGGGCGTCTTCTACGGCCGCCGGTTCCGCTGCTGGAGGAGCGGCGGGCACGGCCTGATGGACGCCCGGAGCGCGATCAAGAACTCCTGCGACGTCTACTTCTACACCCTCGGCCAGAAGCTGGGGATCGAGCGGATCGCCCGCTACGCCCGGATCTTCGGCCTCGGGGAGCTCACCGGGATCGACATCGGCGGCGAGAAGAAGGGGCTGGTGCCCGATTCGGCGTGGAGCCTCGAGGCGCGCGGCACCAAATGGTACGGCGGCGAGACGATCTCGGTGGCGATCGGCCAGGGACCGCTCCTCACCACGCCTCTCCAGATGGCCACGATGACCGCCATGATCGCCAACGGCGGCTACCGGGTGACCCCCCATCTCGTCCAGGATGCGGACGTGCCGCCGCCGGTCCACGTGCCGCTCGACGAGCGGGCGCTCAAGGTGGTCCGCGACGGGATGTGGGCCGTGGTCAACGAGCCCGGGGGGACCGCCTACGCCTCGGCCCGGGTGCCGGGGGCGGAGATGGCCGGCAAGACCGGCACCGTGCAGGTCATCGGCCAGGCGCAGCGCACCGACGCCCGCTCCCTCCCCTTCAAATACCGCGACCACGCCTGGTTCACCTCGTTCGCGCCGGTCCAGAACCCGCAGATCGTCGTCGCGGTGTTCGCCGAGCACGGGGGCTCCGGCTCCAGATCCGCCGCTCCGATCGCGCAGGCCATCCATGCAAAATATTTCAAAATCGATCTCCATACTGCCCCTCATTGAGGAGAAGCCGCAGCGGCTGCGGTTCCTCTCGTCGCTCGACCTGGGGCTGGCCGTCTCGGCGCTCCTCCTCGCGGTGATCGGCCTCGCCACCGTGCACAGCGCCAGCGCCGAGCTGCCGATCGACTACTTCCCGCGCCAGGCCGTCTGGGTGGGGATCGGCATCGTCCTCCTGCTCGCGGCGGTGAGCATCGACTACCACGTGCTGCTCGATTTCTCGGTGGTCCTCTACGCCGCCGGCCTGGTCTCCCTGGTGCTCGTCCTCTTCATCGGCGTCGAGCGCGGCGGCGCGGCGAACTGGATCCAGATCGGTCCCTGGCAGTTCCAGCCCTCGGAGTTCGCCAAGCTGGCGACCGCCCTCTTCCTCGCCCGCTACCTGGCCTCGCTCAATACCCGCATGCTCGACCTGCGGCAGATCGCCACCGTGATCCTGATCGTCGGCGTCCCCATCGTCCTGGTCGCCATCGAGCCGGACATGGGCGGCGCCGCCATGTACTCCCCCCTGGTCGCCGGCATGCTGCTGGTGGCGGGCATCCGCCTCCGCCTGCTGGTCGTCGCGGCGCTCATCGCCCTCGTCCTCGGTGCCGGGGTCTGGTCGTTCGGCATGAAGCCGTACCAGAAGGGGCGGGTGCTCACCTTCCTCTCGCCCGAGAGGGACCCGCTGGGGGCGGGCTACCAGGTGCGGCAGAGCAAGATCGCCGTCGGCTCCGGGAAGCTGGTGGGCCGGGGGTACATGCAGGGCACGCAGAGCCAGCTCCGCTTCCTGCCGGCGCGCCATACCGACTTCATCCTCGCGGTGCTCGCCGAGGAGTGGGGGTTCGTCGGCGTGGTCACCGTGCTGGGGCTCTACATCCTCTACATACGGAGCGCGGCGCGCATCGCCATGCGGGCGCGCGACCGCGCCGGCATCTTCCTGGTGACCGGGCTCCTCTCCATCACCTGTTTCCACGTCATCTACAACGCCGCCATGGTGGTCGGCTTCACGCCGAACACCGGCATCCCGCTCCCCTTCCTCTCCTATGGCGGCTCGTTCACCATGGTCAACTTCATCGCCACCGGGATCATCCTGGGGGTCGACCTGCGGCGCTATGTCAACCGCTAGCGGTAGGATGGGCGAATGACTGCCAAGATGCTCATCGAGAGCGATCCGCACCAGACCCGGATCGCCATCCTCGAAGACGACCGGCTCACCGAGATTTTCGTCGAGCGCCACCGCCACCGCGGCCTGGTGGGGAACGTCTACAAGGGGCGCGTCACCCGCGTCCTCCCCGGCATGCAAGCCGCGTTCGTCGACGTCGGGCTGGAGCGCGACGCCTTCCTCTACGTCAGCGACGTGGCGAGCGACGTGGAGGCGATGGAAGAGCTGGAGATCGAGGAGCCGCGCGCGGCCGACGAGCCGCCCCCGCACCACGGCCCGGCGCCGTCGATCGACGAGCTGCTCAAGCCCGGCCAGGAGATCATCGTGCAGGTGGTCAAGGACCCCCTGCCGAACAAGGGGGCGCGGATCAGCACCCACGTCACCCTGCCGGGGCGGTACCTCGTCCTCCTCCCCACGGTGCGCCACTTCGGAGTCTCCCGCCGCATCGAGGACGAGACCGAGCGCGAGCGCCTCCTCGCCCTGATCAGCCAGCTCTCGGGGGGGAATGGCGGCCACAGCGGCCTGATCGTGCGCACGGTCGGCGAGGAGAAGGGGCCGGAGGAGTTCGAGAGCGACCTCGACTACCTCTCGCGGCTCTGGGAGAAGACCCGCCACCGCGCCGGCCGGGTGGCGGCGCCGACCCTCCTCCACCAGGACCTGGACCTGGCGCTGCGCGTCGTGCGCGACCTGCTGCGGCCCGACTTCGCCGTCCTCTGGGTCGACGGCGAGGAGACCTATGAGCGGATCGTCGAGTTCCTCGACCAGGTGCAGCCGGCGCTCGTCTCCAAGGTGAAGCTGTTCCGCCAGGGGGCCACGCTCTTCGAGCAGTTCGGCATCGAGGAGCAGATCGAGGCGGCGCTCAAGAGCAAGGTCTGGCTCAAGTCCGGCGGCTACATCGTGATCAACCCGACCGAGGCGCTGGTGGCGATCGACGTCAACACCGGCCGCTTCGTCGGGCAGAGCAACCTGGAAGACACGGTGCTCCAGACCAACCTGGAGGCGGTGCAGGAGATCGTGCGCCAGATCCGCCTGCGCGATCTCGGCGGGATCATCGTCATCGACCTGATCGACATGATCGAGCAGTCGCACCGCGAGGAGGTCTTCGGCGCGCTGGAAGGCGAGCTGCGGAAGGACCGGGCGAAGACCAAGATGCTCAACATCTCGGAGTTCGGCCTGGTCGAGATCACCCGCAAGCGCAGCCGCGCCAACCTGGAGCGCCTGCTCACCCAGCCCTGCCCGTACTGCGCCGGCCGCGGGCGCATCCAGTCGATCGCCACCATCTGCCTGAACCTGCGCAAGGACCTCCTCAACCTGCGGGGCCGCTTCGGCCAGCAGCCGGAGCTTCTCCTGCGCGTCCATCCCGAGGTCGCGCGCGCCTTGCAGCAGGAGGAGCGGGCGATCCTCGACGAGCTGGAGCGCTCGCTGGGGGTGCGCATCCTGCTGCAGAGCGATCCCGAGCTGCATCACGAGCGCTTCGACGTCGTGGAGGTGTGAGCGGGTGGGGACGCGTCCCTTCGCGCTCCCCGGCTGGACCGGCGAGCTGAGCGACGCGCTCCCCGCGCTCGATCTGGCCCGCGAGGTGGCGCGGGCCGTCGATCCGGCCACGGCCCTCAAAACCCTCCACTGGGGGCGGAACTACCTCTACGTGGTCCGCCTGGAGACGGCGGACGGTCCGCTCGACGCGGTGGTCAAGCAGTTCCGCCACCTCGGAGCGCGCGGCCGGCTGAAGCGCCGCCTCCAGGGGAGCAAGGCGGCGAAGAGCTGGCGCGTCGCCAACGCGCTCCGCGCCGCCGGCCTCGAGACCCCGGAGCCGCTCCTCCTGATCGAATCGGAGAGCGAAGCCGGGCCGGCGTTCTACGTCTGCCGCCATCTGACGGACGTCGAGGAGGCGCGCTACCTGCTGCGCGCGGCCAACGCCGGCCGCGAGCGCGAGGAGTTTCCCGGCATCGACCTCCCGCGGTTCCTCGACGAGCTGGGGACGATGGCCCGGCGCCTCCACGACGCCGGCTTCTGGCACCGCGACTTTTCGAGCGGCAACGTCCTCTACCGCACCAGGGAGGACGGCGCGCCCACCGACCTCTACCTGATCGATCTCAACCGCACCCGCATGGGGAAGCCGCTCTCCACGAGCGAACGGCTGCGCGACCTCTCGCGCATGCCGATCCTGCGGCCGGCGGACCAGGAGCGCTTCCTCGCCAGCTACCGGGGAGAGAGGGAGGGGGCGCCCTGGGGACGGGGGAATCGGATCAAGCTGCTGTATCTCGCCTACCACCACGGCTTCCTCTGGAAGAACCGGACGAAGCAGCGCCTGCGCGGCGCCACGAAGACGCTCGGCGACCTGTTCCGGCCGCGCACGGCACACGCCCACATCCCCGACGCCCCGGCCGATGCCGCGGCGCGCGACCGCATCGTCTGGGACCGCCTCTCCGATCAGCCCCACCAGCACGCCGGCCGGCTCGCCAAGCTGCGCGTCCGCCTGGCCGACGCCGGAGCGCACGCCGGGGAGGCGGCGACCATCGCCGGAGCCCTGCCGCGCATCCGCCGCCGCTACCGGGAGCTCCAGAAGGAGCTATGGACGGCGCCGGTCCCCTGGGGAGGAGCCGGGCTCTGCCTGCGCCCGTTCCCCGAGAATCCGGAAGCGCCGCTCCGCCTGGTGGACGAGCTGGGGGCACGGCACGTCCTCCTCCGTCTCCACCCCTGGGAGGAAGAGCACGCCGCCGAGGAGGAGCTGGCGCGGGAGCTCCACGCGAGGGGCTGCGAGCTGACCTTCGCCCTGCCGCAGAACCGCGACCTCGTGCGCGATCCGGCGCGCTGGACGGCGGCTGTCGAGCGGCTGGCCGGAGCTTTCGCCGGCTACGGCCCCCGCTTCCAGGTGGGGCAGGCGATCAACCGCAGCAAGTGGGGCATCTGGACCCCGCGCGAGTACACGGCCCTCGTCCGCGCCGCCGAGCCGATCCTGCGCCGGACCCCCGGCATGGAGATCCTCGGACCGGCGGTCATCGACTTCGAGTTTCACGCCGCGGCGGCGGTCTTGAACCAGAAGAACGCCGGCTTCCGCTTCGACGCCGTCTCCGCCCTCCTCTACGTCGACCGCCGGGGAGCGCCGGAGAACCGCCAGGCCGGCTTCGACACCGTCGACAAGGCCGTCCTCTTGAAGAGCATCGCCGACACAGCGAAGAACGCCGCCGGCCGCGTCTGGATCACCGAGGTGAACTGGCCCCTCTGGGAAGGCCCCCACTCCCCGGCCGGGAAGGGGGTCTCGGTGGACGAGGAGTCGCAGGCCGACTACCTGGTCCGCTACTACCTCCTGACCCTCGGAACCGGCCTCGTCGAGCGCGTCTTCTGGTGGCAGCTCGTCGCCCGCGGCTACGGGCTGATCGACCCCGCCGACCCGTCCAACCCAAGGAGGCGGCCCGCCTTCTTCGCCCTGAAGACTCTCCTCCGCGAGCTCGACGGCAGCCGCCTGGAGCGGATTCTGCCCTCCGAGGCCCCCGCCCGCCTCTGGCTCTTCCGGCGTCCCGATGGGAGCGAGGTCGCGGTCGGCTGGAGCGCCGCCCCTGAGCCGGCCCAGGCGGTCCTGCCGCGTCCCGCCGTGGCGGTGACCGGCCGCGGCGGAGAGGAGCTGCCGGTGCCGGAAGGGGTCGAGGTGGAGCTGCTGCCGGGGGTCCGCTATTTCCGCTTGACCGACTGAAGCCGCGGTCTCGGCAGCGCGCGTCCGGCCTGCCGAATCAGCGCGCGGACCTCCCCCATCGCCACGCGGACGATCCGCGTGCGGAAGCGAGGGACCCGCGCCGGGCCGCAAGCGCCCCGCCGCCCGAAGCGGAGAGCGGAAGTTGTGCATACCTTGTCCGCACCCCGAAGCCGACGCCCCGCCTCGCGAAGCGAACGGCCGGCTTCGCGAAGCGAATGACCGGCTTCCCGCCGCCGGCGAGGTACGCAGGAGGAACGCGGTTCGCATCTCGCGGCCGGTGGCCGGCTTCGCGAGGCGGACGGCCTGGCTGACCGAGTGAAGCGGTGTCTCGCGCTGTGGCCGAGCCAGCTCTCAACGCGGTGCCGGTGCGGCGGCTATAATGGCGTCTGCTGGAGGAGAGCCCATGTCGATTACAGACACGCCCAAAGAGGTCATGATCCGCACGATCGAGGACCTGCCGGAGGACAGCTCCTATGAGGAGATCCTGCGGGAGCTGGCCTTTGCGCGCATGGTCGAGCGGGGGTTGGCTGATTCCGTGGCCGGGCGCACGGCCAGCCACGAAGAGATAGGGCGGCGGATCGCTTCATGGGCGAGGTGAAGTGGACGAGTGAGGCGGAGAGGTGGCTGCGCGAAATCCACGACTACCCAGGACAACCCGGCAGCAGCTCAACGCACCGTCCAGCGGATCTATGAAAGAGCGGTCGACATCCTCGGCGTCTTCCATGGTGCACTGGACATCGACCGCTACCTCGCCTGAGAGTCCTGGAGTCCCTTCGGGAGTCCGCTCTTCCGGGCTGGCGGAGTGACGCTGCGGTCCGGCAACGCTCACCTCGGAGGGATTCCGCTAGCGTTGTCGAGGTCACACATCGAAACGGGCCTCTCCGCGTCCGGCCTGCCGAATGCGCGCTTCCCGGCGCGGGCTTCCCAAACCGACACACTGGTCTCTCGCCAGCCGAGGCAAGGGACCCGCCCCGGGAGGCACGAGCTTCGCCTCGTGAGGCGGAGAGCGGAGATTCTGCTGGCCTCATTCACACACCCAGGCAGATGATCCAACTCGCGGGGCGAGCCGCCGGCCTCGCGAGGCGAGAGGCCCACATCCCGGGGCGAATGAGGCACGGAGGAAGAACACGGCTCACGTCGCGAGGCAGGTGGCCAGCCTCGCGAGGCGAAGAGTCGGCCTCGCGGGGCGGAAGGTTGTCCGGCTCGTGGCGGTGTCTGAAAATCACGGTGTCGGTGGTTCAATTCCGCCCCTGGGCACCACGCAAAGTACTACAGCAAAGAAACTTAGAGGCGGCAGGTAGATGGGCCTTGGTGTGGCTCCAAGGTCTGGGGCCGCACAGGGGCCTCACGGGGAGGGTGGGGGCGATGAATGGGGATAGAGCGCCAGCCGTGAACACCAGGAGCTCCGGATACGGCCGACTGGCCGGCTTTCCTTTTTCGGTGAATCGGAGGGCGGGAAGAGGTATGCACTCCGGCACGAAAAGTTAGGGGCGACAGGTGGCTGGGCATCAGCACGGCGGTGCGGTCCGGGGCGCAGGGGTCTCATCAGGTACTTGGGGGAAGCCACGGTAGACCGCAACTGAAGGGGAGGGAGGCCGACCAGCGGGTTGGAGTTCGGAGGCGTCCAACTGGTCGGCTGGTTCTTTTTTGGTAGTTCGGGTTTGGGGGAGATCGCTAAAGACATCCTGGAGGCTCTCGGCCGTCACAACGCGTTCACCCCAATATAGGAGACGTTCCACATCCGCGGAGTGAACACGATTCTCGATCTCAGGCTTAAGTTGACCGAACTTCGAGGAGAGCTGCCGTAGCAGGAGTTTGACCGCCGGTTCGATTTCGAGCGCACTAACCGTTCTCTTCCAGGGGATGAAGGGTCCGAGAAGCTCAAGCAAACCGATCCAGAAGGGCCTGTGCGGCGCCTTCCCAGATGGGGACTTTGACTGATTGGGCCTCCTCCCGGTAATTCCCCACTGGAGCTTGTCGAGCCCTTCGTCGGTCAATCCCCCTGTCAGATCGACCCACGTGAAGTCGTAGATAAAGTATGGTAGCTTGGGCTTTCGCGGACAACCCGGCAAAAGCACAGGAATCACGGGACGGTTCCAACGAACGAATTGACGGAGATGGCCGTGTATCTCCATATTCTGCGACGGGCCAATGCCAGCCTTGCCTACGAGCACGGCAGAAGACCGGATAGTCTTGATACTAGCTTCCAACATCTCTTGCCACAGACGTCCCGGGGTGC
>Ga0209682_10000379_pt1 | contig 15330 bp, 12 predicted proteins | sample DOMMetBare2Fresh_2_FD_187471 | JGI IMG/M metagenome (GOLD analysis project Ga0209682, IMG submission 187471) | Wetland sediment microbial communities from St. Louis River estuary, USA, under dissolved organic matter induced mercury methylation -... | ecosystem: Environmental > Aquatic >... | reverse complement strand
GGCGGGGCGATTCCGTACGCATGCAGCTTGCGCCGGCCTTCGTCGCTGATCCAGTCGGTGGTCCAGGCGGGGGCGCGCTGCCAGGTCACCTGCACGGGGCCGAGACCGGCGTCGACCAGCGCATCGGTCACGGCCTGGCCGATCACCTCGGTCGCCGGGCAGCCGTTGTAGGTGGGGGTCAGCACGACCTGCAGGCCGGCTTCGCCGGCGACGATGTCGCGCACCAGCCCGAGGTCGCGCACCGACAGCGCCGGCACCTCGGGATCCAGCACGCCGTCGAGCACCTGCCAGGCTTCGCTGATCGTGGCCTCACGGCCGCGGACCTCGGCGCCGCCCATCACCAGCGCCCTTCGGGATGGCTGCGCTGCAGGAACTGCATCTCGGCCAGGATGAAACCCATGTGCTCGCTGTGCACGCCGCGGCTGCCGGTGCTGACCCAGGGGCCGTCGGCCGGCATCGCGAGCCTCGCTTCGGCCAGCACGGCGCTGATCTGCTCGCGCCAGGCATCGCGCAGCGCGCTGCGGCGCGGGCCCAGGCCGGCCGCGGCGGCGTGCGCGTCGGCGTCGTCGTCGGCAAACAGTTCCGGCACGTAGATCCAGGCCTTCTCGAGCGCCGCGCGCATGCGGCGCGCCGATTCCTCGGTACCGTCGCCCAGCCGCACGGCCCACTGCGCGGCATGCTCGACGTGGTAGCGCGCCTCCTTCAGCGACTTGGCGGCGATCGCGGCCAGTTCGCCGTCGTGCGATTCGACGAGGCGCTGCCAGTGCAGCCGCAGCCACGCCGCCACGAGCAGGTTGCGCACCACCGCATCGGCGAAGTCGCCGCCCGGCGAATGTGCGCTGTCGCGCCGCATCGGCTGCTCGACCAGCGTGAGGTTGAGGTAGTCGCGCTCGTCGCGCAGGAAGGCCAGCCGGTCCTCGTCGTGGCCCTGGCCGTCGAGCGCGCCGGCATGCGTGAGCAGCGCGCGCGCCTGGCCCAGCAGGTCGAGCGACAGGTTGGTCAACGCGATGTCCTCTTCCAGCACCGGGCCGTGGCCGCACCACTCTCCCAGGCGCTGGGCATGGATCAGGCAGGTGTCGGCCAGGCGCAGGATGTAGCGCACATGCAGGGAGTTGCTGACCGCGATGGACGACGTCGTCATGCCAGCCTCACATGTGGTTGACTTCGTCGGGCAGTTCGTAGAAGGTCGGGTGCCGGTAGACCTTGTCTTCCATCGGATCGAACAGCATGTCCTTGTCCCCCGGGTCCGAGGCCGTGATGGCGCTCGACGGCACGACCCAGACGCTGCAGCCCTCCTGGCGGCGCGTATAGACCTCGCGCGCCATCTGGACCGCCATGGTCGCGTCGGGTGCGTGCAGGCTGCCGCAATGCTTGTGGTCGAGGCCGGCCTTCGGGCGCACGAACACCTCCCACAGCGGCCATTCGTTGCGATGCGTCTCGTTGCTCATGCGGCCTCCTTCTTGATCGCTTGCTTGCGGGCATGGGCCAGCGCAGCGTCGCGCACCCAGGCCCCGTCGTCCCAGGCTTTCACGCGTGCCGCAAGACGCTCGCGGTTGCACGGGCCGTTGCCGCCGACGACGCGCCAGAACTCGGCCCAGTCGATCGGGCCGTAGTCGAAGTGACCACGTTCCTCGCTCCACTTCAGCAGCGGATCGGGCACCGTCACACCCAGCACCTGCGCCTGCTGCACGGTGGCGTCGACGAACTTCTGTCGCAGGTCGTCGTTGCTGATGCGCTTGATGCCCCAGCGCGCCGATTGCGCGCTGTGCGTGCTCTCGGCGTCCGGCGGGCCGAACATCATCAGGCTCGGCCACCACCAGCGGTTCACCGCGTCCTGCACCATCGCGCGCTGCGCGTCCGTGCCCTCGCGCATCATCACGTTCAGCGCATCGAAGCCCTGGCGCTGGTGGAAGCTCTCCTCGCGGCAGATGCGCACCATCGCGCGCGCATAGGGCGCGTAGCTGCAGCGCGTGAGCGGCACCTGGTTCATGATCGCCGCGCCGTCGACCAGCCAGCCGATCACGCCGATGTCGGCCCAGGTCAGCGTCGGGTAGTTGAAGATCGAGCTGTACTTGGCCTTGCCGCTGTGCAGCGCGTCGAGCAGCTCGTCGCGGCTGACACCCAGCGTCTCGGCCGCGGCGTAGAGGTACAGGCCGTGGCCGCCCTCGTCCTGGATCTTGGCCAGCAGGATGCACTTGCGCTTGAGCGTCGGCGCGCGCGTGACCCAGTTGCCCTCGGGCAGCATGCCGACGATCTCGGAGTGCGCGTGCTGGCTGATCTGGCGCACCAGCGTCCTGCGATAGTGCTCGGGCATCCAGTCCTTGGCCTCGATGAAGCCGGCATCGTCGATCCTGGCATCGAAGCGGCGTTCGAGTTCGGCCTCCTCGGCGGAACGGATGGCCTTGCGCTCCTCCTTGGGACCGGTGTCCATCGCTTGTGTATACATGGCTACCTCTGCTGCGTGGCAAATCAGGCGGTCACCGCGGGCCCGGCTTTGCCGGTCCGCCGGTGGCGCCCCCTTGAGGGGGAGGCGCCGAAGGCGCTTCGGGGGTGCGTCATTTCGGACGTTTGTCGACGACGCGGCGCGCCTTGCCCACCAGCGTGCGCTCGATCGAATCCGGCAGCCCGACGTCGACCGCCGTGCTGACACCGATCAGCGTCTTGATGCGGTGCCTCAGGTCGGCCGCGATGTGCGCGCGGTCGGCGGTCACGTACGCTGGCTGCACCTCGCAGCGCACCGTCACGTCGTCGAGGTGGCCGTCGCGCGTCACGACGATCTGGTACTGGCCCGACAGCTGACCGTGCTGCAGCACGATCTCCTCGATCTGCGTCGGAAACATGTTGACGCCGCGGATGATCAGCATGTCGTCGCTGCGGCCGACGATCTTGCCCATGCGGCGCATGCTGCGCGCGGTGGGCGGCAGCAGGCGCGTGAGGTCGCGCGTGCGGTAGCGGATCACCGGCAGCGCCTCCTTCGTCAGCGTCGTGAAGACCAGCTCGCCTTCGCTGCCGTCGGGCAGCACCGCGCCGGTTTCGGGGTCGATGATCTCGGGGTAGAAATGGTCTTCCCAGATCACCGGGCCGTCCTTGGTCTCGACACACTCGCTGGCCACGCCCGGGCCCATCACCTCGCTCAATCCGTAGATGTCGACCGCGTCGATGCCGGCGCTGCGCTCGATGTCCCGGCGCATCTCCTCGGTCCAGGGCTCGGCGCCGAAGATGCCGACACTGAGCGACATCTCGCGCGGGTCCAGCCCCTCGCGCCGGAACTCCTCGACGATCACCTGCATGTAGCTCGGCGTGACCATGATGATGTCGGGCTTGAAGTCGACGATCAGCTGCACCTGCTTCTCGGTCTGCCCGCCCGACATCGGGATCACCGTGCAGCCGAGCTTCTCGGCGCCGTAGTGCGCGCCGAGGCCGCCGGTGAACAGGCCGTAGCCGTAGGCCACGTGCACCATGTCGCCGGCACGGCCGCCGGCGGCGCGGATCGAGCGTGCCACGAGGTCGGCCCAGCGGTCGATGTCGCCCTGCGTGTAGCCCACGACCGTCGGCTTGCCCGTCGTGCCCGAAGATGCGTGAACGCGCACGACCTGCTCGCGTGGCACCGCAAACATGCCGAAGGGATAGTTCGCGCGCAGGTCGGCCTTGCTCGTGAACGGAAACATTGCCAGGTCGGCCAGCGTCTTGCAGTCCGCGGGGTGGACGCCCTGGGCGTCGAATACGGCCTTGTAATGCGGCACGTTCCGGTACGCATGCTGCAGCGTCGACTGCAGGCGCTTCAACTGCAGGGCCTGGAGTTCGTCGCGGCTGGCGCGCTCGATCGGTTCGAGATCGCCGGGGGCGGGGTGCTTCGCGGGCATCGGGCGGGTCTCCTGATCAGCCTGGGTTCAGGCCTGCCGGCCCACGGGCAGGCCTTCGACGATGGCGCGGCCCTTCATCGTGTACGAGCGGCCGCGGAAGGCCGCGACCTGCTCGCCGTGCTGGTTGGTCACGCGGATGTCGTACACGCCGGTGCGGCCCGACTTGCTGAGTTCCTGCGCATGCGCCGTCAGCACATCGCCCAGGCGCGCCGAGGCCAGCAGGTTGACATCGAAGCCTGAAGCCACGGTCACCTCGTTGTAGGCATTGCAGGCAAAGGCGAAGGCGCTGTCGGCCAGCGTCGCGATCAGCCCGCCGTGACACAGCGCATGGCCGTTGAGCATGTCCTTGCGCACGGTCATCGTGGCGGTGCTGGTGCCCGGGCCGACGGCGGCGATCGCGATGCCCAGCGCCTTGGTGGCGTGGTCGTCTTCCAGCATGTCGTCGCGGACGGCTTCGGCGATCTGGTTGGGGCTCATGGGGTTCAACGATCCTTGAAGACAGGGGGGCGCTTGGCGAGGAAGGCGGCCACACCTTCGGCGAAATCACCCGCGCGGCCGAGTTCGCGCTGGGCATCGGCCTCGAGCGTGATCGCATCGGCGAAGTCCAGCGCCATCGAGGCGTCGAGCGCACGCCGCGTCGCGGCCAAGGCCCGCAACGGCATCGCCGCCATGCGATGGGCCAGCGCCAGCGCCTCGTCCATCAATGCGCCGTCGTCGACGCACTTCCAGATCAGCCCGATGCGCTCGGCCTCGGCGGCCGACAGCTTGTCGCCCGTCATCGCCAGGCCGAGGGCGCGCGCACGGCCCACCAGGCGCGGCAGCAGCCAGGTGCCGCCGCAGTCGGGCACCAGACCAATCCTGCTGAAGGCCTGGATGAAACTGGCGCCCCGTGCGGCGAGCACGAAGTCGCAGCACAACGCGAAGTTCGCGCCGGCGCCGGCCGCCACGCCATTGACTGCCGCGATCACCGGCACCGGCATCGTGCGCACGCGCGTGGCCAGCGGCCGGTACAGGCGCTCGATCACGGCACCGACGTCGGGCGCGCCGCCCTCGCCCGCGGCCATGCCGGCATCGTTGAGATCCTGCCCGGCGCAGAAGCCGCGGCCGGCACCGGTGACGACAATCGCACGCACCTCCGCATCGGCCGCCGCGTCATCGAGGGCGGGCAGCAACTGCGCGTGCATCGCCGCAGTAAAGCTGTTCAACGATTGCGGTCGGTTCAGCGTGATCGTCCGCACGGCGCCTTGCGCCGCGACGATCACCAGGGGTTCGGCCATGAAGTCTCCATCGGGTTCGGTCGTCCGCCCGGCGCACATTGCCCGACCGTTCGGTCGAGGAATGGTAAGGGGGCCGCGAGCCTGGCGACAATCAGGGTCGACGCGCAGAGGCTCGGGGCCTGGCCTTGGTGTACAAGCACGCGTCCTTCGCAAGCACCCGATGTCGCAACAACCGCAACCCGTCCGCCTCTTGAACCGCCTGGTCGCGGTGCTGGCCGCATTGCTGGTCGGGCTGCAGGTGTTGCTGGGCTGGCAAAGCTGGCGCGTCGCCGAGGAAGAGCAGGACCAGCAACTGCGCACGGTGCTGGAGCTCAGCGAGAAGGCGCTCGACCGCTACTTCCTCCAGGTCGAGGCCGGACTGGCCGCACTGGCTGACGACGTCCAGGCCGTGCACGGCCTGGACGACCCGGCGCGTGCCCTGCCGGTGCTGCGTCGTTTCCACAGCCGCCACCCCGACGTGGCGGCAGTCAACCTGGTGCGCATCGACGGCCAGGTGCTCGCCACGTCGGCGAACGACCGCGTCGAGGGCCTGCCGAGTCTGAGCGCCGAACCTTCGTTCCGCGCCTTCGTCGCCAACCTGGCACCCGGCAAACGGATGGACCTCGGGCGGCCGTTGCTCGGGCCCATGGCCGGACAGTGGATCTTTCCGCTGCGCCACGTGATCCGGGCCGCCGACGGCACCGCGGCCGCCTTCGTCGGCCTGGCCGTCCCGGTGGACCTGCTGCAGGAGTTCTGGCGCGACGCTGCGGCGGTCGGCAAGGTGGCGCTCGGCCTGATCCGCGACGACGGCTTCCTGATCAGCCGCCACCCGGTACCCGCAGGCGCCACGCCGCATCGCCTGTATGGCGAGGTACACGCCGGCGCGCTGTACCAGCACCTGGTGGCGCAGGGCTTCCCAGCCAGCGGCGCGGTCGCGGGCCCGAACTACCTCACGGGCAACGACTTCGCCACCGTCTACCGCCGCCTCGGGCACTTTCCGGTGACGCTGTTCGCAGGCGCGCCGTTGAGCGATATCCGTCAGGCCTGGTGGCAGGACGTGCGCGCGTCGCTGCTGCTGACGGCCCTGTTCGTGCTGGCCGCGGTCGTGGCCTACGGCCAGACGCTGCGCCGTCAACTGGCATGGAATGCCGAGCGCCGCCAGGCCGATGCCACCCTGCGCGCGAGCGAGCACGAGCTGCGCGAGTTGCTCGACCATCTGACCGTCGGCGTCGTGCTGCATGGCCCCGACGGCGTGGTGTGGCGCGCCAACCCGCTGGCGACCCGGCTGCTGGGGCTGACGGAGGCGCAGATGCGCGGCAAGACCGTGATCGACCCCGCCTGGCATTTCCTGCGCGAGGATGGCAGCGTGATGCCGGTCGACGAATACCCGGCCGCGCGGGTCCTGCACACGGGCGAACCGGTCAGCGACCTGGTCGGCGGGATCGTCCCCCCGAGCGGTGGCCCGCCGGTCTGGGTGTTGTGCAGCGCCTACCCCATGCGCGACGAGTCCGGCACGTTGCGCCAGGTGATCGTGACCTTCGTCGACATCACGGCCCGCCGCAGCGCCGAGCGGACCGTCGAGCGCAGCGAAAGCCGCTACCGGATGCTGTACGAGAACAGCCTCGACGGCGTGCTCCAGACCAGCGCCGACGGGCGCATCCTGGGCGCCAACCCGGCCGCTTGCGCCATCTTCGGCCTGAGCGAGGAGGCACTGTGCCGGCGCAACGGGTCCAGTCTGGTCGCCCCGGACGATTCAAGCCTGGACAGCCTGCTGGACCAGCGCGCCCGGCACGGCCGGGCGCGGGGCGAGATCACCATGCTGCGCGGTGACGGCACGCGGTTCGAGGCCGAGCTCGCCTCGTCGGTCTACCCCGGCGACGACGGCCAGATGATGAGCAGCGTCGTGGTGCGCGACGTGACCGACCGCCGCCGCGCCGAGGCCGCACTCGCGGCCAAGGAACTGGCCGATCGCGCCAACCTGGCGAAGAGCGAATTCGTCGCCCGCATGAGCCACGAGTTGCGCACGCCGCTCAATGCGATCCTCGGATTCGCCGAACTGCTGGAGCGCGACACGCGCCAGCCGCTGACGCCGATCCAGCGCGACCAGTTGCAGCATGTCCGCCAGGCCGGCCAGCACCTGCTGTCGCTGATCAACGACCTGCTCGATCTCGCGCGCATCGAGTCGGGCGCCGCCCGCATCGAACAGACCGACGTCGACATGCGCGAGGTGGTCGAGGAAGCGCTGCGCGAGATGCGCACGCTGGCGAGCGAGCGGCAGGTGCTGGTCACGCTCGAGGTGCCGCCGCAGCTCGAGCCGCTCGCGCGCGGCGACCGTACGCGCATCAAGCAGGTGCTGCTCAACCTGCTGTCCAACGCCATCAAGTACAACCGCGACGGCGGCCTGGTGACGGTGGCCCTGTCGAGCACGGGCGGGCGCCTGCAGGTCGCCGTGCGCGACACCGGCGTCGGCTTGAGTGCGGCGCAGCTGGAGGCCCTGTTCCAGCCCTTCAACCGCCTCGGCCGCGAAGGCTCGGCCGTCGAGGGCACCGGCATCGGCCTGGTCATCACACGCAGCCTGCTCGAATTGATGGGCGGCAGCCTGTCCGTGCACAGCGAACCCGGAAGAGGCACGGTCTTCATCGCCGAATGGCCGCTGGCACCCGTCGGCGCTGCCGAGCCCGACGACGCAGCCCTGCCGGCGCATCGCGCGCACCTGGCGTGCGTCACCAGCGGGCGACTGGTCTACATCGACGACGACGAGGTCAATCGCGAGCTGATGCGGGCTTTCCTCGGCCTGCGCCCCAGCCTTGCCGTGGAACTTGCAGCCGATGGACCCTCGGGCCTGGCCATGGCGGCTCGCACGCGGCCGGACGCGCTGCTGATCGACATGATGATGCCGGGCATGGACGGCCTGCAGGTCCTGCAAGCGGTGCGCGCCGACCCCACGTTGCGGGCCACGCCCTGCATCGCGGTCTCGGCCAACGCGATGCCGGCGGAGGTGCAGTCGGCGCTGGCGGCCGGCTTCGACGGCTACTTGACCAAGCCGCTGTCGGCCGACGCGCTGCTGCACGAGATCGACCGTGTCGTCGGAGCACGCTGGGCGAGCCCGGCCTGAAACGGCCCCAGGCTGCCGGCGTACCCCGGCGCATGGTCCATCGACAAAGGCCGGCATTCGGGATTCGGCCGGCTGCGGACCGTCGTGGTCGTGGTCAGGCGGGCCGCAGGATTCGCGCGCAGGATTCGCGCGCAGGCATCGTGTGCCGGCCGAGAGCGGGCTGGCGACAGCACGCATGCAATGCGACGCCAGGCGCCGGGCTCGCGGCCCGCGCGCGCAGCGCCGACCGCCGGCGGCAAGCCGGCCGCCAGCACCCATCGACGGATCGCGAATCGATCTCAGGCCGCCATCGGCAGAGGCAGCAGGCGGGTGCCGAGGAGGGCCTGGAGACCGGGGCCGGAGAGGACCTCGTTGTCCAGCAGGCCCTCGGCCAGGGCGTCGAGCCGTCTGCGATCGGACGCCAGCAGCTGCTGCGCCTTCGCCTGGGCCTGCTCGAGCAGCACGCGGGCTTCCTTCAGCACGGCCGCCTGGATGTCGGGGCCGAGCAGTTCCTTGGGGACGCCGGCCACGCTCAGCAGCCCGAAAGCCTGCGAGAAGCCGAGTGATCCGACCATCCGGATGGCCAGTTCGGAGGCCCGCTTGAGATCGTCCGACGCGCCGCTGGAGACGCTGCCCAGCACCAGCAGCTCGGCCTCGCGGCCGCCCAGCATCATCGCCACCCGACTCGTCAGCTCCTCCTGCTTGTACAAGGGGTCTTCGCTGTCGCGGCTGACATGCGTGACACCCAAGGCCTGGCCGCGCGGCTCGATCGTCACGCGCTCGACCGCCCCGACCCCCAGCCAGTGCGCCACCAACGCGTGGCCGGCCTCGTGGTAGGCCAGGCGCCGGCGCGTCTCTTCGCTCAGCAGGTCCTTGACCGGCGAGACCTCGCCCCCCAGCTGTTGTGTCTCGATCGCGCGCAGCAGGTGCTCGTGCGTCACCTGCTCGGCACCGGCTTCGGCCGCGCTGGACGCCGCCTTGTTCACGATGTTGGCGATCTCGGCCGGCGACATGCCGGCACTCATCCGCGCCAGCACGGCGCTGTCGACGCGGCCGTCGTGCCTGACCTTGTCGATGTAGAGGTCGAAGATGCGCCGCCGCTCAGGCAGCGTCGGCAGCACCAGGCGCACCAGCATGTCGAAGCGGCCCGGGCGCCGCATCGCCTCGTCGATGTTGTCCTCGTGGTTGGTGGCGGCCACCACCACGACGTTGTCCATCGCCGCGAAGCCGTCCATCTCGACCAGCACGCGGTTGATGATGCGGTTGAGCTCCGACTCGGCGCCGTTGCCCTGGCCGCCGGTGCTGCGCCGTCCGATGCCGTCGACCTCGTCGATGAAGAGCACGCAGGGAGCCTTGCGCCGCGCCAGCTTGAACAGGGCCTTGACCTTGCTGACGCCGGCGCCGTAATACGTGGCGGTGAAGTAGGAGCCATCGACCGCGATGAAGTTGGCCTTGCTCTCGCCGGCCAGCGCGCGCGCGAGCAGCGTCTTGCCGGTCCCGGGCGGTCCGACGAGCATCACGCCGCGCGGTGCCGCGGCGCCGAGCTTGCGGTACTGGGCCGGGTCGCGCATGAACGCCTTGACGCGGCCGAGCGCCGCCTTGGCCTCCTCATTGCCGATGGCATCGGCGAACCGGGTATCCGGCCGCACCGACAACCGCGACGCGGTGCCACCCACCCCCGTCTGCAGCCGCGTGACCAGGACCATCGCCAGCACGACGGTCGCGACCAGCAGCAGCGGCGACAGCACGGTCCAGATGGCGTCGAGCGCGCGCCGGGTCGCGGTGCGCGGGTCGACGTCCACACGCACGAGCGCAAAGCCGGCGGCCGCGCTGCGGTCGTCGATGCGGTCCAGCACGGTGCCGGCGCAACCCGTCGGGGTGCAATTGGGGATCGTGGTGCTGGCCTTGCGGCCGTCCTTGAGCGTGTACAGCACGAGGCCCGGCTGCGCCGTGGCCAATCCGACGACGGCCAGCTCGCCGGCATCGATGGCGTGCCGGAACGAGGACGCACTCTGCTGGCGCGACAACCATGCTTCGGGCGCCTTCTCGAAGTCCAGCGCCTCGACGCTCTTGCGCGCTTCGGCTTCATCGGCGGCCTTGCCGGTCAGGACACCGAAGGCGCCCACCAGGAGTGCCGAAACCAGCACGGCACCCAGCAGGCGCGGGTGGGCGCGCGCGAGGCGGAGGAGTTTTTTCACGGCGTTCATGCGATGGCCACGGGTCAGGTGGAGGCGGATTGCCTCCAGCCGAACCTTAGGTCAGCGCCGCGGAACCTGTCGGCCGATCAGACGGGCGATCGGGGCGCAAATCGGCCTGGTCGTGGGCCGACGCCCGCGATCTCAGTTGCTCCACCGCGCTTCGCGCAACCCGCGACACCTGAACCCACGCAGGCAAGCGGCCGCCGCGGATCCGGCTCTGCCGGTCCGCTGGCGGCGCCCCCTGGAAGGGGGAGGCGCCGCAGGCGCTACGGGGGTGGTTCATTTCAACGCGGGAATCGGTCCTCGAGAAAGGCCAGCAGCGTGCGGATCGTCTGCGCCTCGCCGCCGGCCGGGCGGCCGGGACGCCCGACGTCGTTCCAGGCGAACAGGTCGACATGCAGCCACTCCAGCGACTCGGGCACGAAGTCGGCGAGGAACAGCGCAGCATTGATCGCACCGGCCATCGGCCCCTTGCCGGTATTGACGATGTCGGCGACCTCGCTCTCGATGCCGGCGTGATAGGGCTGCCACAGCGGCAGGTGCCACAGCGGGTCGTGCAGCGCGAGGCCGCGGTCGACGAGCTCGCGCGCGAGATCCATGCGGCGGCAGAACAGCGCCGGCAGCTGGGGCCCGAGCGCCACGCGCGCGGCACCGGTGAGCGTGGCCATGTCGATCATCAGCGCGGGCTTGTGCTCGGCGCCGTAGGCGAGCGCATCGCACAGGATCACGCGGCCCTCGGCATCGGTATTGCCGATCTCGATCTGCAGCCCGGCGCGGGTCCTGATGATGTCGCCTGGCCGGTAGGCGTTGCCGGCGATCGCATTCTCGACCGCCGGAATCAGCAGTTGCAGCCGCAGCGGCAGCTTCAGCGCCATGATCAGGGTGGCCAGGCCGAGCGCGTTGGCGGCGCCGCCCATGTCCTTCTTCATCAGGCGCATGCCGTCCGCGGCCTTGATATCCAGGCCGCCGCTGTCGAAGCACACGCCCTTGCCGACCAGCGTCAGGCGCGGGTGCTTGTCGCTGCCCCAGTTCAGCTCGATCAGGCGCGGCTCGCGCGCGGCGGCGCGGCCGACGGCATGGATCGCGGGCAAGCCGGCCTTCAGCAGCGCATCGCCGACCGTCTGCTTGAACCTGGCGCCATGCGCCTTGGCGGCCATCTGCACCGCCTGCGCCAGTTCGGCCGGGCCCATGTGCTCGGCGGGGGTGTTGACGAGGTCGCGCGTGCCGCACAAAGCCGCCGCCACCAGGGCGCCGCGCGTGGCACCCTCGCTCGGCGCGAGTTGCAGCGTCGCGGCCTCGCGGCGGGTCTTCTTGTAGGCGTCGAAGACATAGGCCCCCAGGTCCCACGACAAGGCAGCCGCCTGGTCATCGAGTACCAGGCCCACGTCCTCGAGCCGATAGGGGCCGACCGGCAGCACACGCGGCAGCGCCGACAGCGCATAGGGGTGGACGGCATCGCGCACGCCGGCCCAGACCGCGGACAGGCGGCCCTTGTCGTCGGGCAGCAGCGCGTGCGTGTCGGGCGCGCCGTCGAAGCCGAGCGTGGCCAGCCACTGCCGCGTGGCGGCCGGCAGCCTGGGCGCAAGGTTCTTGAACGTCGCGCGATCGACGGCATGGATCGGTGTCGCGCCGGCGGCGGGTCTCTTCAGGTCGACAGTCATGGTGGATCCCAGGGGAATGCGGGCGGTGCGGGCGATTGTCGTCGCGCTTCGTCGGATACTGCCGGTCGCACCGACGACACCCGCATGCCGCAAGCCCGCCCCCCGCTGCCGAACCGGCGCCACCTGCTCGCACTGGGCACGGCGCTGGCCAGCAGCTGCGCGCTGCCGCAGCGCCAGATCGACCCGTCGCAGTACCGCATGACGGCCGACTTCGAGCCGGCGGCCGCGATCTGGCTCGGCCACGACCAAGGCCATCGCACGTTCACCGCCGCGCTCGCCGGCGTGCTGCAACCGCATGTCAGGCTGCGCCTGCTGGTGCGCGACGAAGCCGCCGCGACCGACGCCCGCACGCTGCTGGCGGGCGCCGGTGTGCGCGTCGACGAGGTCGACATCCACCTCGAGCCGCTGGCCCTGTATTTCATGCGCGACGTCGCGGTCTTCGCCACCGGGCCGGCCGGCGAGCTCGCAGTGATCGACTTCGGCTGGAACTACTACGGCCTGCCCGGCTGGTGCCAGGCGCGCCATGCCGGCGACAGCGAGCGCGTGGCGGCCTGCAGCGGCAGTGCCGACGCCGCACGCAACGCGATCGACCGCAGCGTCGCCGGCCTGCGCAAGGCGCACCTGTTCGAGACCGACCTCACGGCCGAGGGCGGCGGCATCGAGGTCAACGGCCGCGGCCTGATCATTGCCAACGAAGCCCTGGTGCGGCAGCGCAACCCCGGCCGCAGCCGCGACGAGTTGGAGCGCATGCACCTGCGCCTGCCCGGCATCCGCAAGGTCATCTGGCTGCCCGAGGGCCTGGCCGAGGACCCGCAGCTGCGCGCGACGATCACCGGCCCGTACGTCGCCTGGGGTACCGGTGGCCACACCGACGAATTCGTGCGCTTCGCCGACCCACGCACCGTGCTGCTGGCCTGGCCCGACGAGGCCGAGGCGCGCACGCACCCGGTGGCGCGACTGAACCGTACGCGCATGCAACGCAACTTCGACCTCCTCGCGCGCGCCACCGACGCCGAGGGCGCGCCGCTGCGGGTGGTCAAGGTGCCGCTGCCGAAGATCATCGAGCGCCGCATCTTCCTGTCGGCCACGGCCGACCCGGCCTGGTCGCATGAGTGGACCGCGGACTACTTCCCGCCGCACGAACGCCGCCGCGAGGGCGACGCAGTGATGCAGGTCGCGTCGGCGAGCTACCTGAATTTCGTCGTCGCCAATGGCGTGGTCGTGCTGCCCGATTACCTGCCGCACGGCACGCCACGGGCGACGCAGGAGCGTGTGCAACGGATCTTCGACGAGGTATTCCCCGGACGGCAGATCCGCTTCGTCGATGCGATCGGCGCCAACTGGGTCGCCGGTGGGCCGCATTGCGCAACGCTGAACGAGCCGGCGGCCACCGCATGAGCGCGCCGGGCCGTTCCCGAGCGATCACCCCGGAGCGCGCAGCGCGAAGGGTCGTTCCGTGAACCCGATCGCGCTCGACCGATGCGAACTTGCCGCACTCAACAACGCACGCTGGTGCGACAGCGTCTGCCGTGCGCACGGCGTGGCAGGCGAGTTCGTCGACGGAGTGTGGCTGAACCGGCAGGCGACGCCGCCCTATCACTCGAACCTGGTGGTCGTGCAGCGCGATGTGCGCCTGGATCCGCGCGCGCCGCCGATGCGGGACCTGCTCGAGCGGCCCCCCGTGCGCGACTGGTCCGTGAAGGACAGCCACTCGGCGCACGATCTGGCGCCGGCCGGCTTCTCGGTGCTGTTCGATGCCCAGTGGATCTGGCACGAGCGTGCGCCCGCGGCACTGCGGACCCTGCCGGGACTGGCATGGACGCGGGTGGTCGAGGCGGAGGATCTCGCACGCTGGAACCACGCCTGGGCCGCCGACGGCACCGATCCGGTGATGCGCGACCGCCCGCCACAGTTTCCGCCCTCGCTGCTGGACGACAGCGCCATCGCCTTCTTCGCGCTGCGCGACGGGCCGCGCATCTTGGGCGGCGCAATCGCCAACTGCACGGAGCCGGTCGTCGGCCTGTCCAACACCTTTGGCGTCGCCCGCACGTCGGCCGGCTTCTGGCGGCCGCTGGTCGAGAAGGTGGCCACGGACTTTCCCGACCGGGCCTTGGTCGGCTACCAGCGCGGCGACGAACTGGCCGCAACCCTGGGCGCCGGATTCGAGCCGATCGGGCCGCTGCGCGTGTGGATCCGCCATGACTGAGCCCCGAGGGCCACTGCGCCTGCTGCTCGCCCCGATGGAGGGTCTGCTCGACCATCACCTGCGCGACACGCTCACGCAGGTGGGCGGTGTCGACCGTTGCGTCTCGGAGTTCATCCGCGTGACGGACCAGTTGCTGCCATCGCGCGTCTTCCGCCGCCTGATGCCCGAGCTGATGAACGGCAGCCGCACGCGTGCCGGCACGCCGGTGCGGGCCCAGCTGCTCGGCTCCGACCCGGCCTGCATGGCCGAGAACGCGGCGGCGCTGGCGGCGCTCGGGCCCGAAGGCATCGACCTGAATTTCGGCTGCCCGGCGCCGACGGTCAACCGCCATCGCGGCGGCGCGGTGCTGCTCGACGAGCCCGAGCTCGTGCACGCCATCGTCGCCGCGGTGCGGCGTGCAGTGCCGGCCGCGCTGCCGGTGTCGGCCAAGATGCGCCTGGGCCACCGCGATGAGTCGCGCATGATCGAGTGCGCCCACGCCATCGAGTCGGCCGGCGCGAGCGAACTGGTCGTGCACGGCCGCACCAAGGTCCATGGCTACCGGCCGCCGGCCTACTGGGATCGCATCGCGCACATCCGCGAAGCGGTGGCGATCCCCGTGGTCGCCAACGGCGAGGTCTGGACCGTCGACGACGCACGCCGCTGTCTGGTCGAAAGCGGATGTGACGCGCTGATGCTCGGGCGCGGCATGGTCGCCGACCCCGGCCTGGCGTTGGCGATCCGCGCCGGCGGTCACGGCGGCGCGGAATGGCCCGCACTGCTGCCGCTGATGGCCGACTACTGGCAGCGCATCGGCCCGAAGATCGCGCCGCGCCACCGCGCTGGGCGCCTGAAGCAGTGGCTCAACCTGCTGCGCCGCCGCTTCCCCGAGGCGCAGGAAGCCTGGGACTGCATCCGCAACGTCAACGAGCCGGCACGCGTGACGGCGTTGCTGTTCGCACAGAACCAGCCGGTCGAGGCCGAGACCCTGGCCTGATCACTGCCGTTGCGGGCGATCGGACCCAACAAATCGACAGTGCGCTTTCGGCCCAAAGGCGAAGTCCACAGTCCGC
>Ga0209682_10000378_pt1 | contig 15331 bp, 12 predicted proteins | sample DOMMetBare2Fresh_2_FD_187471 | JGI IMG/M metagenome (GOLD analysis project Ga0209682, IMG submission 187471) | Wetland sediment microbial communities from St. Louis River estuary, USA, under dissolved organic matter induced mercury methylation -... | ecosystem: Environmental > Aquatic >... | reverse complement strand
CGTCCTCCCGCGCCCCGTGGATCTCGGTGAGGCGCGACTGGGCCGCTTCGAGCAGCGCGGCCAGCAGCGCCTCGTCGCGCCCGAGCCGGCAGGCGTAGCCGGCCGCCACCGGCACCGGCCCGCCCTCGAGGTCCACCAGGATGGCGGCGGCGCAGGGCAGCCCGAGGTCTGCGGTGGCGTCGAGGAGGTGGACGCGGAAGCCCCGGGCCGCGAGGCGGGCGGCCCACCCGGCGGTGCGGGGGGCGGCCCGGGCCAGCGAGCCGGGGGCGAGGAGGCGCCGCCGCACCGCGGCGGGCGAGAAGCCGGCCGGGAAGGCGCGGTCGAGCTGATCCCGCTCGCAGAGCTCGAGCAGGGCGTGGAGGAGCGCCGCCGGCCGCGACGGGTGGGCCGCCAGCCCGTTGGAGGTCCAGGGGACGACCGCCGGCCCGAGCGGCTCGGCGCCGGCCGGCGGGCAGTGGACCGCATGGGCCGGCACCAGGCAGGGGCGGCCGGAGAGGAGGTCGTCGCCGGTGCGCCAGGCGAGCCGCAGGTCGTCCCAGCCCGGGTCGGACTGCGCCACCTCGAGCTCGCCGGGCCCGACCACGCCGCGGGCGCCGAAGCGGGCGGCGAGCGCCCGGGCGGTGCCGTGGAGCAGCGCCAGCGGCCGCTCGGCCCCCCAGAGCTCGGCCGCCTCGGCGAGCGCGCTCCGCGCCGCCTGCCCGGCCGTCTCCCCCTTGCCGGTGGAGACCTGCAGGACGTGGCCGCCCGGCCGGACCGCCGCCGCCACCTCCACGCCGGCCCGGTCGAGCCCGGTCAGGCGCGCCAGGCGGGTCACGCCGAGCGCCTCCTGCCAGGCCCGTTGGCGTCGAGACGCCCGCGAGGGACCGGTGGCGGCCATCCGGCCCCTTATACTCCGGGCCATGGCCCATCGACCCATCGACCTCGCCCTCCGGCACCACGAGCTCCACCACCCCAGGATCATCGAGGCGCTGAAGGCGCTGGTCCGCATCCCCTCCGTCTCCTTCGAGGGCTTCCCGGCCGCCGAGGTGCGGCGCAGCGCCGAGGCGGTGGCGGCGATGCTCCCCGGCTACGGCTTCCAGCGGGCGGAGCTGCTCGAGATCGACGGCGCCCACCCGGCGGTGCTGGCCGAGCGGATCGAGGACCCGGCCGCGCCGACCCTGCTCCTCTACGCCCACCACGACGTCCAGCCGCCGGGGGACGAGGCCGACTGGACCAGCCCGGCCTTCGAGCCGGCGGAGCGGGAGGGGCGGCTCTTCGGGCGCGGCGCGGCCGACGACAAGGCCGGCATCCTGGCCCACGCCGCCGCGGTGGAGGCCTGGGTGCGCGGCGCCGGGCGGCTGCCGCTCAACGTGAAGCTGCTGGTGGAGGGGGAGGAGGAGACCGGCTCGCAGCACCTGCCGGCCTTCCTGGCGAAGTACCGCGACCGGCTGAAGGCCGACGCCATGGTGCTCACCGACACCGGCAACGTCGACGCCGGCGTGCCCTGCGTCACCGTGGCGCTGCGCGGCATCGCGGTGGTCGAGGTGGAGGTGCGATCGCTCGACCAGCCGGTCCACTCCGGCATGTGGGGTGGGCCGCTGCCGGACCCGGTGCTGGCGCTGTCGAAGATGCTCGCCTCGCTGGTGGACGCCGAGGGGCGGGTCACCATCCCGGGCTTCTACGACAAGGTGCGGCCGCTCACGAAGGCGCAGGCCGACGCCATCGCGGCGCTGCCGGTGAGCGCCGAGGCCTTCCGCGCCCAGGCCGGCCTTCGGCCGGGGGTCGAGCTGCTGGGCGGGCGCCACCCGCTGGAGATGAACTGGTGGCAGCCGACCCTGGCGGTCAACGCCATCCAGGCCTCCAGCCGGAAGGACGCGCGGAACATCATCAACGACGCCGCCTGGGCCCAGGTCGGCCTGCGGCTGGTCTGCGACATGGTGCCGGCCGAGGCGGCCGCCGGGCTCGAGGCGGCGCTGCGCGCGGCCGCCCCCTGGGGCGTCGAGGTCCGGGTGAAGGTGCTCGGGCTGGCCGACCCCTGGATGACCGACGTGGGCCACCCGGCCTTCGCGGCCGCCTTCCAGGCGCTCGAGGCCGGCTACGGCCGGCCGGCGCTGGCCACCGGCTGCGGCGGGTCGATCGGCTTCGTCGAGCCGTTCGCCCGGGCGCTGGGCGGCGCGCCGGCCCTGCTCATCGGCGTGGAGGACCCGCGCTCCAACCCGCACGCCCAGGACGAGAGCCTCAACCTGGCCGACTTCAAGGCCTGCGTGGCGAGCGCCATCCACCTCTACGACCGGCTGGCCACGGCGCTGGCCAGGCGCTGAAGCCGGGCCGCCGCCTGGCCGATCGAGGCAAGCTCCAAGAACCCGCACGCCGGGCGAGGGCGGCGCCCCACGACCCGGGTGCAGCCGCGAAGGGGCCCCACACCGGGAGCCGGGGTAAGCTAGGGGGCTCGGCGCCCCTCCGGGCGCCGGTCACCGGGAGGCGGCATGCCAGCGACGAGGAAGGGGTCGGGGGGGCGGACGGAGGAGGCCAAGGCGCTCGAGCGGTCGCGGTCCCTCCCCAACGCCCGCACGGCCGCCGACGCCGACGCCCTGAAGCGGGCCTTCATGGACCACCTGCACTACTCGCAGGCCAAGGACGAGCACTCGGCCACGCCGCTGGATCGCTACCTGGCCGCCGCCCACACGGTGCGCGACCGGCTCATGCGCCGCTGGATCCAGACGCAGCAGACCTACTACAAGCGCGACTCCAAGCGCGTCTACTACCTGTCCCTCGAGTTCCTCATGGGCAGGCTGATGGAGAGCAACCTCATCAACCTGGGGCTGCACGGCAACATGAAGGCGGCCATGGGCGAGCTCGGCCTCGACCTCGGCGACCTGCTGAACCAGGAGCCGGACGCCGGCCTGGGGAACGGCGGCCTGGGGCGCCTGGCGGCCTGCTTCCTCGACTCGATGGCCACCCTGTCGCTGCCGGCCTACGGCTACGGCATCCGCTACGAGTTCGGCATCTTCGACCAGGAGATCCGCAACGGCTACCAGGTGGAGCGGCCGGAGGAGTGGCTCCGCTTCGGCTGCCCCTGGGAGATCCCGCGCCCGGAGGCGATGGTCTCCATCCAGCTCTACGGCCGGACCGAGACCTACCCGGGCGAGGACGGAAAGCCCCGCGTCCGCTGGGTGGACGGGCGGCGAGTGCTCGGCATGCCCTACGACGTGCCGGTGGCCGGCTACGGCTCGGGCACCGTCAACACGCTGCGGCTCTGGCGCTCGCGGGCCCGCCAGGAGCTCGATCTCGCCGACTTCAACGCCGGCGACTACCTGCGCGCGGTGGAGCAGAAGGACCTCTCGGAGAACATCTCCAAGGTGCTCTACCCGAACGACCTCACCGTCATGGGCAAGGAGCTGCGGCTCCAGCAGCAGTACTTCTTCGTGGCCTGCTCCATCCACGATCTGGTCGCCCGCCACCTCAAGGTCCACCCGGGCTTCGACAACTTCCCCGACAAGGTGGCCATCCAGCTCAACGACACCCACCCGGCCATCGCCATCGCCGAGCTCATGCGGGTGCTGGTGGACGAGCAGGACCTCCCCTGGGCCCGCGCCTGGGAGATCTGCCGGGCCACCTTCGGCTACACCAACCACACCCTCCTGCCCGAGGCGCTGGAGCGCTGGACGGTCGACCTGTTCGGCCGGGTGCTGCCGCGCCACCTGGAGATCATCTACGAGATCAACGGCCGCTTCCTGGAGGAGTGCCGCCGCACCGGGCGGGTGGACGAGCCGGCCATCGAGCGGATGTCGATCATCGAGGAGGGCGGCCTGAAGCAGGTCCGCATGGCCAACCTGGCGGTGGTCGGCTCCCACTCGGTCAACGGCGTGGCGGCCCTCCACACCGAGCTGCTGAAGACCCAGCTCTTCAAGGACTTCGACCAGCTCTGGCCGGCCAAGTTCAACAACAAGACCAACGGCGTGACCCCGCGCCGCTGGCTGCTCCAGTCCAACCCGGAGCTGGCCCGGGCGCTCACCGAGGTGGTCGGCCCGGGCTGGGTCACCGACGGCGACGAGCTCCGGAAGCTCGAGCCGCTGGCCGGCGACGCCGACTTCCGCCGGCTCTTCCGCGAGATCAAGCGGGAGAACAAGGCCCGGCTGGCGGCCATCGTGGAGCGCGAGAACGGGGTGACGCTCGACCTCGACGCCATCTTCGACGTCCAGGTGAAGCGCATCCACGAGTACAAGCGCCAGCTCCTGGCGGTGCTGCGGGTGGCCCACGAGTACCTGCGGATGCGCGACGACCGGCAGTACCGCCCGGTGCCCCGCGCCTACCTGTTCGGCGGCAAGGCGGCCCCCGGCTACGCCATGGCCAAGCAGATCATCAAGCTCATCAACTCGGTGGCCGACGTGGTCAAGGCCGACCCCAAGGTCCGCGATCACCTCCAGGTGGCCTTCCTGAGGAACTTCCGGGTCAGCCTGGGCGAGCGCATCTACCCGGCGGCCGACCTCTCGGAGCAGATCTCCACCGCCGGCAAGGAGGCCTCGGGCACCGGCAACATGAAGTTCGCCATGAACGGCGCGCTGACCATCGGCACGCTCGACGGCGCCAACGTGGAGATCCGCGAGGAGGTCGGGGCGGAGAACTTCTTCCTCTTCGGGCTCGAGGTGGAGGGCGTCCAGGCGCTCCGGGCCCGCGGCTACCGGCCGCGCGACTGGTACGAGCGGGACCCGGAGATCCGGGCGGTGCTCGACGCCCTGGCGGGCGACACCTTCTCGCCGGGGGAGCCGGGGCTGTTCCGGCCCATCGTCGACTCGCTCCTCGACGGCGGCGACCCGTACCTCTGCCTGGCGGACTTCAAGGCCTACCTGGCCTGCCAGGACGAGGTCTCGAAGGTCTGGCAGGACCAGGACCGCTGGGGCCGCATGGCGGTGCTCAACACCGCCCGGAGCGGGAAGTTCTTCTCCGACCGGACCATCCGGCAGTACGCCGACGAGATCTGGAAGGTGCAGACCACGCCGGCCGGGTAGCTAGGCGGACGGGTCGGACGGGGCGGTTCCTGACGGCCCGCCATCGCCGGCCAGCAGGTGGGCCAGCGCCGCGCTGGCCTCGGCGAGGGTCGCCACCACGAGGTCCGCCCCGGCCTCCCGCAGCCGCCGGGTGGCCGGGCCGGGATCGATCCCGGGCTCGCCGGGGCGGAACGCCACCAGGGTCGCGTCCGGCGCACGGCCATCGAGCAGGTGGCAGAGCTGCCGGGCGTAGGGCCCGCCCTCCGGCGGCAGCGCCGCCACGCAGACCACCGCGGGGGCGAGGTGCGCCACGCGGGCCAGCACCTCGGCCGGCGTGCTCGCCGGCGCCAGGATCTCCATCGGGCCGTGCCCGGCCGGCAGCTCGGCCGCCAGCATCTCCAGGAGCAGCGTGCTCCCGCCTCCGTGGGCCGCCACGCCGAGGACCCGGCAGGGCGCCTCCGGCGCGGCCGCCGGCGCGGCCTTGCGCAGGTGCAGGAAGATGTCGCGCGACCAGGTCACGATGAAGGCCTCGTCGTCGGCGGTGATCTCCCGCCGCGCCAGGTCGCCGGCGGCCAGCACCAGGGTCGGGATCACCAGCGCGTCCAGCACGCCGGTCGGCCCGAGCGCCGCCTGCTGCGCCTGGGCCAGCTCGCCGGCCTCGTCCTCGTCCCTGGCCAGGAGCCGCTGGTAGAAGCTGATCTCCCGGCCGATGACCTGGCCGTCGCCCAGGAGCACCGCCAGGAACTCGAGGTCGGGGACGTGCCGGCCGAGCACCGAGAGCGACACGGTGAGCGGCGCCGAGAGGGCCAGCCCCACCGGCCCCCAGAGCCAGGCCCAGAAGAGCGCGGACACCAGCAGCGCGATCGACGAGACGCCGGTGCGGCGCCCGATGAGGAGCGGCTCGACGGCGTAGGCGGTCGCGAGGTCCATGCCGAGGAAGAGCACCACCGTGAGGACCAGCGGACCCCACCCCGGGAAGAGCGCGAAGGCCAGCGCCGCGGGCGGGAGCATCGACGACGCCGCCCCGAGGTAGGGGACGAACCGGGCCACGGCGGCCACGCTGCCCCAGAGCGCCGCGTACGGGATGCCCACGAGGTAGAGCCCGGCGCCGACCACCAGGCCGAAGAGCCCGTTGATCACCGTCTGGACCTGCAGGTAGCGGGTGATCCGCTGGCCGCCGTCGTCGAGCGTGCGGGTCGTCGAGGTGACGTGGCCCGGACCGACCAGCCGGATGAGCCGGTTGCGCAGGTCGTCGCGCTGGCCGAGCATGAAGACGCACAGGACCAGGACGAAGAGGGTGGTCAGGAGCGGCTGGGCCAGCGGCCGGACCAGCTCCCAGAGGTGCGCCGCGGGCGAGCGCCGGACGGCCACGAGGTGGACCGCCTGGCTGCCCGGGCCCGCCCGCCGCTCCAGGCTCTCGGTGGCCCGGGTCACCAGGGCCTCCAGGCGCGCCAGCTGGCCGCCGCTGGTCCCCTCGAGCGCGGCCACCTTGCGGCGCAGCGCCTCGCTGTACCCGGTCGCCCGGGCCGTGAGCTCGTCGAGCTGGGTCACCAGGACCCAGCCGGCGGCCCCCGCGACGCTCACGGAGAGCAGCATGACCAGGCCGAGCGCCACCACCGGGGAGAGGTGGCGCTGCAGCCAGCGGACCGGCGCGCTCAAGATGAAGGCCAGCACGCCCGCCACCGCGATCGGCAGGAGCACCGGCTGGCCCCAGCGCAGGATCGCCACCAGCAGGACCGCCGTGGCCAGCCCGGAGAGCAGGGAGGGCCCCCGCCTGGGCATGGGCAGGTGGCCGAGATCCAGGAGCGCGCCCTTCACCTTGCGTGGAAGGTACATGGTCGTCACCGCCCCCCTTCAGCCCATCACCACTCCGAGGAGCCGCCCGATGAGCGCGGTCACGGCCATGGCCAGGCCGCCGCCCAGGGTCACCCGCAGGGCGGCCCGGACCAGCGGTGCGCCGCCCAGGTGGCCGCCCAGGGCGCCGAGCGCGGCCAGCGCGGTCAGCGAGACGGCGGCGATGGCCGGCAGGCGCGCCGTCTCCGGGGCCACCAGGAGCCCCGCGATGGGGACGAGCGCGAAGGAGGCGAAGGCGGCCGCCGAGATCCAGGCCGCCTGGAGCGGCCGGGCCATGGTGCCCCGCTCGATCCCGAGCTCGTCGCGCAGGTGGGTGCCGAGGCGGTCGTGGGCGCTGAGCTGCTCCGCCACCTGCCTGGCCAGGCCGACGTCGAGCCCGCGCCGCCGGTAGATCTCCGCCAGCTCCGCCAGCTCGGCCACGGGCTGGGCCGCCAGCTCCCGCCGCTCCCGGTCGACGTCGGCGCGCTCCGCGTCGCGCTGGGAGCTCACCGAGACGTACTCCCCGACCGCCATCGACATGGCTCCGGCCACCAGCCCGGCCAGGCCGGCCACCAGGGTGGCGCCGCGCGTGGCCGAGGCGGCGGCCACCCCGATCATGAGGCTCGCGGTCGACACGATGGCGTCGTCGGAGCCGAGCACGGCGGCGCGCAGCCAGCCGGCCCGCGCGCTCCGGTGGGTCTCCCGGTGCGCGGCCGTCCTCCGCTTGGCGTGGCGGTCACCCATGGCCCTGGAAGCGAGCAACGATCGTGCCTGGAGCGATCGTGCCTGGCGCGGCGCGTGCAGCACCAGGCCCCAGTGGCAGGTCCCACCGGTTCGAGGAGCACCATGCGAGGAAACCCCAGGCAGACGGCGTCGTACGGCGAGCTGGTCGCGGCTGCTTTCGACGGGGCCAGGGCCTTCAGCGCCGATCCCGGCGAGGTGTCCCGCCTCGCCTGCCGCGCAGTGGAGAACGTGGTTCGCGCGGGCGTCCGAGAACGTTCTCGGACGGGCCGGCGAGGGCCAGCGGCCGCCGTCCGGGAGGCGCCATGACCACCAGGCCTGGCACGGCATCCGTCATCGCGGTCTTCCGGACCCACGCGGCCGCCGAGGCCGCCCTCCAGGCCATCCAGGCGGCGGGCATCGGCATGGAGCACATGTCGATCGTCGGCCGGGGCCTCCACACCGAGGCCCGCGCGCAGGGGGACCTGGCGGCCGACCTGGCCAGCTACGGCCACCCGGGCGGGAGCGTGGCGAGGTACCAGCACGAGGTGGCGACCGGGCACTTCCTCGTCCTGGCCCACGGCGCTGCCGGCGCGGTCGATCAGGCGCGGCGGGTCCTCCTCGCCGCCGATCCGTCGGAGGTGTCGTTGCCCGGCGCCGGCGCCGGCGCGGCGTGGCCCGCGCTCCGCCTGGTCCCCGCGCTCCGGCTGGTCCCCGTGGCGGCCGGTCTCCACGTGGTGGACGCGCCGCCCGCGCTCCAGACCACCCGCGAGGCCATCCTGCTCCTCCTCTCGGACGACGAGGCGGCCCGCGTCGGCAGCGCGGAGTGGGTCGCCAAGCTGCCGGAGGGGGCGGAGTTCCTCGACCTGGAGCGGCTCGACGAGGGCGTGCGACATCACCAGCGGGCGGTCACGACCAGGGGCCACCTGCTGCCGCGCCGCGCCGTGCACGAGGCCACCTGGGCCCGGATCCTGGAGCGGCTGGCCGGGCCGCCGGGCGCGCACCCGCCGAGCCCGTGACGGAACCCTGGAGGCGGCGCACCGGCTAGGCCCTGGCGCCCTCCCGGCGCGGCCTGGCCGGGCGCGCCTGCGACCGGCGCGCCGGCCGCGGCGCCGCCCCGCGCCGCCACCCGAACCGCCCGAGGTCGATCCGCCCGCGCGCGTCGAGCACCACGCCCTCGCGCTGCAGGAGCTCGGCCTGCACCGCCGCGCCCATCGGGTCCTTGAGCGAGACGCCTGCCTTGCCCGCGCCGCGGGCGCCCAGCACCCGCTGCCACGGGACGTCGTGGGCCGTGCCGCGAAGGGCCGAGAGGGCGTAGCCGGCCAGGCGTGCCCCGCGCGGCATCCCGGCCAGCGCGGCCACCTGGCCATAGGTGGCCACCTTCCCGTGCGGGATGCGCCGGACCACCCGGTAGAACCGCTCGAAGCGGACCACGACGCCGCCGGTGCCGCGGGTGGGCGTCCGGGCCGCGGGCGCGGCCCTGGTGGCAGGGGGCTGCTTGCGAGAGGCGGGCTTCCTGCGGGCGGCGGCCATGGCGTCAGAGGTTAGCGCGAAGGGGCGGACGGTCCCAGGCGCAAGGCCACGGGGCTCGCCCGGCCGGCCCGCCGCACCTCCCTCCCGGCGTACCAATCCGTCCATCCCGCCCCTCCCCGGGCTACGCTCTCCCGCCATGCCCAGCCCCCGCGAGCTCGAGCGGCAGCAGGCCCAGCTCGCCTTCCTGGCGAGCGGCGCCGACCTGGAGGTGGGCCGTGTGGAGGATTGCCCGCTCCCGCCGGAGGCGCTGGCCGCGGTGGACGGGCGCTCGCCCCAGGTGGTCCAGGCCTTCCCGGGCGGCCTCACCGCCCGGGTCTACCGGCTGCGCGCCGGCGGCCGCGACTGGACGCTCAAGCTGGCCCGCCGCCCGGCGCTGGTCGAGAACGTGGACGGCCAGACGTCGTTCCTGAACGAGCTGCAGCGGCGCGCCGACTTCCTCCGGCTCCAGGTCGAGCCGGGGGGCCGCGAGCGGTTCGCCGCCATCGCCGACACCACCTACGGCAGCCTGCGCCGCGGCCTCCTGCTCTCCCCGTGGATCGAGGGGCGGACCGCGGCCGAGTGGGACGAACGGCGGCTCCGCGCCCTCTTCGACGCCCTGGCCGAGCTCTGGCTGGCCGGCCTCTTCGAGTGGGACCTCTGCCCGGGCAACCTCCTCGACGACGGGCGGCGCATCCGGCTCTTCGACTTCGGCTACATGTACCGCTTCGACCCGCTCGCCGAGCCGAACCCGAACGGCTGGGACGGGCCGGTCTTCCACCCGGCCGAGCGGTTCGAGACCCGGAACCTCTTCGACGCGCTGCTGGCGCTCGAGGCGGAGCGCGGCGCGGCGGCGGCCCTGGCCCTCTTCCGGCTGGAGAAGGAGATCGCCCTGGCCGCCTACCGGCGGCTCGGCGAGTCGCTGCGCGCCAGGGGGGCCTCGCCGCGGGTGCTCGGGTGGCTCGGCGCCATCGCGGACCGCTGGGCCGAGGCGCTGGCCGGCGACCTCGGGTCGCTCCACCTCGCCGAGGGCTGGCGCTCCCACCGGCTCGACGTCCTGGACGACCTCTCCGGCCACACCTGCACGCCGCGGACGCTGGCGCGGCTCGCCTGGCTGCGGGGCGCGGCCCGGGCACACCACGCGGAGCTCTCGCGGGCCGGGGCGCTCCTCTGGGACGACGCCGCCCGCTCCCAGGGCGAGCTCCTCGCCGCGCTCGACGAGGACGAGGCCCGCGCACGCGCCTGGCAGGTGGGCGGTGCCGCCACGCCTCCGTGAGGGTGCAACACCGAGCGTTGACGGGAACCCGCCGGCGTGGAACATCATGTGGATCCGCCCACCACCACCCGAGCACCGGGGAGACCGCACCCTATGAAGACCTCCAACACCACCCGCGCCGGCCTCGCCATCGCCGCCGCCGCCCTCCTGGCCGGCTGCGGCTACCAGGACATCCCGCGCGCCGAGAACGCGGTGGCCGGCAGCTGGGCCGAGGTCCAGAACCAGTACCAGCGCCGGTCGGACCTGGTGCCCAACCTGGTGGCGACCGTGAAGGGCTACGCGGCCCACGAGAAGGAGACGCTGGAGGCGGTCATCGCCGCCCGCGCCAAGGCCACCTCCATCACGCTCACGGCCGACGACCTGACGCCGGAGAAGCTGAAGCAGTTCGAGGCGGCGCAGGGCGAGCTCAAGAGCGCCCTCGGCCGGCTGCTGGCGGTCTCGGAGAACTACCCGCAGCTCAAGGCCGACGGCGCCTTCCGCGACCTGCAGGTCCAGCTCGAGGGGACGGAGAACCGCATCGCCACCGCCCGGCGCCGCTACATCGAGACGGTGCAGGGCTTCAACGATCTGGTCACGGTCTTCCCGACCAGCCTGACCAACTCGCTCTTCTTCCACAAGCAGCCGAAGGCCCAGTTCCAGGCCACCGCCGGCGCCGAGACCGCCCCGCAGGTCAAGTTCTAGCGGGGCAAAGGGGTGGTCCACCTCCTCCTCGCGGCGCTGCTCACGGCCGGCGCCGCCGGCGACGTGCCGGCCCTCACCGGGCCGGTGGTCGACCAGGCCGGCCTGCTCTCGCCGTCCGAGCGGCAGCGGCTGGAGGCGCTCTGCCGCGCGGCCAACCAGGGGCCGGGCGGCGAGGCGGTGCAGCTCCAGTACCTGGTGGTCTCGAGCCTGGAGGGCGAGGCGATCGAGGCCTACGCGATGCGGGTGGCCGAGCGCTGGCAGCTCGGCACCAGGGACAAGGACAACGGCATCCTGGTGGTGGTGGCGCGCCAGGACCGCAAGGTCCGCATCGAGGTGGGCGGCGGCCTGGAGGGGCAGCTCACCGACATCCAGTCGGCCCGCATCATCCGCAACGTCATCGCCCCGGCCTTCCAGCAGGGGCGCTACGGGGCCGGGCTCTACGACGCCGGCGTGCAGATCCTGGCGGCCACCGGGGCCCTGCCGCCCGACTCGGCGCCGCGCCAGGCGGTCCCGTCCGACCAGGGGATCCCCATCTCGCCGCTCCTCATCATCGCCCTCGTCATCGGCTTCCTGGTGCTGCGCGGCGTCCTCTTCGGCTTCAGCAAGCGGCGGCGGGGCGGGTTCTGGGGCGGGGGCGGCCCCTTCATCGGCGGCGGCGGGTTCGGCGGGGGTGGCGGCTTCGGCGGCGGTAGCAGCGGCGGCAGCTGGGGCGGCGGCGGGGGCGGCTTCTCCGGCGGCGGCGCCTCGGGGAGCTGGTAGGAGGCGCCATGGAGATCGACCACCTCTTCGACGAGGCGCAGCGGGCCCGGGTGACCGGGGCGGTCAAGCAGGCCGAGGGGCAGTCGCGCGGCCAGATCGTCCCGGTGGTGGTGGGGCGCAGCGACCCCTACCCGGAGGCCCGCTTCCGGGGCGGCCTCCTCGGCGCGGCCCTGGTCACCGGGGCGGTGCTCCTCTGGGCCCCACGGCCGGTCACCGTGGCCGAGCTCCTGCTGGTGGAGCTGGCGGGCGGCCTGCTGGGCGCCTGGGCCGCGCTCTGGGACCCGCTGGAGCGGCTCCTCATCGGGCGCCAGGCCATGGCCCAGGCGGTCCGCTCGCGGGCGCTGCGCGCCTTCCACGAGCAGGGGCTCCACCGGACGGTGGAGGGGACGGGCGTGCTCATCTTCGCCTCGCTGCTGGAGCACCAGGCGGTGGTGCTGGGCGACCACGGCATCCACGCCCGCATGGGCGACGAGGGCTGGGCCGAGGCGGTCGGCGCGCTGGTGGCCAGGATGCGGCGCGGCCAGCCGACCGAGGGGTTCGTGGAGGCGATCGGCCGCTGCGGGGCCAAGCTGCAGGCCCACTTCCCGCCCGGCGCCGGCGACGCCCCGCCGCGCAACGAGCTCCCCGACGCGCTGCGCGTCAGCCCGAGCTGACCGGCCGCGCCGCCGGCGCGACCTCGGTGAGCCGCCCCGCCTCCAGGCGGGCCCGCCGCGCCACCCAGCCCGGCACCTCGTCCTCGTGGTGCGTCACCAGCACCAGCGCGGTGCCGCCCGCCGCGGCGCGGCCCAGCGCGGTGTCGAGGGCGGCGCGGGCGCCCGGGTCGAGGCCGGCGAACGGCTCGTCGAGCAGCAGCACCTCGGGGCCGGGGGCCAGGGCGCGGGCCAGGAGCAGGAGCCGGAGCTCCCCGTAGGAGCAGGTCATGGCGTCGCGGCCGGCCAGCCGGGCCAGCCCGAGGCCCGCCAGCACGGTCTCGGCGCGGCGGCGCTCGGCCGGGGTGGCGCGCCGGTCGAGCCCGATGGTGCCGTCGAAGCCGGAGAGGACCAGCGCGCGGCCGCTCGCCGCGAAGCGGTGGCGCGACTGGAGCTCCGGGGAGACCTGGCCGATGCGCCGCCGGAGGTCGGGCGCGGCGGCCCGCCGCCCCAGGTCGAGCCGCGCGATGGTGCCGCGGGCCGGCTGCTCCTCGCCGGCCAGGAGCTTCAGCAGCGTCGTCTTGCCGGCGCCGTTCGGCCCGGCGATGGCCCAGGCCTCCCCGGCGCCCACGGTCCAGGAGACCCGCTCCAGCACCGCGCGCCCGTCCTTCAGCACCGTGACCCCTCGCAGCGCGAAGAGCGGCGGGCCGGCCGGCGCCGGCCCGGGCCCCCTCCTCGCGGCCGCCCCGGCGCGCCGCCGCCCCCTCCCGAGCGCCCCTCGCCAGCCCGCCACCACCCGCTCCACCTCGCCCTCGTCCACCACCCGGCCACCCTCGAGCCGCAGCGCCCGGGTCAGGCCCGGGAAGAGCTCCTCGGCCCGGTGGACCGCCGTCACCACCGTCGTCCCGCCCGCCGCCACCCGGGCCAGCCGCCGGAGCAGCGCGGCGCGGCTCGGGGCGTCGAGCCCGTCGCAGACCTCGTCGAGCAGGAGCACCGCCGGCGCCGGGGCCAGCGCGCGGGCCACCAGCACCTTGCGCCCCTCCCCGCGCGAGAGCGTGAGGAATGAGCGCCCCAGGAGCGGCTCGATCCCCATGGCGCGGGCGGCCGCCAGCACGCGGGCCCGCCGGGCCGGCGTCGGCCCCTCCACCGGGTAGAGCGCGCCGTCGAGGCCGGAGCGGACCACCGCCTCCACCGGCAGGTCGAGCTCGCGCCGGTGGTAGGCGTCCTGGTCCTCCGGTCCCACCAGCGCCATCCGCTCGCGGGCGCCGATCGGGCTCCCGGTCGGCGCGCCGGGCCAGTGGAAGGTGCGGCGGCCGGGCCGCGCCGGATCGAGCCACTGGTCGCCGCGCAAGAGCCTGAGCAGGGTCGACTTGCCGGAGCCGTTGCCGCCGAGGAGCGCCAGCCGGTCGCCGGCGCGGAGCGCCAGGGTCACGCCGGGGAGCACCGCGGCGCCCCCCAGCGAGGCCCGGGCCTCCTCGAGCGTCACCAGGAGCTGCCCGCGCCGCGGTGAAGCAGGGACGCGAGCGGCGGGCTTCGAGCCGGTGCGGGGGCGGGAGCGCGCCATCGGGCCGACGACGCTACCACGCGATCCGCTGGGCGAGGCGCCGGCGCATGCGCCGCACCAGACGGCTCGAGCCGCGGCCCTTCGGAGGGCGCGGCTCGATCGAGGCGGCGGTGGGCGGCGGCTCTAGGCGACGACGTGGACGGTGCTGCCCTCGCGCGGGGTGGCGCTCACCGGCTGGACCGGCGGGACGCCCGGCATCGGCTGGGCCGGGTGGCCCTGGCCGGCGCCGGCGGCGGCCGACTCGACGAGCTTCAGCGCGGCGGCGTTCTCGTACCGCTGCGCGCGCTGCGAGAGGCCACCGACCTGCGCGGCCTCGATCTCGACGGTGCTGGCGTTCATGTAGGCTCCTTGACCACGCTCGAGGCGCGGCTTCCCGGGGAGGGAGTCGAGCAAGGAGCGGGCCGGCGGCGCGGATCGCCAACCCCCCGGGATCAGGCGGCTCGGGCCCCCGGTGCCGGACGGTGGGGCCGCCCCTGGGTCGGCGGCGTCCGGGTCAGCGGCGTGGTAAAGGCCAGCCGGTGACCACCTCGAGCCTCACCGTCGGCGTCGAGTCTGCCGGCGAGCGGCTCGACCGCTGGCTGGCCCGCCAGCTCGGCCTGCCGGCCCACCGGGTCGCCGCGCTCTGCGAGGCGGGGCAGGTCCGCATCCGCGGCAAGCGCTGCTCGCCGCTCCGCCGGCTCTACGGCGGCGAGGAGGTGGCGGTGGAGCGCCCGGACCGGGCCGCCCCGTCGCGCGGGGGCGTGATCCAGCCGGCGCTGCGGCCGCTGCACGACGACGCGGCCTGCCTGGTGGTCGACAAGCCGGCCGACCTGGCGGTGGAGCCGGCCGGGCCGTCCTCCCCGTCGGTGGTGGGGGCCGCCGCCGCGTCGCTCGGCCGCTTCGACGTGGCGGGGGGCAAGCGGCCCGGCCTGCCGCACCGGCTGGATCGCGACACCACCGGCTGCCTGCTCCTGGCCCGCACCGACGCCGCGCTGCTGTCGCTCCGCCTGGCCTTCCAGGCCGGCGAGGTGGAGAAGCGCTACCTGGCGCTGGTGCGCGGAGCGCCGCCCGACGAGGGGCGCTGCGACACGCCCTACGGCCGCGACCCCTCCGACGCGCGCCGCTACACCACCCGGGTAGCCTCTCCGCGGCGGGCCCGCCTCTCCTTCCGGGTGGCGGAGCGGCTCCGCGGGGCGGCGCTGCTCGAGGTCCGGCTGGAGACTGGGCGGACCCACCAGATCCGGGTCCAGCTCGCCGAGGCCGGCTGGCCGGTGCTGGGCGACGCGACCTACGGCGTGCCCCAGGACGGGCTGGGTCGGCAGGGGCTCCACGCCTGGCGGCTCGAGTTCCCCTCGCCGGAGGTGGGGCCGGTGGCGGTGGAGGCGCCGCTCCCACCCGACCTCGAGGTGGTCCT